>ENA-ORTZ01001592-ORTZ01001592.1-human-gut-metagenome-genome-assembly--contig:-NODE-1592-length-12603-cov-5.936404_pt1 | contig 12603 bp, 9 predicted proteins | sample MGYA00242075_ERZ509199 | MGnify/ENA primary metagenome ERZ509199 (study PRJEB26280, sample SAMEA2338824) | human gut metagenome | biome: human gut; feature: human-associated habitat; material: faeces...
GCTTTGTCATTTTCTTCTCCGAATGTGAAATCTGAGGTTTGAGGCGGTTTGCTTGTTTGGCCTCGTTGAGAAGAAGTCTAAGAATTCAGCGCTTAGCGACAAATAAACATTGGGTTATTGACAAAGGGAAAGTTAAGGAGTAAGCGATTTTGTTAGGACTCAGAAACGAGGTTTTCAGCGGCAATCATGCCGAAGGTAAAGGCATCAGCTAAACCGTTTCCGCCGATTCGATTTCTTCCATGGATGCCTCCCGTGATTTCGCCTGCCGCGAAGAGTCCGGGAATAGGTTTGCCCTCCTTGAGGCACTGGGCTTTTTCGTTGATCTGAAGGCCGCCCATTGTGTAATGGATTCTCATGCCGACGCGTGCGGCCCAGAAAGGCGCCTTTTGAATCGGGAATCTGCGGCTTTGAGGTTTGTCAGAAGCAATCTCAGCGTTTCGTTCTTCGATCGTTTTTATTAAAGTCTCAGAAGGAATGTCTAGAGCTGAAGCCAATTCTTCCAAACTTTGAGCTTTGACGGCATCGCCGGTTTCAGCGGCACGGATAGCGTCACGGCGGACAAGCAGGTCAAGCGTTTCAAGGCCGTCGTTATCAATGATGCAGTAGCAGCTCTTGTTCTTTTGAACCAGAATCTTTTCTTTGAGTTCATCGCGGCGTGCTCTTTCGTCTACGAAACGTTGCCCTTCGTCGTTGACAAAGACAAAGCGGCGAACGTCATTGTGAAATCGAACTCGAATACCTTTGTTCGAAATCGGGCCAGGAAGACACTGAATTTCGTTTAAGTCGACCACTGAAGCGCCGATTCTGCGCGCTGCAAAAAGCATGTCTCCGGTTGAACCCGATGAACAGTTGCTCGGAAGACCTTTAAGGCGAGGATCGAAAGCCGCGACGGTCTTTAGATTTGCGCCGAATCCGCCGGCGGCAAGGATGACACCTTTTCTTGCTCGAATGAAAAACTCATCTTGTTTCGAGGTGGCTTTGATCCCGATCACTCGTCCGTTGTCGTCCTGAACCAGCTCAATTGCTTTGGTTTCTGTCAGAACGTTGACTTTCCTTTGCATCAAGGCGCCGGTGAGCGCTCGCACGTATGCGGTACCGTTCGGGAAGATAGGCTTGTGACAGCGCGGGAAGTGAGAACCGTAGATTTCGATGACTTCATCTTGAAATTTCACGCTTTTGGCTTCCAACCAAGAGAGCATTCTGGGTGCTTCATGGACGAGTTTGCGGACCAAGGTCGGATCCGCAATTTTGTCGCCGTTGTTCCAAATGTCTTGAAAGTGTCTTTCTTCGCTGTCAGTGATACCCAAAGGCGCCTGCCTTATCGGATCTACGACACCGAGAAAGCCGCCGGAGATCAGAGTGTTTCCGCCGAGATGTACGTTCTGCTCTATCAAGATGACTTCAGCATCGAGTTCCGAAGCTCTTACCGCGGCAGCCAGACCCGCGCCTCCCGCTCCTACGACTAAGACGTCGCAGCTCAGGCGCCAATTGATGTCTTGGGCAAAGGCTGCGGCAGGAGCGGAGACGGCTAAAGTCGTGAGTAGGAAATCTCTTCTGAACATAGGATTGTTAGTCGTTAAGAATATGAATCTTACGGAGGAAAGCGTTGAGCTCAACGATGTTTTTGCAGTTGAGCTTGTGGAAAATCGAGCTTCGCCAATTTTTGACGGCTTGCTCAGACACTTCAAGCTCAAAGGAAATCACTTTATTGAGTTTGCCAAGCGCAATCATCTCTGCTGCTTTCTTCTCAGCCGGAGTCAGTAAATCGAACAGAGCACGCATTTCTTCGCAAGTTTCGGCGACTTCGCGATCACTTTGATTTTTAGCCACGGCTTTAGCGAGTGCTTCTTTCAGACGATTAGGTTCAGGAGGTTTGACGATGAAATCGGTGGCGCCGGTGAGCATGGCCTTGACCGCCATGTCGATGTCACCGTGTCCGGTCAAGAAAATGATCGGAAGATCGATCTCCCGCTTTTTCATTTCTTCTTGGAGCTGAAGACCGCTCATCTCCGGCATACGGATATCCAAAATCACACATCCCGGGAAAAGAGGATCGTCTTTCTCAAGGAATTCTTTAGCGCTGTTGTAGGTAGAGGTCCGAAAGCCGGCCATATTCACCAAAAAGGCTTCGGAGGCGAGGACTTTTTCATCGTCATCGACGATTCGGACGACAGGCGTAAGTTTGGATGACTTCATAGCTAAACCTTTTTGAAACGAATTTCAGCACGCAAGCCTTGCGGATCCACGCGAGAGAATTTGAGTTCAGCACGATGTCTTTCGGCAATTGCAAAGACGATCTTAAGGCCGAGTCCTAAACCATCGGCTTTAAGCGAGTTTTGCAGAGCTTTCTTCATATGCTCCAGCACTTCGTCAGGGACGGGCGCCCCGTTGTCCGTGATGGACAAGACCCAATCGGCATCTTCAGAAGTTACAGAAACTTTTATGAGCGCCTTATCTTTGAGCGGCTCAACGGCGTCTGCTGCATTTCTCAGAAGATTAAGGACGAGGATTTCCAGTTCGAACGGATCGCCATTGATCTCGGCTTTTTGCGGCAAGTCGATTTGAAGTCGGCATTGCGTCGAGACATAAAGTCGGAAAGCATCTATTGCTTTACGCGTGACCTGAGACAAGTCGGTGGTACTTTGTGAATCCACCGGTCTTGAAGACTTTGCGTACTCTCTAACCCGATCGACGATTTGTGCGGCCTTAGAAGACTCAGAGGCGATAGCTTCAATGCCTTGACTCACAATCGGATCAAGTGTCTTTTGCTCTCCGTACATCTTGAGGCCGTTTGCGTAATTCACTACGGTCGACAAAGGCTGCTTAAGTTCGTGCGCGAACATATGTGAGAGCTGGGAAAGGATGCCGCGCTTTTCCATTTGGCTGAGGCGCTTCAGAGAGTTTCTTGCGACTTCGGCGATTCGGTCGCGCTGATCAATGGCTTCTCTCAGCTCGGCCGTTCTCTGGAAAACCAAAGAGTTCGAGCGATAAATATGGAAGAGCACACCGAGGAGCAAAGCAAGCGCTAAGAAGACTTCGGTTTTGTACTTCTTTATGAAAGCCCCAACAGAGAAAGGTTCCGGCCGGTAAGGACCGAGTTCCAATTTTTTGAAGAGCTGAAGCACGGACCGAAAGTCATTGGCGATACCCCAAGAAGCGCCGTCGGGCATCTTGGGCATTGTTAGAAGACTGACCGTGAAATTCTTAACGACCTCAGGAGAAGCATCCGGAAAAGAAGAAAACACAAAGTCCGGGTAGAGCGGAGAAGAGCTCTTGCAGGCAAGGGAAGTTTTCTCTTCGTCGATGACCTTGAAGAGGTGGGCGTTCGAGATGTTTTCTAATTCGCAGGTCGGGATGACGGCGGCGTCCGCTTCTCCTGAAAGCAGGTACGAGTAGACGTCCGGATAACTGTACTTTGTACTGAAGAGGTGCGGCTGATCTTCCTTAGCGCTGATGTGATCGGCAAGTTTGCCTTTGGCGCCGAGCCAGCCGGAAAGCGAATCGATGTCTCGTGTGACAAGTCGCTTCTTTCGGAGATCTTCCATTCGTTTGAGGTCATTGCGATCGGTTAACGCGATGATGGTGGAGCCGATGGACTCGGATGCAGTCTTGGCTCGAGCATCGTGACGCGTGGCAATTTGTCTTAAGCCCGCAGATGACGGATCAAAGGAAGCGTAGAAGCCGGCCGAAGAAATCAGGAAGCTGAAGTGTTCTTTTCTGATGTCTTCCGGAGACTCGTGCCCTGAAATTTCCTTCGTGACGATCTTGTACTGAGGCAAAGCCTTGCGCAGATGATCCAAAGTCGGAGCGAAGGTGTTGATGAAAAACAGCGGGTCTTCCGTGAAAAGGACAGCAATCCTGACTTCCGTTCTGTTGTCAGCGGAGTGAGCTGTCCATGGCGTGCATAGGACAGCAGAACATAACAAGAGCGTCAGGACTTTTCGGAACAATTTTTCTTCTTCGGGTTTGAGGATTCGTGAATTATTTTAGCTTTTAGGACAGTTTGGATAATTCGGTGAAATCCTGAGGATTGACGTTGATCTATCCAAAAAGTCATGAAAACCAAGCCGATCGTTAGAATGAGAAGAAGATTAGTTTGAGAAACAAAAATGGAACAAAAATGATCCAAAACTTGCCGTTGGGAACATCGGATTTTTCCGCACTAAGACAATTTGATGAGATCTATGTGGACAAAACCGAACTCATCTATGACCTCGCTTCTCAAAAATCCAAGTATTTTTTTGTCCGTCCTAGGAGGTTCGGCAAGTCGCTTTTGATTTCCACATTCGAGTCCTTGTTCAAATATGGATTAAAGGAGTTCAGAGGCTTAGCCATTGAGGGACTTTATAAAAACGAGACTAAATATCTCGTTGTGAAGCTTGACTTTTCTGAGGCGAAGTATTTTTCTTCGCCGGAAGAGTTTTCTGAACGATTAGCTTCACTTATCGTCAGAAACTTCTCCCGTGTTGGCTTTAGTTATGTCCCCGGCTCGGCAGAAAGCATTTTCTATCAGTGGTCTGAATGGCTGAAGACGTTGGACAGCAATTCTTTGGTTGTTCTTGTTGATGAATATGACTCGCCGCTGACTTACTGTCTTGGCCAAGAAGAATTGTTTGCAGCAGTCAGAGAACAACTCTCAAAGTTCTATGCAGGGCTGAGCGCCAATGAGAGAGTTTTACGGTTTGTCTTTGTCACCGGAATTATCCTGTTCGATGAGGTTTGTCTTTCCTCTGAGTTTGGCCACTTCACAGATCTTTCTTTGGATCCTCGTTATGGTTCATTAGTTGGTTTTACACGAGAAGAGGTTGAAGGTTATTTTGAAAACTATATTGAGAAATCCGAGAAAGAACTTTCCATAAGCAGGGATGACCTCATGAAGCAGCTTGTCGCACAATATGGAGGGTATTGTTTTGAAGAAACAGGAAGTACGAAAGTCCTCGCGTCTTGGTCATTGCTCAATTTCCTCGCACAATCTTCAAGAGATTTCCAAGCTTATTGGTTCGAAACCGGAGGCACAGCTTCACTTCTGAAATGTCTCAAAACTCAAGCAGTTAAAGCGCCGGAAGAGTTTTCAAGAGAAAAGAGAATTTCTCGTTCGGAGCTGCTCGGAGTTTCAGGCTCTTTATCCGATATTGCTTTGCTCACTCAAGCTGGTTACTTAACAATCAAAGCGCCGGAGTCCGGAGGAACTTTTCTTCTCGATTATCCGAATTTAGAAGTCAGACGCTCCACGGCTCGGCTGTACGCAGAGCAACTTTTGGATGGCAGGATTCCGGGGCAGGTCGGTGCGGGTCCTATTGTTGAGGCGTTAAGCGAAGGCTCTCTCGAGTTCGTGGTTTTTGTCCTGAATCAATTTTTCCTAGCGATTGATTATCAGAAGTATCCCGTCAAAGATGAAGCTCCCTTGCGAGCCTATGTGCAGGTCTATTTTGCGGCGGCAGGGGTAGAAATTGTTGAAGAATACCGAGGCGCCAATGGTAGAAAAGAACTGAAAGTTAAGGCTGGCAGACAGGATTGGTTATTTGATTTACGTATCGTCAAAGATCTCAAAGATGCGTCAGTACATTGTGTTGACGCGGATGAATGTATGAGAAAAACACATCTCGGTCATCAGGAGGGCAGAAAAGACTTAAGGAAGGTCGAGCTTGTTTTCTCAACTGGCGCAAGACAATTCGTTCAGTGGTTAGAAGATAAGATACTTTGAATCACCACGCGCCTATAAGCCTCTGAGATTTAGAGTGATTTTATGGCTCTTCTTTTAAGCGATAGCCTTCAACTTTCCCAAACAGGCTTTAGGTCCATCAACTTTTGCCGGCGAGCTAATATTTCTTTATCTTTCTCGGGTTCAAAAATTGAATTGGAGCAAGCATCGAAGACATCAGGCGAAAGTGAAATGATCTTGTTATCAACGCGGCAAAGCAAATAGCTATGCAAAGCTTCTAAAACCAGTTCATCAGGACTTTTACCTTCTTTCTCGGATAACTCAGAAAGCATTGCGGCGTCCGTATCGTTCAATTTCAAAGTAATGGTTTGGGACATTTTTCGGCTCCTTGCTAGGAAAGATACTCTATTTTGATTCTTCCTGTTGAAGTCAGAAAAGGTCAATTTTTCATACACAACGGACCAAAAGGTTGGGGATTTTAGGTTTGTGTTTAGAAAAAGGCCATTTTCTAAACACAAAAGTGGTTTCCAGCTACTTTGTGTTCAAAAAAACGCTGATTTCTAAACACAAAGGTCTTTTCTGAGTGCTTTGTCTTCAGAAAAACGCTAGTTTCTAAACACAAACTAATTGGCCAATGACTTTGTGTACTGAAAAAAGTGAAATTCCGGTCAAAACAAGAAGCTCCATTGAAGGAATAAACTGATTATTTAAAATCTAATTATTAAAAATTCAATTATTGAAAAATAAATAAGATGCTGAATCCTTTTGTTGTCGGCGACTATGTTTCTCAGGAATACTTTTGTGGTCGTTCAAATGAGGCCAAAGTACTTTAGGAGTGCATTCGAGAAGACAAGAATGTCGTCTTGTACTCAGAAAGAAGGTTAGGCAAGAGTCACTTGATCAAACGCGTCTTTCACGAAGCTCAGCTTCAAGAAGAATTCGAGTGTCTATGCGTTGATGCCGGTGTTTGCGGAAGCCTCAAAGAATTCGCTTTTGTTCTGATTAACGGTATCTTTCGATCGCTAAGAAGAGATAGGGGCAATTTTGAAAAGCTCGTCGGCCTCTATCAGAGACTCGAGTTGAAAATGACTATAGGTCCGAGCTCCGAGATGCTAGAGCCTTCTTTTAGCTTGAGGTGGATACGAGAGCCCGAAAGGATAATTGAAGAAGCCTTCTCATTTCTTGAGAGAATGGATAAAGAGGTTGTATTAGCAATTGACGGTTTTGAAAAGCTCGCATCCTTCAGGGATGCCGACGGAGCAAGAGCATTAGGAAAGATTGTCGAAAGCCATTCGAGCGTCCGAATAATTTTTTCAGTTTGTGAGCCCCAAGGCTGTTTTGAACAGTTTCTCGAAAAGCATGGTGTTGTCTTCAGAGGTTCAGAGCTGATCCACTTGAGACCTATCGAGTTCAGTGAATATTGGTCCTTTGCAAGAAGTAAGTTTCAAAAGGCAGGAAAAAGGATTTCTGCTGAGATCTTCGAAAGCATCTACTCAAAATTTTCCGGAGGTACTGGACCGATTCAGTTGGTTTTGAATAGACTTTTTGCAGAAACTCCTAAGAACGGTTCTGTTACGACTGAAATTTTGGATACGGTTATCACAGCCATTGCTGACGAATACGCTTTCTTCTACAAAGAGGCTCTTTCGAGACTCAGCTTCAACCAGAAGTGTTTGGTTTTTGCCGTTGCCAAGGACGGTGCCGTCGAAAACCCGTCGTCCTTAGAGTTTGTGAATAGGCATAGCTTGGCTACGGTTAGCAGTGTGCAATCCTCAGCTCGAGCTTTGCTTGAGCAAGGCATTCTTTATAAGGATGCCAGTGGGCTACGTATTGACGATGATTTTTTTCAAGAGTGGCTAAGGAAAGAGTATTTCTAAGGGGTGAGTTGTGAAAATAACTGTTATTCCAGCTATCGGTGCAGCTTTAAGCATTGCGTTTTCAGTCTTCTTTGCACAAGAAGTGATCAGCGCTGAAAAGCCCCAGCGGCTTTGCCTTGTGAATTCGCCTGCGGAACTTATTGCTTGCCGCCGAGGCGATTCTTTGTACTACCAGCAGCTGGGCCTTGTGCACGGAAAATATCTTCTGGATTTTGCTGCTCAATATTGCGACACAAACTTCGAGATAAATATTCAGTTTCCATACGTACTTTGTGTGTACTCAGGAGTTAAAGAGAAAATTGCCGCACAAGAAATACGTAGAAAAGAAATGGAAAGCAATATGCTGTCTGCCTTGCGAAGGCTTGGTAAAGAATTGGACAATCCTGTGTCAGGATGGAAACAAATCAGTTCAGAGGATGAGAAGCGTTTTCTAATTACGTCGCAAGGTACCGGTTCGGTTATTCAGGACGGAGACGAAGTCACGATCAGATTGCGTTACCCTGGAAAAGACGGCAAACCGGAAAAATTTGACGAACTAAAGACCTTTGTGGTAACGAAAGACGACACTGGATTTAGAGGCTTGAGGCAAGGCAGTTCATTGATCATTGCTTGCAATGGAGAGAAGAAGCTTTTCGAGTTTGTTGATATTCTTTTGGTTACCAAATTGAAACCTTGAGGTTACGATTAGAGGTTGAAGCAAACCAGTTCGAAGCACGTACTTTATTTTTTAGCCTTTCTTTTGTCTAGCTTGAGAGTAAAAATTCTTCCTTAAAAACATATAGATAGATATTTTACGTTATTTAATGTTATTTAATTTCTGTCGGTTGTTTTGTATAGTTGCGAATGAAGGAGACTCTATATGAGTGCGGAATGGACAATTACTGGTTTGACCTACGACAGGGAAAAGGCTGAGAGAACATTAGATAACAACAATCGTCAGGCGAGTTGCTCAGTTTTGTTTTCCGCTCAATGTGCCAGTTTTAACTATTTCATGGCTTCCGAGGTTAATTTAAGTATGGAGGGGCCTCTTATTTGGGAAAAATCGCCCCGATCGTTTATAGACGTCGAAGAAAAGGAAGCTCCTGAAGGCCGAAATGAACGTTCCATTGTTGCTTCGGCTTTGTCTGGCTTAGAAGTTCTCAGGCTTTTGAATACAGAGGCATATGTCAGGCTTTCAAGAATGGAGATTGCTGACAACAAAGAGGACCAACTCCGTTATCTTGAAAAGTTCGGTTTGATTAAAAAGTCTGGGTCTGCATATGAGCTTCCGCTATTTAGCGCATATCTCTTAGCTAGGAATCTCTCGGACTTCAACCAACTGGCCAAAAAGCGTGTTCGAATTGTCTCGTACGGCGGCAACGACAATTTGAGTCCTGCTATTTGTGACATAGAGTTCAAAGAAGGAATCGTCGAGGCTTTTCCATCTGTTTTCAAGGAAGTTGTAAGGTTGATCCCGAGACACGAAAAGATTGATTCAGGGAGCGGAAGAAGGTTAATTGAATTTTCAATTCCGCAAGCTGTTATTAGAGAGGTGCTTAGCAACGCTTTTGCTCACCAAGATCTTTCTTCCGAAGAGGACGGAATAGTTATAGAAATCTTCAAAAATAGAGTCGAGATAACGAATTCAGGTAAACCAGTCTTGGATCAACTTCATTTTCTTGATGGCGCCCCAACTATTAAGAATAAAAGAGTTTTCACCGAAATGAAGAATCTTGGCTTAGTTGATGGACAAGGATATGGCTGGAGAAAAATCGTCAAAGAACTTGAATCTCGAAGTCTTCCGGCTCCTGAAATTAAGATCAGGAAAAATTCAATAACGGTGACGATTTGGTTTGAAAAGCCATTGAAGCTCCTTTCATTGGATCAAAGGAATTGGACGGTCTATTTGCATACCGTGCTGAGATATCTGCTCAACGAGCCGGCGAATAATGCGTCTCTCAGGCAGAGGCTTAATTTGCCTGAGTCGAAATCTTCTACCGTTAGTAAGTTGTTCAGGCAGGCAGCAGAAGGAGGTCTTGTGAAACCTTTTGATCAGCACTCTTCAAATAAGACAAAGAAGTACCTACCAGCTTGGAGCCAAGCTTCGTCTCGAATTCCCGTGAAAACAAAGGATTATGATAAGCTGAAGCTAGAAGAAGAGAAGACAAATAATTCACAGAATTCCCTGTCAAACAAAGCCTTCATCGGTCAGGAAGATGATCAACTTATTCAAAAAGCCCGTCAGCGCTTGAAAGAACTGGGCATCTAATTTGTCTAATTTATTTGACACTCTTAGAGTGTCTACCATAGAATACAGTCTATGGAAATTAAGCAAACACAAAAATTTCACAAGTGGTTTTCAAAACTTGACAACGTCACTTCCGCTATAGTTTTTGCCAGGTTGCTCGTTGTCAGCATGGGCTCGCTCGGGCTGTGGAGAAGCGTGGGAAAAGGCGTTTCTGAGTTAAAGATAAACCACGGTCCAGGATATCGAGTTTACTTCACCTTCAGAGGCGGAGAACTGATTTTGCTTCTAGTTGGAGGCGACAAACGACACCAAAAAGAAGATATAAAGAAAGCTCAAGAAATGGCTCAGTGCCCAATCGAAGACTGTGAAAACTTTTTTGAAGGCAATAACGATGAAAACGCTAAAAGTAAAAAAAATGGATGTTGATGACTTCATCCGAGACGATAAATCCGCCGCTGTTTTTCTAAATGAAATGATTAAGCTCGATAGCGGAGACGGTTCTATGGTTCGCCTTGCTATCGGAAATATCATCAAATGTCACAATGTTTCTGAAATAGCTAAAACAGCCTGTGTTTCAAGAGCCAGCCTCTACAGTGCCTTTAACAAAGACGGAAACCCGTCTTTCGATATGGTCCAAAAAGTTTTGGCTGCTATGGGGTTGGGTATTCAATTTGTGCCGTTGGAAAATCGCTAAACAAAGGATGTTAATTTAGGAAGCAAACAACCTCTTGAGACGTTGGTCTACGTCGACTAACTCGGCCTAAATGGTAAAGCTTGAAAAAGCCTCTGGCTGACTAGCCTCAGTCGCTGTTCACGCTGTTCGCGAATTTATCAACAAGGCCTGTAAAACACCGTCATTCATGAAGGTGATATAAGGGCTCCCACAGACTCGTGGTTCAGCATATTTTGATACCTGATTTGTCGGTGGAAATAGAGGGCCCATCACGGCTGATTTCGGAATAAGGGAAACGGAACCAAAGATATTTCTCCCCATAATTTACCGTATCGTTTTTCCCTATGATGCAGCTTATCCGACTCCGTTACAATGGGCTATTACAGCGGGGGAACATGAGTGCTAATTAGACGCGGGTTCAAATTCGAACTAAAACCAAATGGGATGCAGATTCAACTGATGAAGCAATTCTGTGGCTGCGCCCGTTACGTCTACAACCGCACCTTATCTCTTGAAAGGTCGATCTACAAGAAAGACAACAAGCACTCCTTCAAATACGCTGAGGCAGCCAATAGACTTCCTGAATGGAAAAAGAAAAATCCTTTTTTAAAAGAGTGTCACAGTCAAGTTCTTCAGCAATCGCTGAAGGACCTGGATCAGGCTTACACCAATTTTTTTCGGAAACAGTCTAATTTTCCGAAGTACAAGAAAAAATTCCGACATGACTCCATCAGATTTCCCCAGGGCGTTGAACTTGATGAGGCTAAGCAACAGATCAGATTGCCGAAAATCGGCTGGGTAGGATATCGAAAAAGCCGAGATATCATGGGAGCTATAAAGAATGTCACCGTCAGCCGACGTGGCGAGAAGTGGGATGTCAGCATACAGACTGAGTATGAAGTTTCCTTACCTGCTGCGAACCCTTCCGAAATAGGAATAGACATGGGTGTCAAACGTTTTGTGACTATGTCAAACGGTGACTTCGTCGAACCTCTCAACCCCTTCAAGCAGGAGCGGGAAAAACTTGCAAAACTTCAAAGAAAGCTTGCGAGACAAAAGAAAGGAAGCAGAAACAGCAGAAAGACAAAGCGAAAAATTGCTCGATTGCACCGCTATATAGCCGACAGCCGAAGAGATTTTCTTCACAAGACCTCGACAAAGATAGCTAAAAACCACAGCATCGTGTACGTTGAGGATTTGAAGGTCTCGAACATGTCCGCTTCTGCCGGCGGAACAAAAGAATCCCCGGGCAAAAACGTCCGGCAAAAGAGCGGACTGAATCGATCTATTTTGGATCAGGGATGGTATAGCTTTTTCCAGATGCTCTCCTACAAATTAGAGCGGGGAGGAGGAAAGCTGATAAAAGTTGATCCTAGAAACACTAGCCGAACTTGTCCCCGATGCGGGTTTGTCTCTGCAGAGAACAGAAAATCGCAAGCGACCTTTGCATGCATTGGCTGCGGTTACCGCTCCAACGCAGATGAGGTCGGAGCGATAAATGTATTAAGGGCCGGACGGGCCCAGTTAGCCTGTGCAATGAGCGGCGCAGTAAGGCCGCTGTCAGCAGGAACCCGAAGAGACCCACAGCAGCACTAGGCTACGGCCGCTGCAGAGGTGGTATGGAATCCTCGCCATTCATGACGAGGAGGACGTCAAGAATACCAAAGAAGTTAATTTCAGCCTTAACCTTTGTAAGAAGTTGGGAGGCGCTGTATGAACAAAAAAAGGACTGTCGGCTTCTTCTGAAAAGAAGAAATCAACAGTCCAAACTTTGTTTTATGGAGGGATCAAAACAAATTAAGGATATCAATAGGTAATTGGCTATACATCTAAAAGTCGTTCAAGTTCTTCACGGTTTTCTTTCTTCGCCAATTCAGGGCGTTCGGAAAGAAGAACCATCAATTTCAAGCGAGTCTTAGCTGAAGAAAACTCTCCGCCGTGAATCGCGCCGTTGTTACGGCTGTCTGTAACGGAACCGGGATAGGCATAAACCTGATAAGGACGTCCGCCGGGCGTTCTGGTCGTAATCACAACGACAACGCCTTTATCTGTTGCATCTTTAATTGCAGGTTCAACAATAGCGGGAAGATTGCCGCGGCCGAATCCTTCCAGCACGATGCCTTTACAGCCCTGAGCAACAGCAAAGTCAATGTAGTCACGGCCG
>ENA-ORTZ01001602-ORTZ01001602.1-human-gut-metagenome-genome-assembly--contig:-NODE-1602-length-12536-cov-2.882702_pt1 | contig 12536 bp, 7 predicted proteins | sample MGYA00242075_ERZ509199 | MGnify/ENA primary metagenome ERZ509199 (study PRJEB26280, sample SAMEA2338824) | human gut metagenome | biome: human gut; feature: human-associated habitat; material: faeces...
CTTCGATCAGGAAGTTCCCGTCGATGTCTGTGAGATCCGGCGGCAGTGTACCAGACGTACATCGATAGGCACCGACTGAGTGGAACCCAACCGACTGATTTGCCTCTTCTCAATCGCAGTCAGTAACTTCGATTGCATTGGAAGTGAAAGATTACCTATTTCATCCAGAAACAAAGTTCCGCCCGTAGCCACTTCCATCCGCCCGGCTTTCGCTTTCCGGGCATCGGTGAAAGCACCCTTCTCATAACCAAACAATTCACTTTCAAACAATTGTTCGGGGATACTACCCAGATCAATTGTCACAAAGGGCTTTCCGTAACGGGGAGAACAACGATAGAGCAAACGGGCAATCACATCCTTTCCGGTACCATTCTCGCCCAAGATCAGGATATTCGCATCCGTTTCACTCAATTTATTAATGGTAGCAAACACTTCTTGCATGGCTGCCGACTCACCGATGATCTCGTTCTCTGATCCTCCCTGTCCGCTCAATACTTCCACCTGTTCCTTCAGCATATTCACTTCGTGACGTGACTGTCGGAGTTTCATGCCCGAAGACAAGGTTGCCAGAAGTTTCTCTTTCTCCCATGGCTTGGGAATAAAATCTGTTGCACCTGCCTTGATGGCCCGTACAGCTTTGTCCGTATCGGCATATGCCGTCATAAAAATCACGATTGCCTGCGGGTCAATCTTCAGAATCTGTTGCAGGCTCTCAAATCCTTCCTGCCCACTGATAGCGTCACGGCTAAAATTCATATCAAGCAGAATGATGTCCGGGCCGAAAGTAGTCATAAAATATTCAATGCGATCGGGGGTAGTAGCCACTTTAATCTTTTCGGTATAAGGTTCGAGCAAAAGATTGAGGGCAAACAATACATCTTCATTATCATCTACAATTAATATCTTTCCAAGCTGTTCCATATTATATTACGAGCTAATTTATGTTCCTTTAAAAGATGAGATATACCAGTTGTACAGCTCGTCATATCCCGGTTATACATCTCGTACATCTTATCTCACTATGCAATGATGCCAATGTAAGCCGGATACAACTGCTTACCTTTAGGCTGAGGGCAAAGATACAGATTATATTCATGCGTTGTGTGTGCTAATTCGCACTATTTTTGTGCGTATATGCACATGAAGACAAAGAAGCGCGCACATATAAAATGCTATTAAAAAGCAACTTACATTCATGGCATACCTTTTGAATGATTTATATAAAAAGTAAATACACAATGAATCTGAAAACGATATTTATTATTGCCGGATGCAGTTGCATCTCATTGGTCGCCGCACAGGAACACACGATGGAGCTCTCTTTGGACGAGACCGTGAAGCTTGCCAAGCTTCAGTCGCCGGACGCACAAACGGCACGCCATAGTTTCCGTTCGGCTTACTGGAATTACAAATATTATAAAGCAAACTATTTGCCTGCTTTGAGCCTGACTTCGGACCCCAATTTAAACCGGGCCATCAACAAAGTGACACTGGGAGACGGAACCGTAAAGTTCGTAGAACAGAATATGCTCAGCACAGACCTCACCCTAAGCCTGACTCAGAATATTCCCTGGACCGGAGGTTCACTTTTCATAGAGACGGCAGCGCAACGCATGGATCTCTTCAGTGATCATACAACGGCTTGGCAGACTTCACCTATTAATATAGGTTACCGCCAGTCGCTCTTCGGATACAACAGTTTGAAATGGGACCGCCGCATTGAACCGGTACGTTACCGGGAAGCAAAAAAATCGTATGTAGAAACACTCGAATTGGTAGCTGCACGGGCTACACAGAAGTTCTTTAACCTTGCTACCGCACAAAGCAATTACGAAACCGCCACCATCAATTATGCCAACGCAGACACACTCTATCAATATGCCCAGGGGCGCTATAACATCGGTACCATTACCGAAAACGAAATGTTGCAACTGGAACTGAACAAACTAACCGAAGAAACCAACCGAATGAATGCCCGTATTGAGATGGACAACTGCATGCAGGAGCTACGCTCGTATCTGGGCATTCAGAGTGACGAGGAACTCAAGGTGAAAATCAATGACCATGTGCCGGACTTCAGTGTAGAATTGCACGAAGCGTTGTTGCTGGCCAACGAGAACAGCCCGGAGATACAGAACATGATGCGCCGGAAACTGGAAAGTGAAAGCAATGTGTCGTATGCCCGAGCCAATGCCGGACTGAAAGCGGATATTTATCTGCGTTTCGGATTGACACAGACAGCCGATAAACTGGGGAGTGCATACAAACGGCCTTTAGACCAGCAATACGTCAGTTTGGGCATTGCGCTTCCCATTCTCGACTGGGGACGCGGCAAAGGCAAGGTGCGTGTGGCACGTTCCAATCGCGATCTTGTATACACACAGGTGGAACAGGACAAAACCGACTTCGAACTAAATGTGCGCAAACTGGTGAAACAATTCAACCTTCAGGCGCAGCGGGTACGGATAGCCGCACGTACCGACGAACTGCCCAACGGCGTAGCGACGTGGCACGCAAGCTCTATCTGCTCGGTAAGTCGACCATTCTCGACCTGAATGCTTCCATCACAGAGAAAGACCAGGCACGCCGTAATTATATAACAGCCCTTTATAACTACTGGAGTTTGTATTACACCTTACGCAGCCTCACTCTCTTCGACTTTGAAGGGAAGGCACCACTCACCGAGAATTATGATCTGTTGATAGACTGATCCGAAACAAAAATCGTTAATCGAAAAAAAATAAAAATAATATGGATATTAAAATTGAAAAGAAACCCTGGTACATCCGCTATAAATTCTACATAGCCGGAGGCATTGCATTCGCCGCTTTCCTTGTTTACGTCATTATTTTGTCGGTCGGTCCGCGCAAGCTCCGCATCGAATCGGAAAACATACAGATAGCCGAGGTCAAAGACGGTAAATTTATGGAATATGTAGATGTGGAAGGGCTGATCCAGCCAATTCTCACTATCAAAGTGAACACCCGCGAAGCCGGCAGCGTAGAGCGTATCATCGCTGAGGAAGGAAGCCTGCTCCAAAAGGGAGATACGATCCTTACCCTTTCTAATCCGGATTTGTTGCGCAGCATCGAGGACCAACGGGACGATTGGGAGAAGCAGCGCATCACTTACCAGGAAAAAGAGATCGAAATGGAACAGAAAAGCCTGAACCTAAAACAACAAACGCTGGAAACCAATTATGAACTGGCGCGGCTCAAAAAGAGCTTTGCGCTGGATAAAGAAGAATTTCGTATGGGCATCAAGAGCAAGGCACAACTTGAAGTATCGGAAGACGAATATAACTATAAGGTAAAAAATGCCGAACTGCAACGTGAAAGTCTGCGCCACGACTCGGCTGTGACCATCATCCGTAAAGATCTGATACGTACAGATATGGAACGCGAACGCAAGAAATATGAGCGAACCACAGAGCGTCTGGGCAATCTGGTAGTGAAGGCACCCCTCGGCGGACAACTCAGTTTCGTCAAAGTGACACCGGGACAGCAGGTAAGTTCAGGTGAAAGCATTGCCGAAATCAAGGTACTCGATCAGTACAAGATTCACACTTCATTAAGCGAGTATTATATTGACCGCATCACCACCGGACTACCTGCTACCGTCAACTATCAGGGCAAGAGGTATCCGCTTCGCATTACTAAAGTCGTACCCGAAGTGAAAGACCGCATGTTCGATGTCGATCTGGTTTTCACCGGTGAAATGCCCGATAATGTACGTGTGGGCAAGAGTTTCCGTGTACAGATCGAACTGGGACAACCAGAACAGGCCATTGTCATCCCACGCGGTAATTTCTATCAGGCTACCGGAGGACAATGGATCTACAAAACCAATGCATCAAAAACAAAGGCAGTACGTACGCCCATCACCATCGGACGCCAAAATCCTCAGCAATATGAAATCACCGGAGGATTAGAGCCCGGAGATTATGTCGTTACGACAGGATATGATACCTTTGGGGAGGCGGAAGAATTAATACTGAAGTAATATAAAAAATGGATCAAACTCACCACAGAGTAGCATAGAGATGGTTTTCTTTTAACATCCTATAAACAAGAGATTAAAACTCTGTGGTGCTCTGTGGTGAAATCAAACTCAAAACCATTACAAACATGAAAACTATAAAGCTGGCCTGGAAAGCCCTGGCACGTTTCAGAACATATACATTTATCAATATACTGGGCCTCGCCTTGAGTCTGGCTTGTGTACTTATCATCCTACGGTATATCCATCAAGAGGTTACTGTAAACCATTTCTGCAAAGACCTTGAAAACACCTATCTGCTATATTGCGAGTACGAAGATGGAACGCGGACAATAAGCAGCAATGAAGATAGAAATAACGACCCCAACTTTATCGATCCGTTGAAAGATCCGTCTGTTCTGAAAAGTACCCGGTGGATTAATTTTTCGGAAGACAGGATTACAGTCGGGAAACAGATATATAATGTGAAAACCGTGGTGACAGACAGTGCGTTTCTGCAAATACTGCCATATCCGTCTGTATCCGGTATCTCCTCTCTGAAATCTCCGAATGATGCCATCATCACCCGGCGATTGGCTGAAAGACTGTTCAAAGGAGATAATCCGATTGGGAAAACAATGACTTACAGCACAGGAGACATCATCACGATTACAGGAGTAATAGGGGAGCCGCCTACGAAAAGCTTTTTAGATTTCGACCTGATTGTATCCGAACAATTGCAACATTCATGGTCGCGTTCAAGCTATAGCCTGATACAACTGATGCCCGGAACGGACTTTAAGAAGCTGAACGTCAAGAACGACAAGTTTATGAAGTTAAGGTGCTATATGGACACACCGACTCGCCTGCAATTTTTTCCATTAAAAGATTTCTATTTCGACAAGACCATTCGTATCTATGATAACGGCAAGAGTAATTTCCAGAGAGGCAACTATAATAATATCTTAGTACTTGCTGTTGTCACCATTGCTTTGTTGATAATCGGTTTGTTCAATTTCATCAATATCTATACGGTAATGATGCTCAAGCGTGCCAGAGAGTTTGGAGTTAAAAAGGTATATGGTGCCGGTACAAAGGATGTATTCGCACAGATTTTCACTGAAAACTTTATCCTGACAGGCATGGCTCTATGTATATCCTGGTGTATCATCGAAATAACCGGTGGTATGATGGAACATGTGCTCCGGATACCGCAAATCTCCAATACGGAATTTAGTGCCATACTTTCTGTCGGAGTACTGATTCTGTTGCCATTATTGACTTCTATTTATCCATTCATCAGATACAACTACGTTTCACCTTCCGTATCTATCCGTTCGGTGAATGCAGGAGGACATTCCATCGTATCCCGTGTGCTATTTTTATTCGTTCAGTACCTCATCACCTTTGTGCTTATTATTGTTTCTCTCTTTTTCACAAAGCAAGTGCGTTTCATGTTGGCTGCCGATTTGAACTATACTACCAAGGACATCATTCAGTGTCAGTTATATGCCGAACGTTCTTCATATGATCTAAATATGTCGAACGAAGAGTGGGAGAGACGGAAACAAAGAGAAAAAAGTAATCTGGCTTACATCAAAGAAGAGATGGACCATTCTCCGCTCTTTATCCGTTGGGAGTATGGAGAGAACCCGAATCAATTGGACGGTAATTATAATAATGTGCGGAATGTGCAGCGGGATGAGTTCAAGCAAGTTATTTATAGCAGTCTAAGCAACAAATATATTGAACTATTCGACTTTCAGCTAAAAGAGGGGCGCCTGTGGAATGACTCTGTTGATCAATGGAGTGATTATAAAATGATCATTAATGAATCGGCCAAATCACTCTTAGAAATAGATAATATAGAAACGGCCCTGATTCAACCCGAAAGAAGATTGTGGTGGTCTTCTTCAAAATCCGAAGAAATGGAGAAGAACCCTCCATATCAGATTATCGGAGTGATCAAAGACTTCAAGATCGGTCACTTATCAAAAACCACTCCTCCGCTCTTCATTGTTTACGAAGATCCGCGGGGCAGTTATAGAGATCGACTGATGGCACAAATCATTCCCGGAAAAAAGCAAGAAGCCATTGCCTTCCTGAAAAAACTGCACGATGAAATACTGGGCGAAGGTGAGTTTGAATACAGCTTTTTAGAAGACGAGATAGCGACCATGTATCAAGAAGATAAGCGAACTGCCGAGATATACTCCTTGTTCAGTGTCATTGCCATTCTTATATCTTGCCTGGGATTATTCGGATTATCTATGTTCGACATCCGTCAGCGATATCGCGAAATTGCACTACGTAAAGTGAACGGAGCCACCCTGAAGGAGATCTATCCGCTCCTGTTAAAGAAATACTCGATTATTCTGGGAGTGGCATTTGTCATCTCAGCACCTCTGTCCTGGTATATCATCTCAAAATATCTGGAAGGATTTGCCAACAAAGCTCCTATATCCTGGTGGCTGTTTGCTGTTGCTGCCATAGTGACTTCCTTCATTTCGCTGGCCACTCTGATATGGCAAATACGAAAAGCTGCCAATATCAATCCGGCCAAAGTGTTGAAAGGAGAGTAGTAAATTTGTATTTTTGTGCGCATGCGCACTATGATCGTGCAAATTCACACGGTGTATCTATACACCATAAGCATATAAACAATAGTGTCTCAACGAGTTGCTTCTTTGGCATACTTCTTGAAACACTATTTGTATAAACAAGAACCAAATGATACGACACTATTTTAAAATCGCATTCCGAAATCTGCAGAAATATAAAACTCAGAGTATCATCAGTGTTATCGGATTGGCTGTAGGAATTACCTGCTTCACGCTTGCTACCTTATGGATACGCTATGAAATGACATACGATACTTTTCATAGAAAGGCCGACAATATCTATATGGTTAGAGCACAGCTCAAATCGGCAACCGGTGTACTAAGTAATTCACTGCCATATCCTGCCATAGAATATCTGAAAAAGAATTTACCCGAGATAGAAGACATCTGCGGAATCTCTCCCATAAGACGGAAACTTCAGTTCAATGATAGGAGTGAGAATCTGCTGACTGTCGAAGTAGACTCTGCCTTTATCAACATGTTCGATATACGTCTCCTAAAAGGAAATGTCAACTTTCTTAAAGAAAGAGGAAAAGAAATAGCCATCACCGAATCGCTGGCTAAAAGTTGGTTCGGAGAAGAAGACCCTTTAGGAAAAGAGGTTGAGTTGGGAGGGCGTCTTTGCCGGATATGTGCAGTCGTCAGCGATTGGTCACAACACTCCAATCTGGCATACAGTATCTTGCTACCCATCCGCCATTGCCCCGACTGGTTAAGTGAAACGGAACAAATATTTATTCGCATACGTTCCAATACGGACATCGAGAGCTTTCAAAAAAGAGTATCTGCTATCAACCTCTCTAAACAAGAAAAAGAGAGCAGTTTGGGCCAATTGGCCATAACGCCGATTACCTCACTCCGCTATTCAGATTACTTAAATAGAGACGAAATCGTTATTTCGTTTAATTATATCCGTTATTTTGCCATAGCAGGGGCTCTGGTCATCCTATGCTCGCTATTCAATTACCTGACTCTCTTTATCAGTCGTCTTCGCATGCGTGGCCGTGAAATGGGACTTCGCAAAGTTTGTGGTGCTACAGACCATTCACTGTTCGCACTATTCTCCATCGAATACCTGTTAGTATTGATTGCCGGATCTGCAACAGGAATGGTCCTTATAGAGTTATGTTTATCACGATTTATAGAACTGGCACAAATATCAGAAACAACATCACTATATTCAGAAGCAATGATATACATCATTGCGGTAATTATCCTGTCATTTATCATTTCACAAATCCCTCTGTATTACTTCAGAAAACGGACTTTACAAAATAATATTCAAAACAAAAAAGAGACCGCTCAACGGGGGATATTTCGCAAATCCGGATTGGTCATGCAGTTAATTATCAGCTTAGGCTTCATTTTCTGCACAGCTGTCATGATGAAACAACTTTATTATCTGAAAAACACAGATCTGGGTATGGAACGACACAACTTAGCCAACGTTGCCATCTGGATGAAGGGAGGTGATATCAATGAATGGAATACTAAAATTGCCAGTTTGCCCATGGTTACGGAAACCTTGCCGCCACACTATTTCCCGATCATTCCCACAGGGCCAATGATGTATACAGAGATCAACGGATGGGATGGGCAGAACAAAACAAATGATGAAACATATTCGGTAGGTATCATGCCTTCGGGCGAAGATTTCTTCAGATACTACGGATTGCATTTGGCGGAAGGAGAATGGTTATCTGATAAGAGTATTACAAATGATGTTATCATCAATGAAACCGCCGCATTAAAATTCGGGTGGAAAAGTGCCGTCGGAAAGAAATTCTACTCAGAATACGACGGACAGAAAACATTCTATCATGTGATAGGAGTTGTGAAAGACTTTAGCCATCTTCCCCCTACGGTTGCTCCGCAACCTCTCGCCTTTGTCCGTGCCGAAGAGCAGCAATATTTGTGGGGACGTGCCAGTATCCTATTCAAGTTTAAAGAAGGAAGCTGGAAAGCTTGTCTGGACACAATTCAAAAAATGCAGAACGAAGATTTCCCGTCTTCTTTCATGAGACTGTATAACGAAGAGGAGGAATACAACAAATATCTGCGCTCCGAAGATGCACTTATGACCTTATTGGGAATTGTTTCTTTGGTCTGTGTCATTATCTCCATTTTTGGCATTTTCTCTCAAGTGACTTTGTCATGCGAACAACGACGTAAAGAAATAGCTATCCGCAAAGTGAACGGAGCTACCATAAAGAACATCTTGCAGATGTTCTTTAAAGAGTATTTCATTCTTTTGTTTATAGCCGCCATCATTGCGTTTCCAATCAGCCACATCATCATGCAAACATGGATTGAAAGTTACATCCGGCAAACGACTATTCCGGGCTGGATGTACGTCGCCATCTTTATTGGCATAGCGGGAGTTATTGTCATCAGTATTTTCTCAAGAGTATGGAGTGCTGCCCGGCAAAACCCGGCAGAGGTAGTAAAAACAGAATAAAAGAGGAAAAGTATGATACGACACTATTTTAAGATTGCTTTCAGAAACTTATTGAAATATAAGGCCCAAAGTATAATTAGTATAATCGGACTGGCTATGGGATTCACCTGTTTCGCTCTTACCGTTTTATGGATTCGCTATGAAATGACATACGACACTTTTCACGAGGGAGCCGACCGAATCCATCTAATATACAAGAAATCCATACTGGATGCTACAGGATTTGATAAAACGGTGCCATATCCGGTTTCAACTTCTTTAAAAAGAATGCTCCCTGAAATAGAGGATGCATGTGCTTTTGAATTTTATAAATCGGATATAACTGTCAATGACGGTGCCACACAACAGCTATACCGGATCAATGCTGACTCTTGTTTCATGAATATGTTTCGGATACGGGTGCTTGAGGGAAACCTTGACTTTTTAGAATCAGCCAATAAGATAGCCTTGACGGACAAAGCTGCCAACCGTCTTTTTGGAACAGAAAACCCTATCGGTAAAGAAATCAAAGTCTATGGAGACCCCAAAACAGTTTGTGCCATTGTCAACAGTTGGAGCGAACATACCAATTTACCATTCTCCATATTAGGAGGCGGAATACGGCAATGGCAGGACGTCTGGTACAATAATGGATTCTATGTTTTTATTAAACTTCATCAAGGAGTAGATACCAAGGTACTAAGTAATAAACTGAAGCAAACAGAAATAAAGACAAATAAAAACGAGGGGGCTATCAAGGAGTTATTAATGATGCCTGTCAGTAAATGCCATTATACGATATTGGCAGACAATAATGCCATTCAGTTCAACTATATTATTCTCTTCGCTGTGATTGGAGGTTTGGTGATCCTTTGTTCGTTGATCAACTATCTGTCACTGTTTATCAGCCGCCTATGGATGCGGGCCAAGGAGCTTGCATTACGCAAAGTTTGCGGTTCGTCCAATCGGAACCTGTTTGCTTTACTGACCATCGAGTTCCTGGTTATCTTGATTTCGGCCGGATTGATAGGCATGGCATTAATAGAATTAGTATTGTCGGAGTTTAAGGAACTTTCGGGAGTGACAGACGGAAATATATATTGGGAATCATCTCTGTATTTTATGATTATTATTGGATGTTCTCTTTTCCTCTTCATGCCCGTCACTCTCTATTTCAACCGACAGACCCTGCACACCAACATACAGAAGAGTAACACAAACAGACATCGATATTTCATTCGTAAGGCAAGTATCCTGTTTCAGTTATCAATCAGTATAGGATTCATTTTCTGTATCTGCATTATAATGAAACAACTCTATTTCCTAAGTACTACAGATATCGGCATAGAACGTAAAAACATTGCTACCTTAAGCTTGTATCCGCAAGACAATCTACCTCCCGCAGCAGATAAAATAGAGCAGATGCCTTCTGTTACTCAAATACTGAAAGGACATTTCTCTTTGCTCCCGAGAACAGTGTCTATGTCTATGGCTTTCAAGGACTGGGATGGCAAACAACCTTCGGACCCCGATATGAACATGGAAGTACTGATGGAAAGTGAGGAATTGGCCCAATTCTATGGCATCCGGCTTTTAAAAGGGAAAATGCTGAAAGAAGGAGAAAGTGACGCAAGCACTATTGTTATCAACGAAACGGCTGCAAAAACTTTGGGCTGGAGCGATCCGATTGGCAAGAAATTAATCAGGCCTAACGGAACAGCCACCACTGTCATCGGTTTGGTCAAAGACTTCCACACTACTTCGCCCACTGTTCCTGTAAAACCAATAGCATTCATAGCCAAAGGGTTTTCCGGTTTCTATCTTGGCAAAGGAGATATTCTGATAAAATACAGGGAAGGGGAGTGGCCTAAACTGAAACAGGCTGTTGAAGATCTTTGCCGAAAAGAATATCCGGACACAAAAATCGTATTATCCAACATGGAAGATGTTTATAACAGAATCTATAGGGCTAACCTTTATAATGCACTCTTGAAATTATTAAGCTGTGTAGCAATAGTTTGCATTTTGATCGCAATTTTTGGAATATTTTCGTTAATAACACTGGCTTGCGAACAACGTCGCAAAGAGATAGCTATTCGAAAGGTGAACGGAGCAACACTTAAAAATATACTCTCTATTTTTGCAAAAGAGTACCTCATATTGATACTGCTCTCTTCTCTTCTGGCATTTCCACTCGGTTATGTCGTCATGAAGTCATGGTTACAGAGCTATGTGGAACAAACCTATATAAATGCTTGGATTTACATCGTTATCTTGGCAGGAACTACTATTGTCATAAGCCTTTGTATTGGTTGGAGAGTGTGGAAAGCCGCCCGGCAAAATCCGGCGGAAGTAGTAAAAACAGAATAAAAAAATAGCATGATACGATCTTATTTAAAAATAACATGTAGGAATCTTCTGAAGTATAAAGCTCAGAACATACTCAGCATTATTGGACTCTCCATCGGTTTTATAGCCTTTTTGTTAGGTGGCTACTGGTACTACTGGGAGCACCATTTTGACAGTTTTCATCCACAAAGTGAACATACTTATGCCTTGACGACTACCGGAATATTTAAAACAGCCGATGGGTTGGAAGGAGAACTGAACCAAATACACCAGCTGGCGGAGAAAGAGATAATAGCATTCCCTGAAATAGCTAAGGTATGCCATGTCAGCGATGTGAAATATGAAGCAGATGGTAAAGAAAGAAGTTGGATAGGAATGGCAGTAGACTCCACTTTTTTTGATATCTTCCAATGCCGGATGATCGAAGGAAATTATCATAAAACGCCTTATAACGCAAACTTTGTAATTCTGACCCGGAAAATGGCAAAACATCTTTATGGAGATAGCAGCTGTATAGGGAAAGAAGTGAAAATTAATAAAGAAATATCTTACACCGTTGCGGGAGTAATGGAGAATTATCCGCAGAACAGTGATTTTAAGTTTGAGTATCTCATTCTGAATACCCCCCAAGCCAATATTGTGAAGCGTAGTACCACTTATGTATTATTACACTCCAGTGCCAATGCATCACATCTGAATAAGAAAATAACATCTTTCCGGATTAAAGAGGCAGACACTCAAAGGGATACTTATTCCGAATGGCATTTCCACTTACGTTCATTGCCCGAGGTTCATGTCTACTGTTCTCCGGAACTCAAGGGAAGATTTCAACATATCGGCATTTTGGCAACAGCAGGTTTACTGGCTTTTGTCAGTGCGTTAATGAATCTGCTCGTATTGTTCATCGGACAACAGCAACGAAAAGCACGGTATAATTCAACTTTTTCAACTCTCGGAGCTTCTACCCTGAGCTTGGTAGGTAAAAACCTGCTTGAGCTCATTATACCTTTATTCATCGCTTTTTTGATATCAATGGGAGTTTGTGAATTCTTATTTCCATATTATAAAGATTATACCAGCCTGGTGGCAGAGAGTATAATTTTGGTTGATGAATAGTTTGCAGAAAAACCAGTATTCCATTCTTCATTGAT
>ENA-ORTZ01001611-ORTZ01001611.1-human-gut-metagenome-genome-assembly--contig:-NODE-1611-length-12508-cov-3.192002_pt1 | contig 12508 bp, 8 predicted proteins | sample MGYA00242075_ERZ509199 | MGnify/ENA primary metagenome ERZ509199 (study PRJEB26280, sample SAMEA2338824) | human gut metagenome | biome: human gut; feature: human-associated habitat; material: faeces...
GAGCCGATGACTTCTCTTCGAGACTATTTCGATATTTATCTGGTATATGTCGAGTCTCCCGAGAAAGGTATGACATATTCTTCCGATGGGGAGACGAATGACTGGGAGGTAGAGACGAAATTCGGTACGCACCAGCCTAATGTCAATAATCGATACTATTTGTGCGATACGCCGGGTATTCTCGATTTTATTGCGGCCAGTACCGGAATTTCTCCGAGAGGCGGTATTGTGATGCTGGTTGCACATAATATGGTACATGGAGGTTCGGCCGGAATGGAGTATGTTTCCGACCGTACTTCGTTCAGTGTTTCGACGATAGAACCTAAGTTTGCGAAGACCGTTTGGCACGAGAGTGTGGGGCATTCCATCGGTTGGTTGGCCGATGAGTATGTAGAGAGCGATAATGCCATGTCGGAAATTCCGTCCGATACCCGTGATTATTATGTGTCCGAATACGATCGGTGGGATTACGGTCGTAATATGGCCTTTACCCATGATACGGCTTCGGTCTGGTGGGCCGATTTTATCGGAGACGAGCGTTATGCCGATGAAAAAATCGGACTTTATGAAGGTGGAAATTACTGGGGAAAAGGTGTGTGGCGTCCTACCGAGAATAGTATTATGCGCACGTATGACCGTGATCAACAGTTCAGTGCCCCATGTCGGGCCGTCATTTATAAAGAGGTAATGACAAGGGCTTTGGGCGAGGAATTTACCTATTCGTATGAGGATTTTGTAAAATTCGATATGAAAGACGCTTATTATCCGTTGGCGGAATAGGTGTTTTGCCAATATCGTAGTCCTATGAGAGTGCGCTTTAAAAGTGCGCTCTCATTTGTTTTCTCGAACGTATGTGAGAGATCTCATGCTCTGTCATTCCGAACGTAAGTGCGTCACAAATCCCGTTGGCTCCGATTCTGTTCTTACCGTGAACACCTCCGGTGCATTCTCCGGCAGCCAAAAGTCCCGCAATAGCCTTGCGTCGGCCATTTAAACATTCCGCAAAAGAATTAATTGAAATTCCGCCCATCGTGTAATGAATAGACATAGAGGACTTGGCGGCCCAAAAAGGCGCCTTGACAATAGGATGATGCTGACTTGCAAGCAAAGTATTTGAACAAAGGCGATTATATTCTTCTACAGAATTTATAAGATTCTCCGAAGGTACCCCGAGTTTGCCTGCCAATTCTTTTAACGTAGAGCCTTTAAATGCATCTCCTGTTTCAATGCCCCTTACTGCATCACGTCTCATTAAGAGATCATAACTTTCAAAGCCTTCACTATCGACAATAACAAAACAAGATCTCCCCGGCTGCGCTAAAACGGCATCTCTCAGAACGTCCCTTCGAGAATCTTCCTTTACAAACCTCCTACCGTCGGAATTAACCAAAATAAAACGGGAAATATCATTGTGAAATCGAACGCGAATTTTCCCGTTCGAAGGAACGCCCGGAAGACACTGTATATAGTCCATATCTTTAAGAACCGCTCCACATTTCTCCGCCTGGAGGAGCATTTCGCCAGTTGCACCCGGAGCGCAGTTGCAGGTCAGCCCCGCCAATCTAGAATCAAATTTTGCAACCATGGCGGGATTGGCTCCAAAACCGCCGGAGGCCAAAATCACACCTTTGTTAGTGTTTATTTTTTGAAGCTTTCCGTCCTTTAGATAAGTTAACCCAACCACTGCGCCCGATTTATCAGTGTTCAAACTCATGACCGGGGATCCGGTCCTCACTTCGACGTTGTTTTGTATGCTTTTATTGACTAACGTTGAGATATATCCATAGCCGTTCGGTTCTTCCGGTACATGGCATCTTGGAAAATGAGAGCCGTAAATCTCAATTAATTCAGGTCTAAAGCGCATCCCAGCATTTTCGAGCCATTCGAGCATTTCCTTTGATTTTGAAACCAAATGGCGAATAAGTTCCGGATCCCCGGTGTTATCTGCGTTCGAAGAAATGTCTTGAAAATGTTGTTCTTCAGAGTCGTAGATTCCGTAGGGCAACTGGCGTGCAGGATCCACAACACCCAGGTACCCTCCGCTTATCAAGGTACTTCCGCCTACATGTTTGTTCTTTTCAAGAACGATAATTTTTCCCTTGATTAATTCAGAGGCTCTGAGCGCAGCTGCTAAACCGGCGCCTCCCGCTCCGACGATCGCTATATCTGCAGTCTCTTCTGAGGAGAAAAATGACGGCCAAGCATAAACCGTGCTTGAAGCGCTCGCCAATAATCCAGATAAAACAAATTCGCGACGTCTCAACTTAACCTCACAATCTACCTATACTGCGTAAGAACTCATTGAGTTCAACCGTCGTCCTTATTCCAAGCTTACCCATAAGTGAAGAACGATACTTCTTTATTGATTGCTCGGAGATATTTAAATCAATCGCGATCACCTTATTAGCGGAGCCTTTAGCCAGGGGTAACGCAATTTCCTGCTCTCTGGGAGTGAGATCTTCAAACAAAGCTTCTTTTGATTGTTTTTCAAATTTGATTGTCTTATTCGCAATATCTTTCTCAACTGCGGTTTTTACAGCCTCTTGAAATCTCTCTTCTGACGGCGGCTTAACCAAAAAATCTACAGCACCTTTCTTCATGGAACTCACCGCCATATCAATATCGCCGTGACCAGTAAGGAAAATAATCGGAAGATCAATATTTCTCTGATTCATTATCGATTGAAGTTCGATGCCGCTCATCCGAGGCATACGGATATCCAAAACAACACACCCCGGTCGAGTGAAATCATCCCTTTCAAGAAATTCTTCCGCAGACGAATACTCTGCTGTTTGCCAGCCGTCCATACGGACAAGGAAACTCTCGCTTCTCAGCACCATTTCATCGTCATCGACCAATCTAACTAAAGGAGAAAGTTTTTTCATTTCAATCATTTATTTCTCGGAAATCAGGATGGTTGGACAGCGTCAAAAGCCACTGTAACTTGCAGACCTTTCGGTTCTTTTTGCTTAAAGGAAACGGAGCCGCCGTATTTTTCTGCAATGGCAAAGACAATTCCGAGGCCAAGGCCGGCGCCGTTCGCTTTTACCGTCTCCTGCAAGGCTTTCTGCATCCTCTGCAGTTTTTCCAGTGCAATTTTTTCTCCGTTATCTCCCACCTTAATTTTTGCCTTACTTCCTGACAACCTCAAGGACACTGAGACAGTGCCTTCGGCACCCAGAGGTTCTACAGCCTCTGCTGCATTTTTCAGCAAATTAAAGATGAGAAGTTCAATTGCCAGTGGATCCGCTTCAATCTCGACGTCTGAAGGAATATCCAGCTTTATTTTTAAAGAAGCAGAAACATACGCTTCAAAAGAAGCCACAGCCCTTGCAATAACGTTTTTCAATGAAATAACTCGAATTTCCGTTTTATCCTGGGCCCGTGCGAATCCCCGCACTCTTTCCACGATATCAGACGCTCGAGTTATGCCTCTTTCTATTTCAGTAACAGCTTCATGAATAACCGGATCCTTAGTTCCCTGCCTATTAACATATTTCCTAAGCCCTCTGACATAGTTCGATACCGAACTCAGAGGCTGTTTCAATTCATGCGCGATCATGGAAGACATCTGAGAAACCATTCCTCTTCTTTCGATTTGATTCAGCCTTCTCAAGCGGTCCTTAGCGACCCTCGCTACCTCGTCCCTTTGGCTTATGGCCATCCTCAGCTCCGCGGTCCTCTTCAGAACCAAGGTGTTAACTCTGACAATATGGAAGATTAAGCAACCAAGAAGAATAATGGAAAGCAAAATTTCCGTCCGGAACTTTTCCCAAATCTCCTTCGGCGAAAGCGATGCTTTAGCGTAAGGACCTATTTTTAACTTTTCAAAGAGCTGACCGACATTCCTAAAGTCATTAGCGATACTCCATTTTGACTTCATTAACTCTTCCGGCATCGTCAAAAGGCTAAGCGTGATCGCTGCTGCGGATTCGGGTTTAACTTTAGGAAAAGAAGAAAAAACAACGTCCGGATACAAGTTCGTGGAACTTGCGCATTTAAGCGCAGAATTTTTTGGTTCCAATACTCTAAAGCCAACATTCATGAACTGACCATTTTTAATGATTCGTTCATACTCGCAAGTCGGCAGTATTGCTACATCAGCGCTACCGCGAGCTAAATAAGACAAAGGAGAAGGCAGATTGTATCTCGTCGGTCGAATGGTTGAGAAAAATTTCTCGGGTTCAAAACCCTTTAAAGCGATTTCATAAGCTGCACTCAACCAGCCCGCAAGAGCGCTGTTGTCATAAGAAACCGCTCTCTTTCCTTTCAAATCCTCTAACTTTTGAAATGAGGTATTTTCCCTAACCACAAAAGTTGCCCCTACGGACTCTGAAGGATTTTCAGAACCCTCGGGCATCCTCGTTACGATCTGACGAAGCCCTGCCTCTCTCAAGTTAGCTTCAAAAAATCCGCTCGGTGAAATGAGAAAGTCAAAATCTTTATCTGCCAGTTCTGAGGCGGTTGTTTCTATTGGGATTTCTTCTGTTTGAATGTTCCAGTCTTTATGTTTTTCTCTGAGATATTCCATTGTCGGACCGAAGCAGTCGAGATAAAAAAACGGATCTTCAAGACGAACTACACCGATTTTTATGGTTTTCTTATCTTTCAGCTGATACGCGTTAATTTCGTTTGCGCCGACGAAACCGACCGCCAACTGACCGACAATGAGGAAATAAAAGACTCTAGAAAGCAAATGGCAGATTGTTCGCAGAGAAAGCCAACGTTCCATTTACTTCACCATTGCCTAAGAGAAAAATTGTTTTACTGTATTTCTCAAGATAATAATCCATAGAGAGATCTTGAATCAGTGGGCGTTAGAGATAGAGGTTTAGGAGTTTTCCCATGATTATCTCGTCTGTGGACAGATTTCTTCGATTCTTAGATTCAACTCCCTCAAAGGAAAACTTTTTTCTGAAGAACATCCTAGTGGCAGCAAGGAAAAAAGGTGTTTCGAGATGCAGGTCTTTGCGTATAGCGGCTAGTTAGATCGTTTCATATTGCAAATTTTCAATTGAGCGCTTGCCGGTGCATTTAATTTTGAATTTTTCAAAATAAATTTTGAAACTTCTCTTCCTCAGAAGACAATCGACGGCTTCCATAGGATCATTAGGGCATCAAATCCCAACCACCTTAGGAGCCACCATGGACGAGAACCATCGCGGAAAAATCAAAAAAGCACCTGCACCGGAAGTTGTGAAATACCTTATCAACCCGGCGATTAAAACAGACCTAGAAAGAAGTTATCAAACCATTCTTGACATCAACAAAGCTCATGTCTTAATGCTTGCCGAGGAAGGCATCATCAGTGCCGACGTTGCTAAGAAGATTTTAGAGTGCACGCGGGAAATCTCTGCGATGGAAGGCCATCCGACTTTTGAAATCAATCCGAATGTCGAAGACCTTTACTTCAACTTAGAAAAGTATCTTCTCGAGCAAACAGGCGCTGAGATCGGAGGCCAGCAGCACACCGCCCGATCCAGAAACGATCTTTTTGCAACAGAAGCAAGAATGGATATTCGCGGTTTCTATCTCCGTCTCTGCGGAATGTTCAATGAACTTCGCCAGAATCTCATTAATTTAGGCAAAGAAAATATTGACGCCGTCATGAGCGGCTACACACACCTTCAGCCCTCGGAACCGATCACTTTCGGTCATTACTGCGCCGGTGTGCTAAATGCTCTGGAACGTGATTACGAAAGAATCCAAAACGCTTGGAAAGCGTTGAACATTTGTCCGCTCGGAGGCGGTTCCATGGGTTCTACCACTTTCATGATCAACAGAAACCGTACGAGCGCCCTGCTCGGTTTTGATGAACCCATGCAAAACTCTATCGACTGCACGGCTAGCCGAGATTACTGCTTGGAGATCATCGGCACGATGTCTGTTGCTTCCTGCACGCTCTCCCGCTTTGCTTATGACTTGTATATGTGGTCAACGCCCGAGTACGGTTATGTCGAAGTAGATGATTCCGTTGCCGGTTGCTCTTCCATCATGCCTCAGAAGAAGAATGCGCTGACGCTGGAATGCTGCAAAGGCAAGGCTGCTCACATGGAAGCCTTCTTCGTGTCAGTTTTCAGTTCTCTGAAGAATATTCCGTTCACACACTGCAGAGATTCTTCGACAGAGGCCATGCGATTTGTATGGACAGCTTTGCAGGAATTTGAGGCTGACTTGGCATTGTTAAATGTCACGATCAAAACATTAACGCTCAAAAAAGAAAGGATGCTTCAAGCTGCAATCCAAAACTACTGCACGGTAACTGAACTGGCCAATTACCTCGTCCGTCATGACGGAATCTCCTTCCGCAGTGCGCACGGCGTTGTAGCTATGTTAGTCGGCTACATGCAGGAGCATAACAAGTTAGCCAACGAAATCACCGTGGACGACATCAACCCGATCTGCGAGCTCCTTCTTGGTAAGAAGACCGGCCTTACCGATGACCTGATCCGTGAAGCGCTTGATCCGACGAGAAATGCTCAGTCGAAGAAGACGATCGGCGGTTCGAATTCTGAAGAAGTCACCCGTCAGCTCAATCGTCTGCAGGCAAACCTAGACCGAGACAACGTGATACTAGAAAGCAGAATCGGCCAACTTAATGGCGCCAAAGAAGAATTAGAGCGCAAGGTCGCCGAAGCTATCGCATAAACTTTAACCTCCCGTTTTTCCAACCAGACGGCGTTCCCTTTGGAGCGCCGTTTTTTACGGCTGAAAGACAATTGACAGACAAACCTGTCTTGGACTTTCAAAGGAGGAGCGGAGTGCCGGAGCTTTTTTACAAGTTCTGTGTCTAAGCAGAAACCTTGCGGCAAGGCAGCGCGGCCCCGAACTGAATATCCTTCATATAATTATCAGAGAACACGAATAATCAACTGAGCTTAGACAATGGATAAAAAACAGTGGTCGGAAAATTCCGGATTCTTCAGTACCGGCACTCAAGTCTTCCTAGTAATGGCCGAATGCGGCAATTTATCGGAAGCTTCTTCCGTCTTGAATATGCATCCGTCGACCATTTCTTATCATCTTTCAGAACTAGAAGAGAGCCTCAACGTTCCTCTATTTGACCATTCCAAAAGACCATTAAAGCTCACTTCAGAGGGGCTGAACCTCTACAACGAACTGAAATATCATTTTTCTTCGCTTAATGTTCGAGTTCAGAAACTAAGACAAAAGAACTTTCTGAAGCCTGTTATCCGAATCGGCATCATTGAAAGTCTCTCTCGGAACCTCGGAGTACATCTCATCGAAAAACTTTCGCCTTTATCTAACGAAATTTCTCTTTTAACGGGAACATCTGAAAGGTTAATCGAGTTAGTTAAAAACCAAACTGTTGATATAGCAATTGCCTGCACCAAGAAAATCGATGAATTTTTCTTTGCTCAAAAGTATTTGTTTTCTGAACCGTCAGTGTTGGCGCTTCCCAAGGAACCTCGTTTTGAAAAGGATTACTTTACTTGGGAAGAACTGAAGTTTTGCGGCTTGCCTTTCCTGAGGTACAACCGGTTTTCAGGCGGCAGCGAGATGACGGAGAATTTTCTGAACTCGCTGTTCATTCATCTGCCGAATCGAATTGAAGTCGATGACGGCGGCGTCATGCTGAAACTGATCAGCAAAGGTATCGGCTGGAGCTTGGTGCGCCCTGCGACATTGATTCAGCATCCTGACTTGGCCACGCAGGTACATTTCTGCAAGATGCCGGATCCGGTGATGCAGCGAGAAGTGATTCTGATTTTCGGGAAAAGCGTCAATCCAGAATTTGTTGATACTGTTGAAGCTTTAAGCAAGTACTTCTACGCTCAGGAGCTTCTCCCGCAGTTCAAGCTGATAATGCCGTGGACTTGAATCTATGCTGACTTTAGGCCTCTTGATCAAAATCCGGCACAAAATAAGAATCCTCAAGTTCCGGAGTCATCTTCTTTAGCGTTGGCATGACGCTTTCTTTGTAGATTCGACAGATCTCTCTGGCGATGCTTTCAAAAAGCTCCTGAGAAAAATCCGAACGAGAAAGCAGATAAATCTTTCTTTCCATTCCTGAACCCGGAAGTGCGCTAAGCGTCACTTTGCCTAGAAAACCGGAATGCGTCAGCAAACTAAGCGGACTCGTAATCGTCCATCCGTTGTTGTCCGCCACCATCGCAAGCTTGATGGCTAAGTTATCGACGTTGATCTTGCCATTCAGCTGGATTCCATACGTTAAGAGGAAATTATTGACGAGCTTGCCACGGCCGCTTTTTTCATATGAGTTAATGAAAGGAAGATTACAAAGAGACAATGACTGCCAATTCTTAGCGTGATTATCTTCAAACTTGAACGCTTTCGGAAATACGGCAACCGATGGCTCCCGAATAATCATCAGCCGGCGCCAGTCGGTGTAACGTAAAGCCGGATCCGAAGAAATGATGATGTCGAGATCGTGTGTTCGCAGGCATTCTAAAAGACGATCCGAACTACCGGTGAGACAAGTAATACGGCCCACTTTCTTCTTAAAAAACGATAAAAATTGAGGTGCCATCAGTAGAGACATGCTCTCTAAGAAACCGATTCTTAGGTCTGAAAATAGATAATTCTCTTCTCTAACCTGCTCCATTGCTTCTTGAGTGATTTTCATCGCAGGAAGCACCTGACGGTAAAGCCGCTTACCGCTCTCGGTAAGAACCATCGGCTTAGAGCACCGATCAAACAATGTCACGCCTAAAGAATCTTCCAGTCTCTTTAGTGAGCGAGAGGCAGATGAGGTACTGATGTTGAACCTCTCTGCGGTCTCTTTTAATGACTTACTTTCACATACCGACAGGAAGAGAAGCCACTCATGGGAAAATACGGTCTCCGACACATTCATTGTTGTTTGCTTTTATGAGGTTGAGCAAAGCTTGCACTGCTTCATCCGGCGTGGACCAAGAAGTACAAAGCCTCAGGATGCGCTGTCCCTCTTGCGCCCGCCCGATTACTTTAAATTTTATCTTTTCGGATAAACGATTGAAAAGCTTTTCATCAACAATCGGAAAGAGCTGATTTGTCGGAGATTCCGAATAAAACTTGACGCCAACATCGTCGAAGGCTGCGCGGATCTTTGACGCCTTCTCATTGGCAGACCTTCCGAGACGCAGATACAAGTCATCTTCAAAGAAAGTTTTGAAGGAACATCCTAAAGACCTTCCTTTGGCGATCAAACCACCGCACATTCTAAGAACGCCAAGATAACGCTCTCGAACCTCGGGATCTTTTATGACTACGGCCTCTCCGAATAACGCTCCGCACTTCGTGCCCCCTATGTAGAAAGCATGGGCGCATTCTGCGAGTTCTTTGAGTCCGACAACTGAGGAAGCCGCCAGACCATAAGCTAGACGAGCACCGTCAATGTAGAGAAAAAGCCGGTGCCTTTTGCAGACACCGGAAATCGCCCTAAGTTCTTCTAAGGTATAGATGGTTCCTAATTCAGTCGGAAAGGAAATGTAGACAGCTCTTGGACGACAGATGTGTGCCCTGCTCACAGGATCAGATTCTTCGTAGTTTGAACAAACTTCTTCGATTTTTTGCGGGAAGATCTTTCCGTCCTTACCGTCAACGGTAAGGATTTTATGTCCGGAAAATTCAATAGCACCTGCCTCTGCCGTCTGGATATGCGCTGTGTCTGCGGCTAACACAGCCTCATTTGCAGATAAAACAGTCGTTAGCACTGAGAGGTTGGCCATCGTACCGGAGGCAACCCAAAATACTTCAGCCTCTTCTTTATTTAGCCCGGTTTTCTTGAGAATTATGCTTTCCGCTTCAGCGCAGAGCGAATCTTCGCAGTAGCCCGGAAGCTCCAAAGGATTGGTTTGTACCAGTTTCTCAAGAATCTCCTGGCAGCATCCGCCTGTGTAGTCACATTGAAACTGGTACATTTTTAACTCCTTGGTTTACGTTCGCTCTTCGAGAATTTGAAACTCCATTTTAGACAGTTGGTTTCTGGCTTAACCGCTTCATGAATTCAGAAGCACCTTCTTTACCGGAGATAACTTCAACGTTAAAGAGCATGGCTTCCAAACTGTCCTGAGCAGCCTCTCCTTGAAGCTTGGTGTATGCATCTTCAAGCGTTAAATCATTGTCGTAGGCATATCGAGCAATTTCTCTTGCTTTCTCTTCTCCGATAATCTGAGCTAGCAGCATTTGAAGAGCCAAGGACATTCTGGCGTGTTCCCCACTTCTTTCTTTGTTTGCAGTCAGCCCTGAGATCACTTTTTTCTTAAAGACTTCGCAGCCGTCGGAAAGCAGTGTGCAGGAATCCAGCATGCATTTAAGCGGAAGAGAAGAATGAGAATCAGAGCCAAGCCAACCGGAGTGGATACCGATATTCAAACCAGCTGCATTGGAGAATACCTTGTCGCACAAATGCATGATCAGTTCGGCAACCGTCGGATTGATCTTGCCCGGCATGATGGATGAGCCCGGTGCAACGGCAGGCAGCACTATTTCACGGATTCCGGCACGCGGGCCGGAAGAAAGGATCGTTAAGTCGCGAGCAATTTTCCAGATGATGTCGGCTGCGGCCTGAACTTTGGCATGAGCAACAATAAAGCGAAATTTGTTGCTCAGCAGAGAAGTTAACGGTTCAACGCTTGACAGCGGATAACAAACCTGCTCTTCTAAAGCGGCTTTGGCCTGTGCTGCAAATCCAGGCAAAACGCCTAAACCGTTTCCAACATCTCCGGAGCCTAAAAGACAAATGTTCCAGCCTTTCGCTTCTTCTGTCAGTTCGTCGGCAGAATATTGAAGCAAAGATTGGTAGGCGGCAAACTCGTCATCGAGTCTCATCGGAAGAGAATCTTTCAGACCTAATCTTCCGCATTTGACGATGCCGGCAAACTCTTTGGCTTTTTGGCCGATGGCTTCTGACAAACTGCGAACTGCGTCAGAAAGATGAAGCAGAGATGTTCTGACGGCGATTCCTTCAGCCGTAGTAGTGACATCGGCAGTAAATTGGTTCAGGGCAACCTCTTTGGCAGAAACAGTGCCGCCGGAGAGTTCACGGATTACGGAATCCACGGCTCGCTGAGCAGGTTTTCCGACAAAGCGAATCATGGTTTGATCCAAGGCAGTCAGTGATTTAGGGTCGGCTAAAAGACTTTCGCAAGCTTGTTCGATCCTAGAAGCGTTTTCCGACGCAATGTAGCCCAGAGCACCGTTTGCTTTAGCCGAGGCTAAGCGAACTTGAAGCAAGGCGCGGAGGTATTCCGGATAGTCACCGAGTTTATCGCCGGGGAAGTTGCTGACCTGATATTTAAGGTCGCTGCTGGTAAAAAATGCAGAGTTATTCGTCATGTTGTCTTTCTCGCTGAGGTTTGAAGTTTGCATTCTTAGTCCACCTTTCTGATGTTTTTGTATTTTCTGAATAACTCAATGGTTTTACTTCTATCGGTGAGTGCAAGAACGTCAAAGATTTCTTCACAGACATCTTCCGGAAGCACATGTTCCTTAATTGCCACCTCTTTACAGGATAGATCTTCTGCAATGGCTTGCTTGGCTATTTTCACCCCCGTGGGATATCCGAAAAGGCTTCCGACCATCGTGGACAATGAAGTGGACTTTTCTGCATAGCTGCGCAGGAGTTTTTCATTGACTTCGACACCTTTTAAGCATTCATTATTGAATAGGCTCAAGGCATGAGCGGCAAGTTTTGTGGCTTTAACCAGTGTGATGAAGCCGCCGGAGTTGATGGAGCCGTGATCAAGCTGGCCTTCGTTGGCAGAATAGAAAGTCATATCTTCGGCGATGACCATTTCGCCTAAGACATCCGTCATCATTTCGCAAAGGTAAGCGGTGTTCTCGTACTCATACCCCTGAGTTCCTTCAGCACTCATCGGAAGTTTGACTTCGTTAATGCCGGAGCGAGGGCCGGAAGCGTAAAGCAGAAGGTCATTTGCAATTCTTGTCACTGAAGCGACAAGCTCTTTGACCACTTCCATCAATACAGAATGATGGTCTGTGTTGCGCATTCCGTCGAAGATGCCGCTATTGGGAATGACTTCATCTGCGTAGATCTTTTGTTTCATCGTGAAGCCGAGCACTTTAGAGAGGTTCCCGAAAATCCTCTCGGGGTACCCGGGCATCACGCCCATACCTGTGCCGACTGCCGTGCCGCCTAAGACACCGTAGCTAAAGACTTCTTTCAGGCTTTCGAGCTGTTCACGGGCTCTCTGAACCGATCTCAGCCAACCTGCAAACACTTGTCCCCATGTCATGGGCAGAGCGTCCTGCAGGCCGGTTCTTCCTAAACGGACAACGGATTTGAAATCACGGGCCTTCCCTTCCAAGGTCTTTTCAATCTCTTTAGCAGAGGCAGCCAGCGGATCGATTAAGCGATAGAGAACGATCGCTTCGGCCGTCGGGAATACGTCATTTGACGACTGGCACATATTGACGTGCGTATTAGGATGTACTTGGTCGTAAGCCCTCTTACCCGTCAAGATTTCGTTAGCGCGGTTGGCAATGACTTCGTTGACGTTCATGTTTACGCCAGTGCCCTGTG
>ENA-ORTZ01001616-ORTZ01001616.1-human-gut-metagenome-genome-assembly--contig:-NODE-1616-length-12471-cov-3.954494_pt1 | contig 12471 bp, 10 predicted proteins | sample MGYA00242075_ERZ509199 | MGnify/ENA primary metagenome ERZ509199 (study PRJEB26280, sample SAMEA2338824) | human gut metagenome | biome: human gut; feature: human-associated habitat; material: faeces...
GAGAAAAAAGCAAGCCCTGTTTTTTAGTGGGTCCTCTATTTTTTGTTCCGGAAAAACTTTGAAATATGTCAAAAAGGTTACAGATAAAGGCAATTTGCCCAAAGCAACCTCTTGAATTTAGCGACTTTGCTGAAAGAAAATTCCAGAGAGCAAGATTTCTAAAAAAAGAAACAACAAACCCCTTGTTCGAGAAGGCGAAAAAACTTATATTGGAGACAGAAAAACACACAGCCCTCCCGGGCAAAACCTGTTTGCCCCGGCTGTGTTTGAACGAGATCAAATGATGGAGGATACACTATGAAACGCATTTCTAGTCATAATATTGGTGAAGCACTGACATTTATAATTGTAGCATCTATTGTTAGTGTTTGCGGCTGGCGTTATGGTTTCTTTGGGGCGGGTATGGTAGGATTGCTGGGGGCATTAATTGTATGGCGTTTTTTTCATGACAGTCCCGAAAGCAAGGGCTTTCCTCCGGTCAATGTTCCGAAAGAAAAGAAAACGATGAGTGCTTCCGAAACGACAGATTTTAATAAAGCTCAACGGCAGGTTCTGACAATGCCTGCTATCTGGATCCTTGCTTTATCAAGTGCATTTATGTATATCAGCCGATATGCGGTAAACAGTTGGGGAGTTTTTTATTTGGAAGCACAGAAAGGATATTCCACTTTGGATGCCAGTTTCATTATTTCCATTAGTTCTGTTTGTGGTATTATCGGCACTATGTTTTCCGGTGTAATTTCTGATAAACTGTTTGGTGGCCGGCGTAATGTTCCGGCTTTGATTTTCGGACTGACGAATGTTTTAGCATTATCTTTGTTCTTATTAGTGCCAGGGGTACACTTTTGGCTCGATGCTGTGGCAATGATCCTCTTTGGACTGGGCATCGGAGTACTGATTTGTTTCTTAGGTGGGCTGATGGCTGTTGATATTGCTCCTCGCAATGCTTCGGGAGCTGCTTTGGGAGTTGTTGGAATTGCCAGTTATATCGGAGCTGGGCTGCAAGATGTCATGAGCGGAGTTTTGATTGAAGGACATAAAACGATCCGGAGTGGGGTAGAGGTTTACGACTTTACTTATATCAATTGGTTTTGGATCGGATCGGCTATATTGTCGGTATTTTTCGCTTTATGGGTGTGGAATGCGAAGCAAAAATAAATCATTGATTATCAGTGGAGTATAAAATAGGTACTTTTTCTTTTAAAGGAACGGGCTCTTGGTTTAAAACCAACGACCTGTTCCTTTAAAACCAACGGGGTGTTTCTTTTAAAGGAATGAGCCTTGATATTTCAGAATTATTTCAGTATCATAATTTTTCTTTGCGGGAGATTTATTATCTTTGTACTTTTAACCCGGTAATCGATGAGTAGAATATTTGCAATTACTAAAATACTGCTGTTTGTGCTATTGGCTGGAATGACTTCCACTGTATTTGCGCAAAGCGATGATTTCACTACATGGACTAAATTCAAAGTGAACTATAAGATCGATCCCCGATTTTCACTTTTAAGCAATCTGGAGTTTCGGACAAAGGATGACGTAAGTAGAATGGACCGTTTGGGATTGGCCATTGGAGGCGAGTATCGGGCTTATTCATTTTTGAAACTGGAAGCCGGATATGAAACTCATTTCCGGAATTTGGGAGATTCGGAATGGAAATTCAGACACCGTTATAACTTTGGAGCAACTGCAAGTTTTCAATATCAGTGGTTGAAAATTGCTTTGAGAGAAAGGTTTCAGCAAACTTTTGACCGTGGAGATTCAAAAGCTCGCCTTCGTTCCCGCTTAAAATTAGCTTATGCGCCCGAAAAAGGAATCGTTTCCCCCTACTTTTCAATTGAAATTTATCAAAGTTTGGATGATGCTCCTTTTTGGAGAGCAGATCGTATGCGTTATCGGCCTGGAGTAGAGATAGCTTTGGCTAAACGATGGGCGTTAGATGTTTTTTATTGTTATCAGTATGAGTCTCCAAAAGGTAAACATATTGCCGGGGTAGAAATAGGCTATTCTTTTTGAAAATGTTAGATTACTAATATAATAATGTGTAAGCCTATTTGGTTTTGAAATATCCCTGATTCATAAAGTGCTACTAATTTGATACTTATGAATAAATATAAATATTATTTAAGAAAATGAAGTATTGGTTGATTTATGATTTATACTTTTGCTTTTGGCATTTCAGAATGAAATGTTGGAGTTGATGATTCTCCAGTCGCAACAGACGTGTTGTGTGGAATCTCATAACTGAAAGTGAATACTTCCTCTTATGTCCTTCTTTCTGCCCAATCAAAGATTTCTTATTATTTATATTTAAATAAAGAGGACATGAATATTTTGTTTAGAATGGAAAAAGGAATCGCTGTGTGCCTTTTTTCTTCTTTTTTTGTATTAGCATGTGTAAATCATATTCCGGGAGAGAAGGCTGCAGTCAGCAATGGAGATATTCCATTGAAATTTACTGCTGATATTCATGAAGTGACATATACACGTGTTGCTGGCAATGGCTTTGAAGAGAATGATGAAGTGGGAGTATTTGCCCTTGTAGGGTCCTCCACCATGAAGGAAGAACGTTATGCGGATAATTTGCGTTTCTTTCGTACTTCCGAAAAAGTTTTTGAGTCCAGTGAGCCGATTTATTATCCTGATGATGAGGTAACATTACGTTTGATCAGTTATTATCCTTATCAGGAAGAGGGAGTGAATATGGGAGAAAGTACGATGTCGGTGGCGGTAGAAACAGATCAAAATCTTTCTGCCGGCTATTTCTGCTCTGATTTTCTGGTTGCTTCTCAAAATCTGCAATCAGCTCCTAAAGGAGCCATCGCCCTGCACTATGATCACAAATTTTTCAAATTAAAAATCGCTTTGGTAGGAAAGGAAGGTGAAGAATTGCAGGGTATACTGGATGCTGACCCAAAACTTTCTGTTTGTGGTTTTTATACTAAGGCGATTTATGATTTCCAAAAAGAAACTTATTCCGCTTTTTCTAATGAGAAAAGCATTACTCCTGCCGGAAAATGGGAGATACAGGGAGATCGGTTGAGCGGAAAAGAAGTGATCCTTATTCCGCAGGAAACCACTTTGGGCTATCAATATATCGTATTGGATGTTGGAGGTAAGATATATACCAGCCCATTGCCCTCTTCATTGCAGTTGCAGAGTGGTAAGCAGAGTGAGCTGGCGATTTCCTTCATCCCGACCGAAGATGTTTTGATAAGTAAAGTCGAAGGAGAAATCAATAGTTGGGAAGATGGAAATACAGGGCAGTCCGGGTCCGAAGTCTTCCATAATTATGTGGATGTGTCAAAATTGGTATTTGACGATTCGAAGGTGTATAAAGTGTTGAGTGCTGGGCAGCAGGTAGCAGAAATATGTAAAGAATATCTAGTGACGCCTGATTTTTCTTCACAGGCAATTGTCGTTTATCCGATGAAAGATAACCATGCGGTTGACTTATCCAAGGGAACGGTAGTACAATTGGTCGGACATGCAGATAAAGTGCACGGTGGAACTGTAGCGTGGGATTTGAAAGAACATTCATTGAAATATACTCCTGGAAATCAGGCTGCCCGAAGTAAGGTGTATATTTTGCCTGACGGACAAATAGCATTGTCTATGCCTGAAGAAATGTTGCCCGTATTGGCCATGAAAGATATAATGCGTGATGTGCGTGGGAGTAGTATTCACAATTACCCGATAGTGAAAATTGGTACGCAGTATTGGATGGGAAGTAATCTGAAAACATCATTATATATAGATGGAGAAGAAATTCCGAAACTGGAGATTATGAATGCCGGAGCGACAGGTTATCTATTGTCTCAAACAGATAAGAGTTATTATTTTTATAGTTTTGGAACAATTGTCAGTAATAAGCTGCTTCCTGTGGGGTGGAATATGCCTGATTGGAATGATTGGAATATGCTGAAAACTTATTTGAGCAATGATGCCTCTTTGTTGAAAACCGGGACATGGAAAGCAATAAGTACCGGTGCCGGTGCAATAGTAGGAACTGCTACCAATCTCACGGGGTTTGATGGATATCCGGTAGGAATGTATGCCGGCAAGTTTCAGTCTGCCTATGAAGGAAAATATCTTTCTTATTGGACTTTGAATGAAGCAGGGACAGATGCGGATGAGAAAATATTCTTGTTGAGAAGTGATAAAAACGAAATAGCAGAGGGAAACACCGGGTTGGATAAAGCTTACGCCATTCGTTGCATCCGAAAGTAAATCGTGGAAAATTGTTCTTCTTTTTTATATTTTGCTTATATTTGGGAAGTGAAACTTAAATAGAAGTCATAGATTATGAAGAAAATAATAAATCCCTGGAAAGGTCTGGAAGGGTACAATTGCTTTGGTTGCGCCCCTAATAATGAAGCCGGAATAAAGATGGAGTTTTATGAAGATGGCGACGAAGTGGTAAGTATCTGGAAACCCCGTCCTGAATATCAGGGATGGATCAATACCTTGCACGGTGGTATTCAGGCTGTTCTCATGGATGAAATTTGCGCTTGGGTGATACTTCGTAAATTACAGACAACGGGAGTAACTTCAAAAATGGAGACTCGTTACCGCAAGCCGGTCAGTACTACTGATTCCCATATTGTGTTGCGTGCTTCTATTAAGGAAGTCAAGCGAAATATTGTAATTATTGAAGCTAAGTTATATAATAAGGATGGCGAAGTATGTACCGAAGCGGTTTGTACGTACTTTACGTTCTCGCACGAAAAGTCGAAAGATGAAATGCACTTTGATAAGTGTGATGTAGAGCCAGAAGAGATATTGCCTTTAATTTGAAATAAAAACTGAACTTTTTGTGATAAATGTTTGGAAGTATCAAACAAATGCTTTACTTTTGTCGCATTAAATAAAAGAAATATGAAATATACAGTTGCACATCATCATCATCATTTTCCTAACGAATAACTCGGTGGGCGTGATTGATAGTGTGTATAACTCTATAAAGATAACGAAGGCTTACCGAATACGGTAAGCCTTTTTTTATTTCTGAATTGTTCGAATTGTAAATCATAAAATAATAAATAAAATCATGTTAAGAATCGCAGTACAAGCCAAAGGACGTCTCTTCGAAGAGACAATGGCACTTTTAGGAGAGTCGGATATTAAAATCAGTACAACGAAGCGTACTTTGTTGGTGCAGTCTTCCAATTTTCCTATCGAAGTTTTATTTCTTCGTGACGATGATATCCCGCAAACAGTAGCTACCGGTGTAGCTGATTTGGGAATTGTCGGTGAGAATGAATTTATGGAAAAAGAGGAAGATGCTGAAATCATCAAACGATTGGGATTCAGCAAATGTCGTTTGTCTTTGGCAATGCCGAAAGACATTGAATATCCGGGATTGTCATGGTTCAATGGGAAGAAAATAGCTACTTCTTATCCGGTCATTTTGAGAAACTTCCTGAAGAAGAACGGAGTAAATGCAGAGATACATGTCATTACCGGTTCGGTAGAAGTATCTCCGGGCATTGGACTGGCAGATGCTATCTTTGATATCGTAAGTTCAGGATCTACTTTGGTAAGCAACCGCTTGAAGGAAGTGGAGGTAGTGATGAAATCCGAAGCGCTGTTGATTGGCAACAAAAACATGAGCGATGAGAAGAAAGAAGTACTGGAAGAACTTTTGTTCCGAATGAATGCAGTAAAGACTGCCGAAGACAAGAAATACGTGCTGATGAATGCTCCGAAGGATAAACTGGAAGAAATAATTGCTGTGTTACCTGGCATGAAGAGCCCTACTATTATGCCATTGGCACAAGAAGGCTGGTGCTCTGTTCATACTGTACTAGATGAAAAGCGTTTTTGGGAAATCATTGGCAAATTGAAGGGACTGGGTGCTGAAGGTATTTTGGTGTTGCCGATTGAAAAAATGATAGTCTAATAAGTTTGAATGATGAAACTAATCAAATATCCCTCCAAAGAACAATGGGCAGAACTTCTGAAGCGTCCGGCTTTGAATACGGAGAGCTTGTTCGATACAGTTCGTACTATTATAAATAAGGTAAGAGCGGAAGGTGATAAAGCTGTTTTGGAATATGAGGCGGCTTTTGATAAGGTGACTTTGTCTGCTCTCACTGTGACTTCCGAAGAAATACAGAAAGCCGAAGGACTGATCAGCGACGAGTTGAAATCTGCCATTACGCTGGCTAAACGGAATATTGAAACTTTCCACTCTTCCCAACGCTTCGTTGGCAAGAAGGTAGAAACAATGGAAGGAGTAACTTGCTGGCAAAAGGCGGTAGGTATCGAAAAGGTGGGGCTTTATATTCCCGGTGGAACGGCTCCGCTTTTCTCTACGGTATTGATGTTGGCTGTTCCCGCAAAAATTGCAGGATGCAGGGAAATTGTGCTTTGTACCCCTCCCGATAAAAACGGAAATATTCATCCGGCTATTCTCTTTGCCGCTCAACTGGCAGGTGTCAGTAAGATATTCAAAGCGGGAGGAGTGCAAGCTATCGCTGCTATGGCATATGGAACCGAGAGTGTTCCTAAAGTCTACAAAATCTTTGGCCCTGGAAATCAATATGTGACGGCTGCCAAGCAGTTGGTAAGTCTTCGGGATGTAGCCATCGACATGCCGGCAGGTCCTTCCGAAGTGGAAGTGCTGGCTGATGCATCTGCTAATCCGGTGTTTGTTGCGGCAGATTTACTGTCGCAGGCAGAACACGGAGTGGACAGTCAGGCGATGTTGATAACAACCTCTGAAAAGCTTCAGGCAGAAGTAATGGAAGAAGTAAACCGCCAACTGGCAAAGCTTCCTCGACGGGAAATTGCTGCGAAATCTCTGGAAAACAGTAAACTGATTTTGGTGAAGGACATGGATGAAGCGTTAGAGTTGACGAATGCATACGCACCCGAACATCTGATTGTAGAGACTGAAAATTATCTGGAAGTTGCTGAACGTGTAATAAATGCCGGTTCCGTCTTCCTTGGCTCATTGACGCCGGAAAGTGCAGGGGATTATGCTTCCGGAACCAACCATACGCTGCCGACTAATGGTTATGCGAAAGCATACAGCGGCGTGAGCCTGGACAGCTTTATCCGGAAAATCACGTTTCAGGAAATTCTTCCTCAAGGCATGAAAGTTATCGGGCCGGCTATTGAAGAAATGGCAGCCAACGAACTTCTGGATGCTCATAAGAATGCAGTTACAGTACGATTAAATACATTGAAATGAAAACATTACAAGAACTTACCCGGCCGAATATATGGAAACTAAAGCCTTATTCTTCGGCTCGTGATGAATATAAAGGCGCTGTGGCTTCCGTTTTTCTGGATGCGAATGAGAATCCTTATAACCTGCCTCACAACCGCTATCCGGACCCCATGCAGTGGGAACTGAAAACTCTGTTGTCTAAAATTAAAAAGGTTTCTCCCCAGCATATCTTTTTAGGAAACGGCAGTGATGAGGCGATTGATCTGGTGTTTCGTGCATTCTGCGAACCGGAAAAAGATAACGTAGTTGCTATTGATCCGACTTACGGTATGTATCAGGTTTGTGCCGATGTGAATAATGTGGAGTACCGGAAAGTTTTGTTGGACGAAAACTTCCAGTTCTCAGCAGAAAAGCTTCTTGCAGCTACAGATGAGCGTACGAAACTCATTTTCCTGTGTTCACCTAATAACCCGACGGGAAACGACCTGCTGCGTTCTGAAATAGAAAAAATACTCCGCGAATTTGAAGGATTGGTCATATTGGATGAAGCGTATAATGATTTCTCCGAAGCACCTTCTTTCCTCGAAGAGCTGGATAAATATCCGAATCTGGTTGTTTTTCAGACTTTCTCCAAAGCTTGGGGATGTGCTGCTATCCGTTTGGGTATGGCTTTTGCATCCGAAGCAATTATCGGAATCTTGAGTAAAATCAAGTATCCTTATAATGTGAATCAGCTGACACAGCAGCAGGCTATTGCTATGCTGCATAAATATTATGAAATAGAACGCTGGATAAAAACATTGAAGGAAGAACGCGACTATCTGGAAGAAGAATTTGCGAAATTACCTTGTACAGTCCGAATGTACCCGTCCGATTCCAACTTCTTCTTGGCGAAAGTAACGGATGCGGTGAAGATTTACAATTATTTGGTAGGTGAAGGGATCATAGTGCGCAACCGTCATTCCATTTCGCTTTGTTGCAACTGTCTGCGTGTGACGGTGGGTACCAGAGTGGAGAATAATACGTTACTTGCTGCCCTCAAAAAATATCAAGGATAGTATATGAAGAAGAAAATATTGTTTATAGATAGGGACGGGACATTGGTCATTGAACCTCCCATTGATTATCAGCTTGATTCACTGGAAAAGCTGGAATTTTATCCGAGAGTCTTCCGTAATTTGGGCTTTATCCGTAGCAAGCTTGATTTTGAATTTGTGATGGTTACCAATCAGGACGGGCTGGGGACATCTTCGTTTCCGGAAGACACTTTCTGGCCTGCTCACAACTTGATGCTGAAAACATTGGCCGGAGAAGGCATTACCTTTGATGATATTCTGATCGACCGTAGTTTTCCGGAAGATAATGCGCCGACTCGCAAACCGCGTACAGGAATGTTGACGAAGTATATTGATAATCCGGAATATGATCTTGCGGAAAGCTTTGTAATCGGTGATCGTCCTACTGATGTGGAGCTGGCAAAGAATCTTGGTTGCCGTGCTATTTATCTGCAAGAAGCAACGGATGATTTGAAAGAGAAAGGTCTGGAAGATGTTTGCGCACTTGCAACAACAGACTGGGATCAGGTGGCAGAATTTCTTTTTGCCGGTGAGCGGAAAGCAGAAGTTCGCCGTACAACGAAGGAGACTGATATTTATGTGTCTCTCAATCTCGATGGAAATGGAAGCTGTGATATTTCTACCGGTCTTGGCTTCTTCGATCATATGCTTGAACAAATAGGCAAGCATTCCGGAATGGATCTGGCCATTCGGGTAAAAGGCGACCTGGAAGTGGATGAACATCACACCATTGAGGATACTGCAATCGCTTTGGGAGAATGTATTTATCAGGCTTTGGGCAGTAAGCGTGGAATCGAACGTTATGGTTATGCTTTGCCTATGGATGATTGCCTTTGTCAGGTTTGCCTTGATTTCGGAGGTCGTCCTTGGTTAGTATGGGATGCAGAGTTCAATCGTGAAAAAATAGGAGAGATGCCGACGGAGATGTTCCTGCATTTCTTTAAATCATTGAGTGATGCTGCAAAAATGAATCTGAACATCAAGGCTGAAGGACAGAATGAGCATCACAAGATAGAAGGTATCTTTAAAGCGCTAGCACGTGCTCTGAAAATGGCATTGAAAAGAGATATCTATCATTTTGAGCTTCCTTCGAGTAAAGGAGTACTATAATTTGCCTCATCATATTATATAATCTCATAGGATTGCTATATGATAATCAATAACAAACGAATTTGGCTTGGTTTATTTATCGGGATAGTGATGTCTTTTTCGGTTTATGGTCAAAACATAAACGCTGAAAAGATAACTGTTCCCGATAGTAAACTGACTAATTTGTACCAGATAGACTCAGGTGTATATCGTTCGGAGCAGCCATCGGATGCTGACTTTAAGGCTTTGGAGAAATACGGTATCCGTGAAGTGCTGAATCTTCGCAACAGGCATAGTGACGATGATGAGGCGGCAGGAACAAAGATTAAGCTTTATCGGCTAAAAATGAAAGCGCATTCAGTCAGTGAAGGTCAATTGATCAATGCATTGCGCATTATCAAGAACCGCAAAGGGCCAATCGTCTTTCATTGTCATCACGGTTCTGATAGGACAGGCGCAGTATGTGCTATGTATCGTATTGTATTTCAAGGAGTGTCAAAGCAAAAAGCTATTCAGGAAATGACCGAAGGAGGTTTCGGTTTTCATCGTATTTATAAAAATATCATTCGCACTATTGAGAAGGCTGATATAGAACGTATTAAAAGAGAAGTATTACAATAGTGCAATTGACCGTATGTTCTATATAACTCATGCGGAAGGATTAATGTTTTCTTCTGCATGAACTGGTATTTTCTCCTGATCTATTACTTTATTCTTCTAAATGATTTAATCTGTTAGACTTGAGTAACTAATAAACTACACTTGTGTAATCAAGAGGATACACAAGTGTAGCTGAATGGTTGTTTAAGTGTATTTGGCTAATTATTCGCATTTGTAGCTAATTGGCTGAAGAACTTACTGTTATAAAGAAAATGCAGTTTATCTTCCCCTAAAGTCAAAAACAATCGCATGTTTTTTTGTAAACTTCTCTTGAATATGGGGCGTTTTGTGAACTAAATGATTGATATACAGTTATGTGACATTTTTGTTTTACCCCGTATAATACTTAAGATAAATACAAAAATGTCACAGAAGAAAGATCAAAGAGATTATAAATCTTCTATTTCTTTGAGCCAGATAGTTGAACTTGCATCACTTGGCATTCGCCAGTCACCTCTGGGACTGATGGAAATACTACCTACCTTCGGACCATCGGGCAGGCAGGAGCGCTTGAACTGCTGATTAAAGAAACGTCGGAAGAAAGTAGATAACCATTTCTTTATTGTTTCTTTGTCATATACATCCTTGAAAGCTATATTAGCCAGATAGTAAATCTTGGAAGGGCGGAAACCAAAACGCAGGAAGTAATAGAGGAAAAAGTCATGCAGTTCATAAGGCCCTACCAAGTCTTCGGTCTTCTGTTTGATTTCCCCGTTTTCGTCTGCTGGAATTAATTCGGGACTGATAGGAGTATCTACAATATCCAGTAAAGTCGCTTTAGCGTCCTCATCCATATCATTTTCCGCTACCCATTGCACTAGATACTTCACAAGTGTTTTGGGAATACTTCCATTGACACCGTACATAGACATGTGATCTCCATTGTACGTAGCCCATCCGAGTGCAAGTTCTGACAAGTCACCCGTACCCACTACCATTCCCCAAGTTTGGTTAGCGATATCCATTAATATCTGTGTGCGTTCGCGTGCCTGAGAGTTCTCATAGGTGACATCATGTACATTGATATCATGATCGATATCTTTGAAATGCTGGATACAGGCATCTTGAATACTGATTTCCCGGATAGAAATGCCCAATGATTTCATTAAATCAATGGCATTGTTATAAGTACGGTCAGTCGTTCCAAAGCCTGGCATTGTAACTCCCAGAATATCTTTGCGGGGTAAACCGAGTTTGTCGAAGGTCTTCACGCAGACTAATAATGCCAATGTTGAATCCAATCCTCCGGAAATACCGACTACAGCTGTTTTAGCTTTGGTATGAACCAGTCGTTGTGCCAAGCCGGCTATTTGGATAGAGAATACTTCTTCACAATGCTCATCCAGTTCTGCTCCTTGGGGGACAAAAGGATGTGAATTGAAGTCTCGGGTCAAAGTAAGCTCTTTGCTATTAATAAACTCCGTTGCGATGGAGATTGCTTTTTTATCTCCTGGATTTCCCTGGCTGGCAGCAAAAGTGGTGTTGATTCTACGTTCTGCCCGTATGCGTTCCACATCGATTTCGCTAATGATCAGTTGCTCCTCCATGCAGAAACGTTTGCTACGTGCCAGTAATGAGCCGTTTTCGTAAATCAATCCGTTTCCCGCAAATACTACATCCGTAGTAGACTCCCCGAAACCACAGGAAGAAAATACGTATCCTGCAATGCAACGTGCTGATTGTTGGCTGATAAGAGAACAGAGATAATGATGCTTTCCGATTCCTTCATTATCGGCAGACATATTGAAAATAATTTCTGCTCCTTGTAAAGCCAATGAGGAACTGGGAGGTATGGTAGCCCAAAGGTCTTCGCAAATTTCGATCCCAAAAGTCGTATCGGAAGTTTCAAACAGCAGGTTGGCACCTATGGGAACGATTTGTCCGCATAGGCGTACGGTATCTTCTGTCAGTTGAAGGGCAGAAGTAAACCAGCGCTGTTCGTAGAACTCCTTATAATTGGGGAGGTAAGTTTTGGCAGCAACACCTAGTACTTTTCCTTTTTGAATCACTACGGCGGCATTGATCACGGTTGAATTGACTACTACCGGCATGCCGACAATAGAGATGATGTCCAGTTGGCGGGTATTATTGAGTATCTGCATTAGCCCCATCTCTGCTTCTTCCAGCAAAATCTGCTGTCCGAATAAGTCACCGCAAGTATATCCGGTAATACTCATTTCCGGGAATACTATGATTTGCACACCCTTACCTTCAGCTATTGCGATTTGGCTTTCTATTCTCTCTACATTGAATTTACAGTCGGCCACTTTAACGTGTGGCACGGCTGCAGCTACTTTTACGAATCCGTAGTTCATCTTGTACCTTTTTATATATAGTGGGTACAAAAATAGGAAATAGTTTTGGATTTTTGCCTTTTTGACTCCGAATCCTCAAAATGAGGTGTTTTATGTCGTTTTAATGACTATTGCATAAACAACTAATAAGAATGTCAAATAGAAAGTAATATAG
>ENA-ORTZ01001624-ORTZ01001624.1-human-gut-metagenome-genome-assembly--contig:-NODE-1624-length-12433-cov-2.484165_pt1 | contig 12433 bp, 9 predicted proteins | sample MGYA00242075_ERZ509199 | MGnify/ENA primary metagenome ERZ509199 (study PRJEB26280, sample SAMEA2338824) | human gut metagenome | biome: human gut; feature: human-associated habitat; material: faeces...
GGCACGGAAGGGGAAAACGATTATCGTGATTGCTCATCGGTTGAGTACAGTGGAAATCGCCCGGGACGTCGCCCTGGGGCCGGAACAATTCGTCCTGCACCGCGTGCCCGGTCTCTTTTCCGTGGACGGGCAGGAGAACCTGACCAATCCCGCCGGATTGACCGGAAGAACCCTGGACATCGACTGCCATATCATCCACGGAATCAAATCCCGCATCACCAACTCCTTCCGTTGCGTGCGGGAAGTCCCGCTGGATATTGCGGATGTGGTTTTCGCCCCCATTGCCACGGCCCAGTTTGTGCTCAACAGGCAGGTCAAGCAGGCGGGCGCTCTGCTTATTGACATGGGTGCGGGCACGACGGACTATGTGCTTTACCAGGACGGCCAGCTTGTGGCCTCCGGATGCGTGCCCCTGGGCGGCGACCACATTTCCAATGACATCACGCTGATGACCGGCATTCCTCTGGCCCAGGCGGAACTGCTCAAGAAGACGGAAGGGGACGCCAACAGCTTTTCCGGGAAAACCAACGAGATGGTGCGCGTGCGCGGAGAGGGGCATATGAAGGATGCCGCCATTGAACGCAACGTGCTGAATGAAATCATCCGTTCCCGCCTGCTGGAAATTTTCAACCTGGTCAAATCTTCCCTGCCCAAGGATACTTTCAAGGGCAACCGCTGCCACGGCGTTTACCTGTGCGGGGGCGCCAGCCTGATGCGCGGCGTGGGGGAACTGGCCTCCCACGTGTTCGGCGTGGCCATCAGCCGGCCTACGCTGGTTAAAAACGGTGCGCCTTCCTACCTGGATGATCCGCGCTACTGCACGGCCATAGGCCTGATACGGTATGCCCAGATTCTGGATGCCGAACTGCCGCAGCAGCGCAGCTGGCTGGGACGGATGCTGGGCTTCTTCGGAAAGAAGACCTCCTGATCAACCTTTATCCAAATTAACAACCATGCTGGAAATCTCTCCCCAGGGGCCGTCCGGCCTGTCCGGAAAAATCTGCCTGTGCGGCATTGGGGCCGCAGGAACCAAGGTAATGGAGGAAGTGCTGCTGCTGGCTCCCCAGTCAGCTTCCGTTTGCGCCATGAATCTTGATGCCCGCCTATTGAACGCTTCATCCGTTCCGTGCAAGATTCATCTGGGCGCCAGGCTTACCAGGGGCCTCGGTTCCGGCGGGGACGCCTCCGTAGGAGCCCAGGCGGCCTGTGAAAGCGAGTCTTCCATTCTCCGTGCGCTGGAAGGCAGCGCGTTGGCCGTCCTTGCCGCCGGGCTGGGAGGGGGAACGGGATCCGGCGTAGCTCCGGAAGCGGCCCGTCTGGCCAAGGAACAGGGGGCTTATGTCGTCAGCGTTGTCATCCGCCCCTTTAGGTTTGAGGGGGAACGGCGCTCTGCCCAGGCGGATGAAGCTTTGGCCCGGCTTGCCCTGTATTCCGACATGGTGCTGCGGTTTGATAATGACGCCATGGAAAGCCTCATAGACCCTGACAAGGGGGTGCTGGAAGCCTTTTCCGTGGTTAATGCCCTTATTGCCCGCGCCGTGCTTATTGTGCCGTCTCTGTTGAATTCTTCCGGAAACCTGCTCCGGGTGGGATTGGACGACCTGCTCAGCGTAGCCGGAACGGGAAAAGGGATTTGCTCCTTTGGCGTGGGTGAAGCGTCTGCGGATGCTTCCGTGGCGGAGATATTGAACCAGGTCCGGCATTCCCCGCTTTTTCTGGAAAAACGTTTGGGAGAAGTGGACGATGTCCTGGTTCTGGTGCGCGGCGGAGGTTCCCTGACGCTGCAGCGTCTGGAAGACCTGGTGGACGGTGTGGCGGAAATTCTGGGAAGGGGAGTGCGCCTCCACATCGGCGCTTCCGTGGAGCAGCAGCCGGAAGAACGCCTGTCCCTGACCGTGCTGGGCGCCGTGCCTGTGGCAGAGACCTCTGTTTCCCCGTCTGTTGTGCTTCAGCGGGAAGCGGAGCCGCAGACAGTGCTTGTGCCGGAGGAAAAATCTTTCCTCGGAGAGGGGAAAACCATTATTCAGCCTGCTCCTCCTGCCCCGGTTGACGAACCGGAACGGCATCCGGAGCCGGACCTTTCCGTCCCCGTCTCCAGGAGGGATGAACGTGAATTGGAAGAGGAACTGGTGCCCGTAAGGCCTGTCTCCGATATTCCGGATGAAGGGGAAACGCTCCGGGAGTCCGCGTCTGTTGCGCAAATTTCCGAAACGGAGGCGGAGCCGGAATTGGAGTCAGTCCCGATGCCTGACATCAAGGAGCTGGAGGAAGGATTGCCTCCGGAGGAAGGAGAAGAAGAGCGTGCGGGCCACGGCCTTTTTGCCCGTGTGCGCCCCCTCATTCTTGATGGGGAAGACCTGGATTTGCCTCCCGCACTGCGGAAAAGGAAACCGGATCCGAGCTGATGATGTCCCCCCGCACGTCCAGGGTGTGGTTTTGGGCGCTGACCGCAGTCGCCTTATTATATACGGCGCTGCTCAGCTGGTGGAGTCCTCTCACTTCCGATACGTACCATCATGCCCTGACGGGCATGGAGCACTGCTTCTCTTTCAGCCTGGTCTGGGAGCGCTGCGTAGCCTCCTACATGACCTGGAATCCCAGAATAGGGGAATACCTGGCCTTTGCCGTAGCGACGGCGGGAAAATGGCTCTTCATGCTGCTCAACCCCTTTGTGCAGGTCGGTCTTGCGCTGATGATGTTTTATCTGGCTTCCGGGCGCAGGGTGGATCCCCGTTCCTGGCCGGACGTGCGTCTGTTCGGATTGGGGCTTCTCCTGCTGTTCACGTGCACGGCCCGGCCCGGCGTCACGATTTACTGGCTCTCCGGAGCCACCAACTATTCCTGGGGCGCCGCCGTCTGGCTGGGCTTTCTGTGTCTGTACCGCGGTTTGCTGGAAGACGCGGAATCCGGGAGAAAGGGAGATTCCGGAAGAAACAATAGCTGGGGAAAGTTTGCCGCTGCGGCTGTTCTGGGATTTCCGGCGGGCATGACCAATGAAAACAATATTCCGGGAACCTGGCTGTTGCTGGGAGCCTTGTTCGTCTTTGTCCGCCTGGTGCGGAAGGAAAAACTTCCCCTGTGGTTTTATGCGGGCCTTGCGTTTCAGGTGGCAGGTTCCCTGTGCATGCTGCTTGCGCCCGGCATTTCCGCCCGGATGCATTCCGCCACTCCCGGCTGCGCGGAACCCCTTTCCGGTTTTTGGAGCAGATGGGAAGCTCTCCCTTCGCTCCTGCTCCGGATGCATGAATACCTGGCTCTTCCGGTGTTGCTGGGCGTGGCGGCTGCCTGGGTTCTTTGGAAAAAATTCCACAGAGACCGGAACTCTTTCCGGGCATGGAAAATTCCCTTTGGAATAGCGGCGGCATATATTCTGGCGTCTTATGCCATGGCTCTTTCTTTCGCCGCCGCCGTCATTCCGGCGGATCATGCCATGTTCTCCGCCACCCTGCTGTTCGGTATCGGCGTGCTGGCCCTTCTTCGTATGTGGTACGGCATCCCCGGTGCCGTGCCCCGTCCGCAGATAACTGTGGCTGTTTTTCTGGCGTTGTCCGGAATATGTGTTTTTTCAACCATACATGATCATCTGCTTCTGTTCGGGCAGCATGAAAAGCGCGTCCGCCTGATTCTGGAGCAGAAAAAGGCCGGTATTCAGGAAATCATTGTTCCTCCCCTCTCTCCTCCCTCCCCGTGGTGTTCTTTCATTTTCTGGGTGGACCTGTCGCAAAACCCGGAAGACTACGTCAACAGAGGCGCGGCGATGTATTATGGCGTGAAGAGCATCAGAATCTTTTAGCAGGCAAAGGATGCGGAATGTTAGAGCTTTTTGCTATGAAATAATGGGAAATGGCAATAAGATATCATCTGCGTCTGATGGCAGTTGTTGTTAACAATATAAGAATCCTTTTAATAGGTTGCGCAGTTTTCCTGTGCGGTCTTTCCTATGCGGACGTGGAGGAAGAGGATTCCGGCGCGTTGAGGATTGAAACGGAAACAGAGGAATATTCCGCTGATATATATTTGGGAAATACTGATGACCGGAAGGCTGACAGGGAAAGAAAGACGATAGGTGTGGGGGAACGGATAACATTGACCCTGACGGGAAAACCGTTGGGAAATGTTGATGAACTGGAATGGAATTTGGTGGAAGATGGAGATAAATACGTAGAAATGCCTGAAGAAACGAAGGGTAAAATATCCATTGTGGTTACTGCGAAAAACGGCTTCAACGTGATGGTTCCGCAACCGTCCTGGCTGTTACCAGTGAGGGGAGAAAAGTAAAGGTGACACTAAATGTGGTTGTTCCGTCGGCAATCAGAGCCGAACACAAAAATGGAGGAATGGCTACGGAAAGGCTTCCTGAGGGGAAAACGTCCGTCATAGGGGCCTCTGCCGTCCTGAAGCTGACGCTGCATCCGACCAGCGTCAGCTTCAAAAATGTCAAGATTATAGAGAGGGACAAGGGCTCGGAGCCTCCCGGTACGGATTTTGATCCCGGTCATTCCAGGAATGGTGCGAATGAAGCGGCGGAGGTTTCAGAAACAAATCAGCTGCAGGATAATGTAATGGCCGGCATTTTTGCCGCAGATGTGGAGCATGCCCGTTTCCCCCAGTCGTGGGACTGGGTATGTTCGTGGCGCATCCATGATGGAGAAGGGGGAGAGGGAACGGAATATCTTGACGGCCGCGAAATCATGGAAGTTCGGTGCCATTTCAGTTTTTCGGAATTTTACAGGCAGGAAATCTGGGGGCCGCAGCGATACCATCTCGTGACGATTTCTAAATTCGGATGCTGTGTGGATCGGGATACCGTAACCTATCGCAACAAATATTACTATCATCATGAATCCGTTCGTTAAAATAATGTTGTTAACCGTCTGTTCCACCGGCATCCTGTGCGGTGAAGGAAAGCCTGCCCTGTTCCGGCTTCCGTTGCCCGACAGCATCTCCGCGTTCAAAACGTCTCCTCAGGAAAAGAAGGAGTTCCTTTCCCTGTTGCATGAAAAAGAGCTGCCGGATTGTTGCCGGGAGGCGCGGAAGAGGCTTGGCGCCTTTAGTTCCAAGGGAGCTGGAGATGTGAACGCAGAAGACGTCAGGGTGTTGTCATGGATTTTTTACGCTGTCTCTTCAATGGATGTATTTCCTCTGAATTATGATGAGAATACTCCGAAGGACGGCTTGTGCGACAACATGGATTATAATCTGAAGGTTAGGGTTGTGGAATGGATGAGCGTTTTATCCCGGGATATATCCGGAATCGTTTCCCGATGCGGCGTAAAGAGAAAGGAGTTGTGCAGAATATGGTCAGAATATGGAGCGGCCGTATTGAAAACATTCAGGACTCAGTATGATCCGGAATTAAAGCGGAAACAGGCCAGGATGAAGGAGGAATATGATAAAATGAGTGCTGCCAGAACATGGGAGTTGGTGCAGGCCAGGAAGCTGAGCTTATTCGGAGGAGGTGATTCCCGCAGCCTCTACTACAATAATAAGTTGTTGGCTAATGAAAAAAGAAACAGTTTATGCAGATTTTTTCTGGAAAAGAGATTGGAACCTGCGTTTGTGGAGATGCTGGTTCGTTTTTATCCGGGGCAGGCTGGTGAAGTGGTTAAGTATCTTAAGAAGGCCGGGTACGCTGATCAGGAAATCGGAGACTTGATTGACCGGACTGTAGGCCGCGATGGAAAAACGGAGTTTTTATATAAGGGCGGCCGGGGGCGCCAGCACGATAGAAAAATCAAGTCCCGTGGCTCCGGGCATATGAAATAACATGGGGGATTGGGAACTTCCCGGAAATTTCATTGTTTCGCCAGGGACGCCAGGGTGCATAGCGGATGGGAGCAGGCAAATTCCGGGATGCCGCGTTATGGAAGAAACAGGGGAAGTTGTATGTTCTAATCCATCGGAATTGCGTAGGAGTTCAATTTGTAGAACTCTCCGCTTTGGGGGCCTTCGTCGGTAATGCCGTTATTGGGGGCGGCGTAGGTGTCCAGGGTCATGGAATCCGGGTAAATGGTCAGGATATAGTAGGCCGTAATGCCGGAGCGGTATTGCAGGGTTTTTACCCGGGATTTTGCCGGCGGCAAAAAGGGAATGGGGAGCACCTTGTTTCCCGCGGGGGCGCAGATCAGGGAGGTAAGGGTGTTTTTCCCGTCCGGGGAGGTAATTATATACAGGTCATGGGCGTGCAGGTGCCCGGTGATGACGAAGCGCACTCCGGCATCCCGGAGATTGCGGTAAAAGATATTTTGCTGTTCCGCCGCGCTGTCATTGTAACGGCCCCACAGGCATTCCCGGAATTGCATGGGCGTCTGCAGGGTGCGGTGGGTGAAAACCAGGCAGTGTCGCGGAACGGTGTTGGCCTTGCTTCTGTTGCGTTTAACCCATGCGCTGAAGTCCACGAGCTGGTCAGGAGTAAGGTCAATATCCATGAAATACAGGGAAGCGTTTTTATGGCGGATACCGTAGTTCAGTTTTCTGGTGGCCAGCCCTTGGACGCCCTGCCTCCGCGTAGGCAGGAAGAGTTCCCGGAATTGTTCCGCCCGGAAAGGAAGGGAGTCATGATTGCCGCGCACGGCATAAAAGGGGATGCCTTTTTCTCTCAGAATGTTGTTGAGTTCCTTGCGTTTGGCGAGTCCCTTGACGGGGGCGCTTCCTTCGATATCCGCCATGTCCCCTACCTGGACGACCATGTCCACGTTGTGTTTCAGGATTTCCCCATAGAGGGTTTTGATGAAGTTGACTGCTACTCCCTCGCTTCCTTCCATGCGCTTGGGGGAGTCGTGCGTATCGCCGATGATCGCGATTTTCCATGGGGCTGTATCTTCCGCCAGTGCCGGCTGAAGCAGGAACATGAGAAATAACGCAAGATATTTCATGGCACTGGATTTTTACAACCTGCCTGCTCTTCCCGCCAGAAAATTATGACTGAGGCGGAAAGATGCCGTCCGGGGCTTTTTCTTTTTCCCGAGGCAGGCGTTGACGTGCTGTCCTGGGGAATTCTGTTCCCCGCTGAAAACGGAAAAGCCGGACATTGGAAATTCAATGTCCGGCTTTGAGGGGGCCTACAGCGCTGGCTGAAATTTATTGCTGGTTGACCTTCAGTATTTTGGCCTGTTCTTCCGTGAGTTCCACGCAGTGCCAGGGGAGGCCGCGCCTGTTGAGCTCGTCCATGAAGGGGTCCGGGTCATTTTGTTCCATATTGAAGACTCCTGCGCCAGTCCATTTGCCCGTAAGGATCATTTCCGCGCCGATCATGGCCGGAACCCCCGTAGTATAGGAAATGGCCTGGGAACCTACTTCTTTAAAGCATTGTTCATGGTCGCAAATGTTGTAAATGTACACAGCCTTGAATTGGCCGTCCTTGATTCCGGTGATGACGTTGCCGATGCAGGTTTTTCCCCTGGTCGTCTTGCCCAGGTCCCCGGGGTCCGGCAGAACGGCCTTGAGGAATTGCAGCGGGATGATTTCAACTCCGTTGTACATGACCGGGTCAATGCGGGTCATGCCCACGTTCTGAAGCACTTCCAGGTGCTTGAGGTAGTTCGGTGAGAAGGACATCCAGAATTGCGCCCGGCGGATGGTGGGGATGTGCTTGACCAGGCTTTCCATTTCTTCATGGTACATGCGGTAGATTTCATAGGTGCCCACTTCCTGCGGGCAGGTGAAACTCTGGTGCATGCTCATGGGGGCGGTTTCCCGGAAGGCTCCGTCTTCCCAATGGCGGCAGGGCGCCGTTACTTCCCGGATGTTGATTTCCGGGTTGAAGTTGGTGGCGAAAGCCTTGCCATGGTTGCCGCCATTGACGTCAATGATGTCCAGCGTATGGATTTCGTTAAAATGATGCTTGAGAGCCCATGCCGTGAATACATTGGTGACGCCGGGGTCAAAGCCGGAACCCAGCAGGGCGAAAAGCCCGGCGTTGCGGAATTGCTCCTGGTACGCCCATTGCCAGGAGTATTCGAATTTGGCTACGTCACGGGGTTCATAGTTGGCGGTATCCAGGTAGTTGACGCCGGTTTCCAGGCAGGCTTCCATCAGGGTGAGATCCTGGTAGGGAAGGGCCACATTGATCAGCAGCTGCGGCTTGATTTCCCGGATGAGGGCTACGGTGGCGGGCACGTCATCCGCATCTACGGAATGGGTAGTGATGCTGACGCCCGTTCTGGAGCGTACGTCCTCCGCAACGGCATCGCATTTGCTTTTCGTGCGGGAGGCCAGATGAATGTTTTGAAAAATATCCGGCAGCTGGGCGCATTTGTTGGCTACCACATGCCCAACGCCGCCTGCTCCAATGATTAAAACCGTGTTCATGATAGGTTCAGTACATAAGTGAAAACAGGCTGAAAGGCAACTCCCGATTTGCTTCAATAATGACACCGTCTTCCCATGGGGCATCAGTTTTTCCGGCATCAGCCGGATGCGGACTTCCCTGCGGAAGACGCACCCTTTTGGAGATTTTCTAAAAATGATTGAACAGGGGATTGACGCGGGCTGTCCGATTTTACAATATCAAATTGTAGATATGATTAGACAAATTCTGCCAGTAGTTGTTGCCGCCTGCGTCGCTCCCTGTTTTGCCGCGGAAGGGTGGATTACCGATATGGATGCCGCCAAAAAACAGGCCGCCGAACAGAAAAAGGATTTAATGATTGAGTTCACCGGTTCCGACTGGTGCCCTCCCTGCATGCAGCTCCGCGCCAACGTATTCAGCAAGCCTGACTTCCAGAAGGAAGCGCAGAAAAATTTCGTTCTGGTGGAGCTGGATTATCCGCGCGGCAAGGAGCAGTCCAAGAAAAGAAAAGCCGCCAATGAAAAGCTTGCCCAGCAGTACGGCGTGCGGGGATTCCCGACCGTTGTGTTTGCGGACGCTTCCGGCAAGCCTTTTGGGGGATTTGTCGGGGGGCGTTCCGGGGATGATGTGATGAAAGCCATGCAGGATGCCCTGAAGAACAAGGAAGCGCTGAGCGCCGCGGAAGCGAATGTCGCCAAGGCTGCTACGGATGAAGCGAAGGTTGCCGCTCTGATGGAAGTGCTCAAGCTGGCTCCTCAGGAATATGTGGACAATTTTTATGGTGACGTAAAAGCGGAAATCAAGAAGCTGGACAAGGAGGATAAGTCCGGCCTGAAAGCCGCAGACGCCCATGCTGACCTGCTTAAAAAGGAACAGAAGGACGTTCAGAATTATCTTGCCGGCAAGCTGACGGACAAGACGACGCCTGCGGAAGCCCTTCAGGTGGTTAAGGCGTATCCCGACCGTGACAAGCTTCTGCCGGAGACGCAGCAGCAGTTGCTGATGATGGAGTTCGGGACCTATCTGAATTCCACCGGTGACGTGGACGGCGCCGTTCTGATTCTGGATAAGGTGGCCGAGTTGAAGCCGGGAACGGAAGCCGGGATGCAGGCCCCCCGCATCAAGGCCGGCATTCTTGCCAACAAGGATAAGATCAAGGCCCAGATTGACGCCGCCAAAAAGGCGCAGAGCAAATAACTAAAGCTGCTTTTTCTTTTCCCCTGATTTGGGAAAATGGCCCCGCGACGGTTTTCTTCCGTTGCGGGGTTTTTGCTTTCTCTCTGTTTCTCCGGTTACTCAAAAGGGATGATGGAAAGGAGGCATTGTGGCTTATGGGAGGGACGCTGTTCTCTTGTGGAGCGTGTTTTCGGCGTGTTTTGCTGCGGAAATGGTGAAAGGCAGGAGTTGTTGCCGTTTCTTGACGTGAAGCCTTGCGCACGGGAAGGAAACCTGACAGAATCCCGCCATGCGCCTGTTCATGATGTTCTGTGTGATGCTTTTGCTCGCCGGATGCGATACGCGTACGAGCGTGGAACGGGCGCAGGAGGCAGGGGTGCTCATCGTGGGCAATAATGCGGAGCCCCAGAGCTTTGACCCCCACATCGCCACTTCCGTTTCCGATTTCAAGATGATCAATGCCGTCATGGAGGGGCTGCTGCGCGGGGATTCCAGGGATGACGCCGTTTTTCATCCCGCTGTGGCGGAGTCGTGGACGCACAGTCCGGAGGCGGATAAGTGGCGTTTTTCCCTGCGGAAGGACGCCGTGTGGAGCGACGGCGTTCCTGTGACGGCCCATGATTTCGTGTATGCCTATCACCGCCTGCTTCATCCGGGGTTTGGAGGGAGGTACGCGGACATGCTTTATCCGCTGAAGAACGCGGAAGCCTATAACCGGAACAGGCGTAGCCTGCTGCTGTGCGGTCCCGGTTCCCGGCTGGCCGGGGAAGAGGGGCTGGAAGAGAGGGTTTTGGCCCGGGTGGATTGGGAGAGGCTGGATGGTATGGGAGCCGGTGAGCTGGAGGCTCTGGGGGATGATCCTTCCCTGATGGAGTGGCCGGACGGGATGCCGGAGGAAGGAGCGCGGAAGATTGCGGCCCGGATGTTGGAGGATGTCCGGGCCGGAAAGCCGGATTTATGGGAGGAAGCCCGCGTGGGCGTGCGCGCCGCGGATGATTATACCCTGGAGATGGAGCTGCGTTCTCCGATGCCCCAGCTTCCCCTGCTGTTGCTTCACTGCACCTGGTTTCCGGTTCCACGCCATGCCGTGGAAGCCCACGGCGGCATGCTGGACAGGACGGGGAAATGGACGCGGCCCGGAGCTGCCGTAGGGAACGGGCCTTTTCTCATGGCGGAGCACCGTTTCAATGATTATGTGGAGGTGCGCCGCAATCCCCGGTACCGGAACGCTTCCGCCGTCCGGCTGAATGGAGTCCGTTTTCTTCCCACCGTGAACGGCTTTACGGAAACCCGCATGTTTTTCAACGGCAAGCTTCATGTCACCAACAACGTGCCTCCGGAGATGACGGCTTACGCCCGGGAGCGCGGCGGCGATGATTTTTGCCAGGATGACTATTACGTGACTATTTTTTACCGTCTGAATACGTCGCGTGCGCCGCTGAATGACGCCCGGGTCAGGCGGGCCCTCTCCCTGGCGGTAGACCGGGAGGCCCTGGTGCGGGATGTGGTGTGCGGCGGCGGCCAGCCGTGCTTCGGCTTTACGCCGGACGGCGCCGGATACAAGACGCCGCATGGGGTGGAGTTCAATCCGGAGAAAGCGCGTTCCCTGCTGGCCCAGGCCGGTTTTCCCGGCGGGAAGGGGTTCCCCCGGCTGGAGCTGATGACTACATCCCGCGAAGTTCAGAAGACGATGGCGGAAGCCATCCAGGGCATGTGGAAAAAGCATCTGGGGATTCATGTGGATATCCGTTCCTGTGAGTGGACGGCCTACAAGTTCGCGCAGAATTCCATGCAGTATGATTTTAGCTCCTCCTCATGGTCCGGGGATTATCTGGACCCTTCCAGTTTTCTGGATTTGTGGGGTTCCGCCTCCGGGAACAATAATACGGGCTGGGTTCATCCGGAGTATGAACGCCTGCTGGCGGAGAGCCGCGCCACGGGAAACCAGGAGAAGCGCATGGCCCTGCTGGCCCGTGCGGAAGCGCTGATGCTTTCCGAATCCCCGGTGATTCCCCTGTATTGGGCCAAACGGTCCTATTTGAAGAGGCCGGAGGTGCGGGGGTGGCACCCCCTGCTGCTGGATAACCATTTGTTTGAGGATATCAGCCTGGACGACGCCCGGGAACATGGGAAGGAGGCCGCGCCTTGACCAGGATGATTCTGAAACGCCTGGGGCAGGGGCTTCTGGTCCTGCTGGTGCTGGAAACTGTGACGTTTTTCCTGATACGCCTGTTGCCGGGGCACCCCTTCATGGGGGAAAAGAAACTTCCGGAGCATGTTCTCCAGCAGCTCCAGGCCAGTTACGGGCTGGACCAGCCCTCCCTGGTCCAATACGGGCGTTACTGGTGGAACATGCTGGTTCATGGCGACCTGGGACCGTCTTTGGTGAAGGAAGGCGTCAGCGTGGCGGATATGATCGCCCAGTCATTCCCTGTTTCCCTCCAGCTTGGCGTCATAGGCATGGCTATTTCCATTCTGGCGGGGGTTCCCGCCGGAATTGTGGCGGCGCTGTACAAGAACCGGTGGATGGACTGGTGGGGGATGCTGGTTTCCATGGCCGGCATTTGCATTCCCGCTTTTGTCGTGGCTCCGGTGCTGGGCGTGGCTCTGGGCATGCATGTCCCCGGCTTGAGCGTGGCCGGATGGGATTCTCCCGGTTGTGTGGTGCTCCCGGCTTTGACGCTGGGGCTGGTGAATGCCGCATATCTGGCGCGCCTGACGCGCGGCGGCATGCTTGAAGTGCTGGGGCAGGATTTCATCCGGACGGCTCGGGCCAAGGGGGCGGGGCCTTTCCGTACGGTTTGGAAGCACGCTTTGCGTGGCGGCCTGATTCCGGCCCTGTCCTATCTGGGGCCTGCTTTTGCCGCCATGATTACCGGTTCTTTTGTGGTGGAGACCTGTTTCCAGGTTCCCGGCATGGGCCAGCATTTCGTGAACGCAACCACGGACCGGGATTATTTTCTCATC
>ENA-ORTZ01001634-ORTZ01001634.1-human-gut-metagenome-genome-assembly--contig:-NODE-1634-length-12365-cov-3.264419_pt1 | contig 12365 bp, 7 predicted proteins | sample MGYA00242075_ERZ509199 | MGnify/ENA primary metagenome ERZ509199 (study PRJEB26280, sample SAMEA2338824) | human gut metagenome | biome: human gut; feature: human-associated habitat; material: faeces...
CCGGCAGGCTGGACCAGCTGCGCAGGCTGCGGAGAATGTCCAGCCCATCCATATCCGGCAGGCCCAGGTCCAGAATGATCAGGTCCGGACAGTGGGAGGAGATCATGGAGAGGGCCTCCTCGCCCGTCTGGGCCTGCATGGCTTCATAGCCGTTGTTGTTCAGCACTGTGCAGATGAAGTGTGAAATGCTTTTTTCATCTTCGATCACCAGGATCTTTTCGCGGATCATCATGGCTGTGGTTCCTCCTTTGAAAGCGGCAGACGGAAGGTGAATTCCGCGCCGGACTCTGTATTATGCGCTTCCATTGTGCCGCCGTGGGCACGGACGATGGCCTGGCACACCGAGAGGCCAAGGCCCATATTCCGCTTCCCGTCCCCGGGCGCGGGCTCCGTGCGGTCCAGTGTGCCGTCAAACAGGCCGTGCAGCTTCTGCGGCGGGATGCCGCGGCCGTCGTCCTGCACGGAGAAGCAGGCCCACTGCCCGTCCCGCCGGGCAGAAAGGGAGATGCGGGAAGTGGTCTCCCCGTGGAAGACGGCGTTTTCCAGCAGATTGGAGAGGACCTGCACGATCAGGATCGGGTCCATGGGGACCATCAGCACATCGTCGGGCACATGGACCTCCACCGAGACGGAGGGGAATCGCTTGCGGAATTTGCCCGCAGCTTCGCCCAGAACTTCCTCCACGGCTTCCGGTTCCTTGGAGATCTTTGCCTGGTCGTTGCCGATCCGGGTGATCGAGAGCAGGTTTTCCACCACGCGGATCAGCCACTGGGCATCATCCCGCACGTCTGTCAGAAGGGCGCGCTGCTCCTCCTGGGAGAGGGCGGGATTGTCCAGCACGGTGGAGGTGGCGCCGATGATAGACGTCAGGGGCGTGCGGATATCATGGGACATGTTGGAAAGGAATGTACTCTTTGCCCGGTTGGCAGTTTCCGCAGCGCGGACTGCCTCATAAAGGGCCTGGTTCATTTTCTTATCAACGGTACGGTCAGACATAACCAGGATATATTTCTTTTTTCCGTTTACCTCACTGCCCATTGCAATAATATGAAACCAGCGTTGTTCCCCTGTTTTCTGGTGAACATATTCAAAATCCCATTCCTGCTGCTCATGAACCTGGATTTCTTCCAGATACTTCTTCTCCGGATCTTCAACGTCCCCGGGATGCAGTTTCCCAAGGACACAAATATCTTTACGAATCTGTTCTACTGTAATTCCCAGCAGTTTTTCCACATTGGGACTTACATAATCTGCCTTATATGTTTTTGCATCCAGCATCAGAAAAACGTCATCTACACTCATGGACAGCTTTTGAAACAGCTCATCCCTATAGAGGATCTCAACATCCCTTCTTTTCAGGCTTATCCTGCTCTTTTGGAGGATCAGTTCAATAATAAAGACAGCAAAACCGAACACTATGGTTCCTCCAAGGAGCATAGTCCGAAGCTGCAGGGAATTCATGCTGGCATTGACTATATCAGCCTGGACAAGTCCCAGAAACATCCAGTCCTGAATATCTGATTTTTCATAGACCAGATAATAGTTTCTTCCATCCAGATTTACCAGCATCGTATCTGTACGTCTCTCTTTAAATTTCTCTGAAAGTTCAAGGATCTCCTTTTCGGAAATATTAGAATGCTCTCTTAAAACACCAAAGAAATTATACACGGTTCCCCATGCCTCAAAGGAATGATCGATGACAACACGGCCATCTGGATGAACCACATAACTCTTGGCATTTCCATTAAAAGCAGAGATATCCAATACATCTACTATATCAGCGTTTTCATATGCAATGGCAATTGCATCATATTCAAAACCCTGATAGCTTCCATGAGACTGGGGGCTGGCAAATACAAGCATCTGTTGTTTTCCGGGAACTACTGCATTTGTTATGATATCCTCCCCCAGCGTGATCTTATCTTCAAGATTTTCCTGTAATCCAAGATACCCGGCTTCACCTGTTAACATCTTATAGTTGCCGTCAGCTGACAGAAAATAGAAATATAAAAAACCGGCCTCTTCCTGGGCTTTATCTATATAATCACGGATCTCGCTTTCATCAGAAACCTTCTTCAGATACTCCCCCCACATATGAAGATAGGTCAGATTTTTATTTGCCAGTTCATTTAACACATTATTTGACTGATGAAAAACCTCCGTCAAATGGGAAGCACTTTCCTCATAAACCGTTTTCGACACAAACTTAAAATACCGGAAAGCAGTCAAAACGATCCCAATGAAGAAAACAATAAAGACAGCTATCCTTAATCGTTTTCCCATGAAAAAGTTCTCTCTGCCTGTATTACGATTTCCAATATTCATTCTTCTCACCTCAGAGTAATGTAGTCTTCAGGCTCTGCAAGAATAACATTACCCTCCGAAATATGTCCTGTCCAGGTATCTTTCACAGAAATATCTTCACTGTCAAATACAATATTTTTACCTGCAGGATCAGCTTCCATGTGTCGCGGTATTGCCAGACAGGTTACAGTAAACCTGTCATTGTCCCCAACTACTTTTCCATTCTTTGTAACTTTATCCAGCGTATAGCCATCGTCATTTTCCCTGACCTTCACAGAAATGCCGCTGACTACAGGCAGAGAGCCCCTGTTAAAGGGAATGAAACCTCCCTCATAGCCTTCTACAAAGTTTCTGACTGTTTCTTTCAGTTCAGACCCGCTCATTGTACATTTGTAAGCCCAAAGACCATTTGGCATGATCATATTACCAGCCATTTTTTCCGTATATCCTGCCTTCCGTACACTTCCTGTAAAGCTGTTTCCTGTTGCGATCAAGACATCCTTACCATAGATGTCACGCAAAGTATGTGCCATAACAGAGTATGCTTCATTCCCACCATTGGTATGAAAACGGTTGGAATAAGCTTTCTTTGAATCTAACACAATCTTCTCAGAAGCAGATTTCTCTTTCAGGAGCTTTGTATTAAATGACCGGTAAGCCTCTTTGGCATCGTATTTTCCTGAAATCATCTTAGAGACTACATCTTGGGATACACTGAAAAAGTCATTGGATGCGATTCGGATATACATATGATTTTCTTCGATCACAGGTCTGACATCTTTGAGATATTCTGTAAGATGTGTATCTACATCCTGACTATAGCTTAATATATCCTGACCATCATAAACAATCCGGTTCTGTGCATCTTCTGACAGCATTACATTCAACACTTTCATTGCTTTCTGCCGGCGTGTTTCATCCTTTGTCAGGTTACGGTTCAGTGCCACCTGAAAATATGGTGTCGTCATCATCCATTTTTCGCCATTTTGTTGAAAGAATGGAAGAAATGTTGTATCAATGCCCTGATTCTGAAATATTTTTACACCAGAAGAGCTGCCAAAGTACATAGCAAGCTTACCACTTTTATACATCTCCATCACTTTATCATAATCCATATTCAGATCATCTTTGCTCAACCCTGTATCCTGAATGAATTGCTCCATACGTTCAAAAGCCTCCGGCCAGACTTTACTGTCCAGCCCCTCTCTCTTTGTATTATCAGGGTCACTATAGGCAGTACGCCATTTACGTCCAGCCGCTGTAGACAGCTCTGATGCAGATAGTCCCTGCAGTGTTTCCATGCAAGTATAATCATAAAAATAATCTGCCGTAAATCCACGGATCCCTACCTTATTGAATGCCTGGCAGGCAGAAACAAAACTTTTGTAATCTGTTGGCAGAGGAATATGATACTTTTTGAAAAGGTCTTTGTTAACTACAAACCCATGCGCATCCGCACACACTGGAAGCCAGTTTACACTGCCATCCTGATTCATAAAATTGTTGAGGTATGTATTATAAACAGCACCTGCTGCATTGGTTGTGGAAAGATCCATCAGGCTGTCTTTCAGTGGGTTTGCATCATGCAGTGAAAAACGACAGCAGGTTATGATATCTGGCAATCCGCCATTTTCCTTAAGGAACCGATAGAAATCCAGATCATTGTTCCCTACAACAAACTCGACATTGATATCCGGAAGCTGTTCCTGGATATATGGTGCATATTTTTCATACAGGTTTGTGCTCCATAAATATACTGTGATCGTATCTTTCTCTTCATTTTTTGCGCTCTTCTTTCCACATCCTGACATAAGTGATATGACGGTCACCATCACCAAAAGTACAGAAATAACTCTATTCCATTTTCTCTTTTTCATTACGAATCCTCCTCTTTGTTTTCCACGAATTCACTGATCACTTTTACTAATAATTTTGCATCTATAGGTTTCGCAATATGTTCATTCATTCCCGATTCTTTTGACTTTAATCTGTCCTCGGTGAACGCATTTGCCGTCATTGCTATGATCGGAACCGTTTTTGCATCATCTCTATCCAGTGTGCGGATCATCTTTGCTGCTTCATAACCGTTCATGACTGGCATCATAATATCCATTAAGATTACATCAAATTCATCTGATCTGCTTTTTTGGAATATCTCAACAGCTTCCTGACCATTCCATGCTTTCGTCACAGATGCACCTTCATTCTGAATCACAAATTCTGCAATTTCCATATTCAGCTCATTATCTTCCACCAGAAGGATCTTCAGATCTTTTATAGATTTTTCTGATATAGTTTCCTGTTCTTCACGTCGATCAGCATCCTGATCTATTTTAAATGGAATCTTGATCACAAAAGTTGTGCCTTTTTCTTTCTCACTTTCAAACGTGATCGTTCCTCCCATTTTTTCGATCAGTTTTTTTGTGATCGGCATTCCAAGCCCTGTTCCAGAAAATTTTGTACGACTTCCAGTATGCTCCTGTGCAAACGGTTCAAAAAGGCGTTTCTGGAAATCCTTTGTCATACCAATTCCTGTATCCCGGCAGATAAATTCAATCGTCACTCTTCCATCCTGCTCCGATGTAAATTCCTGACAGCTGATGTAGATATATCCGTTTTCTTTATTATATTTTACCGCATTTGACAAAATATTCATCATGATCCGTTTTACATACCCGGGACTTCCGATCAGATTCCAGTGTGTGACTTCTTTTTTCTCCCATACGACCCGGATATTTTGTTCTGCAGCTATTTGTTCGATCACAACAAATACTTCCTTGGAAATATTGCTCAGATTAAATGAAATTTCTTCCAGAACTACTTCGTCCGATTCCAGCTTACTCATATCCAAAACTTCATTGACCAATTCCAGTAACAGATGAGATGTTTCTTTGATCTTTGCCCTGCATTCTGTCTGTTTCTCCATATCATCTGCATAATGCTCTGCCACATTGATCATACCACAGATTCCATTGATCGGTGTCCGGATATCATGGCTCATCCTCTGAAGAAACTCAGTTTTCGCCTCGTTCGCTGCCTCTGCTTTTTTTGCCGATTTCAGAAGTTCTGCTTTATATTTCTCATCTTTTTCCTGTTCCTGTTTCTGATGTGCCAGATTGGTTGTATATATCCAGAACCATAAAAAACTAAGAATGATAAGATAAAGGAATACAACACCTGTTACACTGAGTGGCAGATTACTGAATACCTCTTTATCTGGTAAATACATGTAGATATAATAATCCCTTTGTTTCAGCATGATACCATAGCATCCAGTTCCTTTATTCTTCAGATGAAAGATATGCCGACTATCTGTATGCTTCTTCATTTTCTGAATAATCTCATTGTCTGCGACATCCTGTGCCAATAATTTCTCATCGTTACTGGCAATAATCTTCCCTTTGTCTGCAACGATGATCGTCCCGTCTTTCTCAGTATTGTACCCCTTTAAAAGACTCTGGATCGTCAAAGTATAATTTCTGATAAATCTCGGAGATGTGTAATAGTAAACTGCAACGATCCCTGGGGCATCTTTTCTAGCGCAGGCTGCGATATCGATACGTGATCCATCTCCTCTGGCAATCCGTTCTGAATAAGATCTTTCTTTATATCCTGTGTAATCCATGATGATGTCTTTTTGCAGATAATCAATCATCTCATCCATCAAACCTTCATCCATACTGTATTCACAGACTTTCTTTCCTTCTTCATCCAATACAAGAATACCATCCACCCAGAGTGACTGCAGATTCTCTTTCAGAAACTTTCGGTCTAACTGCTTTCTATTCTTTACTTCCATATCAATATTTGTACTCATCTGTCTGGCACTTTCGATCGCACGAAGGAGACTTTTTGATTCTGAAGATTCATTATAATGAGTATAGGTTGAGCACTGTACTTTGACATAGTTTACAATCTCCACCATTCTTTTCTCAGCTTCGTTTTTTTCCGTATGAAAAAAACAAAAAATTGCAGTGACAAACATACAGATGCCAAGCAAACCAACAACTATCCAGAATCGTTTTGCTTTTTCTCTTCCATTAATATCCAAGATCATCCACCTCCAAATATTTCTCTGGATCATCCATATATTTTTTTATGATCTTCAGGGAGGTACCATCCTTGTGCATTTCTTCCAGCTTCTGATTCATCTGTTCGCAGATCCCTCTGTCATCATTCTTTGCAAAAGCAGCTCCTATCCCGACGACCATCAATGGTTCCTTCAGAATGCGGAAGCTTGTATCATAATCTTTCATATACTGGACGATGGATTCCTCATGCGCAGCCACAGCATCCACATACCCTTTCCCCAGAAATGTATAGATCAATTCCATGTGTCCAAGACTGATCAGATTGCCAAGTTTGGGAATTCTCTTATCCGTCCGCTTCAGAAAGATACCTTCTGGTTTGCTTGTAGACTGGACTGCAAGGTTCTTTCCTTTCAGATCACTCAGTTTATGAATGTCACTGTTCTCATTTACAGCAACCACCTGACGGCTTGCTATGTATGGTCCGGCCCAACGATAATCGTTAAGTCGTCCTTCCATTGAAAAACATCCCATGATACAATCAATTTTTCCACTTTCTACCAGCTCTTTTTTCTTTTCCCAATTGATCTGAACGATCTCCGTCTTATACCCCATCCTTCTAAATGCTTCCGTTGCCAGTTCAACATCTATACCTGTCGGGATACCATCCTCATTCAGGAAATTATAAGGCGGATAATTGTCACTTCCAATTTTTATAACAGGTTTTTTTGTTGTGTCAGACACTTTATCTGCCTTATCACATCCTGCCAAAATTGCCATTAATATAGAAAATATCAATACAACAGTAAAAATTTTTCTTTTTTTCATCTTATAACCTCATTTTTATATCTCATCCTTATGAAATAAAACAGCACTGCCAAACAGACAGTGCCTATCATTTTCTGCAATTGGCTGCCATTTTACAGGCCCTTTAGCTTTGCGTCACAGACTTTCGTCTGTTTTGCCTAGAATCTTTCTTTAATTATACCATGATAATGTCAGTATCAAAAGTAAAAAATATAAATCTAACTCCAATAATCCGTCTCGTATTCCAATCCAATATTCCCAGTCTTAAACACTGGATTCTTTCCATTTTTCTTCTGCTTTTCATAATCCTCCAATGCTTTCAGTGCTGTATTTGACAAAATCAAGATCACTGGAATATTGATCAGTGCCATAACTCCCATCAAAACATCTGAAATATTCCAAAGCATAGAAACTTCCATTCCTGCACCAATGAACACAACCAGTGCAGATACTATACGAAATCCTTTCATGAATGTCTTTGATGGCTGTCCTTTGTGGATATAATTTAACAAGTTATCACAATAAAAACAATTTCCAAGAAGTGTTGTAAATGCAAACAATACCATCGCTACTGTGATAAAGAGTGGTCCGAAGTTTCCTAAGGATTCATGCAGTGCTGCCTGTACCCATGGTGCCCCCTGTAATTCTTGCGCAGGGGCGATTCCTGATGACAAACACATCATGGCTGTTGCTGTGCATAAAAGCAGGGTATCAATGAATACGGATAACATCTGTACTAAACCCTGTTTGATTGGATGACTTACTTGTGCGGATGCAGAAGCATTTGGTGCTGATCCAATACCTGCTTCATTGGAGTACAGACCTCTTCTGATTCCCTGCATCATAGCTGATCCTGCAAATGCACCAAAAATTGCTTTGAAATCAAATGCTTCGCTGATGATCTTTGAAAATACAACCGGCAGATATGCACGGTTGATGATCATAACGATCACAGAGATCAGAATATATGCAACCCCCATAGCTGGCACTAATGTAGATGTTACTTTTACAATTCTTGATCCCCCGCCTAAGAGACACCATCCTGTGATCACTGCAAGAATTCCTCCGATGATCCATGGCGTCCATTTTACATCATAAAATGAGAATCCTGAAAATGTAGATTGTAAATTATAAGATGCGAGCATATTAAATCCAAATGCATACGTTGCGATCATGGAAATACAGAATATGATCGCTAATGGTCTGCAGTGAAGTGCTGCTTCAATGTAATATGCCGGTCCTCCGTAACATTCTCCATCTTTTCCTTTTCTCTTATAAATCTGTGCCAGCGTACTTTCGATCAGTGCGGATGCACTTCCGATGATCGCAATGATCCACATCCAGAATACAGAGCCAAATCCTCCAATGCAGATAGCGGACGATACTCCAATGATATTTCCTGTTCCAACTCGTGATGCGGTAGATACCATTAATGCCTGAAACGATGATACTCCATTTTCATCTTCTGGCTTTTCTACAACGGCTTTGCAGGCATCTTTAAATAATCTCATCTGTGGCAGTTTTGTACGGATCGTAAAATAGATTCCCGCTCCGATCAACAGTATTACTAGCAATTTACTGTACATAAAAGTACTGATGCTGTCAATGATGATTCCTAACATAAATTCTCTCCTTGTACGATATTCTCGTATAATAATCTGGATCAATAGTTACAATTTTTATTGCAGCTACTTTAATTCAACAGAAAAATAGACAGTCCCTGCCTGAGGGACTGCCCATTCATTTTAAAAGTATGCGATTTTACTGTCTGCGTCGTTTTTGTATCTTATGATATAATCGCGATTTTCAGAATTCTGATAAATGATGAATATCCCGTTTTCCTGCCGTCTGTCGGCAGAAAGGTCCGTTGAACCTTCTTCGTATGGCTTCAGAAGCTTTCGCTGCTGGTTTAAAAACCTATCTGTTATTATAATAACTCATTCGTATTGATTACGCAATTACAATTATCACTTGGCCATGATTTTCTGAGTGCCCCATAGGAGATCAGAAAGTTGGCAAACCAGCCAGCTGGTACAGCGAGCCAGACAAACGCAATACCAAAACGCGGTGCAAAAATCAAAGCAACTGACAAGCGGATCGCAAGATTTACCATATTAGCAACAAGAAATGGCCGCATGATCCCAAGACCGCGAAGGACTCCATCTGTTGCCATCTTGATTCCCATGAAGGTGAAGAAATAACCGAGCCATCTCATATAATTTCCAGACACCTGATATGCTAAAGCAGTTCCATCTTTCCCTAGGAACAGTGAAGAAATCTGGGTATGCAAGGATTCGATGATCATGAAAGCAAGGATTGCGAAACATATATCTAACACCAATGCAGCATGGTATCCCTTTTTGATACGTTCGATCTTCTTTGCACCAAGATTCTGAGAAACATACGGCGAAACTGCATTACCAATGGATACAAATATCAATGAAAAAACATTTTCTACTCTCATCGTTGCTGAATATCCTGCAAGTGCCTGTGTACCGAATGGATTCACAACTGCCTGTACGATCATCATGCCAATTGACACTGTGGACTGCTGAAGAACTGACGGTACAGCAATTTGAAGCATAGAATGTAACTCCTGTCTGTCAAACCAGTCAAAGCGACTTTCATATCGACGCATCCGGCACAAGAAGATCAAAAGTGACAACACTGCGGAAATCCCCTGTGCAATGAGAGTTGCGAGGGCTGCACCGAACACACCGAGTCCAAGTCCAGCTACCATCCAAAGATCCATCAATATATTTAACATCGATGAGAATATTAAAAGAGCCAACGGTATTTTCGATTCACCGATCGAAGTAAACATTGTTGAAAGAATATTATACATAAACAAAAATGGAAATCCCACAAAATAAACTCTTAGATACAATACCGCTTCATTCAGTATATCAGCAGGTGTTTGTAATACACTCATCATCAAATGAGAAAAACAAAAACCAAAGACACCCAAAAATATACTTAAGACCAGAAAACTGATCAATGATGTTGACACGATCGTTTTCATTTTGCCATAATCTCTAGCTCCAAAATAACGGCTGACAAGCACACCCGCACCTACACCAGCACCCAATGCTATACAAATGAAGACATTCGTAAGGGCAGCACAGGCACCAACAGCTGCAAGTGCAGAAGAGCCTACAAACTGACCGACTATGATCGAATCAGCCATATTATACACTTGTTGAAAGAAGCTGCCAAGGATCATGGGCATTGCAAAAACAGTCAGCGCTTTAAGGGGCGCATCTGTGATCAAATATTCATCTTTTGACATTATCATATTCCTCCATAAGTTTCTTTTTGTTATCTAAAAACACTAACGATCAACTCAAAATGCTTTCGATTCGTTTTTATAAAACCATCTTTTTGTAATTTTGATATCTCCGTAGACATTGCTGCACGATCAATACAAAGATAATCTGCCAATTGCTGTCGGTCAAAAGGAATGTCAAAAGACAACGATGACTGTCTGATAGATTCTGCTGACAAATAAGACAACAGTTTATCTCTTGTCGTTCGCTTGCCGACATGTGTGATCTTGTCGTTCAGGATCAGTATCTTATTGGCCAAGACACTGACCAGATTACGAATCAACTTCTGATGATGTTCACATGCAGTTGGACAGGAAACCAGAAGTCTCTGAACATTTAAAAAAATGATCTCACAATCCTCATCTGCTGCCACACTGACATTCAAAACAGCTCCAGGACTTGCTGCATACGGCTCGCCAAAAAAATCCCCGGCGCTGCACTTGGATAAGATGTTGCGGTGCCCCCAGAGATCCTCCTGTATCACAAGGGTGGTACCGGACAGCACAAGGCCCATGACCTCGGTGGAATCCCCGGCGCGGAAAATATAAGCCCCGCGCTGGCGGGCAATTTCGACTGCCTGTACACAGTGCAGAATGGACAAAATCTCATCTTCATTTAAACCGGTAAAGAAAGGACAGTTCCGCAGGACGGAAAGATGATTTTGCATAAAAGAAATCTCCTTGTTTGAAATCAAACATACAGGTTTGCTTTATTATACTATAATAGGGTTGCAAAAGCAAAATTATGCAAACCGGGAGGTAAAAATATGATCCGCAAAATCATCCATATTGACGAGGACAAGTGCAACGGCTGCGGTCTGTGCGCAACTGCGTGCCATGAGGGCGCGATTGACATCATTGACGGCAAGGCAAAGCTGGTGCGGGAGAATTTCTGCGACGGCTTTGGTGATTGTCTGCCTGGCTGCCCCACAGGAGCCATCACCTTTGAAGAACGAGAGGCACCTGCATATGATGAGGCGGCCGTGCAGGAAAGCAAGAAGAAAAAGGAATTACAGGAAAAGATGAAGCACCTGCATGAGGGCGGCTGCCCCGGCTCCCGGATGCGTATGCTGGAGCAGCCGGGGGAGGCTGGCAGCAATATCGCAGAGCCGATGCGTCAGGCTCCCCAGCTCAGGAATTGGCCGGTGCAGATCAAGCTGGCCCCCATCAACGCACCATACTTCAACAAGGCAAAGCTTTTGATTGCGGCGGACTGTACTGCCTACGCATACGCGAATTTCCATCAGGAATTTATGCGCGGCAAGGTTACTTTGGTCGGCTGCCCGAAGCTTGACGCTGTGGATTACAGCGAGAAGCTGACCGAAATCATCCGCAGCAACGAAATTCAGGAGGTGACCATCGTTCGGATGGAGGTGCCCTGCTGCGGCGGTTTGGAGATGGCAGCGAAAAAAGCACTGCAGGCAAGCGGAAAGTTTATCCCGTGGCAGGTCGTGACAATCTCTATTGACGGAAAGATACTGGATTGAACTCCGCTTGTTCAGCGGAGCCAGACAATAGGGGACTGCTGCAAGGAAAGAGGGGCCGCCTGAGCGGCCCCTCTTTCGGAGGATATATCTCCCTCTTCATATAAAAACCTTATTACGCCTCGGTTTCAGCGCTGGCTGACATTTGTGGTTGTGCGTTTTTGATAAATTCAAGATACAGGCTGTACAGCACCGCGCAGACAGGCACACTGAACAGCATTCCCAAAACGCCGAACGCCTCACCGCCCAGCGTGACAGCCATCAGCACCAGCAAGCCGGGCAAACCAACGGATTTACCCACCACCTTGGGGTAAATCAGATTGCCCTCGACCTGCTGCAAAATCAGCAGGAATACCACAAACCACACCGCCTTGAGAGGGTCGGCCAGCAGAATCAAAAACGCACCAAGACCGCCGC
>ENA-ORTZ01001654-ORTZ01001654.1-human-gut-metagenome-genome-assembly--contig:-NODE-1654-length-12249-cov-3.840987_pt1 | contig 12249 bp, 9 predicted proteins | sample MGYA00242075_ERZ509199 | MGnify/ENA primary metagenome ERZ509199 (study PRJEB26280, sample SAMEA2338824) | human gut metagenome | biome: human gut; feature: human-associated habitat; material: faeces...
AGGGCCGGTTTCCCTGCATCAAAATCAACCGTTGCCTTCCATCCCTCCGGAACATCTACCGATAGCCGTTCCTTAGAGATACCCTTACAACTGAAAGCAATCACCCGGGATTCGCCACGACTGAAGAAGAGCAGTTTGCGTCCCTCCGGCACCTCAATAGAAGGTTTTCCCACCGGTATTTTAAATTGGGTTGCTCCCCCACTTAAAGTAAACTCTATATAATCCGGATCATTATATTCCACCTTCTCAAACACAGACACGGCATCTTTTGCGTTGGCAATTATTTTCTTTCCACCCGCCTCAATCCATGTTTCAGGATCGGACCCTATCTTCTGTGTCCAGTAATAGTTATCGTCACCGCCATCAGCCACCGTCCACTGTTTCACTCCTAACTGAGGGGTCCGTCCATCATAGACCGCAGAGACTGCCTTTATCCGGTTTCCGTCATTGTCCGCCAGATAATATGGTTCACCGGAACCGACTTTTACAGTCCAGTAATATTCCGAGTCAGTGGGGTCCTGCATAATGCCGACCACCGGATTCTGTCCGGGATCACCTTGTTCTCCTTTGCTTCCGTCCGTACCATTAGCTCCATCTTTACCGTCTGTTCCATCCACGCCATCCTTGCCATCGGAGCCATTCGTTCCATCCACACCATCTTTACCATCGGTGCCGTTCTCTCCATCTTTACCATCCGTACCATCGGCACCATCTACGCCATCTTTGCCGTCCGTACCATCTACACCATCCTTGCCGTCCGTACCGTCAATACCGTCTTTGCCGGCATCTCCATCGGGACCCGTATTTCCCTTCTTTCCGTTACGAATAGTGATCGGGGCACTTCTGGAAAAGGAGATGGTATATCCCGTACCATCCGCCAACTCCTCAATGTGAGTGATGTTGTCTCCTATCTTGTCAATATTGACAATCACCTGAAGATTATAAATATCTTCATTCAATTTTCTGCATAACTCTGTCAGCTCCTGCAGTTCTTTCTTCTGATCGCCTTGTCTGTCAAGTAAATCGTTGAAATCGGATTCCTTACAGCCATGCAGCAACGGAATCAATAACAACAACAGATATATTCTCTTTCTAATCATAGTTTTCATTTTTGAATTTCAACAATAACTCGCCTGGCAAGTACACTGTAGTTGTTAGGATCGGAAGTAAGCGTATCTATACACTCTCCTTTCACGTTGATACGTTTGCTGTCAATTCCCTTCTTTTCAAGGTAAGCTGCCAACACCTCCGCACGCTGTAAAGAGATTTTTTGATTAATATCCGGATTACCCGTATGATCGGCATAACCCAAAAGAATGACTTTCAGATCAGGATACTTTTTCAGGGTTTCCACAATGCGGGATAATTCATTTTTGTATAAAGCTACATTCAGATAAGCCGACCCCCTCTTAAAGTAGACAGGAGGCAACTCATTGAATCCCAGCACCGGATTGGATTCCACTCTCTCTTTCGCATCCGTTTGCGCTTGCTGCAACTGCATATTTAAGGAAGCTATTTCCTGTTTCATCCGGTTCTTCTCTATCGAATCCTCCGTACAGCAAACAGGTGTGGGTAAGTTCACCGCGCGCTCCTCTATATATCTTACCGCAATATCTGTCACATGCTTTGAGGCATAAAGGACATTATCTTGTTTCTTCTTACCCACTTTCCATATCAAGGAAAGCCCGGCACTCGTCATAAAATGGTCTTTTGACTTGATAAGGGTCGACACACCATCCATCTTATTATTATTGACCCATATAATTCCCGTACGCAACTGTACGTCAAAAGCGCGTGAAATCTTGTAACGCAAAGAGAGATCTCCCCCTACTCCAAAGTTCCAGTCATCAGTCTTTTTGCCTGACAACGGGCTCTTATCCGCCTTATTTACTAACTCCGTAGAGAAACGTTGTGCATAGACAGCAGGACTCAACAATACCGTCCAACGCCGGTTACCCCGGTTGGGTCCAAAGAAGTTATTTACATTCAGATTCATCTGTAAGCCAAGATTGGTGAAGTGTACTTTCGAAAACACATCCTTATACTTCCAGGTAGTAAAGTCCTGCTTGGTATAATAAGTCATTCCGTCAGCACTCAGGAGGTAATCGGACGCATAAGATTTTGCGCCCATTCTGGTATATCCGGTCCGTGCGGATGCCTCTATACCTATCCACGAATTGATCTGATAGCCTGCAAATCCCCCAAACTGAGACCCGATATAAGTTTTATCTGCCGAAAATGAAGTAAAATCACCAAATAAAAAGGGAGTAGCATACTCTGCTCCGAAGTACCAATGAGAATACGATTTGAGAGGTTCATCGGCCCCAACCGATGTTTTTGTCTGGGCAAAGCCGTTACAAAACAGCGGAGACAAGAAAAGGAAAAGAATGGCTCTTTTACATTCTGTTTCCATACAACAACGAATTTTTAACATAAGCTCCAATTTAAGAATTATTGTTTGTTTTCAGTTTCTTGCGAAGTTCGCAAGGTGTAAGTCCATATTGTGACCTACAAAATTTATTAAAGTGTGAAGGAGACGAAAACCCGAAGTCATCGATAATCTGGCTAAACTCATCACCATATACGGTAATGCGATAAATAATCTGTTGTGATTTCCGATTGAGGAGCCAACGATAAACCGATACTCCGAATTGCTCTTTAAATTTAACCCGGAAATTGGTGACCCCGTATCCTAACAGACTGGCCAACTCGCCTACATTTTTTGCACTGAGATAGTTTTCCAATATCTGTTCTTTGAATTTGGATGACTGTTCCGTCAAAGAGCTGAATAAAATTGCAAGTTCCTGCTCATTATAAACAGAATTCAGAATATAAAACAGTTCCTGCCGTTTCGTTATATACAAGGAGACATCATCTAATTTCATCTCCAGATACAGCACCAGAAGCTGTAGAAAAGAGTTCAATGGCTCCGCGAATCTGAGTCCTGTACCTTTCAGAGCAGACTTGTCCTGAAAGGAAGCATAAGGCCTAAATGTCAGCAAATCATGTACAATTAAATCGCCGAATGCAAACAGAATGACCTGTGTATCTGAAAGCATCTCACAAACATGATCATTTTCTTTATCCCAAAAGAAGATATGCCGCTCGTCAATAATAGCTAATTCTTTCTCACCAGAAAAAACTTTCATAGTGCCACTCATGATAAAAATTAAAACATTGCTATCCATTTTCGGCAAATGGCTTCCTTGCACAATGGTTAAAAATCTAAATCCTGTTTGAAAGACCTGATTTTGCAGTAAATCAGAAGATAAATTGTCCAGTAAGGTTTTCATAGGTTTATGTATGTTGTAAAAAAAACAAAAGACACACTAACATCTTATTAATAAATAATACAAAGAAAACCCTTTGACAACTCAATCCGTTTATACATTTTATTTATTTTGTTATATATAATAACGAAATAAAATACTTTTTTTCATTTAAGTAAAATTGAGACATGGCATTCCTTATTTTCATAAAATCACCGCCTATCAGCCAACAGGTATTAATTTCTACTACGAAAGAATAAACTCCATACCAGTCCACAAATCTCTGATGATTAATTCGTATCTTTGTCCCCACGGAAAATCCGAATTTTATTAATAACATTATAAAGAACAGATGGAAACAGCAGAAAACAAGTACATCACTGTAGCTTACAAACTGTATACAACAGAAGATGGCAAAAAAGATTTAGTAGAAGAAGCAACAGCCGAACATCCCTTTCAGTTCATTTCCGGTTTGGGTACTACGCTTGAAGCTTTTGAATCACAGATAGCAAACCTCAATAAAGGAGATAAGTTTGAATTTACCATTCCTTTTGCCGAAGCTTACGGTGAATATGATGAAGAACATGTGATTGATCTTCCGAAAAACATCTTTGAGATTGACGGAAAATTCGATAACGAACATATCTATCCGGGAAATATCATCCCTCTGATGAATTCAGAAGGCCAGCGCCTGAACGGTAGCGTAGTTGAGGTAAAAGCCGACACTGTGGTAATGGATATGAACCATCCGTTGGCAGGTGAAGATTTGACTTTCGCGGGTGAAGTTGTTGAAAGCCGTCCGGCTACAAACGAAGAAATCCAGGAAATGGTTAAAATGATGACCGGTGAAGGTGGTTGCAGCTGCGGAAGTTGTGGTGACGGTTGCGGTGACGACTGCGGAGATAGCTGTGGAGACAGCTGCGGTTGCGGACATTGCCATTAATCGAGCGATTATCTATAAAATAAAAAACGGTGAACATACTGCACATGCATGGTATGTTCACCGTTTTATTATATCAAAATGTGTATAGCACACCTATTTCACGATCTCTATCAAAAAAGAGTCCTCACTGTATTCCTTACCATTCAAATAAAGTTTCTTATGTATCGTAGGATCCTGTTTCTTCCAAGTGATGTATAAGTCAAATTTCACCACGTCTTTTGTCCCGTCTCCCCAATGGATCGTAAAAGTCTCTCCCTTATATTGATGTTCCGGAGAAAACTCACCAAAAGAAAGAACACGCTTTTTCTCTTTACCCAGTAGCTCTTTTCTTAATCCTAAAGAGCGGGGCATATTAAACCGCGTATCCACAGAGTTTTCCAGCGGAAAGGTCTTACCTTCGTATTCCACCGTAATTTCATTAGCCAATAAATTTGATGAAACCTGTGGGTCCAACAGGTTAGCCCCGGCAGCATCCTTCACCGAAAAATAAATATTATAGTTTATGAAATCCCAGATATAATCCCCCGGGCCGTCCTCTTTCTCTTCTTCTCCATAACAACCGGTTGCCAGAAGCGGAAGCAATAGAAGCAACCATACAAAGTAATTTTTCATATATTCAGCATTAATAGTTCGTCATTCCGTCAAAGTTCTTTATATCAAGAAAATGAAAGAATTAGCCTTTTACTGCTTATCTTCTGGTTTTTAACACATTGTTTAACATTAGCACCCTTTATGGGTCATAATATCAAGCACCACCTTATCTGTTTCATTCATCCCCTGAGATCCAATCCGCGTCAAATTGCGGATACTTTGATCAACATCTTCATCAATAATTCCTTCTACCGAAGTTACGCAGCGATTCTCCATAGCCATTACAGCGGACAACACAGCTGTTGACACTCCTGTCGTCACCTTCAAGGCACAGCTCGGTTTCGCACCGTCACATATCATTCCGGTCAGGTTGGCTATCATGTTTTGAACAGCAAAAGCCACTTGCTCATAACTGCCTCCCATCAACCAGGTGATTCCACAACTGGAACCGGTAGCAGCTACCACACAACCGCAAAGTGCAGAAAGACGTCCCAGACTTTGCTTAATATAAATCACAGTCAAATGACTCATCATCAAAGCACGGATCAGTTCCTCTTCCGGTTTTCCGTTTTCTTCGGCATAAACCACTACAGGCAATGTAGCAGAAATACCTTGATTACCACTACCCGAGTTACTCATAACAGGAATCATCGCTCCTGCCATGCGTGCATCACAAGCAGCCGATGTATACGAAAGAATATGTGAAAACACACTGTCGCCCATAATCTTATGTTCATAGGTTCCGCGAAGCATCTTGCCCAATGCGTGACCATAATCTCCCTGAAAAGACTGTTCGGCAGCTTTCTTGTTAAGCCTTGCCGTTTCAAGGATGAAACGGATTTCATCCAGCGGAGCAGTCAGTGCAAAGTCATACACTTTCCGCAGAGTGAGTTCCAGTTCCTCTTCTTCCTCTTCTTCACCGGAAACCTGCTGTTTATTTAATAGTATTTCATCTCCTTTGGCTACATAAACAAATGTAGTATGTCCCCCGGAAATAATAGCTGTTGCCTGCTCTCCACCGGCTTCACACATCACCTCTATGTAAAGTTTCTCCGTAATGTTTTCCTTCAGCGAAATACAGATACGCTTTTCATCAATCAACTTCTTCCCTTCTTCCACAGCTTCCGGAGAGCTGTCTTTCAACACTTCAAGTTGATAATCCGACTTTCCGATCAACGCTCCCAGAGCCACTGCAATAGGCAACCCAATCATCCCCGTACCGGGAATTCCCACTCCCATCGCATTCTTCAGGATGTTAGCACTCAATAATACTTTTATTTTTTCCGGTTTAGCTCCTAAGGTTTCTGTAGCCTTTGCTACACACAGCGCAACTGCAATCGGCTCTGTACATCCGATAGCCGGAATCACTTCCCGCTGCACTAAAGCAATTATCTGTTTTCTTTCTGACTCAGTCATCTATTCAAGGTTTATATTTTGCACAAAAGTAGGAAATATCCTCTTATAAACCATTCATTTAACTAAAGAATATCCCACCCGGACAAGTTAAGAGTTTTACAATCGGTTTACTGGTTATTTAAGAATTATCATGTATCTTTGTCTCTCAATTACAAATACTTAATAAAAAAGAGCAATGAATAAAGGATTTACACTAAAAGCCCTCTTTCTGTTATGTTTTCTTTTCTCGCAAACAGCCAAAGGGCAATCCTTCACTCCCGGAAAAATATGGCCGGACAATCATCAGGTCCATATCAACGCACATGGTGGAGGTATTTTGTACGATAACGGAACCTACTATTGGTTTGGCGAACACAAAACAGAAGGTGAAACCGGCAACGTTGCCAATGTAGGAGTGCATTGCTACTCTTCCGATAACCTATATCATTGGAATGATTGTGGAATAGCACTGTCAGTGATCGAAAATAACCCCGAACATATCATTTCTAAAGGATGTATCCTTGAGCGTCCCAAAGTCATATACAACCCTCACACTAAAAAATATGTCATGTGGTTCCATCTCGAGCCCAAAGGAGCCGGATATTCGGGAGCTTTAAGCGGAATCGCCGTAAGTGACCGGGTGACAGGTCCTTACACCTTCTTAAAAGCCGTCCGCCCCAATGCAGGTTCATGGCCTGTCAACGTACTGCCGGTCCATAAAACCGCCCGCAGACCTTCTATCGAAGAAGAACGTCAATGCACAGGTGGTAGTCTTCCTGCACATCCCGACAGCCTCAATATATTGGGACGCGATATGGAACGGGGACAGATGGCACGTGATATGAATCTGTTTGTCGATGATGACGGCAAAGCCTATCACATCTATTCTTCCGAAGAAAACAGCACCTTACATATTGCCGAACTTGATTCATCTTATACCGGCTATACAGGAAAGTACACCCGAATTTTTATCAACCGATTTATGGAGGCTCCCGCCATGTTTAAGAAGGATGGTAACTATTACCTTATCATGTCCGGATGCACCGGGTGGAGTCCTAATGCAGCACGGTCTGCAATAGCTTCCTCCATTTGGGGAGAATGGAAAGAATTAGGGAATACCTGCGTAGGTCAGGATGCGGACCTGACTTTCCATTCGCAAAGTACTTATATTCTTCCGGTGCGGGGTAAGAAAGACCAATTTATATACATGGGCGACCGTTGGACACCCCAAAATGCAATAGACGGACGTTATATTTGGCTTCCAATTTATTTTGAAGGCGAAAAACCTGTTATCAAATGGAAAGATTCATGGACTTTAGACTAAAAACGCACCATTCTGAACATTATGACCGTTATAAAATGTTGTATTGTAGGTGTTCAAATGTATCTTTTCAAAAAAGAAACTTAACTTTGCAGCCAAGTTTACAAAAAATCAACTAAACTAAAAGGATTATTAATCAAAAACAGAATCGAATGAAATTAAAGAATCTGATAGCCTGTTTCTTTCTGGGCTTTATAATGGTTTCTTGCATACAAGACGAAGCACCTAATGCAGAAGCAGACATCATTGCATGCACTGTACCGGGTGATGTTCTCAATCGTGATCCCATCATCGAAAACAAGAAAGTTACATTAATTGTAAAAACAGGAACAGATATAACCGCATTAGCACCTAAGTTTACTTTGACTCCGGGAGCTTCTATTGTCCCTAATAGTGGAACTATACTTGATTTTACCACACCTCAATATTATGAAGTAACTTCTGAAGATGGAAAATGGAAGAAAAAATATGAAGTAGGAGTAACTTTCTCAGGTATTACTAACACAATGTATCACTTTGAGAATATTAAGTTCGACTCAGAGGGAAAATACCATATTTTCTACGAAACAGATGCACAAGGGAAAGAAACCATGACTTGGGCAAGTGGCAATGCCGGCTTTGCTTTTACCGGTGTAAAAGCAAAAGCAGAAGAATATCCAACAAGTCAAGCAAACAATGGCGTCGAAGGGAAATGCTTAAAACTAACAACTTGCGAAACAGGTTATTGGGGCTCGTTGCTTGGAATGCCAATTGCAGCGGGTAATCTATTCTTAGGTAGTTTTGAAGTAAAGCCTACCGATATTCTCCGTTCAACCAAATTCGGAACCCCTTTTTCAAATATTCCAACTTCAATTACCGGATATTATAAATATAAGGCAGGAAAGTCATTCCAAATAGATGGTAAACCTGTAGATAACAAAAAAGATATCTGTGATATTTATGCCGTATTTTATGAAACAGATGAAAAATTGTCTACACTTGACGGAACTAACGTATTGGCAGAAGATAATACTTATATCGTATCAGTAGCTCGGATTAAAGATGCAAAAGAAACTGATGAATGGATTAAGTTTGACTTACCATTTGAATATCGTACTGGTAAATCAGTAGATATGGAGAAACTCAAAGCTGGAAAATATAATTTAGCTATTGTATTTTCTTCAAGTATACGCGGAGATCATTTCGAAGGTGCTCCAGGAAGTACACTTTACATTGATGAGGTTCTATTAAATTTCACTAACAAGTAAAAATGAAAAAATGAAAAAGTATATACTTATAGGCCTGCTCGCTTTTATCGGCACAATCAACACTTTAAAAGCCCAAGAAGAACGGAATCATGGTATTATTTGGTCTGCACTACATGGGCTTGAATATGAAATAAAAGCAGGTTTCAACGTTGGAGGTGCTTCACCACTCCCATTACCTGCAGAAATACGTGCACTCACAGGGTATAGCCCTACTATATGCTTAGCTATAGAAGGCAATACAACCAAATGGTTTGGTAAAGACTCTAAATGGGGAATGACTTTAGGATTACGTCTTGAAACTAAAGGTATGGAAGCCAAAGCACGTGTAAAGAATTACAGTATGGAAATTATAGGGGATGGCGGCGAACTTTTAGCAGGCTACTGGACAGGAAAAGTAAAAACTAAATATAGAGGTTCTTATTTCTCAATTCCAGTAACAGCCGCTTATAAACTTAGCCAACGTGTTAGAATTAATGCCGGTCCTTATGTTTCATTTATGACCAGTGGTGACTTCAATGGACATGTGCATGATGGATATCTACGCAAAGACACCCCCACTGGAGAAAAAGCAGAATTCGAAGGAGATAAAATAGCTCCTTATGACTTCTCTAAGGACCTAAGCAATTTTCAATGGGGATTTCAAGCTGGTGCCGAATGGAAAGCATTCAAACATCTAAATGTATACGCAGATTTAGTCTGGGGATTAAATGATATCTTTAAAAAAGACTTCAAAACAATTACATTCAATATGTATCCCATATATCTAAATATAGGATTTGGATATGCATTTTAATTAAAAAAGACATATTTCATTTTAGTAAGCTCGTATAAATCCTAATACCTTGGACTTTATACGAGTTTTTTATACAATAATATTCTAATACACTTCTTTGAAGACAAACTAACAACATACAGATAATATCACTTTAAAAAAGAAGCATAACAATAGATTCCACTGAATTCCAACAACCCAAACAATTAACAAAAAAATCCTAAGCATTAATACTACATAATAAAAAGTTTTTGTAACTTTAGGCATAAAGTTTTCGTTATGGCAAAGTTACATTTTCGTCCTTACATTCCCAACCAAACCATTCTTTTTCCACAAAGAATTGATGAAAACATAGCCGCGAACGATCCTGTCCGCGTAGTCAACGCGGTTGTTGATAATCTCAATCTTGATAATTTCAAGAAGCTTTATAAAGAGACGGGGCGCTCGGCTTATCATCCTAAAATGATGCTCAAGGTGATTATCTACGCTTACATGAACAATATCTATTCCTGTCGTAAAATAGAGAAGCTTCTTTCGCGTGACATTCATTATATCTGGCTTGCCGGTAACGAGCATCCGGATTTCATAACCATCAACCGTTTCCGAAACCGCGTAAAGGAGGAGATAAATAACGTCTTCACGCGGTTGGTTCTTGTCCTTGCAGACAAGGGGTTCATCAGTCTTGACGTGGAGTATATTGACGGCACCAAGATTGAATCCAAGGCCAACAAATATACTTTTGTCTGGCGCAAGACAGTCGAAAGGAACCGTACAAGGTTGCTGAACAAGATTCGCGTCCTTCTGGAGCAGGTGGATGAAGCCATTGTACAGGAGAACTCTGTAAAAGACACACTCGTGGAGTTGACTCCCTCCATGCTCTCCGGCATAGTGGATGAACTCAAAGAAGTGCTGGAACACCAGCCTGCAACACGGGACAAGGAACAAAAGAAAGCCTTGCGCGAAAAGAAGAAACAGGCCAGGGAACTTGAAGGGTATCGTGACAAGCTGATGGAATACGACAATCACCTTGAAGTCCTTGGAGAACGCAATTCCTATTCCAAGACCGATCCTGATGCCACATTCATGCGCATGAAAGAAGATGCCATGAAGAACGGGCAGACCAAGCCCGGGTATAATTTACAAACAGGTACTGAAAACCAATTCATCATAGACTTCCGGCTGTTTCCCAACCCTACCGATACGCTGACCCTGATCCCTTTCTTCCACTCCTTCCAGCACCGCTATAACCGCTTACCGGGTATCGGTGTGGCAGACTCCGGTTACGGCTCGGAAGAAAATTACCGGTTCATGCAGGAAAACGGGATAGTGGCCTTTGTCAAGTATAACTACTTCCATAAAGAGCAGCGTCCCCGTTATACTCCCAACCCGTTCCACGCGGAAAGTCTCCATTACAACGCGGGGGAGGATTATTACGTTTGTCCGATGGGGCAACATATGAACCGCGTAGGAACCAGACGTGACAGAACAGCGAGCGGGTACATCACCGAAAGTGCCCGGTATAAAGCACAAAGATGCGAAGGCTGTCCTTTGCATGGAAGTTGTTTTAAAGCACGGGGGAACCGTGTTATAGAAGTCAACCACCGGTTAAACCAGTACAAACGGCAGGCACGGGAAAGGTTAGTCTCGGAAGAAGGAATCAGGTATAGGGGCAGGCGGTGTATAGAACCGGAAGCTGTTTTCGGGCAAATGAAATACAACATGGCATACAGGAGGTTCCGGCATGTGGGAGAAGACAAGGTGACAATGGACTTTGCTTTCTTTGCCATAGCGTTTAATATCAAAAAGATGTGTGCAAAACTGAGAAAAGCTGGAAAGGAGCTCGTTACACTTGCTAAATCTATACTTATTGGGCTATTTATAACCCGATACAACGGGAATATAGTAACTTGTTACCAAATGAATGAGAAAAAAGCGGCATAGACAAAAGAAAAGAGAACAAGACTATAAATTATAGAAAAAGGTTGTGCCAGAGTTTTGACACAACCTCTTTTGTTTACTGAACGGTAATACTTCCGGCATCACTATTCGCTGAATATTGCGGTGCATAGATACATTGTAACGTGGTAATACCATCTTGATATGTCCCGCTTTGGGCAATCCATACCGTGTATTCGAACACGTGCGTGCCTTTTGGAAGAAAATCAAAGAAGAAATTTGTTGTAACATCCGTGGTTTCCTGATAGTAACCAAGATTTTCTTGCCAACGATTACCTGAAAGTTGTTCTGTGGGTTCGAAGCATCCGGCTCTCAAATCTTTCAGATGTACGAATTGCATATCTTGGTTATTGGTTACTGTGATACGGATACAAATTCGGTCTCCGACTTGTAAGTTCTGTCCAACTAGAGGTGTCAGAGTATTTCCATTATCGCTTTCTCTCTGGATGAAGAGATCTTTCTTCACGGAAATATCGCTTGAATGGCTGGTAACTTTATCTAGTTTTTCAAAGTATTGTAAATATAGCCCACCCCAACTTGCCTGTTGTTGCTTTTTTGAAAGAGTTACGTTCATCATTTTGGGGGTAATTTCTTTACCCGTGAAAGTTTGCTTGATATAACCGAGTGTTGTTTCTTCCGGGGAGACATTCAAATTCTTATTTCCGATTTTAACGCTCAAATCCTCTGATGAAGCTAATTGATTATTACCCGTAAGTAACAAGGCGTAGATAGCGTCTACCGTGGTGGGGGTGGAT
>ENA-ORTZ01001675-ORTZ01001675.1-human-gut-metagenome-genome-assembly--contig:-NODE-1675-length-12139-cov-3.164763_pt1 | contig 12139 bp, 11 predicted proteins | sample MGYA00242075_ERZ509199 | MGnify/ENA primary metagenome ERZ509199 (study PRJEB26280, sample SAMEA2338824) | human gut metagenome | biome: human gut; feature: human-associated habitat; material: faeces...
TGCTAACAAGAAGAAGTAAGGAGGAACTGAAATGGCTGCTACGAAAGCTAGTGCGGCTCGTAATACCCGCACCAAAAAGAAAGAGCGCAAGAATATTGCTGCTGGCACTGCTCATATCCAGAGCACGTTTAACAACACCATCGTCACCATTACCGATACCCAGGGCAACACCGTTTCCTGGTGCAGCACTGGTGCGCTGAACTTCCGTGGCTCCCGTAAGAGCACTCCTTACGCTGCGCAGAGCGCTGCTGAGGTCGCTGCCAAGGCCGCCATCGAGCATGGCATGAAGACCGTTGAGGTCTACGTCAAGGGCCCCGGCGCTGGCCGTGAGTCCGCTATTCGTGCGCTGCAGGCTACCGGCCTGGAAGTCACCCTGATCAAGGACGTGACTCCCATCCCCCACAATGGCTGCCGTCCCCCGAAGCGCCGTCGTGTCTGATCGAAGGAGGAAATTGAATTATGGCAAAGAATACGCAGCCTATCGCAAAGCGTTGCAAGGCCCTGGGCATTTCTCCTGCGGTCATGGGCTATGCAAAGAAGAATACCACCCGCAACTCCAATGGCAACATGCGCAAGAAGCAGTCTGAGTACGCATCTCAGCTGAAGGAGAAGCAGAAGGTCAAGTTTATCTACGGCGTTCTGGAAAAGCAGTTCCACAATGCTTACCTGCGTGCTGAGGCCCGCCCCGGCAAGACTGGTGAGAACCTGCTGCAGATCATGGAGTGCCGTCTGGACAACGTCGTGTTCCGTCTGGGCTTTGCTCAGACCCGCCGCGACGCTCGTCAGCTGGTGTCTCACGCTCACTTCACCGTCAACGGCAAGAAGGTCAACATTCCTTCTTACCAGGTGAAGGCTGGCGACGTGATCGAAGTGCGTGAGTCCAGCCGCAGCTCTGCAAAGTTTGCAAAGCTGACCGGCCCCGAGGCTCCCGTTGTTGCTCTGCCCGCATGGCTGAACCGTGAGACCGGTTCTCTGAAGGGTGTTGTCGCAAAGCTGCCCGAGCGCAGCGATATCGACTACGAAGTCGCAGAGCACCTCATCGTCGAGCTGTACTCCAAGTAATCCATTAAGAAGGCTGGGCCTTCCCCGTGGACGGCTCACTTTCGCATTCTTTTCTTTGAAAGAATTTAATAATGGGCCGGCGGCAGCGCCGGTTTGACAAGGAGGGCATAGATATGATGGAGATTGAACGTCCCAAAATCGAAACGGCAAGCCTGTCCCCGGACGGCCGCTACGGCAAATTCGTGGCAGAACCGCTGGAGCGTGGCTTTGGCATCACACTGGGCAATAGCCTGCGTCGTGTGCTTCTTTCCTCTCTGCCCGGTGTCGCCGTGACCAGCGTCAAGATTGACGGCGTGGTTCACGAGTTCTCCACCATTGAGGGCGTCAAGGAAGACGTTACCGAAATTGTCCTGAACCTGAAGGGTATTGCTGCAAAGCTGTACACCGATGGTCCGAAGACAGTGCGTGTTGAGGCAGTCGGCCCCTGTGAGGTCACCGCTGACAACATCAAGCAGGGCGACGACATCGAAATTCTGAACCCTGAGTGGCACATCGCAACCCTGGGCGAGGGCGGCAAGCTCGTCATGGAGCTGACCTTCGATAAGGGCCGCGGCTATGTGCCCGCAGAGCGCAACAAACAGGCTATCATCGAGAAGAATGACATCAACACTCTTCCCGTTGACAGCATTTACACCCCTGTGCTCAAGGTGAACTACAACGTCGAGAGCACCCGTGTTGGCCAGGCGATCGATTATGACAAGCTGACCATTGAGGTTTGGACCGATGGCACGATCAATGCGCAGGAAGCCGTTTCTCTGGCTGCCCGTGTGCTGACCGAGCACCTGAACCTGTTCGTCAACCTGTCCGATGAGGCAGCCGGCGCTGAGATCATGGTGGAGAAGACCAACGATGACAAGGAAAAGGCTCTGGAAATGACCATTGAAGAGCTGGATCTGAGCGTGCGTTCCTTCAACTGCCTGAAGCGTGCCGGTATCAACACGGTGGAAGATCTGGTCAGCAAGAGCGAGGACGAGATGATGAAGGTCCGCAACCTCGGTCGCAAGAGCCTGGAAGAGGTCATGGCAAAGCTGGATTCTCTGGGCTTCAAGCTGAACACGGATGACGATAACTAAAAATAATTAAGGAGTGAAACGGGATGCCCGGTACCAGAAAGCTCGGTAGAACCAGCGACAGCCGCAACGCTATGATGCGCGCTATGGTTACCTACCTGTTAGAGAATGGCAAGATTGAGACCACTGTCACTCGCGCCAAGGACGTTCGTTCCATGGCCGAGAAGATGATCAGCCTTGGCAAGGCAAGCGACCTGCACACCAAGCGTCAGGTTTATGCCTACATCACCAAGGAAGATGTTGCAAAGAAGCTGTTTGATGAGATCAGCCCCAAGTACGCTGACCGCAACGGCGGCTACACCCGCATCATCAAGATCGGCGCTCGCCGCGGCGACGCTGCTGAGATGGCAGTTCTGGAGCTCGTCTGATCTGCTCTGACTGTTTGATACAGTGTTCAAAAGCCCTTTCCCAGCAATGGGAGAGGGCTTTTTTTGCGTGGCATTTTCATTGCTTCTGAATGTTCCCGGGAATAGCGGGCCAAACCGCAAACATTTCAACAAGTCCACTAAAAACTCGAACCTATTTTCTAGCAAAATGCCTCTTGATATGTTGTATGGGGGGGTAAACTTAAAGAGCAGACGGTGCCTTTTGGGGTGGGTGCCTGCAAAATAACAAACGAAAAGAGGAAGAGAACATGAGAAAAAAGAGTACGAGACTTCTCAGTGCAGCACTTGCGGTGTGCATGATGCTGTCGGTTCTGCCAGTGGGCGCGTTTGCGGCGGAGCCGGGGGCGGGAGAACAGGAAAATGGCGCGAGTGCGCAGGCGGATTCTGTGGATTCCGAGTTTGTTGGAATCAATAATACGAATTTCCCGGATTCGGTTTTCCGGAAGTATGTTGAGGACAATATTGATAAAGCAGATACGACATCTGGTAAGAAAGATGGCAAACTCAGTAAGACAGAAAGAGATGCAGTAACGGAGATCAATATAGACAATCAAAATTGTACGGATCTTACAGGCATTGCATACTTTGCAAATCTAACGACGCTGAGATGTCAGCAGAATGGGCTAAAAGAATTAAACCTGGAGTATAATAAGAATCTGACAAATCTGAACTGTTCCTACAATAAACTGACGACGCTGGACGTGAGCAAGAATGCGAAGTTAAGCACTCTGGAGTGCACTAATAATGGCATGGAGGAACTGAATCTGGGTGATATTACATCCCTGAAGCACCTGTTTTGCTCCGAAAACAATTTAACAGAACTGGATGTGAGCAAAAACCGGTATTTGGAACAATTGCATTGCAGATATAACAACTTGAGAAGACTGGTGATCGGTAATAATTACAGCTTAACGATGTTGTATTTGCTGGGCAACCATCTTACCTCACTGGATCTTTATCACAAATCGGAAATCTGGAATTACGATTATGCTACTCAGTCTTATACAATTGATGTGAACGACGATGGCACATTTGATTTGGATAGTTTGCCTAAAGGTTTTGACGCAAGTAAAACCACCGATTGGGAAGGTGGTACTAGGGTCGGAAACACTCTGAACGTGAATAGCCATGAGGTGCAGTATACATATAATACAGGGAGCTGGCATTATAGACAGAAATGGATGTATGTTAAATTAAAAGTTAATGGGCATAAATATCAGTGGAACCATGATGCCGCCAAACACTGGAGAACATGTGAGTTAAGCTGGTGCCCGGGTCTGACGAGTGCGCAGAGGGCAGAAGCCCCCCATGATTACACCGATGCAACAGATCCTTACTGCGACACCTGCGGCTATGTGCGCTCGATGCACAGTGTGATTACCGGTGAGAATGTTACCGCAGAGCTTGAGGACAAAGTGCTGAATGTCCCTGTGGCCGCAGACACCAAAGTGCACCTGACAGCCACTGTGCCGGAGGGAAAGCGCTTCACCGGCTGGACGGTGAAGGTAGGCGGTGAGGAAAAGGAAGCAGACACCTTCCTGACTGCGGACGCAAACGACCCCACCAAGGCGACCTTTACGATGCCGAGTGAGAATGTGGAAGTGACGGCAAACTTTGCGAGCAACCCCACTCTGAACCCCACTCTGAGGGTCGGCGACCATGTGACGGCGACCATTGAAGGCAGCGATGCGTCCGTACCGAGCGGCAGCACTGTGCCCGTGCCAAAGAATAAAATTGTGCACCTGACAGCCACTGCACCGGAGAGACAGCACTTCATCAGCTGGACGGTGCTGGTAGGCGGTGAGGAACAGAAAGCAGACACCTTCCTGACGACCCCGGACGCGGACGACCCCACCAAGGTGACCTTTACCATGCCGGATGCTAATGTAGAGGTGACGGCAACCTTCGCGGATGATTCCAATCCGGAGGAGCCTGTTGACCCGGTTGGACCCAGCGATACCGGCAACATTCAGGGCGCGATCTCTGCTGTGGTGATCGGTGCTGCCGCAGGTGCTATTATCTATGAAGCCGGCACCGGCATCTACCGCGTCATCAATATGCCCGGCATCCCCATGCCCTCCAACCGCATCGAGCTGGCCGAGCTGCTGTGGGAGCACGCCGGGAAGCCTGAGCCTGTAAGCACCGCCCTCTACAGCGACATCGACGAGGGCGATATCGACGCACAAAAGGCCGCCCGCTGGGCAGTGGAGCAGGATCTGATGAAGGACGATGCGGACAACAATAAATTCCACCCGGCCTTCCCCGTCAGCAAGCTGCGCACCTGCCTGACCTGGAACGCCGCAAAAGAAAAAGGCTTGTTTGCCAAGACTGAAGAATAAAAATCAGGACCCCGAAGGGGCTGCTGCACCAAATGTGGTGCAGCAGCCCCTTTTCTCGTTTTCGGGTGTTGGAATTGCGCCCGGCCCGTGGTATACTGACAATAGCATGTTTTCGGCCTTTGGCCGGACAAGTTTTCCACACAGAGGAGGCGCAGCGGTTGAAACATCCGAATTATTTTGGCCGGTGGTTGGCTTGCGTGCTGCTGTGCCTGCTTCTGGCAGGCTGCAGCATGCCCGGTGAACAGGTGCAGGTGGAAGAGCTTCTGCGTGCGCCCAAGCTTTCCGGCGATTACGGCGATGTGCAGACTGCCCTGAACGACTGGCTGGGGGAGAGCGCACAGCTCAAATATCCCATGCAGGGCGACCTGCTTTCGCCTTTCCTGCTGCAGGATCTGGACGGTGACGGCAGGCAGGATGCCGCCGTGCTTTACACCACCGCCCAAAGCTCCAACGTGTGCATTGCCATCCTGCAGAAGGATGATGCCGACATCTGGCATGTGCGCCAGAACGTAGAGGGCCTTGCAGACACGGTAGAGTCGGTGGGGCTGGCCCAGCTGCAGCCCGGCGATGCCACCCAACTGGTGGTGGGTTATACAGCGGCACAGGGCGACCATTATCTGGCTGTGTATTCCTACACCGACGGCGTGCTTTCCACGATCCTGGAGCAGCAGTACCAGCAGTATCTGGTGGAGGATATCACCGGCGGCGGCAATCAGGACCTGATCCTGATGTCTACGCTGGAGGACGGCGGCGTGCAGATCGAACTGCTGACCGTGGATAAAGAGGGCAGCTTCCAGCAGGTGGCTGTTATGGGCCTTTCCGCCAATCGGTTCGCCGGCTGCGCCTCGGTGGCGGCGGGTGTGGGTGCGGACGGCAGGCATTATCTGGTGCTGGATGGCTGGACCGGTATTTCCGGCAACAATCTGGCCAGCGTGCTGCTGCGTTTTGACGAGGACACGCAGCAGATGGTGCCTGCCGATCAGATCAGCACCGAAAAGCTTTACACCGCATCCCTGCGCAATGTGCCCAGTCTGGTCAGTCAGGATCTGGACGGCGACGGCATCGTGGAGATCCCCACCCAGCCGGACGAAGCGGGCCTGCTGAACATGAGCCAGAGCCGCCGCATGGATTTTATCGTGTGGATGGACTATACCAGCCCGCACCCGGAAAAAAGCTTCGGGCTGCTGGACGAAGAGACCAACTGCTATATCGAGCTGCCCATGGAGTGGGAGGGCAACCTCAAACTGACCGACAGCGAACAATATGATGGTGCAGTGGAGCTGCGCACGGTGGACGAAGACCAGCTGGTAATGACCCTGCGTCTGGTGCGCACCACCTCCAGCCTGAAGGGCTGGACCCGCCTTGGCATCGTGGCATCCCGCCAGATGCAGGCGAAGCTTGCCCCGGATGTGGAGATCCGTGATAAAAATTACCGCCTGTCCAAGGCGCTGTATCTGCTCAACTAAAGAACGGAGGAACAGTTCATGGTACGAGTGCTTGTCGTTGAAGATGAAGCCAACATCCGCGAGATGATCGCGCTGAACCTGCGCCTTGCGGGCATGGAGGCTGTGGAGGCCGAAAGTGCCGAGGCGGCTCTGCCGCTGCTGGAGAAGAAGCCGGGCTGCGATGCGGCCATTCTGGATGTGATGCTGCCGGGCATGAACGGCTTCTCCCTGTGCGAGACCATCCGCCGCACCGATCAGAAGATCGGCATTATCATCCTCAGCGCCAAGGGACAGGAGCAGGACAAGATCCGCGGCCTTTCTATTGGTGCCGATGACTATATGACCAAGCCTTTCAGCGTAAGCGAACTGCTGGCCCGTGTGAAAGCGCTGTGCCGCCGCGTCGGCCGTACTGCAGGCGGGGACGAAAAAGAAAAGGAAAACCCGCTGGGGATGCTTACCAGCGGCGAATTTGTGCTGGACGAGAACCGCCGCGTGCTGCTCAAGGCAGGCCAGCCTATTGAGCTGACGCAGGTGGAATTCCAGATCATGGAGCTGTTCTTCCGCAACCCCGGCATTGCGCTGGTGCGCGAGAAGATCTTGAAGGGTGTCTGGGGCGAGAACTATTTTGGTGACGTGAAGATCGTGGATGTGAACATCCGCCGTCTGCGCATGAAGGTGGAGGATGAACCCAGCCATCCCACCCATATCCTTACTGTGTGGGGTTACGGTTACAGATGGGAAGAATGAGAAGCGGGATTACCCGCCGGTGGCTGCGGGGCAACCTGCTCATCACCGTGCTGCTGGTGCTGCTGGCCGAAACCATGTTCCTGTACAACTACACACGCAGCTATTATAACAGCGTGCAGCAGACCATGTACCGGCGCTTTTCCTCGGTGACCGGTCAGCTGAAGGTCTACACTGCCGACACGGTCTACAGTGCGGCGGCCAACCGCAGCATGGCGCTGCGGCGCATGGTGGAACAGTATTCCGATAAGGACAAGTACGAATTCATGCTGCTGGACAGCTATGGCGGGGTCATTGCGTCCTCCAGCGGCACAAATGCGGACGGCATTGTGACCGGCATCGACTTTGAGCAGGCGCAGGAGGCTTCTGATGGCCTTGGTGTGGCGGTCTACCGCACCCAGTCCGGCGAGCTGGTGATGGCGGCCTGCTATCTGGTGCCCTATGCCGCCGAGGATGTGGCGGCGATGCGTCTTGTCACCAGCCTGACCCTTGTGGGAGCGCAGATCAAGAACGCCATCGCGGTAAGTGTTGTGATCGCGGCGGTGATCCTTGCTTTCACCGTGATGTCCGGCCTGTACTTCATCCGCAGCATCGTGGTGCCGCTGGGACAGGTGGAGCGCACCGCAGCCAGCATCGCCCGGGGCGAGCTGGATGTGCGCCTGCCGGTCACCGGCAACGAACACGACGAGGTGGACCGCCTGCGCGGCACCATCAACCAGATGGCCGAAGGGCTGGAAGAGACCGAGAAGATGAAGAACGAGTTCATCAGTTCCGTCTCTCACGAGCTGCGCACGCCGCTCACCTCCATCCGGGGCTGGGTGGAGACCCTGCGCACACTGGACGACCCGGCAGACGAGAACTACCGCAAGGGCCTTGAGATCATCAACAATGAGACGGGCCGCCTGTACAACATGGTGGAAGAGCTGCTGGATTTCAGCCGTCTGCAGAACGGCCGCATCCGTATGGACTGCCGCCCGCTGGACCTTGTGGCAGAGCTGACCGATGCGGTGCTGTTCTGTGAAGCACGCATCCAGCGCGAGGGCCTTGTGCTCAGCTACACCGAGCCGGAGGAGATGATCCCGGTCTATGCCGACCCGGACCGTCTGCGGCAGGTGTTCATCAACATTCTGGACAACGCCATCAAATATTCTGCCCCCGGCGGCCGCATCACGGTCAAGCTGTGGGCGGGCGAATACAAGGCTTTTGCGGAGATCATCGATCAGGGCCGCGGCATCCCGCCGGAAGACCTTGAGAATGTCAAGACCAAGTTCTACAAGGGCAGCAATTCGGTGCGGGGCAGCGGCATCGGCCTTGCGCTGGTGGATTCCATCATGACTGCACTGGACGGCACCATGGACATCAAGAGCACGCTGGGCCGCGGCACAGTGGTCACACTGGGCTTGCCGCTGTACCATAAGGCGTGAAGATTTTGTCACAATTCTGTGGTAAAATAACCGGGAAAAATATGATCCGATAGGAGAACCCAATGAATCAACCCAAAAAGGAACGTTTCAAGACCAGCGTCGGCGGGCAGGCGCTGATGGAAGGCATCATGATGCGCGGCCCGAAGCTCATCTGCTGCGCCGTGCGCAAGCCGGACGGCACCATTGAGACCAAGATCGACCCTGTGAAGAACCACGGCATCTGGACAAAGATCCCGCTGGTGCGCGGTGCCATCTCCATGATCGAAAGCCTGATCGTGGGCTACCGCTACATGATGTACTCGGCTCAGGTGAGCATGGGTGACGACTACGACCCCGAAGAGGAAGAGACTGCCTTTGAAAAATGGGTGGGCGACCACTTGGGCAAAAAGGCAGAGGACGCACTGCTGGCCTGTGCCGCCGTACTGGGCGGCCTGCTGGCGATTTTGCTGTTCACCGTGCTGCCCACCCTCATCGTGGGCGGCGTGAACCACTTTGTAACATTGGGCCGCTGGGCCAAGGTGGTGCTGGAAGCGGTGCTGAAAGTTGGCATCTTCCTCACCTATATGGTGGCCATCTCCAAGATGAAGGAGATCCACCGCGTGTTTGAGTACCACGGTGCCGAGCACAAGACCATTGCCTGCTATGAGGCCGGTGATGAGCTGACCGTGGAGAATGTGCGCAAGTACACTCGGTTCCATCCGCGCTGCGGCACCAGCTTCCTCATTCTGGTGGTCATCGTCAGCGTGTTCCTCTACAGCGTGCTGCCGTGGGGCAGCATCGGCCTGCGGGTGCTGTTCAAGCTGCTGCTTCTGCCGCTGGTCATGGGCATCAGCTATGAGCTGCTCAAGTGGTGCGGCCGGTCCGATAACATTGCTACCCGCATCATCCGCCAGCCCGGCATCTGGGTGCAGCACCTGACCGTGTTTGAACCGGACGACAGCATGATCGAGGTGGCTATTGCCGCCGTGACCCCTGTGCTGCCCGAGGACCCGGAGGATGGCAGATGGTAATTGCTGGTTTGACCCCGCGCGAAGCGGTGCGGGCCGTGGAAGCCCGGCTTTCCGCTGCAGGGTGTCCGGATGCCGATTACGATGCACGGGAGCTGTTCCGCGTGGCAGCCGGGCGGGATGCCCGCCTTTCCGACCGGGTGCTGACCACGGAGGAAGCGGAAAAGCTGGAAGCCCTCTGCACGCGCCGTGAGCAGCGGGAACCGCTGCAATACCTGTGCGGGATCTGGAGCTTTTTGGATTTTGACCTTGCCGTTGGCCCCGGTGTGCTCTGCCCCCGGGCAGACACTGAGGTGGTAGCGGAAGCGGCTGCCAATACCCTGACGGGCATTGCAGCGCCCCGGGTGCTGGATCTCTGCGCGGGGACCGGTTGTTTGGGGCTGGGCGTCAAGCGCTTCTGCCCGGCGGCGCAGGTGACCTGCGTGGAAAAAAGCCCGGAAGCCTTTGTTTATCTGGAAAAGAACTGCCGCTGCGCCCTGAAAGGGCAGGGCGGGCAGACGGAGGACTTGCTGGAGCCTGCTGCCTTTGAGCAGGAGGCTGCCCCGGCCTTTGAGCAGGAGGCTGCCCCGGCCTTTGACTGGGGGCCGGCGCTGAACGCTCTGCGCGCAAAGGCAAAGCCAGCCTATGCAGTGCAGCCGGTGGAGGGCGACCTGTTCACATACTGGCAGGGACTGCCGGAAGGGCAGCTTGATCTGATCGTATCCAACCCGCCCTACCTCACCGCCGAGGAGATGCGGCACCTGCAGCCCGAGGTGGCACAGGAACCGGCCATGGCGCTGGAAGCAGGAAAGGACGGCCTTATGTTTTACCGTGCCCTTGCAGAGCATTACCAGAATGCACTGCGGCCCGGCGGAGCGTTGGTGCTGGAGATCGGCTGGCAGCAGCGGCAGGCTGTGGCGGCACTGCTGGCTGCAAACGGCTGGGCAGACATTGAGTGCCGCAAGGATTTTGGCGGCAATGACCGGTGCATGATCGCCCACAGACCCGAAAAATAAAAGTGAAAATAGAAACAACTTCTTGTTGTAATATTTTGATTTTGTGGTATACTATACTGGAAAGTATACGGACAGCCCGCGCACGGCGGGCAGCAGGAAGAAAAGGAGCAGCACGCTATGGCAAAAAATCAGAACAACAACACCGTTGCCCCGGCGACCAAAAAGACCGAGCCGGAGGCCAAAAAGGATGCGCTGGCCACTGCGCTGGCCCAGATCGAAAAGCAGTTCGGCAAGGGTGCCGTGATGAAGCTGGGTGATAACGCCTCCATGCAGGTGGATGCCATTTCCACCGGCAGTCTGGGTCTGGATCTGGCTCTGGGCGTGGGCGGTGTGCCCCGCGGCCGCATCATTGAGGTGTACGGCCCGGAATCCAGTGGTAAGACCACGCTGGCTCTGCACATTCTGGCCGAAGCCCAGAAGCAGGGCGGCGAAGTGGCCTTCATTGACGTGGAGCACGCACTGGACCCCACCTATGCCGAAGCGCTGGGCGTGGACATCAATAATCTCTTGGTCAGCCAGCCGGACACCGGCGAGCAGGCCATGGAGATCTGCGAAGCACTGGTGCGCTCCGGTGCCATCGATGCCATCGTGGTGGACTCGGTTGCCGCCATGGTGCCGAGGGCTGAGATCGAGGGCGAAATGGGCGACAGCCATGTGGGCCTGCAGGCCCGCCTGATGAGTCAGGCCATGCGCAAGCTGACTTCGGTCATCGGCAAGACCAACACGGTCTGCGTCTTCATCAACCAGCTGCGTGAAAAAGTGGGCGTGATGTACGGCAACCCGGAGGTCACCACCGGCGGCCGCGCCCTGAAATATTACGCCTCGGTGCGCATCGACATCCGCCGCGTGGAGGGCCTGAAGGACTCTTCCGGCCAGTTCATCGGCAACCACACCCGCGCCAAGATCGTCAAGAATAAGGTGGCACCTCCGTTCCGTGAGGCAGAGTTCGATATCATGTTCGGCGAGGGCATTTCCAAGATGAGCGAACTCATTGATGTGGGCGTGAAGCTGGGCATCGTGCAGAAGAGCGGCGCATGGTTCAACTATGGCGATATCCGTCTGGGTCAGGGCCGCGACAACGCAAAGCAGTTCCTGAAGGACAATCCCGAGATCGCAAACGACATCGAGGGCCAGATCCGCGCCAATGCCGACAAGCTGTACGCATCCCGCCGCCCGGCCGGCAAGAATGCTTCTTCCAAGGCCGAAGAGCCTGCAGAAGCGGCAAAGGACGCTAAGGAGCCGGTGGTCAAAGCACCTGCCCGCAGCAGCGAGAGCGAGCTGGACATCATGGTGGAGGACTAAATGTCCTTTTACCGTAAGAGTTACCGCCCGCGCCGGGGCGGGGAAGAACCGGAAAAATGTGCCGACCCGGCCAAGGCCCGCGCCCGCGCACTGGATGCGCTGGCCTCGCGCGAGATGTCCTCGGCACAGCTGTATGAACGGCTGTGCTATGGCTTTACCGAGCAGGCTGCAGCGGCTGCTGTGGCTGAGATGGTGGAGCTGGATTACGTAAACGATGACCGCTATGCCGAAGCCCGGGCACACAGCCTGCTTGCCGCCCGCAAGAGCCGCCGTGCGGCGGCCCAGAACCTGCGGCAGAAGGGCCTTTCCGGCGCGCAGATCGAGCAGGCGCTGGAAAGCGTCTATGCCCCGGATGCAGACGGCGA
>ENA-ORTZ01001679-ORTZ01001679.1-human-gut-metagenome-genome-assembly--contig:-NODE-1679-length-12117-cov-2.781877_pt1 | contig 12117 bp, 10 predicted proteins | sample MGYA00242075_ERZ509199 | MGnify/ENA primary metagenome ERZ509199 (study PRJEB26280, sample SAMEA2338824) | human gut metagenome | biome: human gut; feature: human-associated habitat; material: faeces...
TGACAGACGCCAGCGCCAGTACATAATTGCCCGCCGCCATCTCAAGCTGCAGCTCCCGGGACGGTTTAAAGGGGCCCACGGTCGTGGTCTCCACATGGTGCTCCAGACGGCTCACCTGCCCCAGCACAAGGCCGGGAGAAGCGCAGGAACCTTTATACACTTTCATGTTCGGTCACCTCCGGCAAAAGCTCGGCTTCCGGCGTGGTCAGGGTGCGCCAGACCAGCGCCTGCAAAAAGGTATTGGGCAGCAGCGCGGCCAGTGCGGCCCGCGCCGCATCGGCACTGCCCTCAAACAGCGGTGCAAAGCTCTGCATCCGTGCCTGATCGCACTTTGCAAGGAATGCATCGCACAAAGTATGGGTGGTGTAGTAATGGGCCGGGTCCACACCGGCATCTTCCGCGGCGGCTTCCAGCGGGGCAAGGTCGGCATCCTTCATCTTGGCCAGCAGCAGGGCCGCATCCGCCGTCAGGGTGACCGGGTATTTCTCCCGCACGGCCTTTTGCACCCGCTCAAATTTTGCGTGGAACGCAGCAGCGTCCGCGCAGCTCTGGGCATCACAGGAGACAGCATAGGCACACCCCCGCAGATATCCCATAGCGCGGCGGGTATCATAGTAGCCCAGCTCGATATTGCGGCGGGCAGTGTCCGGGTCAAAGTGCAGGATATCGCCCAGCTCCCAGTAGCTGCGCACCATCACGGTGGGCAGGCCGGTGAGGTTGGGGCGGGTGATGCCCACGCCTTCCAGATCGACGCACACCAGTTCATCCGCGCCCATGCGTTTGGCAAGACCGGTGGGCATGTTGTCGCTGTAGCCGCCATCCAGAAACTTGACCCCGTCGATCTCCCGCGCACGCAGCGCCGGGAAGCAGGCAGCGGAGGCCATCAGGTAGTCCTTGACCTTTCCTGCCGGGATCTCGTCCAGCGTCAGCTCCCGGGGCTTTAAGCCCCGCTGCTCCACCGTGACAAGGCCAAAGCGGATGTTGGCGCGGCGCAGCGCATCCTCGTCCAGCACCCGTTCCACGATCTCTTCCAGCGGCGAGACGTCCATACCGCCGGCCTTCACCACGCTGCGCAGAAAACTGTGCAGGGCCGACAGGTCGGCGTTTTCTTCGGGCAGCTCCATCACATCCTTGCTGCGGATGGCCAGCCACATATCGCGGGCCGTCTCGTACTGGTCCAGCACGAACATGGCACCGTTCAGGCTGCCAACGCTGGTGCCGGTAATGATCTGCGGGTGCCAGTCCAGCTCCATCAGCGCGCGCCACACACCCACCTGATAGCTGCCCCTGGCTCCGCCGCCCGCCAGCACCAGAGCTTTGCACGGCGCTCTGCGATCATCCATTGCATCCGCCTCCTTTGATTGGTTCCGGTTTTGTTCAGATTATAGCATATTTCCAGAGAAATTTCTTCCGTTTTTTGTAAATTGATGCCTTTCTCCCGGCAAAGAAACATGGTATACTTGTCAGGATTTCAAAAGGAGGCATTCTCATGCACTGCAAGCAATGGATCTTTGATATGGACGGCACCCTCACCGACAGCATGACCGTGGTGTGGCAGGGCGCACCGCTGGAGCTGCTGCGCCGCTATGGCCGCACCCCGCGGGGGGATCTGCGCGCCACACTGCTGAACATGGGAATGCAGGAGGGCGCACAGTATCTGATCCGGGAGTACGGCCTGCCGCTGACCGAGGAAAGCTATTTTTCCGTGATGCGCGAGGTGATCGCCGAATTGTACGAGACCGTGGAGCTGAAACCCGGCGTGCGCACGATGCTGGCAAAGCTGCAGGCCGAGGGCGCACGCATGTGCATCTGCTCCAACACCTGGGCCGAACAGTGCCGCACCGTGCTTACCCGGCTGGGCATCGCGCAGTATTTCTCCTTCATCGTGGAAGCGCAGGGCGTGCTGCACAAAAGCCGCCCGGAGGTGTTCTTTGAGTGCATGAGCCGTCTGGGCGGTGCAGATCCCGCCGCCTGCGCCGTGTGCGAGGATGCCGTATACGCCGCCGCCACCGCCCACAAGGCCGGGTATTACGTCATTGGCATCGCAGACCGCACCTCTGCCGCCGACGAGCCGGAGATGCGCCGCATCTGCAGCCAGTTCGTGCCCCAGTGGGATGCGCTGGACTGGACACGTGTGTAAGAAAAAAGGGCCGCAGCGTGCGGTTCTTTTCTTTATCTGATCCTTCTTTGCTCTTGCATTTTGTGCGCAAGAAGAGTATGATATTATAAATAGGACTGCCCCAAGGGGGAAGTGTCCTCATTTGTAAGAATACACTCTGTGATTTTTAATATAAAGGTATAATATCCGTAAAGAGGAGACCTTCCGTCATGAACAACCCACTCGTCAGCATTATCGTGCCTGTGTACAACGTGCAGAATAGTGTTGCCCGCTGTCTGGAGAGCATTTGTGCCCAGACATGGAAGGATATCGAGGTCATTCTGGTCAACGACGGGTCCCGGGACGAAAGCTTTTCCATCTGTGAGCAATTCCGTGAAAAGGACCCCCGCATCGTTCTGGTGGACAAATCCAATTCCGGTGTGTCGGAGACCCGCAACTGCGGCATGTCCCTTGCAAGGGGCAAGTATGTGCAGTTTGTGGACAGCGACGATTATCTCGACCCTGATTTTACCGAGCGGCTGGTGACTGCCGCCGAAGCGAACAACGCCGATCTGGTCATTGCACCTTACTGGATGGTGATTCCCGCCAACTCTTCCAAGGCCACGCAGGCACTGGAAAACCTGCAGGAGAACCTTGGCATCGATGCCGAGAAAAAGCCTGATGATATCCGTGAATACGGCTTCCTGCCCGAGGGCATCTACGACCGCGATACCTTTGCCCTGCGCCTGATGGAGAAGCCCGCATCCTTCTTCTACAGCGTGCTGTGGAACAAGCTCTACCGCCGGGATATTCTGGCAGACCATCATCTTCAGTTCACCAGCGAGGTGCGCTGGGCCGAAGACCTGGTTTTCAACCTGGAATACATTTTGTACGCCAATGTTTTCGTATCCATTTCCAAAGCGGGCTACCACTATGTGCAGAACCCCCAGAGCATCTGCCACACCCAGATCAATCTGGCTTCCATCGTGCAGAACAAACTGCAGGTGTTCCGCTATTACAAGGAGCTGTACACAAAGCTGGGCCTGTACGATCAGGTGCAGCCGCAGCTGTATAAATTCCTGACCGCGTTCTCCGAGAACGCCTATCCCTCCGGTTCTCCCCAGAAGATCATCATGGACATGGCCAACCACTGGGGCTTTGGTGTTCTGGATGCTTCCGACAAGGAAAAGAAACACAAAACCGAACCCGATGCCTGATCTCCGGGCACAAAAAAGAGCCGTGAAAGCGGCTCTTTTTTGTTTGCCATTTTACCGGTCGATCCAGCTGCGGAAGGCTTCGCGCACTGCACCCTCCCGTCCGCGCGGGATGGGGATGCGCGCACCGCTGCACATCTGCAGCTCGCCCGCCGTCAGCAGCTGTGCCGCCGCCAGATTGACCACATAGGAGCGGTGCGGCTGCAAAAAACGCCCGTCTTCCAGCAGCGGCTTTGCTACCTCGGCAAAGGACACCCGCAGCGAAAGGGACACCACATCCTCGCCGCTGAGCAGATGGAAGTGAACCACATGGTGGGTGCACTCCAGATATTCGATCTGCGCATAGGCCAGCGCCCGCAGGCCTTCGGCGGTGACAACGGTCATTGCCGGGCCGTACTCCGGCTCGGTGGCGCGGGCAAGCAGGGCCGAAAGCTCCTGCTGGTGCACCGGCAGAAGCAGATACTGCATGGCATCCACCCGGAAAGCACTGTAGGCGTGGGCCGGTGTGCGGGCCGCAAAGGCCAGCGGAGCCCTGCGGCCGAGGGTTTTCGGTCCGGCTTTTTTCTTTAACATACAAACCTGCCGGGGCCGCTACAGCGCCCAGCTCGATGAGATACAGGTCAAACCGTTCTCCCTCGGTGTCCCGGCGCAGCAGCGCATCTGCATCCGGCAGCTGCTGCACGATGCACGCATCCTGCCGCCGGGCAAAATATTCCATGCACTGGCGTTCCAGCCCACTGCGCAAGGCCGCGTCCGGGCTGCATACCGCAATGTGAAATACCATCTCACATTCTCCTTTCCGCCAGCCGCCCGCCTTGATTTTTGCGCAGGGCTGGAGTATGATAAATAAAACTTTGCTGCATCGAAAAAAGAAAAAACGGAGGGACCCGCCATGCCGCAGCCGCTTGTCAGCGTTATTGTGCCCGCCTATAACGCGGCGGGCTTCATCTCCCGCTGTGTGGAGAGCATCACATCCCAGAGCTACCCGGAGCTTGAGATCCTTCTGCTGAACGACGGCTCCACCGACGACACCCTTGCTGTCTGCCGGAAGCTTGCTGCCGCCGACAGCCGCATCCGTGTGGTGGACAAGCCCAACACCGGCGCAGCAGACACCCGCAGCTGCGGCCTTGCCCTTGCCCACGGCGAATACATCCAGTTTGCGGACAGCGACGATCACCTGCTGCCGGGCTGCACCGCAAACCTGGTGGCTGCTATGCAGCGCAGCCATGCCGACCTTGTGCTGGCTCCCTACCGGATGATGGTGCCCCGCAAGGATGGCGGCTACGACACCCGGGAGTACAGCCTGCTGCCCGCCGGGGTGTACAACAAGGTGGATTACCTGTGGCAGCTCACCGGCAATGCCGCTGCCTTTTACTACGGCGTGCTCTGGAACAAGCTCTACCGCCGGGATCTCATCCAGATGGCGCACATCCGGTTCGAGCATGTGGTATACGCCGAGGACCAGCTGTTCAACACCCGGTATCTGCAGGTGGCACAGCGGTTTGCCGCCATCGACGAAGCCGCCTACTGCTACATCCAGAACCCGCAGAGCGTATGCCATACGCAGGTGAGCGCGGCGGACATGCTGCGCCACCGCAGCCGGATGTACCACACCTACAAGGAACTGTGCATCCAGCTGGGCGTGTACGATAAATTCCGCCTGCGGCTGCACGGCATCTATCTGAGCCTGTTTGAAAGCCCTCTGCCCAACGGCCCGGTGCAGAAGCTTTCCGACGCATTTGCCCGCACCCACAGCCGCATCTGAGAAAAGGAGAACCTATGGAATTTCCCCTTGTAAGCATCATCGTGCCCATGTACAACACTGCCGGGTGCATTGCCCGCTGTGTCAAAAGCATTTGCGCCCAGACTTATAAAAGCATTGAGATCCTGCTGCTGAACGATGGCTCCACCGACGACACCCTTGCCGTCTGCCGCGCCCTTGCCGCCAGCGACCACCGCATTGCACTGGTGGATAAAACCAACACCGGCGCAGCGGATACCCGCAATCAGGGCATTGCGCTGGCCCACGGCAAATACATCCAATTTGTGGACAGCGACGACTGGCTGGCCCCCGATTTTACGGAAAAGCTGGTCTCCGCCGCCGAGGCCCACACCGCCGATCTTGTGATCGCGCCCTTCTGGATGGTGTACCCGGAAAACTATGTGGAGCACATCCGCCCATGGGAAAAGGCGCTGCAGCATGTGCTCCAGCGCAATCCGCCCCGCACCCGGGCCTATGGCTATCTGCCTGCCGGGGTGTACACCGGACAGGAGTACGCAAAGCATCTGATCCAGAAGCCGAACACCTTCTACTATGGCAGTCCCTGCAACAAGCTCTACCGCCGTGACCTCCTGCGGAAGCACAGCCTCTATTTCCGCAAAGAATTGTTTGCGGAGGATCAGCTGTTCAACACCGAATATCTGCGCTATGTGCGCACCGCCGTTTCCATCCCGGACATCGGCTACTATTACCTGCAGTGCAGCCAGAGCGTTTCCCATTCCAGAGTGACCACCGCCGACATCCTTTCGCTGCGGCGGCGGGTGATGCTCCTGTACCGGGACATCTACACCGAACTTGGCATCTACCCGGAAACGCGGGCGGCCATCCTGCGTTCGCCCTTTGGCGAAAACGAGTTCACTCTTCCGCCGCTGGACACCCCACAGACGCACTGCTGCAAGCTGTGACCCTATAAAAAGCACCCGGCTGCCGCCGAGAGCCGCTCTGGCTCCTGCACGGCTCCGGGTGTTTTTTGCGCTTTCTCAGCAGCCGATGGCGGCACACTTCTCCGCCAGCCAGCTGCGCTCTTCGTCGTTCAGGTGCGGTGCCAGCTTTGCAAACACCTGACGGTGGTAATCGTTCAGCCATGCGATCTCGTCCTTATCCAGCACACCGGGCAGGATGGGAGAGGTGGCAATGGGCACGAACATCAGCGGTTCAAAGCCAAGGAAGGTACCGTACTGGTTATCCGCCTTGTGGATGCACACCAGCTCGTTCTCGATGCGGATGCCCACGAGGTCGGTCTCGTAAACGCCCGGCTCGTCGGTGACCACCATACCCGGGCGCATCCGGGTGGTGTTGCGGCTGTTCAGGGCATGGGGGCCTTCGTGCACGTTGCCCACAAAGCTGACGCTGTGACCGGTGCCGCAGCGGTAGTTGATAAGGTGCCGCCACAGCGGTTCCCGGGCAATGGTGTCGATCATCTTACACTCGCAGTAATCCAGCCAGACGGCCTTGGCAAGGTCGATGTGGCTCTGCAGAGTCCATGTGTAGAAGCGCTTTTCGTCCTCGGTCAGCGGGCCAAGCGGGTAGGTGCGGGTGATGTCGGTGGTGCCGTCCATGTAGGTGGCACCGCTGTCCACCAGCAGAAAGCCCTTCTTTTCCAGCACAGCGTGATCTTCCGGGGTGGCGTGGTAGTGCATCATGGCTGCGTTGCCGCCGTAGGCCGCAATGGTGCCAAAGCTTTCCACAAGGAATTTATCGTCCGCACTGCGGTACTTGTGCAGAATTTCATCCACCGTCAGCTCGGTCAGGGTCTCACCGGCAGCAAGGCGGCTTTCCAGCTCGATCTGGAACCGCACCATGGCCACAGCGTCCCGGATATGGGCCTGCTTTGTGTGGGCAAGCTCCGTTTCGTTCTTCACGCCCTTCATCATCAGCAGCGGGTCGGTGCCGTCCTTCACGGTGAAGGCAGGGTTCTGCTCCAGCACCTGATACACGGCGTAGTTCACCGTGGAGCACTCGGCCAGCACGGTCTGGGGTTCCGTCTCAGCAGCGAGGAACTTCAGCACATCATCATACTCCGCCAGCGTGATGCCGTTGGCTTCCAGCTCTGCCTTTACCTCCGGGGTGACGCGGGCCGTGTTGATGAAGAGTACCGCGCGGCTGGGGGTCACATAGCAGTAGGCCATGGCATAGGGAGTGCACTCAATGTCCATGGCGCGCAGGTTCAAAAGCCATGCCAGATTATCCAGCTTGCCCACAAACTGAGCGGTGCAGCCCAGCTCCTTGAGCTTGCTGCGCAGCTGATCCAGCTTTTCCGCCGGGGAGAAGCCCGCATATTCCTTCGGCAGGATCCACGCTGGGGTATCCGGCAGGGCAGGGCGGCCCTCCGTCCACAGCTCGTCCTCAAGGTTCAGGGTCTTGATGAAAGCGCCCTTCTTTTCCAGTGCCTTTTTCAGGTCGTTCACGAGGGCGGTATTCGCGGTCAGGCCGCACAGGCCCAGTGCTTCGCCCTCATTCAGGGCATTTGCGCAGTATTCCTCCACGGTGGGCACGCCGGGTTCCCCCATGCGCTGCAGCTTGATCTCGGTACCCGCAATTTCCTTCTCGGCCTGCACAAAATAACGGCCGTCGGCCCACAGGGCGCTCTCGGTGCGGGTGACCACGAAGTTGGAGTTCTCGCCGTGGAACCCGGAGAACCAGGTCAGGCTGGTGTAATGGCAGGGCAGGTATTCGCTGGCGTGGGGATCACCCACAGGGATCAGATAAACGGCCACGCCGTTTGCAGCCATGGCGGCACGCAGAGCGGCAAGGCGCTCTGGAACGGTATTCATGCTCATATGATTTGCTTCCTTTTCTCTCACCGGAAAGCCCGGCAGCGGTGCATTTCTGTTTGGCCTTATTGTATCATTCCGGGAAAAAGATTGCAATGCAGGGGCGGGACGGTTTGGAATGACCTCCGCTGCCGGAGAGCATCCTCGCTGGCTGGACCCTCTCAGTCAAAGCCTTGCGGCTTTGCCGGCTCCCCCGAAAGGGGGAGCTTTATTCGTGCCGACCTTCAGAAAACAAGCTCCCCCCCTCGGGGGAGCTGGCGAACGCAGTGAGCCTGAGAGGGTTGGCGTCCTCTCAGCAAAACCGTCAGGTTTTGACTGAGGGAGTTCGTTCTCCCTCAAAATGCCGCCAATTTGCAAAAAAAGTTACAATTTTTTCTTGAAAAAGGCCGTTTTCCCATTGACAGCCTTGTTATAATAGGAGTGTAAGATTTTTGAGCCAGCACTCTGCGGCTCTGTGTGCTATTCAAAGAAAGAGGCAATTGAATCATGACCAAAATCGATATTTTCTCCGGCTTCCTTGGTGCCGGTAAAACTACCCTGATCAAAAAGCTCATCAAAGAGGCCTTTGCCGGCCAGCAGGTGGTGCTGATCGAGAACGAGTTCGGCGAGATCGGCATTGACGGCGGCTTTCTGAAGGAGTCCGGCGTGCAGATCAGCGAGATGTCCGCCGGGTGCATCTGCTGCTCCCTGGTGGGGGACTTCCACAAGGCGCTGAAGGACGTGCAGGCCCAGTTCCACCCGGACCGCATCCTCATCGAGCCCTCCGGCGTGGGGAAGCTGTCCGACGTGATCGTGGCGGTGCAGAACACCGCCGACGAGACCGACGACATGAAGCTGAACAGCTTCGTCACCGTGGCGGACGCCACCAAGGTGAAGGTCTACATGAAGAACTTCGGCGAGTTCTACAACAACCAGATCGAGTCCGCCGGCACCATCATCCTCTCCCGGACTCAGAAGCTGAGCCAGGAGAAGCTGGAGTCCGCCGTGGCCATGCTGCGGGAGAAGAACCCTGACGCCGCCATCCTCACCACCCCCTGGGACCAGCTGGACGGCAAGGTCATCCTCTCCGCCATTGAGAAGGTGTCCCTGGCGGATGAGCTGCTGGAAAAGATGCGGGCCGAGCACGCCGCCGACGAGGCGGAGCACGAGCATGAGCACCACCATCATGACCATGATGAGCATGAGCACCATCATGACCATGACCACGGGGAACACGAGCACCATCACGTTCATGATGACCACGACCATGAAGAGCATGAGCATCACCACCATGACCACGACCACGAGTGCGACGACCCCAACTGCTCCTGCCACCACCATCACCACCACGCCGACGAGGTGTTCACCTCCTGGGGCAAAGAGACCCCCAAGGTGTTCACCCAGGCGGACATCCAGCGCATCCTGACGGCCCTGGACTCCGGCGACTACGGCAAGATCCTGCGGGCCAAGGGCATTGTCAACGGCGAGGGCGGAGCGTGGATCGAATTTGACTTCGTCCCCGAAGAGCACGAGGTCCGGGCGGGCCATCCCGACTACACCGGCCGGCTGTGTGTCATCGGCGCCGAGCTGAAGGAGGACAAGCTCTCCCAGCTCTTTGGTCTCTAATCTCGAAAGGACACAGACACTACAATGGCAGACATTCCTGTTTATCTGGTGGCCGGCTTTCTGGATGCCGGCAAGACCAATTTCATCAACGGCATCCTGGAGGACGGCTTCGCCCGCCAGGATCCCACCCTGCTGCTCTGCTGCGAAGAGGGCGAGGAGGAGTACGAGAAAAACGCTTTGGACAACGTGACGGTCATCACCATTGAGGACGAGGAGGACCTGAAGTGCTCCTACCTGAAGGAGCTGGAGAAGAAATACCACCCCAAGCAGGTGCTGATCGAGTACAACGGCATGTGGCAGATGGAGCGGCTGTACCGGGAGGTTCTGCCCGCCAACTGGGTGCTGTACCAGATCATGACCTTCGTCTACGCCCCCACCTTTGAGATGTACGCCAAGAATATGGGCCAGCTGATGATGGAGAAGATCACCAACGCGGACATGCTGGTGTTCAACCGCTGTACGCCGGAGCTGCGGGACGCCCTGCGCAAGCGGAACCTGCGGATGGTGAACCGCCGGGCGGACATCTACCTGGAGATGGAGGACGGCACCAGCGAGGACTACCTCACCGGCGACGAGTGCCCCTTCGACCTGAGCCAGGACCTGATCGACGTGCCGGACGACGACTTCGGTGTGTGGTATGTGGACGTGATGGATCACCCGGACCGCTGGGCGGGCAAGATGGTCCACATGAAGCTCATCATGTGCCATTCCAAGAAGTACCCGGGCATCCACTGCCCCGGCCGCTTTGTCATGACCTGCTGTGAGAACGACATCCAGTTCATGGGTCTCATCGCCAAGGGCATGAACCTGAACCAGTACCAGAACCGGGACTGGGTGGAGGTCACCGGCCGGATGGCGGTGGAGAAGCACGCCGCTTACAAGGGCAAGGGGCCGGTGATGCATGTGATCTCCATCGGGCCCTGTGAGAAGCCCCAGCAAGAAGTCGTGACGTTCTAAGAGGGGAGCGGGCTCCCCTCCTAACCACCCTACCACCAGTCTGCGGACTGGTGTGTGCCCAAGGCGCACGGATCAACGTATTTTCGGCAGGCGCATGTCCTGCCGAAAATGGTTGAAATGCATCGCGCCGCTGGCGCGAATGGAATTTGAGCAACAATCTTTATTTAGGAGATGACTCCAATGGCCTATATGAACAAGAACGCCGAGCTGAAGAACGGGTACAATGCCTATATTGACTCCTCTGTGGACGACATGGGCACCCAGATGGACGTGGGCCTGCTGCTGATGGAGGCGGGGGATACCTACGTCTATGAGGATGCCAAAAAAGAGGTGGCAATCCTCCTGTTTTCCGGCTCTGTTACCTATGAGTGGGACGGGAAGAAGGTGGAGGCCGACCGGCCGGACTGCTTCCACCACGATGCCTACTGCCTGCTGGCCGGCTGCGGCACCAAGGTGACCATCACCGCCAAGGCCCACAGTGAGCTGTATATCCAGGCCACCGTCAACGAGACCCCCTATGAGGCCGTCATGTACACCCCGGATAAGGTCCAGGTGGAGCACAAGGGCTTTAACGGCGAGCTGATGGGCTGCATGTCCCGGGAGATCAAGACCTTCTTCGATCTGGACAACGCCCCCTTCTCCAAGATGGTCCTGGGCGAGGTGCTGAATCTGCCCGGCAAGTGGAGCTCCTATCCGCCCCACCACCATCCCCAGCCGGAGGTGTACTTCTACCGCTTCGACTATCCCGACGGCTTCGGCGCCGGCTTCGCCAACGGCGAGATCTTCAAGACGCAGCACAATGGCTGCGCCGTCATCAACCATGGCTTCCACTCCCAGACCGCCGCGCCGGGCTATGCCATGTGCTACGCCTGGGGCATCCGGCACCTGGAGGGGGATCCCTGGGACAAGACCCGCATCGACGATCCGGAGCACGCCTGGCTGTGGAAGGCGGATGCCAACGACCACATCTATCCCAATCACTGACAGGAGGTAAATCACCCCATGAAAACCGTTCGTTTGACCATGGCCCAGGCCCTGGTCCGTTTCCTTGAGAACCAGTATATCGAAGTGGACGGCGTCCAGAACCGCTTCGTCCGGGGCGTGTTCATCATCCCCGGCCACGGCAACGTGGTGGGCCTGGGCCAGGCCCTGAGCCAGGAGGCCAAGCACCTGGAGATCTGGCACGGCCAGAATGAGCAGGGCATGGCCCAGGCAGCCGTGGCCTTCGCCAAGCAGATGAAGCGCAAGCAGATCTGCGTGGCCACCTCCTCCGTGGGCCCCGGCGCCGCCAACATGGTCACCGCCTGCGGCACCGCCACCGCCAACAACATCCCCCTGTTGGTGCTGCCCGGCGACGTGTACGCCTGCCGCCAGCCGGATCCCGTGCTGCAGCAGGTGGAGCAGACCAACAACCTCTCCATCTCCACCAACGACGCCTTCAAGGCCGTCTGCCGCTACTGGGACCGCATCGTCCGGCCGGAGCAGCTGATGAGCGCCATGATCTCCGCCTTCCGGGTGCTGACCGACCCCGCTAACACCGGCGCCGTCTGCATCGCCATGCCTCAGGACGTGGAGGGCGAGGCCTATGACTACCCCGAGAGCTTCTTCAAGAAGCGCGTCTGGCGTCTGGAGCGTATCCTCTTGCTTGAAAATCTTTTGTACTGGCGAGATTGTAAAAAATTTCTTTTA
>ENA-ORTZ01001694-ORTZ01001694.1-human-gut-metagenome-genome-assembly--contig:-NODE-1694-length-12036-cov-5.931391_pt1 | contig 12036 bp, 8 predicted proteins | sample MGYA00242075_ERZ509199 | MGnify/ENA primary metagenome ERZ509199 (study PRJEB26280, sample SAMEA2338824) | human gut metagenome | biome: human gut; feature: human-associated habitat; material: faeces...
TTTCAAATGCGGTGCAAAATTACAAAAATGTTTTTATATTCGCATATTAAATTCACATTAAATATTGAAAAAAGATGGGAAAGAGCACATTTTTACAGGACTTTAAGGCGTTTGCTATGAAAGGTAACGTCATAGACATGGCTGTCGGTGTAGTTATTGGTGGTGCGTTTGGAAAAATCGTATCATCATTGGTTGCTAATGTTATTATGCCTCCGATTGGTTTACTGGTTGGCGGTGTGAACTTTACGGATTTGAAATGGGTGATGAAAGCGGCGGAGATCGGTGCTGACGGTAAGGAGATAGCTCCGGCTGTGACATTGGATTATGGTCAGTTTCTGCAAGCCACCTTTGATTTTCTGATTATTGCTTTTGCTATATTCTTATTTATACGGTTGATTACGAAACTGACAACTAAAAAACAGGCAGAAGTGCCAGCTACTCCTCCGGCTCCTCCTGCACCAACGAAGGAAGAAGTCTTGTTGACGGAGATACGCGATTTGCTGAAAGAAAAGAATAGTTGATTCTAATTAAAATAAAGGAGATTCCAAGTATAAACTTGTGAATCTCCTTTATTTTTCTCTTCATTATTAATATAGATTGCGTACTTTTTTCTACTTTTGCAACTCAATTTATTCAAAATCCAACCATTGATATGCAGGAAAAAATAATAATTCTTGATTTCGGTTCGCAGACAACACAGCTTATAGGCCGTCGTGTACGTGAATTGGATACGTATTGTGAAATTGTTCCTTATAACAAATTTCCTAAAGAAGACCCTACTATTAAAGGAGTCATTCTCTCCGGAAGTCCTTTCTCGGTTTACGATAAAGATGCTTTCAAAGTAGATTTGAGTGAAATTCGTGGTAAATATCCGATATTGGGTATTTGTTATGGTGCACAATTTATGTCATACACCAATGGCGGAAAAGTGGAACCAGCCGGAACACGCGAATATGGACGTGCTCACTTGACTTCTTTCTGCAAAGATAATGTGCTATTTAAAGGTGTACGTGATGGATCGCAGGTATGGATGAGTCATGGAGATACGATTACTGCTATTCCTGATAATTTCAAGAAAATAGCTTCAACAGATAAAGTCGAGATTGCTGCTTATCAGGTAGAAGGTGAGCAAGTGTGGGGTGTTCAATTCCATCCGGAAGTATTCCATAGTGAAGACGGAACTCAAATCCTGAAGAACTTTGTGGTAGATGTTTGCGGTTGCAAACAAGACTGGTCGCCGGCTTCTTTCATTGAAAGTACGGTTGCCGAGCTGAAAGCGCAGTTGGGGGATGATAAAGTCGTTCTCGGTTTGAGTGGCGGAGTTGATTCTTCAGTTGCAGCAGTGTTGTTAAACAAGGCTATCGGTAAGAACTTGACTTGTATCTTTGTAGATCACGGTATGCTACGTAAGAATGAGTTCAAGAATGTGATGAAGGATTACGAGTGTCTCGGTCTGAATGTGATTGGCGTTGATGCCAGCGCTAAGTTCTTCGCAGAACTGGCTGAACCGGAAAGTAAGCGTAAGATTATAGGTAAGGGCTTCATCGATGTATTTGATGTGGAGGCTCACAAGATAAAAGACGTGAAATGGCTGGCGCAGGGTACCATTTATCCGGATTGTATTGAGTCATTGTCTATTACGGGCACAGTGATAAAGAGCCATCATAATGTAGGCGGTCTTCCTGAAAAGATGAATCTGAAGTTGTGTGAACCGCTTCGTTTGTTATTTAAGGATGAAGTGCGCCGGGTAGGTCGTGAGCTGGGTATGCCGGAGCATCTGATTACTCGTCATCCGTTCCCGGGACCGGGACTGGCAGTGCGTATTTTGGGAGATATTACTCCTGAAAAAGTACGTATTCTGCAGGATGCTGACGATATCTTCATCCAGGGATTGCGTGACTGGGGATTGTATGATAAAGTATGGCAGGCAGGAGTTATCTTGTTGCCGGTACAGTCTGTGGGCGTAATGGGAGATGAACGTACTTATGAAAGAGCGGTTGCTTTGCGTGCTGTGACATCTACAGATGCCATGACGGCTGATTGGGCACATTTACCTTATGAATTTATGGGTAAGGTATCGAATGATATTATTAATAAGGTGAAAGGAGTGAACCGTGTAACCTATGATATCAGTTCCAAGCCGCCAGCAACCATTGAATGGGAATAATAACATTATCCATCATAAAAATAGCCTCAACAGGAATTTCCGTTGAGGCTATTTTTATGATGGATAGTTTTTTTTTTTTGATTGCTCAGTCCGTATCTACTCGCTTACCAGCTTTTGTGCGTCCGGAATAAGAATCTCTTTCCGGCGTAACTCTAATAATCCTTTGTCTTGTAGCTCGTTGAGTGCTTTCGATGTATTCAACCGGGTATCATCTAAGTAGCGGGCAAGGTCGTCCATTTTTACTTTGAATATCTTTTCTCCCTGCGCCTTTTCACAATGTAACAGGAAAAAGCGAATGATTTTCTCTCTTAAATCCTGTGTCGGCTCTTCCCATAAACGTGAGTAAAGATTTTGTGCCCGGTTACTTACGATGTTCATATAGTTCAGCCGGAATATTTCATATTTGAACAGGTCGCTAAGTACGAATGCTTTGCTGATACTGACGGTATGCGCTTCCGTATGTGCCACATAAGCAGAAGTGTAATGGGTATTCATGCCAAACAACGACTGTGGTTCCAGCAGATAAGGTGCTTCCATCTGTTCGATGACGGTGTATATATTTTCTTTGGAACTTGTGACGATAGAAACCTCTCCTTTTAATAGGAAGCAGAGTTGTTTACACGGACTACCACTCTCTATGATAGTTTCTCCCACTTTATGCTTGATAAAGTGTAGCTTGACCTTATCCAGAATACTTGTGAAATCTTCATGACAAAGACCTTGAAATAAAGGCAATTGGAGCAAAGTGTCGAACATTGTTTCCATATGTTGTAATCTCTTGTTAATCGTACAAATTTACTCATAATACAATACTGCTGTCAACATCTGACCGTTCTTTTTGTTTTTTTTATTGTTTGAATGCATAAAAATAGAGTATATTTGCAGAAAAAAAGGAGGGAATTATGTTCGCAGGCTTCAATTGGCAGCAGATGATTAGTGCGTTTATCGTACTTTTTGCCGTGATAGATATTATCGGCTCTATACCTATTATAATTAACCTGAAAGAAAAAGGGAAAGATGTGAATGCAATGAAAGCTACTGTCATCTCTTTTGCTTTGCTGATCGGATTTTTCTATGCGGGAGATATGATGCTGAAACTCTTTCATGTAGATATTGAATCGTTTGCAGTAGCCGGTGCATTTGTCATTTTCCTTATGTCTTTGGAGATGATTCTGGATATTGAGATTTTCAAGAACCAGGGTCCTATCAAAGAAGCAACTTTGGTGCCGCTTGTCTTTCCTCTGTTGGCAGGTGCCGGAGCTTTCACCACTTTGCTTTCTCTTCGGGCAGAATATGCCAGTGTTAATATCATTATAGCTTTAGTCTTGAATATGATCTGGGTTTACTTTGTAGTGAGTATGACCGGTCGTGTAGAACGTTTCCTGGGAAAAGGAGGCATCTATATTATTCGTAAATTCTTTGGTATCATCTTATTAGCTATTTCTGTGAGGTTGTTTACAGCCAATATAACGTTATTGATTGAGGCGTTGCATCGGTCTTGATTTTCTTATTAAATTGAAAGCTATTGTATCGGATGTGCCATCGTGTTGGCACAACTGTGACATGTCTTTGTCGCAATCGTGCCACTTTGATGTCACAAGTGTGCCAATGTGGTGGCACGAGTTGGCATTTATAACGTTTCTTCTTCTTCTGCTGCTGTTGTTTCTTCTTCTGTATTTTCTTCCTCTTCCATTTCGTCCGCAAAAGGTTCCGGGCGTTGCGGTCCGTGATTTACGAAAACGAAAGCACAGAGTGTCCCCATAATTCCTCCGCTAAGATGTCCTTCCCACGACATATTGGTGGGGGAGAAATAAGGAAACATATGCCATATAATCCCTCCATATAAAAAGGTGACAAGTAAAGAGATGGCAATGAGTGGAATATATTTGCGGAGAATACCACTGAAAAAGAGAAAGAAGGCAAGTCCGTAAATTAATCCGCTGGCACCAATGTGCCATCCCGGTTTTCCAATCAGGAAAGTAAGTAGTCCGCCTCCGAGCCAGATTAGGATAAAAATCTTACCTGCTATCCCCCGGTAAAAGTAAAAAAGACACCATGACAAGAAAAATAAAGGAATTGTATTTGCCAGTAAATGACTAAATCCGCTGTGTATCAATGGGTGAGTTAAAATACCTACCAGCCCCCGTTTCTCCATAGGATATACCCCCAAGCGAGAGAAGTCCCAGTCCATTCCGACTTCCATAATCTTGAGTATATAGAGAATAAAAATAGGAAACAAAGGCTTTGCTGCAGCCAGCATGATACGCTGAATATCTTGCTTCATGACATTCTTTTCTTTAGATATTTTACGCAATACTACGAATATTTGCACAAAATCTGAAAATAAAAAGCCTTTTTATTTTTGTTTTTATCTATAATTTGTACATTTGGGCGTTATACCCGTTGTATATGATGCTACAGTCCATATATGCGGTATGTAACAATAAATAGATATATGATATAATGACCAATAAATTAACCTTTAATAATGCACAACTATGAGTTATTTACGATTTGACAAGACCCTCATGACGAATCTGGAAGAGTCTCTTCAAAGAGAAATCCTCCGGACGAACAAAGCAGGAGCTTATCATTGTACGACGATTGTTGATTGTAACACACGCAAATATCACGGCCTGTTGGTAATTCCAGTTCCCAATATCGACGATGAAAATCATGTGCTGCTATCTTCTCTTGATGAAACGGTAATTCAACACGGTGCGGAGTTTAACTTGGGATTGCACAAATATCAGGGAAACAACTTTAGTCCTAACGGACACAAGTATATCCGCGAGTTTGATTGTGAGCATATCCCGGCAACAACTTACCGTGTCGGAGGTGTTATCCTCCGCAAAGAAAAAATCTTTGTACATCATGAAAATAGAATCCTGATTCGTTATACTTTGCTGGATGCGCATTCGGCTACGACTTTGCGCTTCCGCCCGTTCCTCGCTTTCAGGAGTGTACGTGAGTACACACATGAAAATGCGCAGGCAAGCCGCGAGTATCAACTTGTGGAAAATGGTATTAAAACCTGTATGTATCCCGGATATCCGGAACTATATATGCAGTTGAATAAAAAGTGTGAGTTTCATTTCATGCCTGACTGGTATCGGGGTATTGAATACCCGAAAGAACAAGAGCGTGGGTATGACTTCAATGAAGACCTTTATGTTCCCGGTTATTTTGAGGTGGATATAAAGAAAGGGGAGAGCATCGTATTCTCTGCCGGAACTTCAGAAGTGACTCCCCGTAGATTGAAACAAACATTTGAGGCTGAAGTGCTTGATCGTACCCCTCGTGATAGCTTTTACCATTGTCTGAAGAATTCCGCTCATCAGTTCCATAACCAGCAGGAAGACGAACATTATATTCTTGCCGGTTATCCGTGGTTTAAATGTCGTGCACGTGATATGTTCATTGCCCTGCCGGGACTGACGCTTGCGCTCGATGAGGTCGATCAGTTTGAGGATGTGATGAAAACGGCGGAAAAGGCAATTCGCAATTTTATAAATGAAGAACCAGTAGGCTACAAGATTTATGAAATGGAGCATCCTGACGTTTTGCTTTGGGCTGTCTGGGCTTTGCAGCAATATGCAAAAGAAACTTCCCGTGAGCAATGTCGTCAGAAATACGGAGAACTTCTGAAAGATATAATGGAGTTTATTCGTCAGCGGAAACATGAGAATCTTTTCTTGCATGATAATGGATTACTTTTTGCCAACGGTACGGATAAGGCGATTACATGGATGAATTCTACAGTGAACGGACATCCGGTGATTCCTCGTACGGGGTATATTGTTGAATTTAATGCGTTGTGGTATAATGCGTTGCGTTTTATAGCTGATTTGGTGCGCGAAGGAGGAGACGTATACTTGGCGGATGAACTCGATGCGCAGGCAGAAGTAACCGGAAAGTCTTTTGTCGAGGTATTCCGTAACGAATATGGTTATCTGCTTGATTATGTAGACGGTAATATGATGGATTGGAGTGTACGTCCTAACATGATATTTACCGTAGCGTTTGATTATTCTCCTTTGGATCGTGCACAAAAGAAACAGGTGCTTGATATTGTGACCAAAGAGCTGCTCACTCCGAAAGGAATTCGTTCGTTGAGTCCGAAGAGTGGCGGATATAATCCGAACTATGTAGGTCCGCAGATACAACGTGATTATGCTTATCATCAGGGAACGGCTTGGCCTTGGTTGATGGGGTTCTATCTGGAAGCTTATCTTCGAATTTATAAGATGAGCGGATTGTCATTCGTTGAACGCCAACTGATTAGTTATGATGACGAAATGACAAGTCATTGTGTTGGTTCCATTCCCGAGCTATTCGATGGGAACCCGCCTTTCAAAGGACGCGGCGCAGTATCGTTTGCGATGAATGTAGCAGAAATACTGCGTGTCTTAAAGCTACTGTCTAAGTATTATTAAAAAAGGAGGAACGAAGATGAAAGTTTTAATGTTTGGATGGGAATTCCCTCCCAAAATATATGGTGGTCTTGCGGTTGCTTCTTATGGAATAACTAAAGGATTGAGTCTGCAAGGTGATATGGAGACGATTTTCTGTATGCCTAAACCGAGCGGTGAAGAAGAAAAGTTCTTGAAAATAATCGGTATGAATCAAGTACCCATCGTGTGGCGTGATGTCAACTACGACTACTTGAAGTCCCGCTTGTTGGAAATGACACCGGAAGAATATTACTCTTTCCGCGATCATATTTATGCCGATTTTTCTTATATGCATGTGAATGATTTGGGGTGTATGGAGTTTGCTGGTGGTTATCCCGGGAACTTGCACGAAGAAATTAATAATTTCTCGATCATTGCCGGAGTAGTAGCCCGTCAGCAGGAGTTTGATATCATTCATGCGCATGACTGGCTGACTTACCCTGCCGGAGTACATGCCAAAATGGTTAGCGGAAAGCCGCTTTGCATCCATGTGCATGCTACGGATTTTGACCGTTCTCGTGGCAAAGTCAATCCTACTGTTTATTCGATTGAGAAGAATGGTATGGATCATGCCGATTGTATCATGTGCGTATCCGAGCTTACTCGTCGCACTGTTATTAACGAGTATCATCAGGACCCCAGAAAGGTATTTGCCATGCATAATGCTGTTTATCCATTGTCGCAGGAACTGCTGGATATTCCACGTCCCGATCACTCAAAAGAAAAGGTGGTCACTTTCCTTGGACGTATTACGATGCAGAAAGGACCGGAATATTTTGTAGAAGCTGCTGCGCTTGTATTGCAGCGTACTCGTAATATTCGTTTTGTAATGGCGGGGTCAGGCGATATGTTGAATGCCATGATTAACTTGGTTGCTGAACGTGGTATTGCCGATCGATTCCACTTCCCGGGCTTCATGAAAGGCAGACAGGTATATGAGGTTTATAAGAACAGTGATGTATTTGTCATGCCGTCTGTCTCTGAACCTTTCGGTATCGCTCCGCTGGAAGCCATGCAGTGTGGAACACCTTCCATCATTTCTAAGCAGTCTGGATGTGGCGAGATTCTTGATAAGGTGATAAAAACTGACTATTGGGATATTCATGCAATGGCTGACGCTATCCATTCTCTGTGTACCAATCCGTCTCTTTTTGAATATCTCAAAGAAGAGGGAAAGAAGGAAGTAGATGGGATTACGTGGGAAAAAGTTGGCTTGAGAATCCGTGCTCTCTACGAGTCTGTGTTAAGAAACTATGGTAAATAACAAAACAATAAATAAAATGAGAACTATCTGTCTTTATTTTGAAATACATCAAATTATCCATTTGAAACGTTATCGTTTCTTCGATATTGGTAATGACCATTATTATTATGATGATTATGCCAACGAAACGGGTATGAATGAGGTTGCTGAACGTTCGTATATTCCTGCTCTCAATGCGTTGATCGAGATGGCGAAAAACTCGGGTGGTGCTTTTAAAGTAGCACTTTCTATCTCGGGAGTAGCCTTGGAACAATTGGAAATTCATGCTCCGGCAGTCATTGATTTATTGCATCAGTTAAATGAAACTGGTTGTTGTGAGTTCTTATGTGAACCTTATTCGCATGGTTTGTCTTCACTGGCTAACGAGGATTGCTTCCGTGAAGAAGTACTTCGTCAACGTGATAAGATGAAACAGATGTTTGGCAAAGAACCGAAAGTGTTCCGCAACTCTAGTCTGATTTATTCTGATGAAATTGGTGGATTGGTAGCTTCTATGGGCTTCAAGGGGATGTTGACGGAAGGTGCTAAACATGTGTTGGGGTGGAAGAGTCCGCATTATGTTTATCACTGTAATCAAGCTCCAAGTCTTAAGCTCTTGTTGCGGGATTTCAAACTCTCTGACGACATCAGTTTGCGCTTTTCTAATTCGGAGTGGGCGGAATATCCGTTGTTTGCTGATAAGTATATTAATTGGATCGATGCATTGCCGCAAGAAGAGCAAGTTATTAATATCTTTATGGAATTGAGTTCGCTTGGTATGGCTCAACCGTTATCCTCTAATATTCTTGAATTCTTAAAAGCGTTGCCGGAATGTGCAAAGGCTAAGGGAATTACTTTCTCTACACCGACTGAAATTGTAACGAAGCTGAAATCAGTATCACAACTCAATGTTGCATATCCGATGTCGTGGGTGGATGAAGAGAGAGATACTAGTTGTTGGCTGGGTAATGTTATGCAACGCGAGGCTTTTAATAAATTGTATAGTGTAGCTGAACGTGTTCATTTGTGTGACGACCGTCGTATCAAACAGGATTGGGATTATTTGCAGGCTAGCAATAACTTCCGTTTTATGACAACGAAGAATAATGGTATGTGGTTGAATCGTGGAATCTATGATTCTCCTTATGATGCTTTCACTAACTATATGAATATTCTGGGTGACTTTATCAAACGGGTAGATGCACTATATCCTGCCGATGTAGACAGTGAAGAATTAAATTCTTTATTGACTACCATTAAGAATCAGGGGGATGAGATTACTGAATTGGAAAAGATATTGGCTAAATTACAGGCAAAAGTAGAAGCGGCAAAGAAAACGGTGGTCAAAAAGGCTACTAATGCTAAAGAGCCGGTAGTAAAAGAAAAAGCTGTTGATAAATCAAAACCTGCTGTAAAGAAAGCTGCAGTTAAGAAAGCAACAGCCGAGCCGAAGAAGGCTACGGGGAAAGCTAAGAAGGCTTAAATAAACAGTATAAAAACTTGTTATATAGAACCGTGAGTAAGAGAAAATCAGACTCACGGTTTTTTGTGGGGGTAATGCATATTTGTGTGGTTACCCTGTCCAATATTAATAAAAATAGCGCAAGTTACATAAGTGACCTGCGCTATTTTTATTAATATGGATAATCTTTATTTTGTACTCTTGAATTGAGTTGAAACTACTTCTAGTTTGAGAACATATTTTTGATCATATTCATATATAGGTTCTCCTTTTTCATTATACATTATATTTCCATCTTTATCTTTTTTAAGTACTAAATTTTCTCCCAATTTTCCACCCTTTAGACGTACATATCCAGGTTTCAAATCATGCTGTATGCTAATAATGTTGCTAGATGTTCCATAATAACTATTACTACTTGACGAATCATAAGTTACTAAGACAGGAATTAATACAACTTTATTCCAGTCAGGGTTATTATTTTCCCATGCCTTTTCATCCCACGAACTACCAGCTTTTTTTCTAGCTTCCTCTTTATCTACGATACATGCATTAATCAGCTGGGTTATATTGTTGAAACTATACTGGTTGATATTACTACTGTGGCTTGTTAAGTATGATGAAATTCCATCGGTTAACTTGTTTTCTTTAAAGAAAGAATCTTTTTCTTTCTTTCGTATTAGCATAACATTAGATGGAATAGACATGCCAAATTTTTTGTCAGCAGGTTGATTATAGTTTGTGAATGTTAATTTTACGGCATTCAATGTGTCACCAGCTAATACATTTGCGATAGAATCAATAGGAAGAGTTGCTTGGGTAAAAATGCCTGCCGGAGTCTTTAGATAAGTTTTGTCCCAGTTTTCTTCTAAGTTGATTAAATTGTCTATCGTTTGTGTCTCATTTTTTAATTGATTAGCTTGAATTACTTCACGAGTAGTGGCAAAGGTACGATATCCATAGTAGGTCGAGTCTTTATATTTTCCATCTTCTTCTGCTACTTTCTTTTTCAATTTAATACCAGTGAGTGTATCAACTGCATAGCATTTATACACAACATTCATTTGAGCTTGGTTTATGTAAAGCACAGTACCATCACCATAATCACTTTTTACGTAAATGCCTTTGAATATTTTTCTGAATGTTTTATTATCAAAATTAACGCCAAATTTGTTAGCTTCTTGTATAATCTTTGTGCCAATTTCTATTGCAGCGTCCTGTTTAAAAGAAACATGTACGCTAGGTACATATGTACTGAGTTTGCGGATAGAATCTTTAACAGATAAATCGACTGCTGTATAGGCCTTAGTTCCCAGTAGATTTTCAGGATTATAAAATTCTTCAGGCTCAATATCTGTATAATATGCATTCTCTTGATTAAGTTCTTTTTCAGCCTCTCCTAGTTCGTAAACACTTAAACGACATGCAGTTAATGAATCTCCAAAATAGCTGCTATACCATAGGTAAAGTTCGATTGTATGGATGTTACCAATAATCTTATTTTCATCATCACGTATGAAAGTGACATCTTTATTATCTTCATTATCGTCCCCTACCATTATTTGAGTAGCTTTCCCTTTGCTGTCTAAAGCTGTCTTATTGTATACTCCAGGGAAAGTCATTCCTTCAGGGCAATTTAGTTGTGCCAAGAAACCTGCCTGATAAGTTCCGAATGTTTCATCAGTGAACTTACCTACATAACCGACATTTGTCATTGCATATATCTTACCGGCATGAACAGATTCGGTAATTACATCAAATGTAGATAGCTTTCCATTGATATCCCGGTCGCTTTCTGGAAACATTCTCAATCCCAGTCCGGCAGTGTTGTCATCACAACCCCAAAAGGTGATTGCCAGTAAAACTATTAAGGCGTATTTTGCTTTCATGATCGTCGTATCTTGATTTTTTTATTCTTCTTCGTTTGCAGTAGCATCCCATACCTGATCGTAGAACTCGTTGCAGGCATCTGCATAGTTTTCCGGGTTTTGGTAGTCAAGTACCAATTTGCCAGATTGGCGGGCATATTCAATAATAGACTCGTCTACCTTTTCGCTGTTTTGTATTACTCCGTCCGAATAATCAACGGCGAGTTTGCACAGAGCAGCATAGTCTACCGGCTCTTTCAAATCACCTAAATCTTTTTTAGAAATACCTTTCAGCATCAATTTGGCTGCGAAATCGTCGCTAAGTGTACTCTTGAAATCATCTTCATAAACAGAGAATACCACTTTAGCGTCGCGAAAAGAAGGTTCGTCTTTATAGGCTTTCTTAATATAAAGAGGAGCTAAAGCTGTCATCCAGCCATGACAGTGAATGACATCAGGACACCAGCGAAGTTTTTTCACTGTTTCCAATACACCGCGTGCATAGAAAACGGCACGGCTATCGTTATCATCATATTCTATACCATTTTCATCCGTTGTCTGCATACGATTCTGGAAATAATCATCGTTATCGATGAAATATACCTGCATGCGTGCGGATTGGATAGAAGCAACTTTTATAATCAAGGGGTGGTCAGTATCGTCGATAATCAGGTTCATTCCCGAAAGACGAATTACCTCGTGCAACTGATTACGCCGCTCATTGATATTACCGTACTTGGGCATAAAAGCGCGTATCTCTCGGCCTTTTTCCTGAATACCTTGCGGCAAGTTCCTACATATCGGGGCAATTTCCGAATCGGGAAGATACGGGAAAAATATCA
>ENA-ORTZ01001711-ORTZ01001711.1-human-gut-metagenome-genome-assembly--contig:-NODE-1711-length-11898-cov-2.837879_pt1 | contig 11898 bp, 8 predicted proteins | sample MGYA00242075_ERZ509199 | MGnify/ENA primary metagenome ERZ509199 (study PRJEB26280, sample SAMEA2338824) | human gut metagenome | biome: human gut; feature: human-associated habitat; material: faeces...
CCTGCTGCGATATATCAACCTGAGTCGCATTATATGCGCTGAGGTGAGAGTGAACTCTGCTTTCTTTTCGCTACGTACTTTAAGAGGATACCATGGTGTCTGCTATTTGTCAACTGTTTTTTATATTATTATGTATTTATTTTTTGAGTATAAATTTTTCTTCTTCCGGACATACTATGCAACATCGGAATCTGTCAAGCCTTACCGCAGTGCTGACGATCAGAAAGGATGCGCATTCCGGCAGGCTGACGGTTTCCGGTAAAATCATAATTATCAGGAGGACACTTTTATGACAAGTCTTAAATGCTCCGCACACAACTGCTGCTATAACAAAAATTCTCTCTGCTCCAGGGGATCCATCAGTGTCGAAGGTGCAGATGCTCGTTATGCGGACGACACCGCCTGTGAAAGCTTCCGTGACCAGGAAGAGTGTGCTGTAAAAAATTCCGCAGATCCCTGCTGTGGGTGTGAGACCATTAACATCGACTGCAAAGCACACAACTGCACCTACAATGAGCACTGCAAATGCACCGCAGCTTCCATCAATGTATCCGGTGCCAATGCGCATCGCTGCTGTGATACAAAATGTGATACTTTCAGCTGCGAATGCTGATATCCTGAACAGAAATCCTGTTTCCATACAGAGCAGACATTCCTGTTTCTTTTGATCAGAAAGTCAAAAAGATCCGGCAGCGTTCCAGATGGAGTCTCTGCCGGATCTTATCCTGTTCATTTATTATCTGTTCTTAAGAAAATCCGGGATCTGGATGTCCTTTTTCTGAACAGTGCTTGTAGGAGCCTTTGTTCCAAACTGTGTGGAATTCATAGTCGGCAGGCTGAAGCTTGGCATGTTAAGGTTCATACCGCCTGGCTGTGACTGGCTTGTTTTTTTGGTGTTTCCGAATACAGAATTGGAAGCTCTGTTTCCAAATGGTGTGTTCTGAAGGTTATTGTCTGTAAGACCTGTAGCAATAACTGTAATTCTCGCATAATCTGCAACAGAATCATCATACATAGCACCAAAGATGATGTTTGCATCCTCACCTGTAAGCTCCTGTACATAGCTTGCAGCATCGTTGGCATCCATAAGAGAAATATCTCCGGAAATGTTGATGATCACATGAGTAGCGCCCTTGATGGTTGTCTCAAGAAGCGGAGAAGATACCGCCTGCTGTACAGCCTCCATAGCCTTGTCATCACCTCTTGCCTCACCGATACCGATATGAGCGATTCCCTTGTCTGTCATGACTGTCTGCACATCTGCAAAGTCAAGGTTGATCAGAGCCGGCAGATTGATCAGGTCTGTAATACCCTGTACTGCCTGCTGAAGAACCTCATCAGCCTTACGCAGTGCTTCCGGCATGGTTGTTCTTCTGTCAACGATTTCAAGTAATTTGTCATTTGGGATGACAATCAAAGTGTCAACTGCTTTCTTCAGATTTTCGATTCCCGCAAGTGCATTGTTCATACGGGTCTTTGCTTCAAAACGGAAAGGCTTTGTTACAACACCGACAGTCAGGATACCCATCTCTTTTGCCGCACCGGCGATCACAGGAGCAGCTCCGGTTCCGGTTCCGCCTCCCATACCACAGGTAACGAAAACCATGTCCGCTCCCTCGATGATCTTCTTAACTTCCTCAATGCTCTCCTCAGCTGCCTTCTGTCCAACCTCCGGCTGTGCACCGGCGCCGAGACCTTTCGTAATTTTCTCACCAATCTGAAGTACAGTCGGAGCTTTACACAGTGTCAGAGCCTGTTTATCGGTATTAACACCTACAAACTCAACTCCGCCAATGGCCTCTTCCACCATTCTGTTTACTGCATTATTTCCGGCTCCACCTACACCGATCACTATGATCTTGGCAGATGATTCAGCCTCGTTTGACATAATCTCTAACAACGTACTTCCTCCTTTATTTATACCTGATATCCTTTTCAGTGATTTATATCAAAGTTACATATAGATATATCATATATTTTTTTTGAGAATTAATCAACCATTAATTTTGTTTTTTTATACTTTTTTCACTCTTTTTCGGCAATTCCGGTAAATATGTTGTATCAGTGTACGGAGCCTTCTCTGATCTCAAAGTTTCCATATACTATCAATATCCCTCAGAATCATCCCCCTGATAATCACTGCTATCTTCTGTATAATCACCATATCCATCTGAATCATCTGAGTTTCCGTCGTCATATGATGAATCACTTTCTCCATCTTCTGAAGTTTCAGAACTCTGGTCATCTGCGGAACTTTCATCTCCTGAACCATCTCCCGACTCATCAGATGCCGCATCCAGAGATTCCTGTGTAGGCTTCGGTCCCACATAATTACCGGATTCGTCATACTCACCTGCTCCGGTATAATCCCCTTCCTCATCATAACCGCCATTCCAGTTCTCAGCAGTAACTTCTTCCTGTTCCAGTTCTTCTTCAAAGGTATTGGACTCCGTAGCCACACTCTCCATATGAAGAATACCTTTTTTTCCCTGAATTTTGGGCAGAATCGCTATCACTCGGTTCATCTTCTCTTCCAGATCAGCATCTTTTCCAAGCTGAACAGTTATATCCCCATAGATGAGGCTGATAGAATAGCTGCTGTCAAACTGGATATGATCGGGGATCATATCATTTTTCTGAAAGATTGTAGACAATGCTACAGCTGTATTCAGTACAGTATCTCCTTTAATATCCAGTTTCTCATCCATCACGATGCTGTTCACCTGAATTCCGTCAAAATACGGAACCGTCTCATCTCTGTTCTGAGAACCCTCCACAAAAATGCCATTTCTGTCAAAATAAATGTAACTGTCAAGATATCGGATGCATCCGACTGTTTTTTTCTCTTTTACGCTGATACAGATGGTATTTCGGTTCAGCTGGGTAACTTTAAATGCATCTACATATGCAATGTCCTCTGTATTTGTAGTGCTGTAGAGCAGTGGTGCAAGGACCGAATTGGAAGCCATCGGTCCCCGAAGCACCATATTCTTTACTTCTTCGTCTGTATAATGGGAAGTTCCCCTCACCTCAACAGTATCTACTTTATAATAGGAAAAAAATACTATCACAGCGACCATAACTCCGGCGCCTATCATACCTGCCAGCATCTTCTTCGTCCTTTTGCTCATAGGAGGTCTTTTCCCATAATTACTTTCTCTCATAAATCCTCAAATCCTCTGTCCCCGGCTGCCATATTCTGCAGCCCAAAGTCCGTAAATCTTCACAGATATGCTCATAGCCCCTGCTGATAAACCCGGCTCCTGTAACACAGGTTTCTCCCTCTGCCATAAGTGCGGCAATGAGCAGGGCTGCACCACCTCTGAGATCTCCTGCCTGTACCTGTGTTCCCTTAAGAGTTTTTCCCCCTCTTATGATTGCCTGGTTTCCGCTTACGGAAATATCTGCGCCCATTTTTTTCATCTGAAAAGCACTGCCAAATCTCCGGTCAAAAATATTTTCCCGTATGGTACTCTGTCCCTGCGCACCTGTCAGTACTGCCATCAACGGAGCCTGCAGATCTGTGGGAAAACCCGGATAAATTTCTGTTTCTACTAAAACAGCCGGTCTGACAGCATTCTTTCCATTGACCTCTAGTGTACCACCATTTACTTGATATTGTCCACCTATTTTCCGATATACTTCCATAAACGACTGCAACTCCTCCACAGGTACATCATGAAGAATAATCTTACTTCTTGCTGCCGCAGCCGCACACAGATAGGTACCTGCAACAATACGATCCGGAGGAATACGGTAGTCTCCGCTTTTCAGTTCATCCACTCCTCTGATCGTAATTTCACCGGTTTCTTCTCCTTCTATCAGTGCTCCCATTGTTTTCAGATATCTGCAGAGCCAGAAAATCTCCGGTTCTTTCGCACAATTATAAAGATGTGTTACACCTTTTGCAAGAACTGCTGCCAGTATTGCCTGTTGAGCAGCTCCCACACTCGATTTCGGAAACACAATATCCTGCCCTTCAAATCTGACACATTCTCCATCCAGGCCTGATGCATTTTCCCGGACATCCGCGCCAAGTGCTCTCAGTGCCATAAGATGGAGATCTATTGGTCTTTTCCCGATCGTACATCCGCCCGGATACCCTATCCTGCATTTTCTGTTTCTTGCAAGCACCGCACCTGCCAGAATGATCGAAGAACGCATTCTGCCTGTATAGACTGCAGGAATTTCTGTTCCGTCTGCGCAGGAACAATCCAGATAAAGATCATGATCGTCCCACCAGGTCACTGCACCAAGACTTTTCAAAATCTCTTCCATACAGAAAACATCTGAAATTCTGGGGCATCCCCTCAGAATGCTTAGTCCTCTGTGCATCAGAGATGCGGCTATCATTGGAAGTGCTGCATTTTTAGATCCCTGTATAAAAATCTCTCCGCTGAGAGAAGCTTTACCTGTCACATGGATTTCATCCAACCTTTTGCTCCCAAAGAGTCTCTTACTTTACAGTTTATGGCTTTTTCTATTATATGTTACGCCATTCTGAAACCTGTAATTCAATTTATCCTGTCACATTTCCCAACATTCATCGCAAGTCCCATTTCCCCAAGAAGAAACACTGCCGAAGTTCCTCCATAGCTGATAAAAGGCAGCGTAATGCCTGTATTGGGGATTGTATTGGTCACCACTGCAATATTCAAAATAACCTGAAGAACCAGATGCCCCATAATCCCGCAACAGATAAGAGCTCCGGCCAGATCTTTTGCATGCATGGCAGCCACACCCAGCCGCCACAAAAGCATTGCAAACAGAAAAATCAGAAAGATAGCTCCGGCTGCTCCCATTTCCTCACATATAATCGAAAAAATCATATCATTCTGCGCTTCCGGAACAAATCCAAGTTTCTGCAGACTGTTTCCAAATCCTCTGCCGAATATTCCGCCGCTGCCGATGGCATACAGTCCCTGAATCGTCTGAAATCCTTTTTCATATTTCTCCGGATTTCTCCAGATTGCAAGACGTTCCAGACGATAACTCTCTGCAGCAAGAAAAACAGCTATGAAACCTGCACCTGCGCTGCCAAGCCCGATAAATTCCAGATATCCCGGATTGGATACAAAAATCAGAATTCCACCGATACCCAGAATAATGATCGCTGTACTCAGATTATTTGAACCTACAAGACCAATGATCGGCAGCAGGGTCAATATTGTCCTGCACATAAATCCAAAGCCCATGGTTGCTTTTTTTGTACGCTCGATCTGCCATGCAAGAAAAAGGATTACAGCAACTTTCGCAAACTCTGAAGGCTGAAAAGATAAAGGTCCAAGATTCAGCCATCTTTTTGAGCCGTTGATCTCCTGACCTACAAAAAGTACTGCGCCGGACAAAAACATTGAAATCAGATATGCCACTGGTCCCAGCCTCAGAAAAAAATGATAATCAATGGAAGAAACCATATACATTACTCCCATACCCAATGCTGTGGCAAATAACTGTTTCTTAAAATAACAGGCAGAGTCGCCGAAACGTACTCTGCCATTATATTCACTGGAGCTGAATAATACTGCCAGGCCAAAAATCACAAGCAGTACTATCAGTACCAGCATCGTCATATCTGTTTTTGATAAATCTGTCGCTCTTTTTCGCGCCATCTGTTTCTCCGCAAAATTATCTATAGCCGGTCACTGCAGCTTCGTCTTTCTCTGCCGGACAGCTATAATTCTTACTTATAGATATTCTACAGATTTCTTACATATTCCTTGAACATATCTCCACGCTGTTCATAGTTATCAAACTGTCCCCAGCTTGCACATGCGGGAGAAAGCAAAACAGCATCTCCAGGCTGTGCTTTCTCCTCACATACCTTTACTGCCTCTTTCAGATCTTCGCAGAGGATGATGTCATGGAAACCATGTTTCTCAGCAGCTTCTTTGATTTTCTCCTTTGTCTGACCGATCAGCACCAGATAACGTACCTTTCCGTCAAATGCCTCAATCCATTCATCATAACCGGACTGTTTATCATAACCGCCGCCGATCAGAAGTGTCGGACGGTTCATTGCCTGGATTCCTTTAATTGCCGCATCCGGGTTAGTTCCTTTGGAATCATTATAATATACAACGCCTTTTTTCTCTGTCACATATTCGATTCTGTGTGCAACAGCTGTAAATTCACAGATGCTCTTACGGATGCTGTCCAAGGATACTCCATCGTAGTAAGCCATTGCAACTGCGGCCATAACATTCTCAAAATTGTGTTTTCCAAGAAGCTTCAGATCTTCTGTCTTAACTACTTCGATTTCTTTTTCTCCGTCCTTCAGGATGATTTTATTTCCATCCAGATAAATTCCCTCATCCAGTTTACGTCCGCTGGAGAAATATACCACTCGTGGAGTCAGATGTTTTCCAAACTCACGCAGAACCTCATCTTCATAATTCAGCACGCATACATCTTCTGTACCCTGATTCTCAGTGATCAGTTCTTTCACACGTATATACTCTTCCATTGTATGATGACGGTTCAGATGGTCCTCTGTAATATTCAGGATTGCAGATACCTTTGGTGCAAACTCATCAATCGTTTCTAGCTGAAAACTGCTGATTTCTGCAACAGTTATAGAATTTGGCTTCATCTCCAGTGCTTTGGAAGTATATGGGGTTCCGATATTGCCGACTACAAAAACAGACTCACGTGCATCCTGCATAATTTTTCCAAGAAGTGCTGTTGTAGTAGTTTTTCCGTTTGTTCCTGTGATGGCAAGCACTTCACCGTCACCTACTCTGTATGCCAGTTCTACCTCTCCCCATACCGGAAGCCCCTGCTCATAAAAACTCTTTACAAGTGGAAGATCTGTCGGCACTCCGGGGCTTAAAACTACCAGATCAAGACTGTCCTGTACTTCTTTCGGAAGTTCTCCTGCATATACAGTGACCGGATATGTCCCATCTGTTTTATGTACAACTGCGTCTTTATCTGTTTCGGCATTTCCGTCATAGATAACCGGAAATGCTCCTACCTTTGCCAGAAGGTCAGATGCTCCGATTCCGCTTTTTCCGGAACCGAATACAAGTACCTTTTTTCCCTGTAATTCCATAATAATTTTCCTCCCTTTTATCAGCATAACGCTGAAATCTGCTTAGCCAAAATCTTACAGTGCCAGCAGTGCGACCATACACATAACCGCTGTAATAACTGAGAATACCGCAACTACACGTGTTTCAGACCATCCGCATAACTCAAAATGATGATGGATCGGTGCCATCTTAAAAATACGCTTTCCATGTGTTGCCTTGAAATAAGTTACCTGAATGATAACGGAAAGTACTTCTATCAGATAGATCAGACCCACAATCAGGATAAATAACGGCATCTGCATCACATAAGCCGTACCTGCAACAAAACCGCCCAATGCCAGAGAACCTGTGTCTCCCATAAACACTTTTGCCGGATATACATTAAACAACAGAAATCCCATCAGACCTCCCACAACTGCACCTGTGATCGGCTCGATCCCCGATTTCATTCCAATAGAAACTACTGTAAAAAATACTGCAACGATCAGAGTCACACTGGAAGCAAGACCATCCAGACCATCCGTAAAATTAACTCCATTCACAGTACCGATCACAGCAAAGAAAAGAACCGGAACTGCCAGCCATCCAAGATTCAGGAAATGTCCGCTCCAGAATGGGATTCTCATAGTCAGTGAGATATCTGTATACTTAACAATATAAAATACAAAAATCGCAGTCAGAACTACCTGAAGTAAAAATTTCTGCCATGGCAGCAGTCCGTCTGAGCGTTTCAGCACAACCTTCAGATAATCATCCAGAAATCCGATAATTCCAAATCCAAGAGTCAGGAACAGTACCGGAATGATCTTCGGATAATCCCCTACATAAAATAATGCAGTTATCGCTGTGGCGATCAGAAAGATCACTCCACCCATTGTAGGTGTTCCTGCTTTCTTTAAATGGGACTGTACGCCCTCTGTTCTTTCTGTCTGGCCCATCTTCAGTCTCCGAAGAAAAGGAATGATGACCGGTCCTAATACAACGCTGATTGCAAAAGAAATCAGCACAGGGATTACAACTTGAAATTCCATCTTACACCTCATTCATTCTTTCGTTTTTTCCTGAAAGTTTTTTACTTTCAGATTTCTTTTAGTATAAGGCTTTTTTGCTTATTTATCAACCCTGCCTGCGGAATTTCCCTAATTGCCTTCTGCAGAAAAATCAGAAACATCACTTTTTTCAATTCCAAGATATGGCAAGATATTCTCAAAAATACCACGTATCACAGGTGCAGCTACTGTCCCTCCATAATAGATTCCTTTCGGATCATGAATAATACACAGTCCCAGTATCTGCGGATCTTCTGCAGGTGCAAATCCCAAAAAAGAGGAAATATAACGATTTGCACTTCTTGGCAGTGTCTGAGAAGTGGCAGTTTTCCCACCGATGGCATATCCTTCAATTTTTGCATTTTTTCCGGAGCCCTGAGATACTACTGTTTCCAGGATTTCTCTTATTTCCTTCGAAGTCTCTTCAGAGACAATTCCTTCCTTTACCGGAAAAATCAGTTTCTCACCCTCTGTTCTGTCAGGATTTAACACTGCGACTCCAAAATGCGGTGTCACCCGTCTGCCTCCGTTTATAAGTGAACTTACTGTTGCAGCCAGCTGAACAGGCGTAATCTGAAAAGACTGTCCAAAAGAAACCGTTGCCAGTTCCACTTCTCCCATATTTTTCTTCTGATGCATAATAGTTCCTGCCTCTCCCGGAAGATCTGTCCCGGTTTTATCCAGAAGTCCAAACTGTCTGAAATACTTATAATAACGTTCTACCCCAAGGCGAAGCCCCACCTCTATAAACACAGGGTTACAGGAATTCTGTGCACCTTCCACAAAATTCTGGGATCCATGTCCTGTTCTTTTTGCACAGTGGATTCTGCGATCCTCCACCACTTTATATCCGGGACAATAAAAACGGTCCCCAGGTGAAACAACACCAGCCTCCAGTCCGGCTGCCATGGTGATGATTTTAAATGTGGAGCCCGGTTCATAAGTATCATTCAGACAGGGATTTCTCCACATCTGATTCAGTAATTCCTGCTTTCTTTCTGTATTTGTTTTTCCTGATGCTGTCTGCACTGCCAGTTCACTTTGTTCATTGTGATCTTCCGACGGTATTGTTATCCCGGATTCATTTAACTGCATATTCAGATCATCTGTCAGGGTAAAAGGATCATTCAGGTCAAATTCCGGCACATTGACACATGCATATATTTCGCCGTTCTGTGGATTCATCAGCAGGATAGATACACGTTCTGCCTGCTTTTCCTCCATTACTTTCAAAGCTGACTGCTGCGCAAATTCCTGAATATTTACATCAAGGCTGATCATCAGGCTTTTCCCCTCTATCGGTTTTTCCCTTGTCTCACCCAATTTATCAATTTCCACACCCCTGGCATCTGTTGTTGTCAGGATTTTACCCGGCTGTCCCCTCAGGATTTCTTCATATTTCACTTCCAGACCGATAATTCCCTGATTATCACCTCCCGTAAAGCCAATGACTTTTGAAGCCAGACTTCCACATGGATAGTAACGCTTATAATCCTCATCAACTTTCACCCCTGCCAGACTGCACTCTCTTATCTCATCACCTGTACTTTTTTCCACATTTGTCTTTACTATTTCTATGGAAGAGATTTTCTCCACTCTTTTTCTCACTTCTGCCTCATCTATTTTCAGTTTTTCAGACAGCAGGGCGATTACTTTTTCAGGTTCTTTAATCTGACTGTGGATCACAGAAATTGTACATACCGTCCTGTTTGATGCCAGAACTTTTCCCTTTGCATCCAGAATCTCTCCTCTGGCCGCTTTGATCTCTCTCTCTCTTTCGTGAAGTTCTTTTGCTTTCTTATAATAATAGTCTGATCTGAAACACATAAGATATACCAGTCTTCCGATAAGGCCTGTCATCATTAAAATACAGCAGAGTAATACCACCCATATTTTTCTCTTGTGAAACGTCATATTTTTTTTCATAAAAAAAGCTCCGCAGAGATTGTCATAACAATATATGACCATTCTCTGCGGAGCTATAACTATACGTTTTTATTCCAGACCTGCTTCTTCATTGGTAATACCGTCTGTCTCTTCGTCATTATCCTCAGTCGTCTCAGCTTCATCATCCTCCAGAGGTGCAGGTGCATCAGGATTGGATACTGCATCTCCTGAAGAATCTGCATCCGTACTTCCCGAAGCACTGACAAGATTTGTAGACATCTTATAATTGCCTTCCTCATCCAATATGTGATCTCCATTGGCATCCAGCAGATATCCGTTTTCATCAATCCGGTTTCCATCCCAGTCTATCAGATTGCCATCTGCATCCACCAGATTACCGTCACTGTCAAGTTCACTGTCCGATATGGAAGTACTCTTTAAATGTCCCTTAAACCCTTCCCACAATTCTGTCTCCGGCACTGTTCCATCTTCAGATTCATCCGGCACTACATTCAGATACGGAAGAAGCTCCGAAAGGATTCCCTGTGCAATATACTGCGGATAAGTACTGTTTGCCTGATCCTCTACATTCGGTTCATCTACAACTACATAAATTACCACAGCCGGGTCATCTACAGGAGCAAATCCAATAAAAGAAACCAGATATTTTCCGTTTCCTCGCGGGTATTTCTCCGCTGTACCTGTTTTACCGCCTGAACTGTAACCCTGCACTTTGGAATGACGGCTGGTACCCTGCTGTACACTCAATGCCATATAGCTTCTGATATCACTGGAAATCCTGGAGGAAATCGTCTGCTTCAGAAGTATCGGCGAGATTGTTTTTACAGTTCCGCCATTACTGTCAAGAACCTTTGTCACAAGATGCGGCTGATAATAATATCCGCCATTGATAACGGAACTCATCGCATTGATTTCCTGGATCATGGTACAGGTAAAACCCTGTCCAAAAGCAGAACATGCAAGTTCTGTTTCCCCCATACTGTCCTTAGTATGGATAATACCTGCGCCTTCATTCGGCAGGTCAATCCCTGTCCTTGTTCCGAAATTAAACAGACTCTGTGCTTTGATAAACTGAGTAGCTCCCATCTTGGCACCAATCTGCATCATTGCATCATTACAGGAGTTTGCAATTACCTCTCCCAGTGTCTCTGTGCCATGTGCGCTCGGATAAACCGCACACTTGATCATAGTATCTCCAAAAGTCTGCGATCCATCGCATACAAATGTATCTGTTTCCTGTATCGCACCCTTTTCCAATGCAGAAGCCATGACGATCGGCTTTACAACAGATCCCGGCTCATAGGCATCTGTGACGCAGAAATTACTCCACATACCATTCAGAGCCTCCACTGTTTCCACATCATTCATCGCTTTGATTTCATCTTCTGTATATACAGCGGAAAGATCTCTCGGATTATTCAGATCATAACGGTCACCACCATCCATGGCAATAATCTCACCGGTGGACGGATTTTCAACAATGACACCTATATTCTTGGCCCCCATTGCCTCTTTAAATCCATTAACATATTTCTCAACAATCTGCTGTGCACCGATGTCAATGCTGGTCTGAATGCTTTTTCCATTCACCGCAGCAATAATGGTCTGCTCCACATCTGAATCATCATTGATATACCCATACTGTCTTCCGTCTACGCCTGTCAGTGTGCTGTTATAGTACCCTTCCAGTCCGATATCTGCCACATCTCTGTCCAGTGCAAAACCAATTGTATCGCATGCTGTTTCATTAAACGGGTAACTTCTCAGATAATCCTCTTCAAACCAGACGCCTTTGATATTTGCCCGTTCCTTTGCCTGCGCTTTAGTAAGACCGGAATCTTCATCCTCTGCCTTATATTTTTCAAATTCTTTCTTTTTGTCCATAGGCAGCTGTTTTGTCAATACCT
>ENA-ORTZ01001712-ORTZ01001712.1-human-gut-metagenome-genome-assembly--contig:-NODE-1712-length-11896-cov-4.656786_pt1 | contig 11896 bp, 10 predicted proteins | sample MGYA00242075_ERZ509199 | MGnify/ENA primary metagenome ERZ509199 (study PRJEB26280, sample SAMEA2338824) | human gut metagenome | biome: human gut; feature: human-associated habitat; material: faeces...
ACATCAATCCTGCCGTTCCTGGCACTTTTTGTGCGGTGTTGCCTTAGATTAACTTAATGACATTGCGCCGAAGCGTCCCTTTTTTCGTCCTTTATGATTCGTTTTCCGCAATGGTACGCCGCAAAAGATTCATTTCGGCTTCATAGCCGTAATCCTCTTTTTCGCTGCTCTCCTTTGCCAATTCCAACGCCTGACGGCATAGATCCAAACCGGCTTTCTTTGCCCTGCGGCCGCCGATACCCAAAAGCTTGCAGCGCGCCAAGCGCATTTTGCATTTCACACTGCCCAATTTCTCGCCAGTTTCATAGCAGCGGCGCGCTTCCTTTCCGTCCTGCGCAACGACGACGCCGTTTTCATAAAAACGCCCCAACGCCCACCAGGCGCTGTCGTCATTCCCATCGGCAGCTTTGCGGTAATGGGTATACGCCTCAGACAGCTTCCCTGCCTGCTCCAAATGCCATCCCATGTTGTAATCCGCCATGGCTTCGCCCAGCTCCGCCGCGCGGCGATACCATTCCATGGCCGTTTCCAAATCCCGCGGCACGCCCCGTCCCATCGCATAACATTCGCCCAGGCTATTCATGGCAGCCGGATGGTTCTGCTCTGCTGCTCGTTCGTACCAGCAAATTGCCTTTTTCATATCCTGTTCCACGCCTTCGCCGTGGTCGTACTGCCAGCCGAGCTCATACATGTCATCAGCATTTCCGCCCTCGGCGGCAGCAGTATACCAACGGATCGCTTCCGTCATATTTTGTTCCACGCCTTCGCCGTGCTCGTAGCAGCATGCCAGATTATGCATGGATTGCAAATCGCCACACTGTGCGCCCTGCTCATACCATTTTATGGCTTCCTGCCAATTCTGCTCCACGCCATATCCCCTTTTATAGCACAAGCCCAGATTGCTCATGCTAACCGGATAGCCGCACTCCGCACCTCTGCGATACCAGGAAAAGGCCTGCTCCCAACTCTGCTCCACGCCGCAGCCCTTTTCATAGCAGTATCCCAGATCCGTCATTGCCACGCCCACGCCACTCTCTGCCGCCTCGCGGAACCAATGCACAGCACGCTCCCAGTTTTGCTCCACGCCGTCGCCGTATTCATAGCATACGCCCAGCCGGTGCATACCTTCACCGTAACACATGATTTCGGCAAAGTAGAAATGCTCCGGTTGGTAGATGCCGTGTCTTGCAATGTCCATCATGCCGTTTGATAAGGAGGCCCCGATGAAGATGCCGGCACCGGCTATAAACAATATTGTTTTGAAAGATGCCGCCTTCGCTCCGACAGCCGAATTCAGGAAATTTACCGCATCGTTACTTACGCCGACCATCAAATCGAATACGGCAAGCACGAATAGGAAGATAATGATACATAGATAAATTGTCTCCATAAATGTGTATGTTATTTCTGGCTGCAAAGGACGGATTTTCGTATTGCAGAGAAATGTCATACATGTTACAGAAATGTTTCATTCTTCTCTTTAAGGTAATTATAAAAGGTATACTGTGCCCTGACCGGTGCAGCACTTGCTTTGAATTTGAATATGTTATTCAGCTTTTCGTCAACGAAGCAGGCCTTTTGATTGTCTGATAGCTGGATATGCAGCATGTCGACGATTTCTTCCCGTAATTCACTGTCGAGGACAGGCACCACGGCTTCTATTCGCCGGTACAAGTTTCGGCGCATCCAGTCGGGTGAACCCAGATATACTTTGGGATGTCCGGCGTTACCGAAATACCAGATGCGGGCATGCTCCAGGAAACTGTCTACAATACGGGTGACACGAATGTTACGACTGTATGACTGTCCGGGGATAAGACAACAGATTCCACGGACGATGAGGTCTATTTGTACGCCGTGTTCGGAGGCTTCGTAGAGACGGTCAATCATGGCGGGGTCTTGGAGGGCGTTCATTTTTAGGATGATACGGCCTTGTTTGCCTTCGTCGGCGAGGGCGATTTCCCGATCAATCAGGCGGTTCAATTCGGGGATGAGGTTGAAACGGGCGACAAGAAGGGTGGTGAACTTCGGGTCTTCTTTTCCTTGCAGGGTGCGGAAGAGGTTATAGAGGTCGGCCACTATCTTCGGGCGGCAGGTGAAAAGGCCACAGTCGGCGTAGAGGGTGGCGGTCTTTTCATTAAAGTTACCGGTGCTGATATAGGCGTAGCTGGGTATTTTTTCACCGTTCAGTCCGCGGCGGCGGATAAGGGCTACTTTGGCGTGTACTTTCAGACCGGGTATGCTGTATATTATTTTAATGCCGGCGGCTTGCATCATTTCGGCCGTGGCAAGGTTGTTTTCTTCGTCGAAACGGGCTTTCAGTTCCACGAATACGGTGACTTTCTTGCCGTTTTGGGCGGCGGCTATCAGGGTGTTGATGACGGCGGAGTTTTCAGCTACGCGGTATTGGGTTACCATGATTTCACGGGTTTCCGGGTTGTGCACGGCTTCATACAGGAAGTGGATGAAGTGCTCGAAAGAGTGATAAGGGTAATATAATAACAGGTCCTTCTTGGCAACGTAGTTGAAGATAGATTCTTTTTCGTCGAGGATGGTCAGCTTCATTGGCTTCGGCTTTTCGAGGCTGTGAAGAGATTTGTTCGGGTTGGGAAGATGACGCAGGTCTTCAAGATTCAGGTGCTTGTCGCCGGGGACAAGTTCATCACGCTGAATATGGAAGGCGTCTACCAGAAAGTCCAGAAAGTCATGAGGCATACCACGGTCGTAGACGAAACGGCAGACGTCACCGATCTTACGTTTCTTCACTTTCTTCTTGAGTTGAGCGACAAGGTCGGCACTGCTGGCGGTGTCGTCAATTAATATGTCAGCGTCACGGGAGATTTTGATGCAGTAGCTGGAATCAACATCGTAGCCGGGGAAAATAAGGTTGAGGTTTGCCTTGATTATATCTTCGGTAAACATCAGGTAATGGTTTTTCTCGCGGGATGGAAGTTCGATGAAGCGGGGCACTTTGGCGTAGGGTTGCTTCATCACGAAGTAAAGAGGTTGCCGGGATTCTGTTAGACTGGTAGTTCCTTCATTTCCTTCTTTCTTCGGATAGACTCGTATGGCCAGGTAAAGGCGGTTATCCCGCAGGAAGGAGACTATTTTATCTTTGGATACAGGCACAGGCTGCAGGTAGGGAAAAATTTCTTCCCGGAAAAAGTCTTTAATAAACTGCTGGTGGAACGGTTCTACATGTCTGTCCTGATAAAAGATGATGTGATTCTTGCGCAGGGCAGGTAGTAGTTTCTCTTCATAAATGCGTACACGGTCATCCAGCTGGCGGGTGACTTCTTTATTTATTTCTTCTACCAGTTCGCGGGCGGATTGTACGGTTTCTTCATCACTTTCCGTAGCGCCGGAGGCAACAGCTTTATGGTCGGCTACACGGATTTTGTAAAACTCTTCGAGGTTGGAAGAGTAGATAGAGATGAAGTTGATACGTTCGTAGAGCGGTAGACGCTCGTCCAGAGCCTCCAACAATACGCGGTAATTGAATGAGAGCCAACTAATATCTCGCTTGAAATAATTATATTTGCTTTCCATGTGCTTTAAGATTTTTCCAAATATAGTATCTTTGTGGGATTAAACAAAGAAATTTATGACAAGAATTGGATTATTATCTGATACTCACGCTTACTGGGACGAGAAATATCTGGAATATTTTGAACCGTGTGACGAAATCTGGCATGCCGGAGACATCGGTTCGCTGGAAGTAGCGGAAAAGTTAGCCGCCTTCCGTCCATTCCGGGCGGTATATGGAAATATTGACGGACAGGAAATCAGAAAGCTGTATCCGCAAATAAACCGTTTCACGGTGGATGGTGCAGAAGTGCTGATTAAACATATCGGCGGTTATCCGGGGAAATACGATCCTTCCATCATCGGCAGTCTGATGGCACGTCCGCCCAAACTTTTTATCAGCGGACATTCGCATATATTAAAGGTGAAATATGATAAAACACTGGATATGTTGCATATTAATCCGGGAGCTGCCGGCATGTCCGGTTTCCACAAGGTACGGACTTTGGTACGTTTTGTTATCAACCAGGGGGCCTTTCAGGACTTGGAAGTCATCGAATTGGCGGACAAATAAAATAAATGTTCCTGCCAGATTGAAAAATTATTTTAAAATTTTGCCACGTCGGAATTCTTTCCGACCTTTGCACGCAGTTAATGAATAACTCAGACGAACATGAAAGGAATTATTCTAGCCGGTGGTAGTGCCACCCGACTTTATCCGCTCTCTAAAGCGATTTCCAAACAAATCATGCCTGTGTATGACAAGCCGATGATTTATTATCCGTTGTCAACACTTATGTTGGCAGGAATACGCGAAGTGTTGATTATTTCGACTCCACGCGACTTGCCGATGTTCCGCGACTTGTTGGGAACGGGTGAGGAACTGGGTATGTCTTTCTCCTATAAAATTCAGGAACAACCTAACGGACTGGCACAAGCTTTCGTATTGGGAGCCGATTTCCTGAACGGCGAACCGGGCTGTCTGATTCTTGGGGATAATATGTTTTACGGACAGGGCTTCTCCGCCATGCTCCGCCGGGCTGCCAATATAGAAAAGGGCGCCTGCATCTTCGGTTACTACGTGAAAGACCCGCGCGCTTATGGTGTAGTGGAATTTGACGAACAGGGAAAAGTGATTTCACTGGAAGAAAAGCCGGAAGTGCCGAAAAGTAATTATGCCGTTCCGGGACTTTATTTCTACGATGCCAGTGTGACGGAAAAAGCAGCGGCTCTTCGTCCTTCAGCACGTGGAGAGTATGAGATAACAGACTTGAACCGTCTGTATCTGGAAGAAGGTACATTGAAAGTGGAACTCTTCGGACGCGGATTTGCATGGCTCGATACGGGTAACTGCGACAGTCTGCTGGAAGCTTCCAACTTCGTGGCCACTATTCAGAACCGCCAAGGTTTTTACGTCAGCTGTATTGAAGAAATCGCCTGGCGTCAGGGATGGATTCCGACGGAGCAGTTGCTTCTACTGGGTCAACAGCTCGAAAAAACCGAGTATGGAAAGTACCTTATCGAATTGGCTAAACAATCCTAAAATCAACATAAAGAATAAAATATGAAAACTTATCTAGTGACCGGTGCCGCAGGATTTATCGGGGCAAATTACATCAAGTACATCTTAGCCAAACATAACGACATCAAAGTCGTGATATTGGACGCTTTGACGTATGCAGGTAACTTAGGAACGATTGCCAAAGACATCGACAACGAACGCTGTGTCTTTATCAAAGGAGACATTTGTAGCCGCGATGTGGTAGACGGTCTTTTTGCTGAGTATCGTTTTGACTATGTGGTGAATTTCGCTGCCGAGAGCCATGTGGACCGCAGCATTGAAAATCCGCAACTGTTTCTGATTACCAACATTCTCGGAACACAGAACTTACTGGATTGTGCACGCCGTGCATGGGTAATGGGGAAAGACGAACAAGGATATCCGACCTGGAGAAAAGGTGTACGCTATCATCAGGTATCTACCGATGAGGTGTATGGTTCATTGGGAGCCGAAGGGTATTTCACTGAAGCAACTCCGCTTTGTCCTCACAGCCCATACAGTGCTTCTAAGACAAGTGCAGACATGGTGGTAATGGCTTACCACGACACTTATAAAATGCCGGTAACGATTACCCGTTGCTCCAACAACTACGGTCCGTACCACTTCCCGGAAAAATTGATTCCGTTGATTATCAAGAATATCCTCGAAGGAAAGCATCTCCCCGTCTACGGTGACGGTAGCAATGTGCGCGACTGGCTTTATGTGGAAGACCACTGCAAAGCAATCGACCTCGTTGTGCGTGAAGGTCAAGACGGAGAAGTGTACAACGTTGGTGGACACAACGAGAAAACAAACCTCGAAATCGTGAAACTGACAATTTCGACTATCCACCGTCTGATGGCAGAAAATCCCGAATATCGTCAGGTTCTCAAAAAGAAAGTGAAAGACGAAAACGGAGATATTTCGATCGACTGGATCAACGAAGATCTGATTACTTTCGTTAAGGACCGTCTGGGACACGACCAACGTTATGCTATCGACCCCACCAAGATAACAAATGCCTTAGGATGGTATCCCGAAACTAAATTCGAGGTCGGTATCGTAAAGACAATCGAATGGTATTTAGCCAACCAAGCTTGGGTGGAAGAAGTTACCAGCGGAGATTATCAGGGTTACTACGAAAAGATGTACGGGAAATGATTCTCAATTTATCAACATTCCTATTGCAATAAGAATACCCATAAGCAGCATATTACGCGAAGTCTCGCCTAATATGCTGTTTAATTTTTTACCGCTGTATATTTTCACCATCCGTTTCCAGGTAAGGAAATGAGGGATCAGATAAAGTTGCGGAAGAAAAGCGGCGTAGAAATGACCTTCACGAAGGAAACACAAGCAGAGAAGAGAAGCGGTAATCCCCAGCATCAAATAAAAATAGCGACCGAATTTCTCGCCAAAACGAACGATCACTGTCCTTTTTCCACTGCGTGCATCCGCTTCGCGGTCACGATAATTATTGACTACCAACAATGTATCGATAAGCAGTCCGCAGATTAAAGAGGCGATAGTGACATCCGGTGTCCAAGTTAGCGCCTGTACGTAATATGTTCCGCCTACGGGTACAAAGCCGAAAAAGACAATCACCAATACATCGCCCCAACCGTTGTAAGAAAGAGGATAAGGACCGGTGGTATAAAGAAAGGCAAATAACACACAAAGCACTCCTACGATAATCAATTCCCACCCGGCAAAGAAGAGTAACGTACAGCCGATAAGGCAGGCAAGAGCAACCGTAATAATAATCCCGGTTTTCATCGCTTGCGGAGAAATCCATCCTTGCGCACAAGCACGTTCGGGGCCTAACCGGTCTTCCCGGTCTGTTCCTTTGAGGAAGTCGAAAAGGTCATTGATGAAATTAGCGGCAATTTGCATCAGACTTGCAAACAGACAGCAGATCAGTGCAGGCAACCAGTGAAAACGTCCGTCCATTGCAGCAAGAGCAGTACCTATCATAACCGGAGTTATGGCCCCTGTCAGCGTTTTGGGACGTGCAGCTAATATCCATGCTTGTAGCGAGTTACGCTTTACTTCTTCCATACTTTAATATATTATAAATAGTTTTGACGGACAAAGATACATGATTTTTCGTATCTTTGCACCCCGAAAAACTTCAAACTAAGAGAAGATGAAGAAAATAAAAACAATCTACCCTGTTATCCTGTTGACATTGCTTTTGCTGGTTTCCTGTAAGTCGAAAAAGAATATGGTGGCTACCTTGCCACGCCCTGTTTTAAATTCAGATTCTATTTATCCGGATACGGCTAATGCCATAGCCGGGTTATTCTCCCCCGACCACTCGCAACTCAAAGAGCTGAATGTTTCCAAAAACAAAAAGCAGAATACAAAGGAAAAGACTTCTACCGATACACACGAATCGTCGGATCTGGTACTGCGGGGAACAAAAATCACTTCTTCCAGCGTAGATGTATCTTCTGTCTATACCGGAGTGGACCGTGTAGTAAAATATGACTTTACACACCGCGATGTTCCCGAAGCCTTTGAAGGTTTCCGTATCGCTTTCATTTCCGACTTACACTACAAAAGTCTGCTGAAAGAAAAAGGCCTGAACGACCTTGTCCGCCTACTGATTGCTCAAAAGGCTGATGTGCTTCTAATGGGTGGTGACTATCAGGAAGGTTGTGAATATGTGGAACCTTTGTTTTCCGCACTGGCACGCGTAAAAACACCGATGGGCACTTATGGGGTAATGGGCAATAACGACTACGAACGTTGCCACGACGATATTGTGAATACAATGAAACATTACGGCATGCGTCCGTTAGAACATGAAGTAGATACGCTTCGTAAAGACGGGCAGCAGATCATTATCGCTGGAGTGCGCAATCCTTTTGATCTGGGGCGCAACGGAGTATCGCCTACTCTGGCACTCTCTCCCAAAGATTTTGTCATCTTACTGGTTCATACTCCGGATTACATAGAAGATGTTTCAGTAGCTAACACCGACCTTGCCCTGGCAGGACACACCCACGGCGGACAAGTCCGTGTATTCGGAGTTGCCCCGGCACTTAACTCACACTATGGCAATCGTTTCATCACCGGACTGGCATATAATTCTGCAAAAATACCTTTGATTATAACAAACGGAATAGGAACCTCCAAATTACCAATCCGTGTTGGTGCTCCGGCAGAAATCATCGTTATTACTCTTCATCGATTGACGGAGTAAAGTATCGTAGCTTGGTATGAAAAAACAACCCGAATAGTAGCATTCTACATTTTTAAGGTACGACTTTCTGTGATATACCACACTTTTAGGATACGACTTTTTGTTAAAGATCACATTTTTAATGTACTACTTTTTTGTTAATATCCCTTTTAATGCTTACATTTGCATCTATAAGTAGCTGATAATAAAAGAAAGAAGTATGAGAAGAGATGCAATGCAAGAATTGTATGACTGGAAAGAAAAGTCTACACGAAAGCCTTTGATTATTCGCGGAGCCCGTCAGGTAGGAAAGACATGGCTCATGAAAGAGTTTGCGGCTACTGCTTACAAACAGTTTGCTTACATCAACTTCGAAGACAATGAAGTGATGAAGGAGATTTTCCAAAAAGATTTTGATATCGAACGTATTTTAATGGCTATCCAATTAGTTACCGGAAAAGTAGTAAATACGGATACTTTAATTCTTTTTGACGAGCTTCAGGAAGCTCCACGCGGTTTGACAGCTATGAAGTATTTCCAAGAGAAAGCACCACAGTATCATGTCATTGCAGCTGGTTCTTTATTGGGGATTGCGATGCATCAAAATGATTCTTTCCCAGTAGGAAAAGTCGATTTTATAGACTTATATCCACTTTCTTTTTCCGAGTTTTTAGAAGCTATCGGACAAGAACCTTTTGCCAGCTTGCTCGCTAAGCAAGATTGGAACCTGATTTCTACCTTCCGCTCTAAACTCACCGACTTCCTTAAACAGTATTATTTCGTAGGAGGAATGCCTGAAGTAGTCAATGCCTTTATTGAACACAAAGACTATGCCGAAGTCCGCCAGTTACAACAAAATATACTGGATTCTTATGATCGTGATTTCTCCAAACATGCTCCTATTGCCGAAGTACCCAGAATTCGTATGGTGTGGCGTTCGATTCCGGCACAGTTAGCAAAAGAAAATCGCAAATTCATTTATGGAGTTATAAAAGAAGGAGCAAGAGCCAAAGATTTTGAACTGTCTATGGAATGGTTGATAGATGCCGGCCTTATTTATAAAGTAAACCGGGTAAAGAAAGGTGGAATACCTTTATCGGCATACGAAGATTTTTCTGCATTCAAACTATTTATGCTGGATACCGGATTAATGGGAGCAATGAGCGGACTCCCCCCACAGGCATTATTGGAAGGAAATGTTTTATTTACCGATTATAAAGGAGCAATTACCGAACAATATGTGTTACAACAACTGAAATCGGTGAAAGGCTTGAATATTTATTACTGGTCTTCAGAAACTTCCAAAGGAGAGTTGGATTTTCTATTGCAAAAAGAAATCTATATTATTCCGGTTGAAGTGAAAGCAGAAGAAAACTTACAGTCGAAAAGTCTGCGTTCTTTTGTTGAAAAGAATCCAGGACTACATGGCATTCGTTTTTCCATGTCAGATTACCGGCAACAGGAGTGGCTGACAAATTATCCGTTATATTCTGTCGGATATATATTTTAATATATTCAAAGACGTATATTATCTTTCTTTTATAGTCTCCCAGACCTTTGGATGCACAAAGTATCGAACATCTTTCCCTGCATCCAATGCTTCTCGAATAAAAGTAGAACTGATTTCAAATACAGGGGAATGAACGAGACGCACCGTTTCCGGCAATTCCTCCTCTTTGACGGGAAAGCCGGGACGGGGGTAAATAAGAATCTGATTCTCTTTAATGATACGTTCGGACTGATACCAATATCCAAAACGTTCCCAATTATCGGAACCGATAATGAAATAAAACTCGCGATCGGGAAATGCCTCACGCAGTTTCTCCAACGTATATACGCTATATGAGGGGCGAGGCAAATGAAACTCAAAATCTGAAGCCTGAAAACGAGGATAGTCACTGATGCTCAACTTTACCAGTTCGAGACGTAATTCATCATTCCATAACTTCTCCTGTGCTTTCAAAGGATTCTGAGGACTCACCATAAACCAGATTTCATCCAATCCTTCATACTCACAAAGGTAGTTGGCTAGAGCAAGATGTCCGATGTGAATCGGATTGAATGATCCGCTGAAGATTCCGGTTTTCTGCTTATTCATTGTTCCAAAAACTCTTTGATAACTTTCAAAGCTTCCGCTTTAGCAGTTTCCAAATTGTCATTGACAATCACACAATCGAATTGCGGAGCAAAACCCAATTCATATTCCGCCTTAGCGATGCGACTTTCAATCACTTCCGGCGCATCCGTTCCACGTCCTTCCAACCGGCAGCGTAATTCTTCCACCGAAGGCGGCTGGATAAACACCGACAATGCACGATCACCATAAAACTTCTTGATATTGCATCCGCCAACCACATCTACGTCAAACACCACATTCTGACCCGCTTCCAATTGCTTTTCTACCTGCGCTTTCAGCGTTCCGTAATAACGGTCCTTATACACCTCCTCATACTCCAGAAATTCGTTGTTCTCAATGCGTTGGCGAAATTCTTCCGGCGTAAGGAAGAAATATTCAACCCCATGCTGCTCCGTTCCACGCGGAGGACGGCTGGTAGCAGAAATAGAAAACGCTAAATTCAAGTTCTGCGTCAGCAGATAATTGATTATAGTAGATTTGCCCGAACCCGACGGAGCAGAGAAAATAATTAGCTTACCGGTCATAAGTTTAATGAAGAATTAAGAATTAAAAATGATAGATACTGTTTTACATCACGTTCAGCACCTGTTCCTTAATCTGTTCCAGTTCATCCTTCATCTGAACTACGATCTTCTGCATTTCAGCATGATTGGACTTGCTGCCTAACGTGTTGATCTCCCTACCCATTTCCTGGGCGATAAAACCAAGCTTTTTACCCTGTCCGCTACCACTTTCCATCGTGCTGATGAAATATTTCAGATGGTTGCTAAGACGTTGTTTTTCTTCGTTGACATCCAGCTTTTCGATGTAGTAAATCAGTTCCTGTTCCAAACGATTCTTGTCGTAGTCTACGCTTAACGTCTTTTCGAGAGCATCAGTGATGCGTTCCTTCACTTTCTCTACACGTTCTTTCTCGTAAGGAGTAATCTGTTCGAGCAAACTGTTGATGTTGGCAATCTTCTCACGGAATTTCTTTTCCAATGCAGCCCCCTCCTGTTTGCGGAAATCTACCAAATGACTGATGGCTTCAAGTATGGTAGCATGCACCATGCTCCATTCCTCTTCCGTCAGTTCCTGAATTTCCGTTTTCGTCATCACGTCCGGCATGCGAAGTAATAGTTGGAGCCAGTCTTCCGGTGCGGGACAAGGAATCCCCAGTTCGCGGCTTATCGAATCCAACTGGCTATAATAACTTTTCAGTACATCCTTATTGATGGGAGCAGCATCCGCACCCTCCTTCTTCTCTATCCACAGGCTGAAGTCAGCTTTTCCACGTTCCAGAACTTTAGAAATCTCATTACGGATTTCAATCTCTTTTTCACGATACGCCGGAGCGATGCGAGTGGACAAATCCATTGCCTTGCTGTTGAGCGACTTGATTTCTACATTTATTTTTTTATCAGGAAGTTCGGCCGTAGCTTTACCGTATCCTGTCATAGACTGTATCATAACCTTAAAGTTTTGTGCAAAAGTACACGAATATTTTAAGAATTGGAAATAATCATGT
>ENA-ORTZ01001724-ORTZ01001724.1-human-gut-metagenome-genome-assembly--contig:-NODE-1724-length-11848-cov-11.356907_pt1 | contig 11848 bp, 7 predicted proteins | sample MGYA00242075_ERZ509199 | MGnify/ENA primary metagenome ERZ509199 (study PRJEB26280, sample SAMEA2338824) | human gut metagenome | biome: human gut; feature: human-associated habitat; material: faeces...
TTCGGTAGTGTGCTAATTATAGCATATCACCCACCTTTTGTGCAGAGGTTCCTTAATGCGATTAGCGTACTTGCTAACCGTTGACTTGGATATGCCTAATGCCTTTGAGACTTCAGAGTACGAACAGCCTTCATTAAGTTTGGCTGCTATATCTTTAATCGTTGCCATCGTGGATTCTTTCATAGGGGTCCTTTTAAATAAAAAGACCCAAAAGTTACAATCCAACGATTAAAAAATGGTTATATGCTAACTGTTCGCACCAGTGAGAACACCGTAATTACATCTTTTCGGTTAATCAGTGAACGACAAGATTTTTCAAGCGTTCGCACCGGTGAGAACACCGTTCGCGCGCGTGCGAGAATTCATTTAGGATACCGTCATTTATAAAAATTATATCCCCTCACTTATTGAAATTTATTTGTAAAAAAACTAACAAATGAAATTCTTCGCAAGAGCCTGATTATCTCTCCCCGCAACTCCTTCTAAACAACCAATCAAATAAATAACAAAATCAAATCATAAAAATTTCCTTTATTTGAAGCTTCTCTCTCGCCAGCTGAAAAATAAGAGCCGAGTTTTTAGGCTCAGCTCTCAAAGTCTTAATTAATGGCAGTCAAACCTCACTGCCGTCTTTTGGTCTTTTGAATTTATTCTTGTTTCTTCTGTGCCGCTTTCTTCTGGTCTCCGGCCAGCACAAAAGTAATTTCATCAGGTTTGATGTATTTACGCAGTGCAGCGCTGACATCAGCTGTCGTCAGCTTAGAAATGGCTTCTGCCTGTTTCTTACTGAATGCCCATGTACGTTGATTTTCCATCTTGTCGTTCCAAGAGCGGGCAACCACATCGTCCTGAGAACGAGAGACCTGCATTGCCTGCAGCAGACCTTTCTTGGCTTCCTCTACCTCTTGGTCTGTAAAGCCGTCTATAGTCGCTTTAGCAATCACGTCGCGGGCACTGGCTTCTGCCTGAAGCATGTTCTCAGGAGCCACAATCGCACGGAAAACAAAGATACCGTTATTGCCCTTCGCAGGAATACGGACGTGAGAACCGGCACCGTAAGAGAGGCCTTCTTTCTGACGCAGTCTTTCAATCAAGCGATTAGAAAGTCCTGTGCCGCCGCCCAGAATCCAGTTGGCCACCGTCAGTGCCGGAGCATCCGGCGATGTGTCGTTGATCGGGAACACGGAGCGAGCAACGATAGTTGCGTTTTCCTTGTCAGGCGTATCAATCACGACGCGAGTGGCCTGAACAGGACGGTATTCCGTTACGATCGGAGCGTAATGAGCTTTAGAAACGTACTTGGCGTAGTCATCGCGAATGATCTTTTCAACGGCCTTCGGATCAAAGTCACCGACGATAGAAATCTCACCTCTGGACGTGCCGCCGAATTCTTTATAGAAAGCTCTGACCTGATCAACTGTCAATCTATTTAACTGTTCCAGCGACTCATCTAAAGAGTATTCATGACGAGGGTCGCCTTTCGGATAAGTATTGAAATGCTGCGTAATCGCATTCTGTGCCAGCGCATCCGGCTTATCACGCATGCTTTCAATCATGACCTGCATCTGCTTTTTGAACTGATCAAATTCATCCTGAGGCATGATCGAGTTGTGCATAACATCGAACACCAACTCAAGAGCGGCCGGAAGATTCTTTCTCGTCGTCGTGAAGTTCGTAATGGAACCGGCCATCTTCAGTTCGGTCATACGATCTTCAATCTCAGAACGCGTCATCGTCTTTGTTCCGCGGGTCAGCATCGCTGCGGCAACAGGTTGAAGACTGGACTTACCGAAAAGATTCTTCTCGTCACCGGACTTGAACTTCATGCAGACAGTCACGGTTTCACCGCGTGTCTGTTTCGGCAGCAGAGCAATATTCAGATCACCGATATCGATACGCTGTGTTCTCTTGTCGAGGTTATCGAAAGAAGAGTCAAAAGCTTCAATCTTCTGAGCGGCTCCCTGCGGCTTGTAGTTCGCCAGCAGTTCTTCTGCGCTCGGGGCCTTTGTGATCTCTGCGCGCTGAGGATTGTCATCAGGAATGAAAAGTCCGACGACGCGGTTGTCTCGCACGAAATACTTATCAGCCGCACTATCAGCCTGCTGAGCAGTGACGTCTTTGGTCTTATCGCGTCCGTAGAAGAAAAGTCTCCAGTCACCAAGTGCAATGTACTCGGACAAACCGACACCGAATCCTTCCGGATCGGCAAAGGCGCGTTCGTACATCGTTTCCATCTGAGCCTTGGTTCTAGTCAGCTCTTTAGAAGTCACAGGCTTCTGCTTCAGAGAACCTTCAATCGTCTCGATGAGCTTATCTTTAACTTTTTCTAGTGATTCGCCCTTCTTAACCGAGGCTCCGAAAATCACAAAGCCCGGTTCCTTAGCGCCGACGGCATAGCCGAAGACATTGGCAGCCAAACCGGTTTTAACTAAGGCGTCATACAAACGACCGTTAGGAGAGTCAGCCAGTACTTCAGTCGCAACTTCTACACCTAAAGCATCAGGATGCAGAGCGCTCGGAATGCGATAGCCGACAGCCACCATCTGAGTTTCACCCTTGCGGCGGATCTCAAAAACGCGCTCACCGTCCGCAGTCGGTTCCACTGTCCATTCAGCAGGAAGCGCTTCTTTCGGATTCTGAATTAAAGAGAAATCCTTAACGATCCATTCCAGCGTCTTCTGCACGTCGAACTTACCGCTAACGGTTAAAACAGCGTTGTCCGGACGGTAATAGCGATGATAGAAAGCCTGAAGGTTTTCGATACGAACGTGCTCAATATCGCTTCTGTTGCCAATAGTGCTCTTGCCGTAGTTATGCCAGTCGTACATCATGGACTGCATACGCTTCATCAATACGCTGGACGGACGGTTCTCGCCCATCTCGTATTCATTGCGCACAACGCTCATTTCGCTGTCCAAGTCTTTTTTAGCGATAAAGGAGTTGCGCATAGCATCTGCACTCCAAGCTAAAGCGAACTTGAGGTTGTCTTCAGTAGCGGTAAAAGACACATAGTAATTTGTGCGATCCAGCCAAGTGGAACCGTTCATGCGGAAACCGCGGTTCGTAAATTCTTTGGTCGGATTCGGGAAGTTTTTGCTTCCTTTAAAAATCAGATGCTCGAGCAAATGAGCCATACCGGTTTCGCCGTAGTTTTCCTGACGAGAGCCGACCAAGTAAGTCATGTTAACGGTCGCCGTATCTTTAGAGGCATCCGGGAAAAGAACCACGCGTAATCCGTTGGCAAGACGGTATTCCGTTACGCCTTCAATACTCGGCCCTTGGGTCACACCGGCCGGAAGTGCAGTACCGGCTTGCGAAACGCTGACCGGTGCTTTTGTTTCTTCTGCTTGTGTATTCATCATCGTAAAGGCTGAAGCGACACAGGCCGCTACAGCAAGTTTCTTCGCAATTTTCATAGAAAATAATTGTCTGTTCTAACAAATTGTTTGCTAAGGATAATCCGCTTGTCTTAAGACAACGTTCAATCAGCTCCCGGAAACCAATAAAACTTTGTCTAATTTGTAAGACTTTTTGTATAGAAATGAGAAATATTCTTCTTTTCAATATAGTTTTAGCTTGAAGCGCGAAGAATTAATTTAGATTGAGTCTTCATTCATCTGCGTGGCCAATAAGTTATTTAAAGGAAAGAAATCTCATTCATGTGACTCCAAAAGTAGGACGCGGCCGTTCCTCGCTTTTCTTTTCGGACTTTTCTTCATCAATTGATGACGATTCACCGCATTATTAGCCTGCTTAATCCTCCATCCCTCTTGTAGGTGATTTTTCTTTCGCCTAATTCAAAAAATTCAAGAAGTTATTAGAAGTTTCCCGAGTACGATTTTGAATTACCCGCTCCTCCAAAATTGAGTAGAATGTGGCGGTTAACTCAGGCGAAGAAAGCGTCTTAAAGAAGTTAAATAAGCGGCCTTCCTCGCATTTTTTGGATGAATTAAATTTAATTATGAAAAAACTCCTTCTCGCAACAGCTCTGGCAGCCCTTACCGCTCCCGTCTTCGCCCAGACCGCCTTCACCGTTAACGGTCAGACAGTTTCTGTGGCTGAACAGAAAGAACTTATGAAAGTTCTTGCCGACCGCGGAGTCAAAGACCAGAAACAGCAGCTCGAGGCTGCCCGCAGCATCCTCGCTCAGGAAAAACTCATCGAAGAAGCTGCTAAGAAAGCCAATATCGCTCAGGACCCTGCCGTTAAGGCACTGATTGCAGAACGCAAGACCGAGATTTACTCTGCTGAACTGGTTCGTAAGAATGCAGCTGCTCACCCGCTGACAGACGCCGACCTCAAGAAGACTTACGAAGAAGTCAAAAAGCAATACGATCCGAATGAAATCAAAGTTCGTCACATCCTGGTTAAAACCGAGCAGGAAGCCAAAGACATCATTAAGTCTTTAAATGCAGGCGGTGACTTTGCCGCGATCGCAAAAGAGAAATCTTTGGATCAGGGCACAGCCGCTCAGGGCGGAGAAATCCCGTTCACCAACATCCGCAGAATTGCAATCCCCGGATTTGCTGAAACTGCCATGGCTCTGAACAAAGGCTCTCTGCTTCCCGTTCCTTTCCACAGCGCACTCGGTTATCACGTTATCCAGCTTCAGGACAAGCGAGAAGTACCTCTGCCCTCTTTTGACGCTCTAAAACCTCAGATTCAGAATCTGGCTGCTCAACGTCAGGCCCAGCAGTACATGGCTGATCTGATGAGAAACGCTAAGATCGCAGAAGCCGCTCCGGCTAAGAAAAAATCTTCTAAGTAATTTCCATTGATGCTTAAGAAAGGTCGCTTCGGCGGCCTTTTTTGCCAATTGAAAATGAAAATCTCTAAAGTCGGCTAATAGCGGGGAGAGTAAATAGGATTATCCCTGTAAATTAGGGATGAAACCAGCTGTTCTTAAGAGTCGCGTAATGATATACCTCTATTTAACAAAAAACGGATTTTTAAGTAGAATTCATTGAATTTGAAAGTTTCATTACCTGAAACGATTTTGTTGTTGGAAAAAAGAGAGTGAAGTTCCTTTACGACCTTTTGCCGGTGATTTTGTTCTTCGGCACATTTAAAGTTGCTCAGACAAATCCGGACTCTGCGGCTGCGCTTTGCAACCAATGGCTGGGAAGCGGCTTTCAAGCCGACCAGGCCCCGGTTATTTGTGCCACGGCTGCTGCGATAATCGTGTCGCTTCTTCAGATCGGCGTGAAATTTGTACGCCGTGAGAAGATCGATCCGATGCTGTGGATTTCTGTTGCCGTCATCTTAGTCTTCGGCTCTCTGACGATCTTGCTTCACGATGAAATGTTCATCAAATGGAAACCCACGATCCTTTACTGGATCTTTGGCGGAATCCTTTTGGGCGGTTCTTTCATGCATAAGAACTTCCTTAAGTCGCTTCTCGGTAATAAAGTTTCTCTTCCGGAACCTGCATGGAATATTCTCCTTCGCGGTTGGATCGGTTTTTTTGCCGTTACCGGTGTTCTTAATCTTATAGTTGCCTACACATGCTCCACCGACGTGTGGGTGAATTTCAAACTGTTCGGGCTGATGGGACTGACGCTCCTCTTTACCCTAGGCGTCGGCTTTTATATTTCTCGATTTATCCCTGAATCTGATTCGGAAGGAAAATAAAGATGAGTCACACTCCCACATTAGAAAGAATCAGCCAAGCGCTTGAGCCGATTTTCCCAATCGAGCTTCGCTTTACTGATTACACAAGACCTGAAGCCGGCAGAGCTCCTGCTGCAGGCTCCCTCTACCACCTCTTTGTCATTTCCAGACGTTTTGAAGGTCTGCCGAAAATTGACCGACACCGAATCGTTTACGAATACTTGAAACCTTTTATCGGTCACGGTATTCACAACATCAATATGACATTGCTGGCGCCGAGCGAATCTCGCCACTAATATTTTTATTTGAGGCTGCAGGTGCTTAAGTCCTTTGTGCTCGCCGCTGCGCTTGCCGGCGTCCTTCCTGCAGCCGTTGCTCAAACTGCCTTTACGGTTAACGGACAATTTGTTTCCGTAGAAGAACAAAAGCAGTTAATGGACTTCCTGAGAGCCAACGGCGTAACCAATGAAAAGCAGCTTAAAAACGCAGCCCGAAGCATTCTTCTCGAACAAAAAATCATCGAACAAGCTGCCAGAAATGAAGGTCTTCTAGAAGATCCTCGAGTTCGTGTTTTAACTTCGGAAAAACAGGCTCAGCTTTACGGATCGATTCTGAGCCGCCGATATGCTTCTGAGCATCCGATCACGGAAGAACAGGTTCGGAATCGTTACGACTCACTTCTCTCTAGCTACGATCCACACGAAATCAAATTTCGACATATCTTGGTAAAGACACCGGAAGAAGCTAGAGAAATTATTCAATCTCTCAAGGTAGGTTCCGATTTTGGTTCTCTCGCTAAAGAGAGATCTTTGGACCAAAGTACCTCTCAAAACGGCGGACAGATTCCTTTTACGAATATTCGTAATGTCTTGGTTCCGGGCCTAGCAGAAGCGATCCTCGCGCTTCAACCAGGTGACCTTCTTCCTGTTCCTTTCAAAAGCAAACTTGGATTTCACGTCGTACTTCTTGAGGAAAAACGAGAAGTTCCTTTTCCTTCTTACGAAGAGATAAAACCCAAGCTACTTGCGGACCTCGAAAGACTTCAGACAACAGAATTTCTGAACAAACTTCAGAAGCAAGCGGAAATTATTCCAGAATCCCCGGATTAGCCCGCCTTTGGCTCCCTAGGCAGCTTTCTCTATATTGCTTCTTTTCTAAAGTAAGCATGAGTTACAGAATTCCCTGAGCTCACATATGAATAATAGGGCTGAGAATTTCTCAGCCCTACAGTAATCTTCAATCGTTCCGGGAAATTCCAAAACTTGTCATTACCCGGAAGTGAGCGAAGCTAATTAAAAGCTATAACGAAGGCTTACTTGACCGAACGCTTCTTTAGCTTTGTTTTGACCAGCGGCAAAACCGACGAAAGCACCTGCTCTCCAAGCGCCCTTTCCAGTTTCTACACCGATCTTGGCACGACCGACATTCTTGGTCCAAACATCCATCTTGACGGAACCGATATCACTTCCTTCAATCGTAGTCGCTCGAACATTGTGGTCTCCGAACGTCGGAACATAGGCTACATCAATATTCGGTTTGACCATCCAGCCGTTTTCGAAAGTCTTCTTACCTGTGAAGGCTACGCCGATAGGCATATTGACCATATTCTGATGAGTAGAGCCAACCTTCGTTCCGTTGGAAGTTGTGTAACCCTTCGCATTCACACGAAGATAGTTCACACCAATATACGGAACAACGCGGCAAGCAGAACTCAGAGCAAAAGATGTTTCCGCACGGGCGCCAATACTAAAGACGTGTGCGTGGACGCCATTTGCCTTTGTATAACCTACGGAAGAATCGCTTAGGTCGTTCTTGCTATAGGTATAAGAGGCTTGTCCGACAAGGTTAAATCTTTCGGCAAAGCGCTTAGCTACATAAGCCTCTAAGCCGTAGTAATCAACATCGTTCTTAACACCGGAGTTATCTCCTCTACCCTTGACTTTACCAGCGCCAAGGTTAGCCAGTGCACCAAACGTCCAGTCATTGATACTATGGTCTGCACCGAACGCGATACCGCCAAGATTTGTTCGAATCTTGTTCATCGAAGAGTTTCCGCCCATTGTCTGAGTAATTCCCGTAACTTCAGCAAAAGCTTCCGTTCTGTTTGTGTAATCACGAGTCAAAGAGGCGCGTTTAGAAGAGACATCCAAAGCGATCAGTGAGGCATCCGTGGCAACAGTCTGAACACCGGCTGCAGCAGCCAAGTTCATACCAGCCTTCAAATTAGCCATATTGATCTTACGATCTGAGTCAACTCTAGCCTTTAATGCACTGTCGGCCGGTAGATTTGCGTAGAAGTGACCCACATCGGGATCATCGATTCCTAATGCTTTCTGGTCTTCTTCGGACTTTGGCTTGAGTGTGAAGATATGAGTATGATCCTCGTCCAACTTCTTCAGTTCCAACAGCTGGTTGTCGCTTGTGAAGTTCTGCTGGATTTCAGAGACATCTGTTCCAAGATTTACCTTCGATCCGTTCTCGGCCTTGACAAACCTCAGCTGAGCATCAGGATGCATTTCCCAATTAGCCTTCGCAACCGTTGTTACAGACGGATCAACGTTCACAATCACTTGACCGTTGCTGCCTACTTTCACTGTTCCAATGCTAGGAGCGTCAGCTGCGGCGACAGCCATAAGTTTGACTGTATTGGCTTCATCAACATTGCCTACGACGATATCTGAATAAATCGTTCCGTGATCCTCGGAAGAAATATAAAAGGTTGGCTTGGAGTTATCGACGAAGTCATGATGTTCTTTCGCTTCATGAGCGTTCGTGATGCCTAAAGCACCGTTAACAACCTTAACAGAGACGGAAGCCATTTCTGACTTCAATTCAGGGATGCTGACAAAAGCCGGAGTTCTTTCTGTTCCGACGACGTAGTTTCCTCTATCACCTTCATCATTTACAGCGAGTGTAAATGTTCCGCTATTAAAGGTTGTCGAACGTCCTTCTGTATTTACTACCTTTATGTTGGAGATTGTGCTTGTATCAGCGGTGACAGTATCAAAGTCAATGAACTTGAGTCCGTTATCTTCTCTGTCTCCTACAAAGGTTACGTCAGCTTTTGCCAATTGGCTCGCATCGATAACGGAATTTTCTTTTGTAAACTTAAAGTTACTTCCGATTTTGAGATCAAGGTTGCCAACAGAAGCGGTTCCTCCTTCAATAGTTTTTCCTGAGGTAAAGAATTCACCGTTTAAAGAACCTGACAAAAGCTTGACAGAAACATCACCGATAGAAGTTCTTGAGTTTTCTCCAATCGAAACACCTCCCATGTAGAGGTTGCCATTGAGCTCAGCTCCATCAATAATAACGTCAGCCGTGCCAACAGAAGAGTAACCACCGTTTGAAGCTAGACCACCGATAAAGACATCAGCGGTATCCGAAGTTTTTCCGGGAGCGCCTGTGACTTTGACACCAGAACCAAGCTGAAGAGTGACCTTATCAACGAAAGCTCCGGCAGTTTCTCCGTTAGCCCCTATCGAAGCTCCGCCTCCTATAATGGCAACTTTCTCTTTAGCAGCATTGTCAAGAAGGTTGGATGCGACGTTAATGAACTGTCCTAATGTCCCCTTTAATCCCGGACCCTCAGGCATTTGTGAAGGTTGTTGATCAAGTGCCGTCCAGTTCAAATAACTAAAGGTGATATCCTTCCCTGCGGCAATAATAGAAACGTCGTTAGCGTTTGTTTGGACATTCGTTCCTTCTCCGGAAAGGTCTAAGGCCAGACCACCACCTAAAAGTCCATCGACCGAGCCCCCTGTGACTTGGATTACAGAAGAACCAACGTTAGCTTGTGAAGCAATTCCATCAAATTTCTCGTTGGAACCTGCAAAAGCAGCAGCCCCACCACCGATTACACCAATGTTCTCACCTCCATTGATCGTAATGGTAGAAGATCCGCGGATATTTGCTATTGCAATAGGATCGGAGCCGTAACCAGAGGCTAGAGCTACACCGCCTCCAACAAGGCCGAAGTTGTAGCCTTTATTTACGGTAATAGAAGAATTTCCTTCAACCTCTGATTTCGCTTTTACTTGGTCGGTTCCACTCCCGTCTCTCTCAAATGCAACAGAAAGGCCGCCTCCCAATGTAAATGCAGAAAGATTATTGAATTGCTGGAACTGCTTTAAGTCACCAACGATCTTATCGAAATTTTCTCTTTCCAAGAAGGCAGAGACTGCTCCTGTTAAACCTTTATCTTTGACGGTGTCATAGATATGATGAGTCGTTGTTTTGATTAAGCTTACGAGCTTAGTTTTCTCTTCGCCAGAAAGAGTTTCATTTGAAACATCTTTACCCAAGACAATATTAGTGGATTTAACCGTACTAGTAACGTTGGAGCCACCTTCTGAACCGAAAGGCTTGTATGCAATCGCAGAACCTCCGCCCGCTACTGCAAAAGTCACTGCGCTGTCAATTCCAATTTGAACATTGCCCGCAGTCGTTGTTGCATTTCCCAACTGATTCTTGTCTTTGAGTTCGATTGAAATTTTATGGCCGCTTAAGGTATGGTCTCCTTCCAGTTTGTTCACAATGAAATCGGGAGCTTTTGTCGTAAAGGCCAACCCGCCTCCGGTTAAAAAACCGACGGAAGATCCGTCAATATTTATGACAGAATCTCCTTTCACTTCGCTAGTAGCATTTCCTCCGAAAGCAGCAAGTGCGGTTCCGCCACCGGTCACTCCAAGGACAAAGCCTGAAACGTTATTTTTTGGATCCGCCTTTGTATTAATTAAAAGGTTGGTATCGCCTGTGATTACTGAATCAGCTTTGCCTCCAAGCGCCACAGCTGTTCCTCCGGTGGTTACTGCCAAGGCGTTTGAATGTCCGGAAAGATTGATTGATACATTTCCATCCACAGTAGATTTTGTTTCTCCAGGGATCGAATAAAGTGACAGCGGTTGAGAGCCAAGTTTTATATCTGTAGAAATTGATTTGAACGCATTAACATTCGCCGCTAACGAACCACCGGTAAGTCCAAAAATATTTCCCGAAAGAGCAGTCAGAGTTATGTCACCTGTTCTTTCAACGTTGACAATGTTCGAATCTCCTTCTTTCGGCTCACTAAGTGAAGGGCCAAGGTTAAAAACATTATCTCCTGCGGTTGTTAAAAACAATAAAGGTTCTGATTGTTCACTACCAATTGTTAACTTAATATCTCCCACAATTTTATCTTTTGGGACTGATGTAAATGAATTGCTTAATTTATTAATTGGATCTTTAAGTTCAGGAAGTTTCCCAAGCGAATTTACTGCGATTTTTGCAAAAGAGAGAACAGAGTTTGTTTTTCCATCCAAAAAATTTGTTCCTCCTGCAAACATAGTCAAATTTACGCTGTTGCCAGGTCCGGTAATTGGATCTCTCAAGCTTTTGATAAGAGCTAAGATCCCTTTGTCTTTATTATTTATATAAGCGTCTTTAAGTGCATGGGCTGTTTCATAAAAGTTTCCACTCGTTTGAATGGATAAAACGCCTTCCTCATCTTTTTTCAGCTTATCTCCGGAAAGAAGAATCGTAGCAAAGGCTGGCTTCTTTTGATCTAAATGTTCTCGACTATTTACGTAATCATTGGTCAAGACTCCTGGGCCTTCTGCGGCTGCCGATACAGGAGCGGCTGCCGCAACAAGGGCGAGCATCACAGCGCTAGCTGCAATTGAATATTTAAACTTCATAAATTTCTCCTTTAACGTTGGGAAGTTGCTGGTAATTCAAAGAGTTAAAAATTCATTTACCGATCGGGTAGATGAGAGGTATGTGCTGTAAAGGCCAAAATAAGATCCAAGTCTCTTAACAAGAGAACGACGAGACTGAAGGCTTTTGGGGCCTTTGGGGCCTTTGGGCAAAGGCGGAGCCCTATGAATTGTTTAAAGTCTCTCGACTGCCGCGGGAAAAAGTTAAAACTTCTAGAAAAATCTCAGGAGGACCTGAGAAACCGCAAGTATTTACTCTTTGGGAAAGAATCCTTGGAAGTGTTGAATTAAAACACTGACAAGAAAATTGATAATGCTTTAGCTGATTTAATAGGGCGAGAAAGACGCTGATGAAACTCGCAGGAGATAATCTTAAAAACGAAGCTTTCTCAAATAGGAGAATGAAAACGTTCCTTTCATAAGAAAGAACAGGAAGTTTGGATTTGTTATAAGCGTAATAGTTGAAGCTTTTTTGATAGTTGCCTACGGCGAGGATGTAACTAATTTTGTGTCTTGCCTGATTTAAAAATTTTCTCCTACTTAGA
>ENA-ORTZ01001729-ORTZ01001729.1-human-gut-metagenome-genome-assembly--contig:-NODE-1729-length-11826-cov-1.974853_pt1 | contig 11826 bp, 10 predicted proteins | sample MGYA00242075_ERZ509199 | MGnify/ENA primary metagenome ERZ509199 (study PRJEB26280, sample SAMEA2338824) | human gut metagenome | biome: human gut; feature: human-associated habitat; material: faeces...
CGCGGATCTTCTGAAGAATCAGGTTCTTTGCATTCTGTGTTGCGATACGTCCGAACTCTTTGGATTTCACTTCTACATTTACAATGTCATCCAGTTCGTATTTGGAGTCGATCATCTTCGCATTGACAAGGCTGATCTCCTCAACCGGATCTTCCACTTTCTCTACAACTTTTTTCTCCTGAAATACATGATATTCACATGTTTCCGGATCAATGTTAACTTTTACGTTTTCAGACTTTCCAAAATGGTTCTTGCATGCAGTGATCAGTGAGTTCTCGATTGCCTCAAGTAAAGTCTCTTTGCTGATATTTTTTTCCTGTTCTAATATATTTAACGCTTCTAACAATTCATTATTCTTAGCCATTATTTTATCCTCCATTATTTTTTCTGTTATTTTACGCTAAAAATCAAAAGCCAGGCGGATCAGTGCGATATTGGATTTTTCAAATACCATCTCTTTTCCGTCTTCCTGCTCAATTGTCACTGTATCGGCATCGTATGCTTTTAAAATGCCGTAAAATTCTTTTTCCCGGTCAATCGCACGGTAGGTTCTGATCTCCAGTTCCTTCCCCATGCTTCTTATATAGTCTTTTTCTTTTTTCAGTGGTCTTCCAAGACCCGGAGAGCTCACTTCAAAGGTATAGGAACCTTCTACATAATCCTCTCTGTCAAGAATCTCATTCATTTCCCTGGATACATCTGCGCAATCGTCGGAAGTGATTCCGCCTTCTTTGTCAATGTAAACCCGTAAATACCAGGTACTACCCTCTTTGACATATTCCACATCCACAAGTTCAAAATTCCTGCGGTCTAAAATCGGGGTGATGAGTTCTTCGGTGCGTGCTTCATACATCTCTTTTTTCGACATGTGTACACCTCTTCCTTCCATATTCAGTTTTTTCGTGTTCCGTCACGTTGCTGTCTCCTAAACATAAATTGAGAGAGGGTTTTGCCCTCTCTCAATCAAGTCAACGTGTTAACATAAATAAAGTAACACTCTTTCTTCTATTTTGCAAGCTTTTTATTAAAAAAAGCATTTAAAAATGCCAGAAACAATGTTTCTGGCATTCCGGGTTGGGCTGTTATAAAAATAACAGAGCAGTTCGTAGGGGAATCGAACCCCTGATTCCGCCGTGAGAGGGCGGCGTCTTAACCGCTTGACCAACGAACCATGCTTGCATAATATAACATAGCAAAAACAAAAATGCAAGCATTATTTTATATTTTTTTACATTTTTCTGATTTAACCGGCTTACACTGTAAACTGATCCATGATCTCATTCAGTTTTGTCACAACATTGTGCAGGCTTTCGATCGCAGTATGGATATTTTCCATCTCCACGCTCTGCTGGTCAACTTTTCCTAAAATATCCTGACTGGATGCAGCCAGTTCTTCTGTCTCGGAAGAAATATCTGAAAACCGGTCCACAACTTTTGCTTTATTTGAATTCAAAATTCCTACTGCACCTTCCAGTCCCTGAACAGACGTGGAAAGAAGTTTCTTATCTCCGATTTTGAAATAATCCGGGCATTCCCACATATACCCGAATGGCTTTTCGGATTCCACCCGGTTTCTGAACTTCCAGTTTACTTTATCTTCAGATTCAAATACAAGTACCTGACCTACATCTTTGTTCGTTCTTGCACCCTGTACCATATAATAAGTACCATTTTCTTTCCATACCTTTGGATCTCTTACATGACAGGTCAGATCGTCCGGATAATCTGAATTTCTCATCAGTTCTTTTTTCTTTCCGAACGTCTTGCCGTCTTCCGTTATAACCAGAACGGTATTGCCCTCACGTCCGGTGCGGATGTAATCATATTCCCCGTCTTCTAATTTGACATTTCCTGTATAGTACAGATACATTTTTCCATCTTCAATAAATGCGGATCCGGAATATACTCCGTGACAGTCAAATGGCTGATCTGGATAAAGTGCGGTACCCTGATATTCCCACTTAATCATATCCTTGCTGGTATAGTGACCCCACATCTTCACACCGCCTTCTGCATTAAACGGCGAATACTGGAAAAACGCGTGATAGATACCCTGGAACTGGCAGAGTCCATTTGGATCATTCAGCCAGCCGACCGGCGGCATCAGGTGTAGTTTTTCACGAAATTTTCTATCTGATACGGATAACTCTTCTCTTGTTTTCTGGCTTTGTTCTGCTGTCTCTACTAATTTTACAAGATCTCTTGTTAATGCGTTCATAAATCAATCGTCTCCATCTATCTATAAGCATTATTTCTATACACATTATTTTGTAAGTGTCATAACTTTACTTGTTGTCTTAACTTCAGCAGGTTCTGCCTTTGTTACATTTCCGAATTCATCTGTATTTGTCAGAATCATCATTGTTGTCGTCTGATATCCTGCATTCTTGATTTCCTCAAGGTCCGTTTCTACCAGAATATCTCCTGCATGTACTTTATCGCCATCAGAAACTTTCTTTGTAAATCCTTTTCCATCCATTTTTACAGTATCAATACCGATATGGATCAGAAGTTCGCCACCCGCTTCTGTTGTGATACATACGGCATGACCTGTCTCGAAAATATTCGATACTTCTCCGTCGCATGGCGCTACGATTTTTCCATCTGCAGGCTCTACTGCAACGGTAGCTCCGAGCATCTCTGATGCGAATGTCTCATCTGCTACTTCTGCTAACGGAATCTGTGTTCCATTTACCGGGCTTGTTAATGTCTCTTCTGTTGTAGCTGCTGTTGTGTCTGCTGCTGTATCGTCTGTTGCTACTGCGTCTGTTGTTTCCATATTTTCTACTGCTGCTGTCTCTGCTGCATCTGCGGTTGCTGCCTTTGGTTCTGCATCCTTATAGATCAGGAATGAGATCACGAATGCAACACCGACTGCGATCACCATCTCGATCAGGTACTGAAGCGGCTGATTCAGGCAGAGCAGGATACCGAAGATACCTGTCACACCAGTTCCTTTCGCTCCAAGATGTACCAGTGATGCATATAATGCCCCACATCCTCCACCGATACATCCGGCGATGAATGGTTTGAAGAATCTTAAGTTTACACCGAAGATTGCAGGCTCTGTAATTCCCATAAATGCACTGAGTGATGATGGAAGCGCCAGAGATTTGATCTTCTTATCTTTAGACTTAATACCTACTGCAAGTGCTGCAGCTCCCTGTGCTACGTTGGCTGCACTTGCAAGTGGAAGCCAGTATGTAACACCGTATTTTGCAAGCTGTCCGATGTCAATGGCTGTATACATCTGATGAATACCGGTTACTACGGTTGGTGCATATAAACCTCCCATGATCAGACTTCCGATTCCGAGAGGAAGCGTTAGCATCCACTGGATTGCTCCGAGAATTGCATTTTCAGCCCATACGAAGATCGGTCCTACAATTGATAATGTAAGATAACCTGTTACAAATACGCTGACCAGAGGTGTTACGAACAAGTCAAGAACTTCCGGAACGATCTTATGTAACTTCTTCTCGATCACTGCCAGAATCCATACGGCGATGATAACCGGAATGACGTGTCCCTGATATCCGACCATATCGATCTTGAACAGTCCGAAGAAGACGCTCTGTGTCTGCTGTACACCCTCTGTTGCTACAGTATAAGCATTCTGCAGTGACGGATGGATCATGATCATACCGATAACTGCGCCAAGATACTGGTTCGCACCGAATGCTTTTGCAGCTGAGAATGCGATCAGGATCTGCAGGAATGTGTAAGCAATGTTACTGAACAGATTCGCAAATACATAAATCGAACTGTGTGTATTAATATGGAGGAATCCGTTGCTATTCATAAAATCAAGTGAGTTCATGATTCCCATTAAGAAACCGCTGGCTACGATGGCCGGAATGATCGGTACGAAGATATCACCAAGCAGCTTGATCGCACGCATGAACCAGTTCTGCTTCTCTGCAGCTGCCTCTTTTGCCTCTGCTTTTGAGCTTGCCGTGATACCTGCAATGTCGATGAACTCGGCAAATACTTTATTTACCGTACCGGTTCCGAGGATAATCTGAAGCTGTCCCGATGCTTCGAAGACTCCTTTTACCCCATCAACATTTTCAAGTGCTTCTTTACTTACTTTCTTATTATCTGCAATGACAAGACGCAGTCTCGTTGCACAATGTGCTGCAGATGCAATGTTCTTACTTCCGCCGACATGATCCAGGATGTCCTGTGCGGTCTTTCTGTAATCCATATTAACTCTCCTTCCTCGTTCTATATGTAATCGTTTTCACATTTTATAATTTTATAATAAGAAAAAAAATGCCATTTGTAAAGATGGCATTTTTACTGATATTTGCTATTCGATTTTGTGCGGTTTGCACGAATTCTGTTGTTTTTGACTGATTCGGAATCTATTTACACATTTTGCACACTGATTTTCTGCTCCGGCATCTCTTAGTCTTCTATATTTTCTTCCGGATCATCAATGTTAGCGAGCCGGAATCCAAGTTTGATCTCTACCGGAATGCTTTCATCCCTTTCTATTACATCCAACAGGAGTTCTGCGCCCCGGATTCCACTGGTCTTATAGCCAAAATGCACTGTTGGTATTCCACCTGTTACCGCCTTTAAAAGCTGATTATCGCCAAATCCGGTAACCTGAATCGATGTATTTTCTAATATATAACGGAATCTGGATCCTGTGTCTTCTACATTCTTCGGAATCTGACTTCCGGCATAAGTATGAATCGCTTCGATTGCCCCGGCTGCGATTGTATCAGTGGCGCATGATATGATATCGATGTCATGTTTTTCATTCAATAATTCCAGAACCTTTTCATATCCGGATTCTGTCGTGAACTCCGCCACCTTATAATATCCGTCTTTTAATTCTTTTCCCGACCTTTTCAGACCTTCCCGGAATCCATCTTCTCTGGCCGCTCCAGCTGCTTTATCTTCTCTTGATACTCCGATATATGCAATCTCTTTCCGGCTCTTTGCCGCAACCGCACATCCCATGGCCTCCCCTGCGCCGTAATCATCATGATAAATACAGTTCGCATATTTCGTATGCTGACCAATCAACCACCGGTACTTTCGATTCTTTCAGAAATCTCCGGTATTCCGCCGTGATCATCGTTCCCACAAGAATAATCCCGTCTACCGGATAATTCTCGAACAGACGCATATACTCTATTTCCTTCGCCGGTGTATTATCCGTTCCGGCAAGCAGCATCTGGTAATTCCGCTCCGAAAGAACCTTTTCGATTCCTGCCGTGATCCGGCTGATGGATTCTGAATTAATCTTTGGTACAACCACCCCGATCAGACACGCTTTCTTGGTTCTAAGCATACGCGCCTGCGCCGATGGCTGATAGCCGGTCTCATCAATTACTTTCTTAATCTGTTCTTTCTTCTCGTCACTGACGTATCCGCCGTTCAGGTATCTCGACACCGCTGCGCTGGATACTCCTGCCAGTTTGGCAATTTCTTTGATCGTCATATACTGTTACTCCCTCTGTTCTTCTTCACTGCAGAATATTATAGCACATTCCTTCTACAGATTTTCTCCATTCTTACTGATTAGTATTTATCTGTATTATAACTGAAAAAGCCCGCCTAAGCGAGCTTTTTGCCAGATTGCGTATTAACCTTCAAACTGACTATGGTATAACTTATGGTAAAATCCACCTTTTTTCAGCAATTCTTCATGATTGCCCTGCTCGATGATCTTACCGTCTTTCATAACTAAGATTAACGAAGCATTCCGTATCGTCGAAAGTCTGTGTGCCACGATAAAGCTTGTTCTTCCTTTCATCAGCTTATCGAATGCTTCCTGTACCTGCAGTTCGGTACGGGTATCGATACTTGATGTCGCCTCATCAAGAATCAACATCGGCGGCAGACAGAGCATGACTCTTGTGATACACAGAAGCTGCTTCTGACCCTGGCTGATACTGTCTTCGTGAAGCACCGTGTCCAGACCTTTTGGAAGTCTCCGGATGAATTCCCAGCTTCTTGCTTCCTTCGCTGCACGAATGATCTCTTCATCGGTTGCATCCGGTTTTCCAAAGCAGATGTTGTCTCTTACGGTTCCGCTCTTGATCCAGGTATCCTGCAACACCATACCAAAGCTGCTTCTAAGGGCATGTCTGGATACCTCCCGGATGTCCTTTCCATCCACCAGGATCTTTCCTTCATCTACATCATAGAAACGCATCAGCAGGTTGATAAATGTCGTCTTACCGCATCCTGTCGGACCAACGATTGCAATACGCATACCCGGTTTTACATCCAGATTGAAGTTCTCGATCAGTTCTTTTTCTTTATCATAACTAAATGCCACATCGTCGATTGTAACATTGCCATCAACTGTAGCAAATGCTCCTTCCGCATCCAATGTCTCTTCTTTCTGCTCTAACAGATCAAAGATACGGTCCGCACATGCCAGCGCATTCTGCATCTCTGTGACTACCGAACTGATATCGTTGAACGGCTTCATATACTGGTTCGCATACGCTAACAGTACAGAAAGTCCTCCGACCGTCAACGTGCCGCCCGGTATCAGAAATGCTCCAAGTAAAGCCACTCCGGCGTAAATGATATTATTGACGAATCGTGTGGACGGGTTCGTTAAACTGCTGTAGAACACTGCTTTCTGGCTGTAGTTCTGCAGTTCTTTATTAATCTCATCAAATCTTCTGGATGATTCTTTCTCGTACCCAAATGCTTTTACTACTTTCTGTCCGCCGATCATTTCTTCAATCAGTGCGGTCTGCCGTCCTCTGGTCTCACTCTGCTTCCGGAACATCGTATAAGATCTGGAAGAAATGAATTTCGCCACTACGAAACTAAATGGTGTCAGTACGATCACCAGCAGTGTTACCCACACATTCTTAGAGAACATGAAAATCAGTGTCACAACAATCGTCACGATTCCTGAAAACAACTGTGTAAATCCCAACAACAGACCATCGGATAAGATATCTGTATCTGCAATGACACGGCTTACAATATCTCCGGTGCTGTGCTGATCCAGATAAGACAACGGCAGTACCTGGATATGACGGATTGCCTGTGAACGGATATCCTGCACGATCCGGTAAGTCATCCGGTTGTTCAACAGATTCATGAACCACGTAGCAAATGCTGATATCACGATAAAAATCAGAATCTGCTTCAGATAATACCACATCATATCAAAGTTCACCTGATGTGCCGATACAACTTCATCAATTGCATCACCGAATAAAACCGGCACATATAACTGCAATACTACAGAGATTGCAGCAAAGATTACACTGAATACAAGGAAAATCTTATACTTTCCTATGAGCTTTAATAATTTCTTCATTACTCTGCCGCTCCTTTCTCTGCTTTCTCTGTCATTTTATCCGCTTTGTCCAAATCTTTTCCGGTTTCCTTTGAAGATTTAACTGCAGCCGGACGTTCTTCCGGGAACTGTGAATAATAGATCTCCTGATAGGTCTCGCAAGTCTCCATCAGTTCTTCATGGGTTCCCTGTCCTGCCAGCTCACCGTCCTCCATAACCAGGATCTTGTCTGCCTGACGGATACCGGAAATTCTCTGAGATACCAGGAAGGTTGTCACATTGCCTTCCAGTTCACCGATTGCTTTACGAAGCGCTGCGTCTGTCGCAAAATCCAGCGCACTTAAGCTGTCGTCCAGAATCAATATCTCAGGCTTGCTGACCAGTGCACGTGCGATCGTCAGACGCTGCTTCTGTCCGCCGGACAGGTTACGTCCGTTCTGTTCTACTTCAGAATCAAGCTTTCCAGGCTTAGCTTCTACAACATCTTTTGCCTGAGCGATTGTGATTGCTTTCCACAGATCTTCATCTGAAGCCTGATCATTGCCCCACTTCAGATTATCGCGGATACTTCCTTTGAACAGGATGGAACGTTGCTGTACCACTCCGATCTCACTGCAAAGTTCTCCCTGCGGATAGTCCTTTGCATTGATACCATTTACTTTTACCGTTCCTTCCTGTGGATCATAGAATCTCGGAATGTTATTTGCGAGCTTAAAAATTATGCTCGTCATTGTATGGATGAATATGTCCGGTTCCTCCGATGATTCCGATCGTCTGTCCTTTCTTCGCACGGAAGGTGATGTCCGATAAGCTGGATGCTCCGGCACCTTCGTATGTGAAGGTGACGTGGTTGAATTCAACTGCCAGATTACTGTCGGCCTGTTCATTCTCGCCGTCTGTCCCATATTTTCTTTGATCAACATTTATCTGTTCATTCTTCATCTGCTCAGCCGCCACTTTGTATTCCATGCTGGACTTCACATCCAGAATACCGGACACACGGTCTGCGCAAGCCATTGATTTGTTCAACGTAATGATCAGGGATGCCAGCTTGATCAGTTCTACGATAATCTGTGCCATATAGTTATACAGCGCTACTACCTGTCCCTGCTGCAGATTCCCGATATTGACCTGCACTCCGGCACGTGCGATCAGTAACACAGTTGCTCCGTTAATCAATACATACGTGAGCGGATTCAAAAGGGCAGAAATTCTTCCTACGAACTCATTCAATCTTGTAAGTTCTCTGTTTCCTTCTTCGAATTCTTCCACCGCCTGTTCTTCCCTGCAGAATGCACGGATGACACGGACACCTGTCAGATTCTCTCTCGTAAGTCCTGTCACACGGTCCAGACCTGCCTGTACTTTCTTGAACAGCGGAATACTGATCAGCATAATCGAAAATACAACGACAAACAGGATCGGTACTGTCACTACAAAGATCAGTGCACAGCGCACATTGATGGTAAATGCCATCACCATCGCACCGATTACGACAAACGGACTTCTAAGTAACAGACGCAGTCCCATGTTAATTCCATTCTGCACCTGGTTCACATCGTCCGTCAGTCTCGTGATCAGTGTGTCTGTTCCGAGCGTATCCAGTTCTGTAAATGACAATCCCTGGATATGGTCGAACATTGCCTGTCTGACGCTGGTCGCAAATCCAACACTTGCCTTTGCGGCAAAGAACTGTGCGGTAAAACTGCACAACAGTCCGACTGCTGCCATGAGCAGTAACACGAAAAACATTTCCACAATATATCCATAATCATTCTTCGCAACGCCCACATCAATAATCTGAGCTACCACAACCGGAACCATAAGGTCGAACACGACTTCTAATAATTTGAATAGCGGTGCCAAAATACTCTCTCTGCGGTAAGGTCTCAGAAACTTCTCAAGACGCTTCATTTCTTTCACTCCATTCCTTTTTCCGATAACTAATAAGTCATCGTTATCTACTTATTATAATATCCCTTGACTGTTTTATTATAGTCCGTTATCATTGATATGAATAATATTGTTTTTATAGCTTTGCAATACAAAAAATATATAAGGCAGGTAATCCAACATGGAACTCAGACAGTTAGAATATTTCCGCGAGATCGCATCCACCGGCAGCATCAACGAAGCTGCAAGACACTTAAATATGTCCCAGCCTCCGCTCAGCTACCAGATCCGTCAGCTGGAAAATGAATTAAATGTAAAACTTTTCGACCGCACCAGCAAGGGCGTTACTCTTACTGAAGCCGGAAAGCTTCTCTACGACCGATCCGGTAATCTGCTGGAATACGCCAGATCTACCGAGCTCGAGGTCTCGAAAACCGGGAAAAAACGGATCCTGCGTATCGGTCTGACTCCCACAACTGTAGATACCATCATGCCTTATATTTCCCAGTTTTCGAAAAAAAATCCCGACGTGAACTTTGAAGTCCACGACGGGATCACTTATTCGCTTTATCAGTATCTTCTGGACGGGATCATCGATATCTCCGTTGCCAGAACACCACTGCGTCTTGACGAAGTGTCTTATATGGAATTGTGTTCTGAGCCGATGATTGCAGTATCAGCACCCAAAAATATGGTTTCAAAGACCGCTGACGTTACCACAGATACACCGCATAATTCTTCGAAACACAATGCGGTTTCTTCCTTAAAGCTCTCCGATCTTTTACATAGACCGCTGATCTTATACCGGAGATACGAAGAACTCATCATGAATACCTTTCATGCCCAGAATATGAATCCGGACATCTTCTGTGTCTGCGATGATCCCAGAGGTGCCATGCTGTGGGCGAAAGAAGATCTTGCAACTGCCATCTTTCCGCAGTCCATGGCCAGCTTGTGTGACGGACTTTGTATACAAGAATTGGATGAGCCTGATCTTATAACTAAGATACTTCTGATCTGGGCGAAGGGAAAGAAACCGGTGCCGCTGGTGCAGGAATTTCTGGATGTGTGTGGTGAGCATTAGCACATTAGAGCTTGCGGCTCACCCACCATATACCAATTATAAGATATACCGCCATCATTCCTAATATGGCAGATGTTGCAACCAGTTGATTCATATTTTCCAAAGCAACTACTAACAGCAGAAGTACAATTTCGCCACACCAATAGGACCAGATACATTTCCTTTTTCCGTAATCAGTAATCCAAGTTTTGGAATCCACGATCCAGAGTAAATTGATGAATATTCCAAAACCAATAGATACAATTAGAGAAGTGGCCGCTTCCGCTGACATATTTATCATTCCATTTTTTACAAATACAATACATAACACCAATAAATCATACGCCAATAACAATATGCCATTTCTTTTCAATGATTTGATACTTTTCTGCATATCCATCTCTCCTCTCCAAATAGAAATCTTAGATAAACCCATCTACTTCTTCCTGCAGATTTACTCCATAAGAGAATACATAGGCTAAACATAAAACAATAATTCCAAAAATGAATCCTCTCACTTCAAAATTGATATCTTTCAGTCCATTCATTTTAATCAATACTCCGCAAATATAAACGACCACATTCTGAATCGTCGGCATTACTATACTGTAAATTCCTATTTTCTTTACTCTTTCTACATTTTCTGCTGTAAACGGTGTGCCCATTTCTGGTTGTTCCTTTGTGCCTTCCAGTGACTTCAGTATTTTATGAACGTTGCGAAAAATCAGGGCCAGTAATATAGATGTTGCTCCCAACAGCAGAAGCCACACGGATACCAGATGCATCCGCATATTTCCCTTTGCATCAATCAGTGTAAAGAACATCCCGTAGGCATTCATCATGGTATCCTGTTTGATGCCGAATATAGCCCCGTTAATGTGCACGCTGTGCATAGGTATAGCCGATCCCGCCCAAAGTAATACGATACCATCGAACCAATGTAAGATTTCCAGAAATCTCATCAGACTGGTCAGTGGTTTCCGGAATTTTTCAAAACTTTTCATCTTCATATTATTCACCCTCCTCTTCATCCAGATTTCCATCAAATTTTAAAATATCACCTACATCACATTGAAGGAAATAACAGATACGATTCATCGTATGCAAACGGATACCTTTGGCTTTTCCGCTTCGGAGTACCGACAGATTGGCCTCGGTAATACCGACTTGTCTGCATAATTCTTTTGAAGTCATTCCCTTCTTTTTCAGGACTTCATCCAAGCATATACGAATTCCCATATTTCCTCCTTTCTGTGTTTGAAAATTATTGTTTTTCGATAATTTATAATTTTATTATAGCAAGGAATTATCGTTTGTCAATAATTTTTACCACGCAATATTCCAACCGTTTTTTTCGTAATTATGTGATTTTTCCAACTTTTCTTATATTTTTAACTCTAAAGAATCTTCTTTCGGCAACTACTTATAAACGCATGGCCCCAAAAAAAGATTATCCGGATAGTTCCCTTTCTCCAGATAATCTTTTCTTCTATGATTCACTATGCTGTTTTATATTCTCGCTTACTCCACTTTCGTCTTCTTCGGCAAAAACAGACTCAAAAGTAACGATACCACAAACACT
>ENA-ORTZ01001740-ORTZ01001740.1-human-gut-metagenome-genome-assembly--contig:-NODE-1740-length-11777-cov-3.696042_pt1 | contig 11777 bp, 10 predicted proteins | sample MGYA00242075_ERZ509199 | MGnify/ENA primary metagenome ERZ509199 (study PRJEB26280, sample SAMEA2338824) | human gut metagenome | biome: human gut; feature: human-associated habitat; material: faeces...
CGGCAGTGACGGGAGTAGCAGCAGGAAATGGAAGCAACAGTGGAGGACGTTATGCCGGAGTTGCCATGCAGAGTGAATTGATCGTTGTAAAACTTGGTAATCCCATACAGGAAGGATTCCCAAGAACGACAGAGCTAATGATGGGGATCGATTATATAATAAGAAAGGCACTGGAGCTTCGGATGCCTGTAGCTGTGAATATCAGTTTTGGGAATACATACGGCGGACATGACGGGACGACACTTCTGGAGCGGTATATCGATGATGTGTCCAATATATGGAAGAGTGTATTTTGCATCGGAACCGGAAATGAAGCGGCAAGTGCCGGGCATACTTCCGGTAGAATTATTTCAGAAGGAGAAGAGACAATCCAGCTTGCAATTCAGAGCAGACAGTCATCGATCAGTATCCAGATATGGAAAGAATATACGGATCAAATAGAGATTTCGATCATCAATCCATCGGGAGTGCGGGTCGGACCGGTACCGGAGATATTGGGACCACATCGCTTCCGAATTGGTCAGACAGAAATACTGCTTTATTATGGGGAACCAAGTCCTTACAGCATTTCCCAGGAAATCTATATAGATCTGCTTCCGGTAGAAAGTTATCTGACAGAAGGAATATGGAGAATTGTTCTAAGTGCCGGGAAGATTGTGACAGGACAATATGAAATGTGGCTTCCAAGCGACAATGTATTGAACCGTGGAACAGGATTCTTGTTTCCAACAGATGCTACGACGCTCACAATTCCATCTTCTTCCAGCCGTGCAATATCCGTAGGAGCATATGACGCAAGGACATTTGCATATGCGGATTTTTCGGGAAGAGGATTTACCAGACTTACAAATATGGTGAAACCGGATCTTGTGGCACCGGGAGTGGAAGTTATGACAACAACAGTGGGCGGAGGATATGCGGCATTTACAGGAACATCCTTTGCCACGCCATTTGTGACAGGAAGTGCAGCGCTTTTGATGGAATGGGGGATTGTGAGAGGAAACGATCCATATCTATATGGGGAGAAGGTGAAGGCGTATCTGAGACGTGGAGCGAAAAAAGTACCGGGATTTGACGAGTATCCGAATGAGGAAGTGGGGTATGGGGAGGACGTTATAATAAGGTTACATTGAAGAAAGTCAGTAAAATCAAGTGTTTCCGTTCATTTTCCCAACACAGAAACGAAGCACTTTCACCATGATTTTGAAGAAAATCTGCCCGGGTTGGATTCAAAATGATATGGAAAGAAAGATTTGTAGCAATGACGTAACATGAACAGCCGATTCTGTTACAGACAACATATTAAAACGAAAGAGAGGTCACAGGAATATAAAACTGACTTATACAAATAATTATCAGTTATCAAGGCCATAAGGCCAAATTATACCATGGGTCAGTTTTAAGCATTAAATCTGGATCAGTTTTAAGTGTAAATCAATAGCTGATAATCACTATGATTGGGAAAATACAAAAACCGATAACTACAGTTCAAAGAACTGTGTATTATCGGCTCTGCGTCTGGCGCTTTAATAACAGTTATATGGAATTGTTCAATGTTGATTAGACATTCTCTTTTGCACTTCGAACAAAAGAGTGGAAAATTTTTTAGTACAGTATCTTCTCGGATTTTGTCACGTGTTTTATTTCCGCAGACAGGGCAACGTACTCGCTCGACACTTACTTTTATTTGCACTTCTACTTTTTATTTTTTTCTTGAGTATCCTATAACACTAACAAAATACGATGCGACTACTATACCCAAAGCAAAAATAGTAATCAACATAGGATTTTTAACCAAATTTTGAGTAACGTATTTCATATCTTTTGATATTTTACTTACGAAAAAGATAACGAGAAGTGTGCAAATCATTCTCACATACTGAACACTCATATAGCCAAACCACTGTGCTATTGCTAAACATATAGAACACCATAAAACAGGTAATGCTATTGCAATGGCGATAGAAAAACCAAACTGGCTAAGTGTAAAATTATGATAAACCACATAACGAATGATATAAATGATAACTGTACCCATTATACTAATCGGAACAAGAAGCAAGCTAGTCAAATACTTACTGAAAATGATTTGGTACTTACTCATCGGCAAGGTTAATTCATATTGTTTCCATGAAGTCAATCCATCATAGGTCATGGTCATCATTAAGTGCATACCGATAAAAAGTGAAAAAAAAGCCGATGACATAATTGAGTAAACTTCATTCTCTCCGAAGAATGAAATTGCTATTACAAAAAAATACATTACAAAAATGACTTTTTTATTCATTTTCTTCATAAGCAATAAATCCTTAAAAACCAATCCTTTCATTTGACACCTCCTTTGATATAGAACAGCATAATGTCCTCAATAGAAGCATTATCAATAATTAGATTTTTGTATCTTTTTTTTGCAGCTACTTTGTCATGTATTAAGCATTCCACGCTAAGATTTGTTTCTCGACAACATACATAGTCATCTGGTGAAACAGTATTAAATTCTGATTTTTTACAGCGTATAATTCCATAATTATAAATAAGGTCATCTTTCTTTTCCTCAAAAATAATTTTTCCATTATGAATCAGAATTACATAGTCAGCAACCTTTTGTATGTCAGAGGTTATATGTGTAGAGAACAAAATAGAGTGTTCTTCATCTTGAATAAATTCTAAAAAAATGTCCAAAATTTCATCTCGTACAACAGGATCTAACCCTGTTGTTGCTTCGTCTAAAATCAGAATCTGGGGTCTATGCGATAGTGCACAAATAATTGACAATTTCATCTTCATACCTTTTGAAAGTTGCCCTATTGATTTATTTAATGGAACATCAAGGCGTTTCATATATTCTTCAAACAAATTCATATCCCATGTTTTATAAGATCCCGAAAGGATTTGGGCAATATCTTTTGCATTTAAGACGGAATGGAATTTACATTCGTCAAAAACAACACCAATGTTTTCTTTATGCAAATAAGAATGATTTTGTTTACCCAATATTCTTATTTCACCCGTATCCAACTTCAACTGGTCTAAAATTAAATTGATAGTTGTACTTTTTCCAGCACCATTTTCTCCTATGAAACCCACAATACGTCCTGTAGGAACTGTAAATGAAATATGATCTAACATAAAATCATCAAATTTTTTAGTCACATTTTTTACAACAATACTGTTCTGTTCCATAATTCCACCTCTCATTCTTCAAAAAATAGTTTTAGAATATTAGCCATTTGCTCATAGCTGATACCATGGGTACGACCGATTATAGCAACCTTTTCTAAAAGTTCTTCCGCTATTCGTAGTTGTTCTTCTTGAATAAATTCTTTATTTGGTGATGCAACAAAACTACCTTTTCCCGATACGGTTTCGATAAACCCATCTCGAGTTAAATCTTCGTAAGCTCGTTGAACAGTAATAACACTTATATGCAGGTCTTTTGCCAGTGCACGCATGGAAGGCAGGGCTTCTCCGGCAGATAGGGTACCATTCATGATTAAACTCTTGATCTGCATAGCAATTTGTTCATAAATAGGCTTATCACTACTATTACTTATGATAATTTCCATTCTAACTTCCTCTCACCACCTTCTGATATATGCGTACTTATACGATATGTACAGTGTATATGATAGTGTCAGAAATGTCAATAAAGTAATCCTACAATTCATTAAAATATACCATATAAAGTTTTCAAAAAATCAGCGTAATCCAACCTGTCAACCGGCATAATAAGGTTATTTCTTTGTGCAAATCAGCACGATAATGATAGGATGAGCGATGATGAATTAGATCTGCTGGAAAAACTACCTGATGATAGAATGCGTGATGATGAGTTAGAACTTCTGGCTCCATGGAACGAAAACGTCAAAGCTGAAATCGAACGTCGTGCAAACGAATCAAATCAATCATATGTGAATTGTCAAGGTGCTCCGGCTGCTGAAAAGCAGTCGGGGATTTTTTCTATCATATCTAAAAATTAAGCGCTTAACATATATTCAGATTGGCAGTGAAGTAGTTGCTAAAGAATATCCAGATAAGGTGATGCATTTGAGAAAATTGCAGGTATAGGACAACTGATACAAAGAATATGTTGGAAAAGAGGTGAGCATCATGGTGAATCAGTCGGTAATAGATTCTAGTGTTGATCTGGAGCAGTTAAAGGACATTGAAGATTTAATTCCTGATATGGATAAAGCTATTTCTGAGAAAGTGGAAACTTTTCTGGATAAATCCGGCGATCAGCCGTATGCTCACATGAATGAAGGATATGTAGTGGTTGTGGAGATGACAGGAGAAATGGATGCCACAGATGCCATTAGTGATTATCTTAGAAAAAGAACGGAGTTGATGTATTAGATGCAAGTCTTGAAAAAATATCTTGCGAAGCTACAGATGTTATGTTAATGTGAGGTCAGGGAAAATGAACGTGATACATGGTTTCTGACTTCAAATTCAATGGAATAAGTAAGTTGGGAGCGATGTAAAATGGAACAGATGCAAATGAATATGCCAGATATATACGATGCTGCATTGTATCTTCGATTATCGAAAGATGATATGGAAGAGGGCGGTGCGAAGTCAGAGAGCAACAGCATTGCAAATCAGAGAGAGTTACTTCGGAGCTTTGTAAAAAGCCAGCCGGATATTCAGATCTTTGATATATATGTGGATGACGGATACTCAGGAGGAAATTTTGACCGACCTGAGTTTAAACGAATGACAACTGATATAGAAGCTGGAAAAGTAAATTGCGTGATTGTAAAAGACTTATCCAGATTCGGAAGAGAATATATAGAAGCCGGGCGATGGATCGAAAAGACCTACCCGGCTTTAAATGTGCGTTTTATTTCAGTTACAGACCAGTTTGACAGTAAAACAGCAGATTTTTCAGAGAAGTCATTTGTAGTTCCAATCAAAAATTTTGTAAATGAAAGCTATTGCCGGGACATTTCCGGTAAAGTGCGAAGCCACCAGAAAATCAAACGTGAAAAAGGTGAATTTATTGGAGCATTTGCCCCGTATGGTTACTGCAAAGATCCGGAGAATAAGAATTGTCTGGTGATTGATTCTTATGCAGCGGATATTGTAAGAAAAATATTTTCATGGAAAATTGATGGATTCAGTCTTGGAGCAATCGCAGAAAAACTGAATGTACGTCATGTGCAGTCGCCAAAAGAATATAAAAAGGCAAATGGCGAGAATTACAATTCTGGATTTCACAGCTCAGACACACCGAAATGGTCGGCAGTGCAGATTAAAAGGATTCTGACCAACGAGGTTTACATTGGAAACATGGTACAGGGCAAGCAGGAACGAATCAGCTATAAAGTAAAGCAACGCCTGGATAAGCCAGAATCAGAGTGGGTGAAAGTAGAAAATACGCATCCGGCAATTATCAGGCAGAATGATTTTGATGTGGTGCAGAAGCTACTTCAGTATGATGGCAGGGCATCGAAAACATCGGACAGTGCAAACTTTTTTTCGGGTTTTGTATTTTGCGGAGATTGCCATACACCGATGATACGCAGGGTAAATCAGTATAAGGGAAAGAAAAAAGCCTTTTATATTTGCCAGACAAAAAATAAAGGTGGAGATTGCACCAGACACAGTATTCCGGAAGAGGTGCTGAAAAGGATTGTATTGAAAGAGATTCAGGCATATACGGCACTTTTTGTAGACTATCAGATGATTATGGAAGAACTTTGTGAAATGAAAGTCAGTTACGATCAGGTAATCGGTTATGATACGCAGATTAGTAAGTTGCAGGAAGAATATAACCGTTATTACAGCCTGAAAGCATCTTTGGGTGATGACTTGAAAGAGGGATTGATCAGCAAAGAGGAGTTCGATGATTTTCGGGAAAGTTACGGAAGAAAATGTGAAGAACTGGAGCAGATGATCGAGAATCAGAAAAAATTGGTAAAGCAAATGTTTGAGGGTGGAGTGTCTGCAACTGTTCAGTTGGAGGACTGGAAGAAATCACTGGAAATCAAAGAACTGGATCGCACATTGCTGGCACTGACTGTAGATAAAATCTATATTTATGAAAACAAACAGATCAAAATTCATATCCGTTATCAGGATATGATTGAGAAAATGAAAGTCATAAGACGGTTTTATGCGGAACACCGGACAGAGTGCAGGAAAGAGGTGGGATAAATGGCAAGGACAGCAAAAAGATATAAGAAAAACACAGAGAAGAAAGTTCTTGGGATTCCGGTATGTATGGCTGCAATTTATGTCAGATTATCCGTAGACAGTGATGAAAAAAAGTCAGAACCTATTGAAACACAGGTTACGCTGATAAAAGAGTTCATTCAGAAGCACAATGAAAATCCGAACAGAGAGTATGAAATTGCTGTATATAACATTTATTCTGATCTGGGAAAAACCGGAACAAATTTTGACAGACCGGGATTTGAACGGATGATGAATGATGTCAGGGAAGGTAAAATAAACTGTATTCTGGTAAAGGATTTCTCACGATTTGGAAGAAATTATATCGAAACTGGCAACTATCTGGAAAAGATTCTTCCTTTTATGAAAGTGCGGTTTATTTCTGTATGTGACAACTATGATTCATTTGCACCGGGTGCTAAGAATCAGGAATTATCCATGAATATCAAGAATCTGGTGAATGATGCTTATGCGAAAGACATTTCCGCAAAAGAACGGGCAGCGAAACGTATTGCACAGAAAAATGGTGAGTATGTGGGATCTACAGCTCCATATGGATATTGTGTGGAAAAGATAAATGGAATTTATAAGTTGATGGTGGAACCGGAAGCTGCAAAGATTGTCCGCAGGATTTTTGAAGAATATGCTTCGGGAGATGGCATACAGAGCATTATTGACAGGCTGTTTGAGGATAGGGTACATCGGATTTCAGATTATAACCAATATCATCATGTGTACTGTCAGGACGGAGAGAACCTTCATCAGTGGGGAAATTCTTCGATACGTGCAGTGCTGAACCGGAATAATTATTATGGCGATCTGGTTCAGAGAAAATATGAATCCAGATTTCAAAGAGGTGAAAAATGGTGTGACATATTGGACGAGAGCCAGTGGATTATTACGCCAAATGCCCATGAGCCAATTATTAGCAGAGAATTGTTTGAAAAAGCACAGGTCAGGCTAAAAGCAGCACAACAGAAAGCAACAAAAACTACTGCAGGGTGGGAAGATGATGAAAGAGCATTTTACAATGTATTCTATTGTGGTGATTGTAAGCGGAAAATGTGTACACGTAGATACAGAGGCAATGTGTATTACTTTTGCAATGCTGCCTGGTATCGGGATGAAAGAAAATGTAGTCACAAATCTATTTCCGAGGAGAAGCTGCAGAAAATTGTCCGTTCGGAGCTGACCAGACAGTTTCAGTTATCTGGATTGCGGAAAAAGGATATGTCTGCTATAAGCAGTGCGGTATTTCTTTCCAAAATCAATGAGATTCAAACTGAGATCAGAAAATTGGATGCAGATATGGAAAGACGTTCAGAAAAACTGGCACAGGCATTTATGCAATATAAAGAGGGCGAACTTTCCAAAGAAGCCTATATAGAAATGAAAGATGACCGTAATAACTGGAAAGAGTTTTGTGAAGAGAGAAAGAAGTCTCTGGAGCAGACCATACGAAAGCTGGAAAAACAACAGAAAAAAGAAGCCAGATTTTTACGAAGTCTGTTGGAACTGGATGGGACAACCAGAATCAATGCGGAACTTGCAGAGGGCTTGATTGAAAGTATGTATCTGTATGGTGATGGCAGACTGGAAATCAACTTCGGGTTTAAGGGGGCGGTAGAACATGAGTGATCAGAAACTGATTATTGGATATTACCGTCTTTCCATGGAAGATGATTCAGAGGGAGAAAGTAACAGCATTATCAATCAGAGAAAACTGGTAAAAGATTATATTTCCAATATCCCGGAACTGGCTTCTATGCCATTTCAGGAGTTCTACGACGATGGATATTCTGGTTCCAGTATGGAGCGTCCGGCAATTAAGCAGGTTCTGGAACTTGCCAGAGAGAACAAAGTGCAGTGTATTGTGGTAAAAGATTTTTCACGTTTTGCCAGAAACTATATTGAGATGGGAACTTATCTGGAACAGATTTTTCCATTCCTGGGAGTACGATTTATTTCTATCTCAGACCGATATGATTCTAAAGATTATAAGGGAAAGAGTTCGGATATTGAAGTACAGTTTAAAGGACTGATAGCAGATTTTTATGTGAAAGACCAGTCTGTAAAGGTAAAATCGGCAGTCAGTACCAGACGAGGAAAAGGTGAGTATTGCTGTGGATCTGCACCTTATGGGTATCGAATCAATCCTGAAAATAAGAAAGAACTGGTGATTGTAGAGGACGAAGCAGAAGTGATCCGCAGAGTATTTGAACTGACCAATCAGCGATATTCAAAGATGGAGATTTGTCGGTTGTTTAATGAAGAGGGGGTACTGACTCCCTTGCAGTCTATGAGTAGACGACAGAAATCAGACAGCAAGAAAGCTGCATCAAGAGGACTGCAGTGGACGAGTGATATGATACGGAAGATTGTGGATGATAAAACTTATATAGGCTGTATGGTCTATGGAAAAACAAAGATTCCAGATCCCGGAACTGGGAAAGAAGTACCGGTACCGAGAAATCAGTGGAAAGTGATGGAAAATCATCACGAGCCGATTGTATCAAAAGAAGTTTTTGAAAAAGCACAGTCCCTTCAGATCAGATACACCAAGAAAAGCAAATTTGACAGGGAAACAACACTATTAGGTGGCTATGTAAAATGCGGGAATTGTCGCAGAAGCCTGACTTCAAGCAGTCCGATTCATGGTCATATTCTTTATAGCTGTGCTTACAGTAAAGGAAAAGAAGATACAGGATGTTTCGCCGGGAAAGCGGATAACAAAATGCTGGAGCATATCGTGCTGGCAGAAATAAAGGCTTACTTACGTCAGAATATCAGCCAAGAACAGATGCAGCAATCTATGAGAAAACAGCATACGGACAGCATAGAAGCCTATGAGCTGGAAAGTACGGACTGTGAAAAACGTCAGGAGCAGATAAAGCTTCAGAACCGTCAGAACTATGAGAAGTATCACGAGGGACAGATGAACCAGAAACAGTTCATGGAAGCCAAGAAGCAGTTGGAAGAAGAAAGAGAACGACTGCAGAAACGTGTACAGGAACTGGATGAGTTGATAAACGACGAGAAAGAAATCCTGATGAAAAAGAATGTTCCGGTGGAGCAGATGTTGATGTATTTAGGCTATGAAAAGCTGACACGAGAGATGCTGGAAGAATATGTGCAGGGGATATATGTGTATGATGATGGGAGAGTGGAGGTGGAATGGAAATCACTGGCTTGATTTGTAGCAATAATGTAACGTCCACTACTACTGAACTTGTAGCAATGACGTTACATCCTCCCTGCTGATTTTGTGACAACAATATAACGTCCTCTGTTCCAAAACAACGGTTTTATGGGAAAAATCGAGGAAAAAGTGGCAAAAAAGTTTGTAGCAATGACTTGACATCCTCGGGGGCCTTATGTACAGCACAAAGTATCCCCAAAGTATGAAAACGGCTGATTTGAAAAAGTAAATTTCAGTGCCCGAGTAATAAGGATAAAAGGTACATTTTTTTAGTAGGATAATGTTTCCAAAAGTGCTAAAATAAAATTATCATACATAAGCGAGGCGTAAAACAATGAAAAAAATCAAGTGGGGCGTTATAGGAACTGCCGGAATTGCCAGAAGTTGTACCATTCCGGGAATGATACAGGCATACAACTGCGAATTATATGCAATTGCCGGAAGAAGCATAGACAAAGCTGAACAATTTAAAGAAAAATTCGGATTTGAAAAAGCCTATGGAAGTTATAAAGAATTGTTGGATGATCCGGAAGTGGAAGCGGTATATATTGCGCTGCCAAATACTTTACATTATGAGTGGGCCGTGAAAGCTATGGAAAGCGGCAAACATGTACTGTGTGAGAAGCCGCTTGCACCGTGTGAAAAGCAGGTAAAAGAATTATTTGACACGGCAAAAGAGAACCATGTATATCTTATGGAAGCTTTTGCATATCAGCACAGTCCATATATCGTTGCAATTAAGAAAGAGATAGAAGATGGAACGATAGGAGAAGTTCGTTATATAGATTCCGCATTTATCACATCAGATTATAATAAGGAAAATATCCGGATGAGACGGGAGACTCTCGGAGGATGTACATACGATCTTGGAGTATACAACACAAGCCTGACGTTAGGACTTCTGAATGAAGAACCAGAAAAAGTCGAGGCTTCCGCAATCTTTTCGGAAGAAAAGATCGATAAGCTGACTTCTGTGGTCATGGAATTCGCAGATGGAAAGAAAGCAGCATTTACCTGTGGCATGACACTTGCAACGGATCAGGACAGGAGACTGGACCGTCTGGAGATAGATGGAACGAAGGGAAGCATTACCGGAACCAAATTTTCATTCAATGGTGATGGAGAATTAAGCTATACGATTCGTACGGCTGAGGGGCAGGAAGAAGTAAAGACGGTAGAAGTTCCACAGAATTATCGCCTGGAGGTAGAACAATTTGGCAGATGTATCGATGAAAATGAGAAGCCGGCGGTTACGGAAGAATTTTCGCTGAAAAATGTGAGACTTGTTGAGCGGATTCTGGAGGAGATCGGATATTAAGATGAAAAAGAATGAAAAGATCAGGACGCCGTTAGGAATCATTTCTGTTTTCAAGAATGAAATACCTGAAAGATATCATTGTGCAGCGGGACCGGAGATTCTACGTATCAGTGAGACGCATATACGGATTCGGACAATAGATCAGGCCGTATCCTGGGGAGAAGAAGTGTATTCACCAAGACTTCATCAGAACTGTATGAATCCTGAAAATATTACACTATATCCACTGGAGATTGAGTGGAATGGGGATAAAGTTACGGTTTCAGATCATTATGGGATGAAAAGGTGGATAATCGGGGAAAAGTTACCGGAAATTCAAGACTGGAATCTAAAACTGAAAAAATTAAGATGTAATCCCTGCAGAAACTGTGGAAGATGTTAGGAAACGAAAGAAAAGAGGGGAAAATATGAATTATTCAGAATGTATAGAAAATGCAAGAACACGTATTGGAAATTATTGTAAAGCCTGTCCGGAGTGTAACGGACGTGCCTGTAAGAACCAGATGCCGGGACCGGGCGCAAAGGGAGTAGGGGATACAGCTATCCGCAATTATGACAAATGGAAGGAAATCCGTGTACAGATGGATACAATTGCCGAGAATAAACCGGTGGATACATCACTGGAGCTCTTCGGGAAGAAATTCAAATATCCGTTTTTTGCAGGTCCGGTTGGTGCAGTAGGATTACATTATGGAGACTGCCTGGATGATGTGGCATATAATGATATTCTGGTATCTTCCTGTGCAAAATACGGAATTGCTGCATTTACAGGAGATGGCGTGGACAGTAATGTGATGGTTGCAGCAACAAAAGCGATTAAGAAAACAGATGGAATCGGAATCCCGACTGTGAAACCATGGAATCTGGATGTGATTGCCGGGAAGATGGAGATGGTACATGAATCGAAAGCCCTCGCAGTGGCGATGGATATTGATGCAGCAGGGCTTCCGTTTCTTAAGAATATGGAGCCACCGGCAGGAAGTAAGACGGTAGAAGAACTCCGTCAGATTGCGAAGATGGCAGGCACACCATTTATTGTGAAAGGTGTTATGACCGTCAAAGGAGCATTGAAAGCAAAAGAGG
>ENA-ORTZ01001747-ORTZ01001747.1-human-gut-metagenome-genome-assembly--contig:-NODE-1747-length-11714-cov-2.382537_pt1 | contig 11714 bp, 7 predicted proteins | sample MGYA00242075_ERZ509199 | MGnify/ENA primary metagenome ERZ509199 (study PRJEB26280, sample SAMEA2338824) | human gut metagenome | biome: human gut; feature: human-associated habitat; material: faeces...
GCGATGCGCGCGCGGTTAAACCGCACCGTTCTTCTCGTTACACACGATATGGACGAAGCGATTTATCTATCTGACCGCATTCTTATCCTGAATCCGGCACCGGCTGGGATCGTCAGTGAGATCCGGATTGATGAAAAGAAACGGGATCGGAACTGGCTGTATGAGCAGGGCGAGCTGCGGAAGACCATTTCTCAGAAAATTAAAGGATTTTAACAACATTTTGCAAGAATTCTCCCATCCTCTCTAGGTGGTGAGATGAATTGCCTTTTGGGAAAATCATGCAATATCTGGCATATTAAAACTGCGCATATCTGTGCACATAAATGAAAACAAATATAGAAGAACAAATGTTCTGAAAAACATAGACAAACAAGTGTTCCTGTGTTATAATATAATCAGTCGAAAGCAAAAGGAAAGGCTGATTTTATGAGAAAATTAGATAGTAATGCACACTCAGTGTTTTTGCTCTATTATCATTTGATTCTGGTTATAAAATACCGAAAAAAGGTACTGACGGATCCTGTTTCTGATCGGATCCGAGAGATTTTTGAATATATCGCTCCGAAGTATCATGTTACATTAGAGGAATGGAATCATGATCGGGATCATGTTCATATTATGTTCCGGGCCCATCCGAAATCGGAACTCAGCAAATTTATCAATGCGTATAAAAGCGCAAGCAGCCGATTGATTAAAAAAGAGTATCCGGAGATTCGGCAGAAGCTTTGGAAAGACCCTTGCGGGTACCGGAATAATGGCGTATTTCACGGGAGTCCACACGGATGAGGCCGCGCCCCGCATCAGCCGGCGGAGTGGCGACAACTTCAGGCTCCGGAACGGGTGCTGCCTTCTGTTGGGCATAACAGCAACAAAAGGAACCGGTCAACAATGCAAACAACAGGTTTTTCATAAACTAAATATCAAATGCCGTATATTTTCCTCAGCCGGGGCTTTCCCTTCAAGCAAAATCCTGCCTTCCATCAGAAGACGATCATCAGGAATGCTTTCCCGCCTGCTTCCCTCCCCGGTATTTTGCATCAAGCTTTTTCAAAAGTACGGCCAGTTCCTTTTCCAAAACCTCATATCCCCTGGCATTGGGATGCACCACATCCTTCATAAATTCATTCTGAGGAGAAGCACCGTCTGCGGAAAGAAGAGCCTTTCCCGGATCGGCAAAGAAAATGTTCTTTCCGTTATGCAGCTCCGCCAGCAGCCTGTTCGTCTGCTTCACCGGTTCCGCCAGGTTTTTCTCCTTCCTTGGAAGAACGCCCAGCAACAGAATTTTGGAAGAGGGGCATTTCCGGCGCACCAGGCGGACAAACGCCCTGATATTGTCCGCACATGCCTGCGGCGTATCCTTGCGGTGCCCCAGATTATTGGTTCCCAGCAGCACGATGATGACCCGCGGAGAAATGCCGTCCAGCTCCCCGTTTTGCACACGGTAATAGGCATTATCCACATAATCAAATCCAAAGCCCATATTCGTCGCAGTATGCGGACGGAATAATTTCTCCCAGGAACCCGCTCCCGTGTTTTTTCCGTCCCCGGAAGGCTCCCCTCCCCAGTGGTGGGTAATGCTGTCCCCTATCATCACATATTCAGGCTTGACGGTCCGGTTTCTTTTTTTAACGGCTTCATGCCGGGCATTCCAATCATACGGATCCCGCTGATGGGGCTCCGGCTTCAGGGTTGCGGGCAACGCGGAGGGAGGGATGGAAGGTGCGGAAAACGCCACACTGGCCCCCCCAGCAATATGGCGAGCATGTAGGAGAAGAAATTCATGATAAAAAAGTGAAACCGGTTTCCAGTTTAAGCAAATCCTGCCGTGCATCAAGATCGCAGGCGCCACTTTTGCCGGCAGAGTAAAAAAGACCACTGCCCGTCCGGCAAATCCCGCCGCAACAGCGGCCAGGCGAACACCGCATCCGGCCTTTCCTGTTCCGAGAGCCCTGTTGCCCCAGGAAAGCTCGACTCCCCAACGGAGGGTAATGCTTTCACCAAAAACGACATACCCCCGTTTGACGGTCCGGGTCCGTTCCATCACTGCCTCATGGCGTTTTTCCAGTCATGCACGGCCCGCTGGTTCTCCTGGGGCTTCAGCGTGGGCGGCAATTCATCAGCACAGGCACCGGAGAAACAAGCAACGCAAAAAACTCCCGCCAGCAATAAACAAAGGCATGCATAAGATTTCATAACGGTAAGCGTTGAGATACTGCAATAGAGATTAGGAAAGTAAAGAGAAATAATCTTCCGTCACTTTTCCGCAATCGCATGTTCCCCTCATTTTCCGCTCCGCAACGGACAGACAGGTGAAACATGCCAAAGCCAGCGCACCCGCGTTCTCTTCGCAAAGAATTAGCCTTGTTGTCTCCCGGAATTCACGATATAATTACGTGGCGCGGAGTTTTGCCGTTTCCGGCCTTTCAACGGCTGCGGAACGTTTTTCTCCGGTCTTCTTCACTACATCCTATTTATGATCAGCATAGTAAAAGACTTGAAGGAGTCCACCGCCCTTCCGAAGGAATGGCAGGGATTCAAGCCGGGAGCATGGACGGAGTCCATTGACGTACGGGATTTCATCCAGCATAACTACACGCCCTATTCCGGCAATGAAGAATTTCTTTCCGGCCCCTCCCAGCGCACGCTCCGTTTATGGGATGAACTGAAAGTCCTGCTGAAAAGGGAAATAGACAACGGCGGCGTTCTGGATGCTGATGAAGAAGGGGTATCCTCCATCACCTCCCACAAGCCCGGCTACATTGACAAGGAACTGGAAGTGGTCGTAGGCCTCCAGACGGACGCCCCCCTGAAACGGGCCCTGATGCCCTTTGGCGGCCTGCGCATGGCCCAGCAGGCCCTGGAATCCTACGGGTTCAAGATGTGCGAGAAAACCGCGGATATTTTCAAAAAGATACGCAAGACGCACAATGAAGGCGTTTTCGACGCCTACACTTCCGATATCCGGGCGGCCCGTTCCGCCGGCATTATTACCGGCCTTCCGGACGCCTATGGCCGCGGCCGCATCATCGGGGACTACCGCCGGGTGGCCCTGTACGGCACGGACAGACTGATTGCCGAACGCCGCAAGGACCTCAAAAACCGTGAACATTCCCCCCTTACGGATGAGCTGATCCGCCTGCGCGAAGAAATGAGCGAACAAATACGCGCCCTGGAAGAACTCGCCCAGCTGGGCGCCTCCTACGGCTGCGACCTCACTCGCCCCGCCGCAAACGCCCGCGAAGCCGTGCAATGGACGTACCTGGGCTACCTGGCCGCCGTGAAGGAACAGAACGGAGCGGCCATGTCCCTGGGCCGCGTTTCCACTTTCTTCGACATTTATTTCACCCGCGACCTGGAACAGGGGCTCATCACGGAAGAGGAAGTTCAGGAAATCATCGACCAGTTCGTGATGAAGCTGCGCATCGTCCGTTTCATCCGCACGCCTGATTACAATAACCTGTTCTCCGGAGACCCCACCTGGGTGACGGAATCCATCGGCGGCATGGGAGAGGACGGGCGCACCCTCGTCACCCGCAGTTCCTTCCGCATGCTGCAGACCCTGTACAACCTGGGGCCGGCTCCGGAACCGAACCTGACCGTTCTGTGGTCCCGGAACCTGCCGGAAGCCTTCAAAAGCTTCTGCGCCAAGGTTTCCATTGAAACGTCCTCCGTCCAATACGAGAACGACGACCTGATGCGCCCGCACTGGGGCGACGACTACGGCATCGCATGCTGCGTGTCCGCCATGCGCATCGGCAAGCAGATGCAGTTCTTCGGAGCGCGCGCCAACCTCGCCAAGTGCCTTCTCTACGCCCTGAACGGCGGCGTGGATGAACTCAAGGGCAAACAGGTGGCCCCGCCCTCCCCCCGCTACACGGAAGAAATTCTCAACTATGATGAAGTGATGGCCCTGTACGACAAGATGCAGGACTGGCTCGCCAAAACTTACATTGACGCGCTGAACATCATCCACTACATGCACGACAAATACTGCTATGAACGCATTGAAATGGCGCTGCATGATCCGGAAATCCTGCGCACGATGGCCACGGGAATCGCCGGGCTTTCCGTGGCGGCGGACTCCCTGTCCGCCATCAAGTACGCCACCGTAAAAGCCATCCGCAATGAAGAGGGGCTGATTGTGGACTTCAAGACGGAAGGGGAATTCCCCTGTTACGGGAACAATGACCCGCGCGTGGACGACATAGCATGCAGCCTGGTCAGCAATTTCATGGAAAAACTGCGCAAGCTCCACACTTACCGCAATTCCCTGCCCACCCAGTCCATCCTGACGATCACCTCCAACGTGGTGTACGGCAAAAAGACGGGCAACACGCCGGACGGCCGCCGAGCCGGGGAACCGTTCGCCCCCGGCGCCAACCCCATGCACGGAAGGGACAGGAACGGAGCCGTGGCGTCCATGCTCTCCGTAGCCAAGCTGTCCTATGACGACTCCCTGGACGGCATCTCCTACACCTTCTCCATCGTTCCGCAGGCCCTGGGCAAGGAGGAAAGGGAACGCCGCGTCAAGCTCGTCTCCCTGCTGGACGCCTACTTTGCCGCTACAGGTCACCACATTAATGTGAACGTACTGGAACGGGAAACGCTTCTCGACGCCATGGATCACCCGGAAAAATACCCGCAGCTTACCATCCGCGTTTCCGGCTATGCCGTGAATTTCATCAAGCTGACCCGGGAACAGCAGCAGGAGGTCATCAACCGCACCTTCCACACCCGCTAACCCGGACGACACACGGATGCCGCAGGTTTTTCCACAAAACCATGATCCGGACGGAGAAAGCTCCGTCACCGGTTTGGTTCATTCCGTGGAATCCTGCGGCACCGTGGACGGTCCCGGCATCCGCTTTGTCCTTTTCCTGTCCGGCTGCAGCCTGCGCTGCCGCTACTGCCACAATCCGGATACCTCCTACGTTCGGCGGGGCCGGCTCAGAAGCGCGGGTGATGTCCTCAGGGAAATAGCCCGTTACCGGGATTTTTTGCAGGCGGCGGGCGGCGGCGTCACCCTCTCCGGCGGGGACCCCCTCTTCCAACCTGATTTTACCGGCGCCGTGCTGAAAGGCTGCCGGAAACTGGGACTGCATACCTGCCTGGACACCTCCGGCCATCTGGGCGTGAATGCGGGCGAAGAAATGCTGGCGGATACGGACCTGGTCCTGCTGGATATCAAGGCATGGAATCCGGAACGGTACCGCTCCCTGACAGGCGGGGAACTGCGCCCTACGCTGGAGTTTGCGGAACGCCTGGCCTCCCTCCGCAAGCCCGTGTGGCTGAGGTATGTGCTGGTACCCGGCGTTACGGATAATCTGGAAGAAATTGAGGGACTCTCCCGCCATGCGGCGCTCCTGGGCAACGTGGAACGCGTGGACGTGCTCCCTTTCCACCAGATGGGGAGATTCAAATGGGATGAATTGAAGCTGGATTATACCTTGAAGGGCACCCCGGAAGCGTCCGCAAAACTGGCGGAACAGGTCCGCGGCATTTTCCGGCGGGAAGGCTTTCCGGATTGCGTGCATTAACCGGATTTTCGCGCCTTGGCGCCATCAACCGCAGCAAACCGAATACAGATATCTCCCCTCCTCATCTTCCGGATGAAAGGCCCTTCTCCCCTTTCCCAAATTATTCCTTTCCGGAAATTTCCCGCAAAGCATCCAGCACTTCCCGCACGGCAATGTGGCGGTTGCAGGGGACATCCCGGTCACAATCCTTCCGGAAGCAGGGGGAACAGCACTGGTGGCTGTAAAGGGAACGGTTGAATGTACCCATAGGGCGGTACACATCCGGAAGCCGGGTGGAAAACAGAGTCACCACCGGAAGCCCGCGGAAGGAACAGAGGGACGGGAAATCGCCATCCACGGCTACCGCCACCGAAGCGCCGTCCATGACGGAAAACAGAGCCTCCGGCGCACCCACAGCCAGTTCCACATTCAAATGTTCCGCCAGCGCGGCGGCGCGCTCCCGGTCTTCTTCCAGAGCCACCAGAACCGTCCGTCCCGGCAAAAGGGAAACCAGTTCCGTCCACTGCTCCCGGCTCCATTCACTGGCGCTTCCCAGACGGGAAAACGGAGCAATTAAAATGGGGGCGCCTTCCGCCGGGGCCGCTTTTTTCACAGGGAACAAAGACGGTTTACCGACGTCCAGCCCATGCAGCCCCCCCAATTGCAGATAAAGCTGCACCCGGTGCGCCGGGGGGGCGGCGCGCAGGACGGGGGCCTTTACCCGGAATTTGTATTTCCGGACGCCGGGATGCGTGTCCAGCCCGGAGAACATCATGGGGCCATACGGTTCCAGCGCTTTCAGGGTTTCCATATCTCCATCCAGCATGACGCCCATATCCAGCGGGCCGTCATTGTAAAATTCATCTGCCACCAAAGCTTCCCGAAGCTGCTTCAGGGAATCGTGCGGCAGCACATGGGTAACCTCCGGCACCGTCTTCCATATTCCCATCTGGGCAGACGGGCAGATAACGTTCACCTGCATGTCGCACCGGACGGTTTTCAGGGCACGAATCAGGGGAACGGTCGCCAGGGCTTCATCCAACGCCCCGGGAACGGCTACAAGAATGCGGTACGGCTTCAGCTCCATATTTTCCAGAAGCGCAGCCGTTTTTTTATCCTGCGGAGCAAAACGGTCAACGGATTTCCAGCGGTGGTGCATCCAGAACACATCCAGCACGGATTCCCGGATCAATGTTTCCAGCCCCCTGTTCACTTCAATAGTATCCCCCGCCAGAGAGCCGTCCGACCCGGAAAAATCCACCACATTCCCCATATCCGCTATCCAGTGGCCGGGAGCATCCGTACGCACCGCTATGGCCACCATGTCCGCGCCAGCCCTTTTTCGCAGCAGAGCGGGCAGCGGAGTCGTGCCGGTCACCTTGCCGAAAAAGGGGACATACACCCCCTCCCATACGAACTGGTCGCTCAGCACGCCCAGGGCCCCCCCTTCCTTGAGCATTTTCATGGGAGCCTTGATGCCGCCCTCCTTGGAGAACATCTGAGTTCCACGTTCCGTGCGCCGCTGGTACACGTATTCCTCCATCAGCGGATTGTCAAACTGGCGGTACATGGACCCGTAACGCTCCACCTCCGGGTAAAATGCGCGTATTCTCGCCAGCGCCTCCCAGTTGCCGGAGTGGGCTATGGCGCAAACCTGCCCGCGCCCTTCCAGCACAGGCGCGGCAAACTGTTCGTGCCCTCCGACCGTCACGCAATGCTTCAACTGCTCATCCGTCAGGGTGGCCGTCTTCGCGGAACACAGGAAATTGGCAATGGTCCTTTTGAAATTTTCCCGGCTTAATTTCTGCAGTTCCTTTCCGCGCAGGGCCGGATTCAAAACGATGCGCAGATTCCTTTCCACAATGTTCCGGCGCTGGGGAAGCAGATACCACGCCACGGCCCCTGCCGCGCGCCCCAGCCGGTACAGCGTTTTCATGCCCACGAGCTTCAACAGCCCTTCCATGAGCAGAAACCCTTTCATTCCCAAATGATGGGCAAACGTATTCCGGGAAGCCGGGGAGGAATCAGGAGAGGAAGAATCAGTCATAAGGAAAACCGGAAAAGATGTTATACGAATCCCCTCCGGTCCACAAACCCTTTATTCCCCCGGCTGAGGTCCCTTCCCGCATTTTATTTTCTCGGATAAATGACGTCTTCCCTAAATTTTTCCGCCGGCGCGGAATCCAAAGCCATCCCATGCTTTACTGCATCTTCCTCATAAAAGCATCTCTGCGGAGACGGCATCTTACTTTTGGCAAAGAAATGACTTTACAATTCTTAACTAAACGGTATATTCCGTCTCCCGAACCGAACACCAAACCGGAGTTATACACCATGAAAGTTCTTTCTTCCTTAGCCTCTATGAAGCGCCGCCACGCAGACTGCCAAATCGTGAAGCGCAAGGGCACGCTGTATGTGATCTGCAAGAGCAATCCCAAGTTCAAGGCCCGCCAGGGCGCTACGGCAGGCACGCGCCTTTCCAAAAAGGGCGTCAAGTAATCCCTGGCCCAGCACAGATTTCAAGAAGACCGCCGCCCGCCGGGTGCCGGTCTTTTTTTGCTGACCAAGCCCTTTTCCGTACATCCATGCAGCTTCCTGCCGTCCAAACCAAATTCCTGAATCTTCCCAACTCCTTCTCCCTGAGGAATGGAGCTACGCTTGACAAGGTATGCGTCGCCTATGAACAGTACGGAACCCTGACGCCGGAAAAAGACAACGCCATCCTGCTGTTCCATGCCCTTTCCGGCAGCCAGCACGCCTATGGCTACAATCCGGAAGTCCCGGGCACCGGCTCCCTCTGGAAACCGGAAAACCACGAAGGCTGGTGGAACAGCATCATCGGCCCCGGCAAGCCGCTGGACACGGACCGCTTCTGTATCATCTGCGCCAATTACCTGGGAGGGTGCTACGGCACCACAGGCCCCGCTACCCCCTGCCCTGCGGACGGCCAGCCCTACGGCTCCCGCTTCCCTCACGTGGAGATCGCAGACCAGGCACGCCTCCAGGCCCTTCTGCTGGACAGCCTGGGCATAGAACGCGTTCATCTTATGGGCCCCTCTGTGGGCGGCCTGATCGCCCTCAGTTTCGCGTGCCAATTCCCGGAACGCGTCCGGAGCTTCATCTCCATCGGCTCCGGTTACCGGGCTTCCATTGAACACCGCCTGTCCCTGTTTGAACAAATCCTGGCCATTGAGCTTGACCCGGATTTCCAGGGCGGGGATTATTACCGGGGGCCGGCGCCCAAAAAAGGGCTGGCATTCGCCCGTATCATCGGCCACAAATCATTTGTTTACCAGGAGGGGCTGGAACAGCGCGCCAGAAAAGAGGTGGGAGGCAACTACGGCCTGCTCACGTGGATGACCCCCACCCGCAGCACGCAAAGCTACATGCTTCACCAGGGGACCAAGTTCGCGGAACGTTTTGACGCCAACTCCTATATCCGCATTGCGGATATGTGGGCGGAGTTCGACATCCGCGACCACACCCCGGACGGAACATTTCAAACCGCCCTGGAAGGCTTCCGCCGCGCAGGGATTCCCGCGCTTATCTTTTCCATTGATACAGACTGCTGTTTCCGCCCGGCGGAACAGCAGGATTTCGCGGCGCAGCTTGAAGCCGCCCATATTCCCACGGAGTTCCATACCATCGCTTCCACCAAGGGACACGATTCCTTCCTGCTGGAGCCGGAGCTTTATGCGGAACCCATCCGGCGCATTCTGGCCGCAAGGAAGCCGAAGGGGACGGCGTAAGCTTTTTTCCGCCGCAAGAAGACACGGCGGAGCAGCGCTTAAAAAGAAATGATGCCGGGAACCGGAAGCGAGAGGGAAAAATCAACCATGTCATGAAGGAACGGCCAGGTTCCTTGCAAAGCGGAACTTCACGGCTCTTCAACGTGACAATAACCTGAGCCGGATGAACCCGAACAGGGTTTTCGCTGTCACATCTTCATGACTGATCATTATTACACCTCCGAAACGGAAAACGTCGGACAATTCCGCTGCGAAACCACCTTTATCCCTTCCAACGTTACGTTTGCCACGGACCTGCCCGCTTCTTTTGAAGGCCGCGCAGAATTCCCCTCCCCCGGAGTTTTGCTCGGTTCCACGCTCGCCTCCTGCATGATGAGCCTGGTTTCCGTGGTCGCGGCCAGAAAAGGAGTGGATTTGAAAGGCATGCGCGTTCTGGCGCGTGCGGCGGAATCATCCAAGGGAATTGAAAAAATTGAACTGAAGGCAATCATGCCCCTGGAAGGCAGCCACCCTCTCCGCGCCATGCTGGAAAAAACCGCCTTGTCCTGCCCTGTGCGCCAGGCGCTGCGGCCCGATCTGGAAACGCCCATTGAATGGGAATGGAAGTAAACAGCCATCAGGGAAGTCAACCCAAGCTTGAAGTTATCCTTAAAGAAATCCCGTCCATTCATGAAAAAAGCCGCTGCGGATGATTCCGCAGCGGCTTTCCAATTGGCTGACGTTTTTTCCTTTAGAAGTTGTAGCGGTAGCCGATACTCCCGTTGATGGAGCTGGAACCGCTGCGGATATCCGCGTTGCCGTCCACAAAAATGACGCCCTGAGTGCCCACGGGAACGCTCAGCCCCGCGCCAATCTGGAAGGCCGTGCTTCCGACCTTGGCGCCATACACCGGACGCGTATAGGAGGGATCCGCCAAGAAGCCCACATTGGCCTGCCCGCGGCGGTCTCCCATATCCTGGGAAACGTTCACCCGTACTTCTCCCAGCGCTTCACGCCCGAAGACGTTGGACCCCATGAGTCCGGAGAGCCGGGCGCCCACAGCGACAGCAGCCGTAGTCAGTTCCTGGTCTTCCACCTTCAGTCCGGCATTTCCTGCAGAACCGCTTTCCCGATAGCCGTCCATACGGGTCGTCACGATGGAAGCGTTGAACAAAGGCTGGAGAATCACGCTCCTGTCTTCATTGAGAGCGATGTCATACGCCAACTCGTACATGGCGCCGAAACCGGCTCCCGTCGTATTGCCGCGGGCCTGGTAAGACCCCGTACCGTAATCCACCGTGCGCGTCAGCGAGGCATCATTCCAGCCGCCCGTCAGAATCAGCAGATGGGACCATTTACGGTACTGGTAGCGGGCGAACAGATTGACATAGTAACTGTCCAGGTCTCCGTCCGCCGTATCCGCCGCGCTGGCCGTCAGGCTTCCGTAATTGGCCGTAAACGCAGCTCCCGCAGTGAAGCGGTCGTTGATATCCACGTCCATGCCTACCGTGCCTCCCCAGGTGGTGAGCTGGTAGCCGCTTTCATCCCCGCGGGTGTCGAGTTTGGCGTAGGAGCCCGTGCCTTCCATCCACATGTGGAAGCGGGGGAGGTCGTCGTTGACGTAGGCCGGGTTGACGCCCATGAGGGTGGTCCGGTTCCTGATCCAGCCCATCTGGCCGCGCAGGGCGTCCCTTTGCGCCGTCCCAAGCGCGTTGACCGTGCTCCCAGCCGCCGCCGCCATGGCGCGCTTCGCTTCCGAGGGGTTGGAAGACGTCAGGGCACCTACGGCGTCATCCACCTTCTTGAGGATGGAATCCGCAGCGAGATCGCCGGGCAGGTTCCAGAGCAGTTCCGCCCCGGCCCCGGAATTAAACGTATCCGCAAGGCGGGCGTATTTATTGTCCCTGGAAGCCGTGGCCATCAGAACGAGGTTGCCGTTTTCCATCACCAGGTACGCATCATTTTCAAATTTCTTGAACGCGGAGGAGGAGGGATCCAGCAGGATAGCCAGTCTGTCGCTTCCTCCCAGATCAATGGCTCCGTCCGCGTGCATGAGCGTGTAACTGCCGTCTGCGTCCAGAGTCAGCTCGTTCCCGCCAGTGGAACTGAGAGTTATTTCCGCGCCCTGGCTGATGCTGATGTTTCCGGTCACGCTGATGATGGGGCCGGCGTAGTCCGTGTTGAAGGCAAGATTCGTACTGGAACCGTCACCCAGCGTCAAACTGCTGAGGGTCAGCGCCGTATTGGCTTTCGGGTCGTCCATCGTGCCTCCCATCCGGATATTGAGGAGCCCCGTGTTATTAACTGCCCAGCTGCTGCCGGCAGCGGTCATGACATTTTCAAACGTCTGCCCGGCATTGCCGGAAATATTAAGCTGCCCGCATCCTTCCAGCGTACCGCTGAAAACGGAGCCGCTGCCCGAATTACCGGTATTGACAGCCAAAACGCCGCCAGCGCTCTTCAGAGTGCC
>ENA-ORTZ01001748-ORTZ01001748.1-human-gut-metagenome-genome-assembly--contig:-NODE-1748-length-11713-cov-3.808458_pt1 | contig 11713 bp, 10 predicted proteins | sample MGYA00242075_ERZ509199 | MGnify/ENA primary metagenome ERZ509199 (study PRJEB26280, sample SAMEA2338824) | human gut metagenome | biome: human gut; feature: human-associated habitat; material: faeces...
TAGCTCGATCGAGGATAAAGTGCTTCTCAACCATTTCGGCTCCAAGGGCTACTGCTGCAAGAACCACATCAGAGCCCATAGTATGGTCAGAGAGGCCTACCTTAACACCAAAACGTTCCTTCATATCAAGCATAGTGCGAAGATTGACATTCTCTAATGGTGCTGGATATGCTGATACGCAACGAAGAAGGGTGACATCGTTATTGCCTGCTTCGTGACAAGTTTTGATGGCAAGTTCAATGTCTTCCAGGGTTGCAATTCCGGTAGAAATAACCATTGGCTTTCCCTTACTTGCAGCATAGCGGATAAGGTTAACATCTGTAATCTCGAAGCTGGCAATCTTCATGATTGGATTACCACAGGTTTCAAGAAAGTCAACTGCAGTATTGTCAAATGGGGTTGAGAAGCATACAAGACCACATTTCTTTGCTTCATCAAAGATTGCTTGATGCCACTCCCAAGGTGTATAAGCCTCTTTGTAGAGATCATAGAGATTGGTATTATCCCAAAGTGTACCACCCCTCACTATGAAATCTTCCTTACGACTATCCAAAGTGATGGTATCAGCCGTATAGGTTTGTATTTTGATAGCGTCAACACCTGCTTCGGCAATAGCGCGAACGGATACTAATGCAGTCTCAAGGTTGTGCCCATGATTTGCCGAGAGTTCAGCAACGATAAATGTTTTGCTCATTATATATATCGTTCTAAATAATAATACTTTTCATCCTCTTGATAAACTCGATATCCTACCTTCAAGTGGTAGTGATATGAAGGGAGATTGTTCTTCAAGACTTCTGCCAAGATGCGATGAACGCCTCTCTCGCGAATGTATTCATCCATAACAGACTCAATAATTGTGCCATATCTCTTGCCATAAACAACAGGATTGATGTACAAACCATGTTCGGCAGAATCACCATCTTTGATACCAATGAAATCGTAAGAACCCACAAGTTCGTCATCACGAAAGATGGCGTAATAGAGTTTTGAGGTATCATTTCGGAGCGATTCCACAAAGCTTTGGTGTGACTCGAATGGGAATGGCTCCGGTTGTGTCATGTACTTGCGAATTGCAGGAAGGTTACGTACCTCCCAAATCTTTCGGCTTTCGTCGAGTGTCATGTCTGTATAATTGACAATGCGAAGGTCGAGTACCTTAAAAGCATCTAAGAGATTACGACTTGCATTGTGAATATTCATTTTATCAATGGAAACATTGGCATTTGACAAACATGTCTTAAAATCTGCTTTCATAAGGTCGCCCAGTGGCGTAATAAGGTTATTATTGCATAGGCCATGGTAGAAATCTACCTGGTTATCTATATAGTAACCGGCAAACACACTACAACCGCAAGCCAAAGCCTCATAGCTGACAGAACTAGCTGAACAAAGCACATACTCCGCACTTGAGTATTGTACTGCCATTTCCTCAGCAGTTAGACTGGATAGTATTGTTACCTTATCATACTGAATAAGCACAGCCTTATGGGTATAAACCTCACCCACTATTGCGGTAATCTGATTTACATCCTCACGAACATTTAGAGCCTTAACAGCTTCCTCTGTTAGGTTTTGTGGGTCTACGCCACCAAAACAAATTACCCATTTGCCTCTCAGCCTTTCTATATTTGAAGAAGGAGTAAGGAAAGGTTTACGTAGAAGTGCGTACGATGGACCCAAGCAAAAACGAGTAGCTGATTCTGCGTCATAAATGGATTGAGTTGCATTACCATGATTGATGATAAGGTCAGCATAGAAATGACGATCATGTATGTCATCAATATGAACTAGCTTGCAGCCTTTATCTTTGATTTGTTTCTGGTAATCAGAGGTGTAGAAATAATTATCCAAGACTACTATCTCATCACCTATAAGATATTCCAAAAATCTCTCGAATTTGCTATCATCAGAAGGCAAGGAAACGAGAGGGCACACTTTATCAGCCTCCCTCTGCTGGTATGTAGAGGGTGACTGAGTATAGAATGTGCAATCAAAATCATCTCTGAGCATGTCGGCAAGCGCAAGGGTACGGATAAAATGTCCATAGCCTATTTGCGCGCCTGCATCTGCCCGAAAGAAGATTTTCCGTTTAGTCATTTGAAATCAATTAAGTCGCTTAAAACCGGCCTGACATACAGGTCCTTCGAGAGCCCTCATTACATCTTTGCCATCCTCAAAATCGCGAATATCTGCAAAAATAGGATCGAGAGCCTCGAAATAGCCATCGAGTATTTCCTGCGTATGGGCAAGTGAAGTGTACATGAGCGTTCCTGCAAGGTAGCCCTTCTTAAGCATCTCCTGGGTCACATAGGTTTTGTATGCAAGGGCATTAGGAGAGTCGAATGTGTAACCGGCAAGTGCAGGAATGCCCCATTGATTTATCTTCAAACCATATTTGTCAGCTAGTGCCTGCCAACGTTCCTTGTTCTGAAGCCCCTTTGTGGTAATCTGTTCCCAAGACTTTTCTTTCTCCATTACATCGAGTGCCGCAAGTGCTGCAGTAGGTCCAATACGGTCGGTCCAGAATGTTGAACTAATCCAGGAACCCTGAGCAGCATCCATTATTTCTTTCTTTCCAAGAACTGCAGCAATAACATATCCGTTACCCATGGTCTTAGAATAAATGGTCATATCCGGATAAACACCATATTTCTTGTGGAGTCCGCCAAATGTCTCTCGGAAACCTGAAGTACACTCGTCGAAAATAAGTATTACACCATATACGTTGCAGAGATTGCGAATATGTTCAAGATACCCCTCAGCAGGGCCGAAATTGCGGCAAACCTCCATCTTGACAGCCGCAAGATCAGGCGTATTGCGGATGATGTTCTCTATCTCTTCGAAATTGTTGTAATGAAAAGGTATAGAAGAGCCACGGAGTCCTTTAGGAACGCCTGCTGTAGGAATGCCAGGAAGAAGATGTCCTGCAAGGGCATCGTTCTCGCCAAGGTTTACAGATACATACCAGTCGTGCCAACCGTGGTAGCCACAGATTGCCACTTTATCCTTACCGGTATAGGCACGTGCGATACGTACACACATAGAGTTGGCTTCGCCGCCACCACGGGTGTATCGTACACCACCGGCCCATGGATTCATCTTGATGAGCCGTTCTGCAAGATAAACTTCTTCAGGACAGTTGAAAGTAGTAAGGTTACCATCGCGAACAACCTTCATCACAGCTTCATCAACCTCCTCACGAGCATATCCAAGTGTATTGGTACCCACACCCATAAGACCGCAGTCGATATATTCACGACCGTCAAGATCCCATACGCGACATCCCTTTGACTTGCTATAATATGCCGGCCAATTCTCGGGCAACAACTGCTCGGGTCTTTTTGATAATAACGATGTTCCCCCGGGGATCAACGTTTTTGCTTTTTTGTAAAGCTCTTGTCCTTTACCCATTGTACTGAATATTTATTTATTAATTACTGAATCGTTAGCAAGTGATTTGGCATAACCCTCATTGTTCGCAAACTTACTATTGATTGCATAAACCTCCTTATGTTCAAGGAGATAGTCAATATAAGTTTTCCAGTCCTTGTCTATACCGAGATACTCGATAAGAGTCTTTATTACCTCAAAATCTTCCGGCTCATCTATAGTAATGCGATAGTCATCTGCATTGAAATCACCCGCGGGATTTGGATAATTGTACGTCTTGAAAATTTCACCTCCATTTGCCGTTCCATTCTTCCAGATATAAGGAGTAACGTGCTCTCGCTCAGACTTCAAACCAGCTTCTTTATGCGCCTTCTCAATAGCAGAAAATTTCATAACTTCTGTGTCGAGACCATTTGAAGTCTGAGCGAGAGCATCAGGGAAACTTTTTGCATCGGTATGCACATAATCATACTCTGGATGTTCGAGTGCGAATGTAACTACGGTATCGATTATATTCGGATCAATCAAAGGGCAGTCTGAAGTAAGCCTGATCACATAATCAGGCTTTTCTGATTCTGCTGTTCCGTAGAAGCGTGAAAGTACATCATCAACAGAGCCTTTGAAGTACTCAACACCAAGCTTATTGGCAACCTCTACAATGTATTTAGAACCTTCTTCGTCGGTAGTAGCAATCTTGAGTTTATTAATCGTTTTTGACTGAAGGATACGCTTGAGATGGATTTCGAGAAGCGTTTGTCCGTTCACCTCCTTAAGGATCTTTGCAGGCAGACGGGTAGACCCATAGCGAGCCTGGGTAATAGCTAAAATCTTCATGTTATTCCCAATTAATTGGTTTTAATAATTCTGTATCTTCAATCTTTATATCAAGATTGATTCCTACATCCTTTACAGAAGTGAAGTTCTGAAGAAGCTGTTCTTTGTTGTCCACTCCTATCAATACACCATCGATGTATGGATTATGGAGGTTGTAGTTAAGAGCAAGGTCTCCTACAGAGACACCTTTACTTGCTGCATATTTATCGAGCTGAATAAGATACTTCTTAAGCGGTTGAAGTTTCTCAGGAAGTGTTTCCCTATCCTTAAAGAAAAGCCCCTGGAGGAAGGTGCTACGGACATGTATCTCCACACCCATTTCCTTTAGTTGCTTGAAGTATGGCTCAAACTGACGGTCGAAAATATTGTAAGGCACCTGAATAAGCGAGAAAGGAATACCATCATTGAGAATCTGATCGAGTTCCCAAGGCTCATAAAGAGAGAAACCAATACGATCCACCTTGCCTTCTTTCTGAAGCTGAACGAAATCATTCCAGACGGACTTATTCTCACGATAGGCCTCAAAATGATGAAGAAGGTATCCGTAAAGACAATCTATTCCAAGAACCTTCAGAGAGTTGTTGAAAGTCTCAGCAACCGTCTTATCACACTTTGGATACTTACTGACAATCTTGAAAGATTCGCCAGCCTTTACATCACCCAGGACTTCTTCTGCATTACCATAGGCTGAGGAAGTATCCAAAATCAAGATACCTCCTACCTTGGCATTGTTTAGTATGTCTGATACCTGTTCTATTGAAGGGCGGCCAGCGGAATTTATTCCGTATTGGAGTCCAAACTGAACGGTACCCAATATTAATTTTCTATTCATGCAAACTCATTCTTCTTTTTTTAACGTAATCAATTATAAGAGCTGGAATAATTGAAAGGAAGAAAACTAAAAATGTAAACAAAACAATATTCACCACAGCATTTTGTGATAAAATCAAACAATAAGGATTAATGTAACACAGAATGAACATCTGAGTTATAAAGATATACCACGAATTACGTCCAAGCCAACACAGAAATGTAAAAAAGCTTCCAGATGGGTTTAAAACACCTACTCCTCTTTGCAGAAAGACAAACAACGCTAAGGTCCAAAAATAAGCAGGCCATTGTTGGGAAGCCCAGCCATAATCGAGAACGAAAGGTGAAAGATTCATATTTTGCAAGATTGTCAAATACAAAAGAGAGCCTATCACACAAAACAACACAATATACTTATTGTATCGTTTTAATGACAAAAACATATACGCAGGAACGCCTAGGAATAAATACCTAATGCATGTCAATCCATATAAACGTCCAGAAATAGAGGCACGTACACAAAAATAATTCAGTGTTAGGCATGTCAACAATACAAGAATATACCCCAAGCATTTATACCTTTTTAAAAGTAAGTATACGAAAGGAATAATAAGCCATATTTGGAGATATACCCATAGATAATAAGATCCTGGTCCTTCCCCACCAACCCTATGGAATATATCGCTAATTTCCAACGCATTACCATTTCGCAGTAATGTTACAATCATTTGACATATTACAACTATAAAGTATGGAAAGACTACCTGCTTTAACAATCTGCCAATTCTTCGTTTATTGAAATAGTTCAAAAGCGAATCACCTCTATCCTTAATTCCTTTAAAAGATAAATAGAAAGAAATAAAAAGGAAGATAGGAACAGCTTGTCCTATATGAAGCGAAGAATAAGTATGATTCAATACGATCCCAGGCAATATATGCAACAGAATAACCGATATAATGGCAAGACCCCTAATTGCATCAATAATTTGTATACGATCTTTGCTATCCATCATTTATTAACAAACTTTTTAACCTTACTGATTACATACTGCTGCTGTTCGTCGGTGAGGGTTGGGAACATAGGCAATGCAAGGCAATGTTTGTAGTACTCCTCAACGACTGGCAGGTCGCCCTCTTTGTTGCCAAACTGCTTGTAGTACGGCATGAGATTGAGCGGATAATAGAGTACCTGAGCGAAGATCCTGTTCTCACGGAGAAAGTTATAGAGGCCAAGTCGGTCTTCTACCTGAATGACATAAAGGTGATAAGCATGATAAACATCAGCCGCCTCGTATGGAGTCTTGATCTCTGGAATACTTGCGAATGCCTCATTGTACTTACGGACGAGTTCGCGACGGATTTCTACATTCTTGCGTGCCCGCCTGAGTTGTGAGGTTCCGAGAACTGCCTGAATATCAGTGATACGATAATTGTAGCCAAGTTCCTGCATCTCGTAATACCAAAGACCATCCTCGCGCTGGAGTTTATCTGCCTCGTGCGTGATGCCATGGGTGCGATAGAGAGCCATCTTCTCATAGTACTCTTCATTTTGAGTGCATGCCATACCGCCCTCACCAGTAGTGATGTGCTTAACTGGATGAAAAGAAAAGACGGTTATGTCGGAATACTTACCACATCCGCAATATACTTTCTCACCTATAGAGTTGATGAAATATGCACCAGGGGCATGACAAGCGTCTTCGAGAATCCACATGCCGTATTCGTCGGCTACCTTGCGGTACTCCTCCATGTTGTGAGGATAGCCGGCAAAGTCTACGAGCACCATACCCTTGTAAGTACCCTTAGGAGCAGCAGAAAGAATCCCCTTAAGCTTATTGATATCAAGTAGATAAGTCTCAGGGGCGATATCAACAAACTTAACATTACCCCCGCAGAAGCGGATGCAGTTGGCAGAAGAAGCAAAGGTCATAGGAGTACAAATGACATTATCACCCTCCTTAACGCCCAATGCCATGGCAGCAATGTGAAGAGCCGCAGTAGCATTGCAAACTGCTACAGAGTACTTTGCGTGTACATATTCACAGAAATCCTGTTCAAACTTGGCAATAGCGGGGCCACAAGTGAGGTAATCACCTCTCAGAGTCTCGACAACCGCCTGAATGTCGTCTTCGGAAATGAATTGACGACCATATGAAATGGGTTTGTCTATCATAAGTAATTAAAATTTTATTGACGGTTTGATGTAGAGGTGAATCTTTTCACGAAGTGATTCTACCGTTTCAAATACAGGATTCCCGTTAGAGCAATAGTGAAAGCCATCGGTAACAACTTGAGCGTTATAGTGTTCAAGATAGTTATCTAATGCTCGATGACCTGTATATGTTAGAGAAGGTAGGATAACGTAATAACCATCCATTTCTATTGTATTCCCACTTTCCGCTCTTGAAATGAGTTCCTCATAGATTTTCTCACCCGGACGAATACCAACCTCATCTTGTCCCATGTTAGGTGCAATAGCAGTAGCCAAATCTGTAATACGGTAAGATGGAGTCTTCGGAACAAATATTTCGCCACCCAGATGATGCTCAAGAGCAAACTCAACCGCTGTTACCACTTCTTGATTAGAGATAATGAAACGGGTCATGCGCTTGTCGGTAATAGGAAGGCTACGCCCCCCTAATTCCTTACGCTTAAGAAAAAGAGGTATAACAGAACCCTTGCTACCCATCACGTTACCATAACGAACTACGGAGAAACGGATATCCTTAGAGCCCTTCATGTTGTTGGCTGCCACAAAGAGTTTGTCGGACACCAACTGAGTAGCTCCATATAGGTTGAGAGGAGCACATGCCTTGTCTGATGAAAGGGCAATCACATCATGTACACCGGCCTTGAGTGCAGCATCAATAACATTCTCGGCACCATTGATATTAGTCTTGATACACTCCTCTGGGTTGTATTCTGCAGCCTCGATTGAAGCAATGGTTGCTGCATGGATGATGATATGAACCCCTTCGCAAGCACGAATCAAACGTTCACGGTCGCGCACATCACCAATGAAAAAACGAAGCTGAGGGAACTGCTTCTCAGGATAGAGCTGCTGTATCTCATTATGTTTTTGTACATCGCGTGAAAAGACGATGATGCGTCTCACGCTTGGATAGTCACGAAGAATGGTCTCTATGAAGCAACGACCAAAGAGTCCGGAACCGCCTGTTATCAGAATAGATTTATCATTGAACATAGGCTTAATCTTTCTTTGGTTCTACAGGATCAAAATAAGTATCAGGACGGTTAGAATCGAAACAACCGTTTGCCCAAATGACGGTAACCATATCCTCAGTATCGGAGAGGTTGATCAGATTGTGCGTGTAACCGGCTATCATTTCTACCACCTCCAGTTGCTTACCGCTCACCTCATAGCTGAGTACAGGATAAGGCCGACCACTCTCATCAAGCCCCTCCTTGCGAAGCTGAATGAGTCCATGGCCAGAGACAACAAGGAAGCGTTCCACAAGATTATGGTGCCAATGCTGACCCTTTGTGACTCCAGGTTTATTGATATTAATACTGACCTGACCATGGTTCTTAGTACGGATGAACTCAGAAAATGAGCCACGATCATCGGTCTTCATCTCAAGCGGATAAGAGATCTTATTATCTGGAAGGTAAGAAACGAAGGTGCTGTAGAGTGCCTTACGGAAACCATCAGAAACGCAAGGAATCTGCAGGTCGTAACGCCCCTTGTCAAATGAATAGAGAAGGTCTGCAATATCGCCTAGACGTACCTTATATACATTAGGCACGTAGCAGTACTTGCCCTCCTTATATTCCTTACCAGCAAGACAAGAAATCAAACTATCGACTACATCGTCGATATATGAAACATTTAGCATTAAGCTAGGATCGTCCATCTGGATGGGACGTCCATTTGCTATATTATTACACATGCATGAAACTATATCAACGTCTGTAAGGTCGCTCCATTTACCGAACAAATTTGGGAAACGATAGACAAGAACTTTGGCTCCGATCTCCTGAGAGTATAGGAACATGAGCTCCTCATCTGCTTTCTTTGACTGACCGTATGGATTGTCAAGAGCCGCCAAAGAAGACGAACTGATCATGACAGGACAACTATTGCGATACTTCTTTAGCGTGTCAAGCAATGGGATTACGTTAGCTAGGTTGAAGACAAAATCTGCGTTTTTGCACCATTCGTCCAGTTTCTCAGGAGTACTATCGTTGTCATACTCATAGATGGCTTCAATAGGCTCGGGGAGCTTGTACCAGCGTGCCTTCTGGTCAGCAATGTTATGGAGTTGAGAGCAAAGGTTCTTTCCTACGAATCCCTTTGCTCCTGTTACCAATATTTTCATTAGTCAATAAAACTATTATTCAGAACGAATTTCTTTTGCTTTAGCTCGTAGCTGGAGTCCAAGGTCCTCACGAATGAAGGTAAGTTTGTGTAGAAGCACCTTCATGCCTTCCACATCAAGACGAGCTGTGTTGTGGCTATGATATTCCTCCATCTTGTCAACTTCTGGATTGCCACCCTCAACCTTATCGTAGTTAAGATCGCGACCATCGCAAGGGATACGATAGTAACTGCCCATATCGATTGCACGCGCCATCTCCTCGCGAGTTACAAGAGTCTCATAAAGCTTCTCACCGTGACGAGTACCTATAACCTTAACCTCTGTATCAAGATATTTAGGATCAAGCTCTGCGTATGTTTCCTTCAAAGCCCGAACAAGAACATCAAGTGTAGCAGCAGGTGCTTTCTGAACGAAGAGGTCACCATTCTCACCATGCTCAAATGCATAAACAACAAGATCAACAGCATCATTAAGAGTCATCATGAAGCGGGTCATGTTTGGATCAGTTATAGTTATGGGTTTACCCTCCATCATTTGCTCGACCCAAAGAGGAATTACAGAACCACGGCTAGCCATTACATTACCATAACGAGTGCAACAGATAGTGGTGCCTGCATTAGCGCCAAGCTGACGACCTTTTGCAGTAGCAACCTTCTCCATCATAGCCTTAGAGATACCCATGGAATTTATAGGATATGCAGCCTTGTCGGTAGAAAGAACGACGATATTCTTTACACCATACTCAATAGCTGATTCAAGTACATTATTTGTGCCATATACATTGGTCTCGACAGCCTGCATTGGGAAGAACTCACAAGAAGGAACCTGCTTGAGGGCAGCTGCTGAGAAAACGTAATCCACACCACTACGCATCACAATATCAACACTCTTACGATCACGAACGTCACCAATATAGAATTTCACTTTGCTTGCGATATTAGCTGAATAGGTACTCTGGAGATGATGACGCATGTCATCCTGTTTCTTTTCATCACGTGAGAAGATACGAATTTCCTTAATATCACTCTCAAGGAAGCGCTTAAGTACCATGTTACCAAATGAACCAGTACCACCTGTTATCAACAGGGTCTTGCCTGCAAAACAGCTCATATTTTTCAATTGTTTAATTAGGTTTATACTATTAAAATTCTTTTTTTATTCTTATGGAGTCTCTGAAGCCTTTCGGGAGCAGCGGCGGGTTTGTTGAGTTTGCCCTTTAAGCACTCTTTTCGACTGAAAGGAGAAATATAAGCACCCAATTACTTACCCCCATTTAAAAATGAGTGACATAGCTATTGGGCGTAAGCGTCCAAAACATGGTACCCCCCTTTCAGGCGAGTGCCAATAGGCACTCGTCACTTGCCTTGGATATTAAGTTTTAAATTGTTTTCACTAATTTGTTAGACTGATCATCATAGGAAACAGATTCTCATAATCTGTTCGGTAAACGTTCTACATAACACCTCATAACAGTTAATCGCCTGTGACGCTCGTAATGGATCATTTTAACTTTTTTAGTCTTTAGACATGAAAATATAAACATCCCCTCGAAGAGGATCACGATGATAACGGGAGCGGATGAACTCTGAAGCACGGGGAGCCTTGCAGCGCATATCGTGAAAACTGGGAAGATAATAGAGCCGGAAATCGTCAACATAAACCCTCCAGTTTCTCTACCAAGGCTTTTAAACCACGATAGTCCAAGTTACTCTTACGGATATTAAGACCGTCACGGGTCTGAATGGTGACCAAAATATTACCCGAAGTCATTCCGGGGAATAGCCTACTTTAGAACAACATCATCACAAACTGGAGCGAGGGATTCTCCCATAAGAGAATCTGAAGAAGGAACACCTTCAATCTGAACCAGAACAATTTTCTTACGGGTCTTCACAAACCAACTATTAAAATCATGATAAGGAACACCGTGGGTCAAACAAAAAGAATTGATCGAAATGCCTTTCGGTTCACCCTCAGTCTTGTAGAGGAACCATAACTTCTCAAAATCACTGCTGCTGTACATAAAATTATTTTTAAAATGTGCAGCAAAGGTAAAGTCTTATCGAAAACAAGTTAAGACGTCATTTTTGGACACTTAACTCTTTCTTTGAAATTAAAGATAGAATTTGGCAAGCAGTTCACGAAAAATTTTCACATTTAAACGATGTATCATTAAATTTACGGTTATACCGATCAGTCTACCTCGCTACACGGATACTGGTTTTCCTCCAAATTCTTTAAATGCTCTACAATCTCAAACTCTTCCCTCGTCAATTCCCGCTCCTTCCAACCGTCTATTATTGCGTGTGCCTCCGCTGCCAACTCTTCATCAAAGA
>ENA-ORTZ01001749-ORTZ01001749.1-human-gut-metagenome-genome-assembly--contig:-NODE-1749-length-11708-cov-3.090106_pt1 | contig 11708 bp, 11 predicted proteins | sample MGYA00242075_ERZ509199 | MGnify/ENA primary metagenome ERZ509199 (study PRJEB26280, sample SAMEA2338824) | human gut metagenome | biome: human gut; feature: human-associated habitat; material: faeces...
CCTCCAGCTGACGGCGGGCCAGGCGCTGGGCCTCCAGCACACGCTGCTTGCCCTCGGCCACAGCGGCCTCCTTGCGCTGTTTCATTTCCTGCTCCAGCTGGGCCACTTTCTTGATCTCTTCCACTGCCATATCAATCACCACCCTGTTGTTTCGTTGTGCGGTTTTTTCTTCCAGAAACAGATTGGATATCTAGCTCTGATTTTAGGCGAAATCGCACAGAATTGCAAGTACATTTTCCCCTCCCCGTCACGGTCCAATCCACTCCTTTTTCATTTCTAGGTCTTTTTTCCAGTCTTTTCTTTCCTTTATCTCCCGGTTTTGTTGGTTATTACACGTTTTTTTACAGTTTGCGCATTTTGTATGAATCCTACTCCCTTCGCGGCTGCAAAAACCGCCCATTTCCGTAGAAATGGGCGGTTTTTATCTTTCATATGACGTTTTAAGACAGGAGCGCCTGGCTGACTGTGCTGCTGGAACCAAACTGCTGGACATACAAAACCAGTTTCTGCTGGGGGTTCTCCACCCCAGCCCCAGTCAGGGCAGACAGGACTGCCTGTTCCTCTCCGGAAATCCAGAGGCGCTGACCATACTGATTGATGTTCTGAGCTGTCAGGCCGGAATTGCTGTCCTGACCGCCGATCTGCTCCTGGCTCACCTCCAGAGATAAGGTGGTCCCGTAGGGCTCCAGAGCCTTAGCCGCCTTGGCCAGGAAATCGTCCATGACCTGAGAGACCTGCTGGCTACCGTACTGGATGTTGCTCAGCAGACCGTCCGCCTGGGTAGGATAGCCGCAGTGGTCCAGTACGATTTCGTCAAAGCCCATCTGGGCCAGCTCTGTCATCAACCCAATGAGATAATCCTGCACCTTCTGGTTGGAGGGGTCGCTCCAGTGCATCCCGTCCCCGTCCTTCCACCGGTACCCGCTGGTAGTCTGGAGGGTATAGGCCATCTGGCCTCCCACAGCCTCGTCCCGGAAGCAGGACATGCGGGCCACCGTATACACGTTGCCCTCGTTCCAGCTCTTCAGCTTCTCATTGACCTGATCGTCCTGGGCCTCGGACTGCACGGCAGAGGCCAGGCTCTGCTGGCTCTTCCAGCCCAGCTGCCCCTGGTCATTTTTCATATCCACCACCACGCTGTCGGCCTCCTGCTCCTGAACCAGCTGGGCGGCGCTTCCATCCAGAATGGAGGACAGGGAGGCATTCACGGCCTTGGAGGAGGTCTTCTCCTGGGGCTGCTGCTCCTGGGAGGTATCCCCCTGGTCGGAGGTATCACCTGAGCCATCACCGGGTTCCTGGTCGATCACGTCCAGGTTACCCACATCAGGATCCTTGGACTCGTGATCGGAAAACGGGAAGTTTACCCGCAGCCCATTGTCTGTATAGGAGATATACTGCTGACCCCACAGCAGGAACGCCACGGCCAGCACCACCAGGATAGCCAGCACAAGGGCGATCCATTTCAGCCAAAAGCTGGCTGTTTTCCGGCCGCGATAAGAATGATAATCAAATTGAGACCGCCGCACGGCACTGCCTCCTTCCACAATATGTTCGATATCCACATCTTATGTGTTATTTGTGATGTGAATATTATAGCAACCTTTTTTTCCTGTGACAACCGGACAAATCTCATGATTTTCTTAAGTTTTTTCTCTCTTTCTCCCCATTCTGACAAAATATACCTTTTAGATCACCATGCCGCCGTCCACCGCCAGCACCTGTCCGGTGATGAAATCGGCCGCGGCGCTGGTCAGGAAGAAGACGCCCTCTGCCACATCCTCCGGCCGTCCGATCCGCCCCAGAGGGGTCTCCTCCGCCAGGGCCTGCATATCCTGAGGTGAGAGATGGGCGTTCATGTCGGTATCAATGACACCAGGGGCCACACAGTTGACCCGGATGTGGGAGGGCGCCAGCTCCAGCGCCAGGGACCGGGTCAGCCCCACGAGAGCGGCTTTGGTGCAGGCATACGCCACCTCGCAGGAGGCTCCCCGCAGTCCCCAGATGGATGAGATGTTGACGATGCAGCCCGCCTTCTCATGGAGCATGTGGGGCAGTACTGCCTGGATGGTGTTCCGGGCGCCCCCCAGATTGACCGACAGGTAGCGGTCCCACTGCTCGTCGGTGATATCCTGAAACTGGATCTGCCCCGCAATGCCGGCGTTGTTCACCAGCAGCGTCACCGGGCCAAGGGCCGCCTCTGTCTCCCGGACCATGGCCGCGACAGAGGCCCGGTCCGCCACATCGGCCTGCACCGCCATGGCGCTGCCGCCCCTGCGGCGGATCGTCTCCGCCACCTCCTCCGCCTGCTGCCGGTGCTCCAGATAATTGACGCAGACGGCATATCCCTCTTCCGCCAGTTCCAGCGCGATCGCCCGACCGATCCCCCGGGATGCGCCGGTCACCAATGCTACTCGATCCATTGTGTTCCTCCTGTCAATGTGCTGTGAGCAGTATAACAAAAAAAAGCAGATCGCGCAAGAAAACTGTTGACAAAAGGAGCTGTTTCATGTATCATATGAATGTTCCGTTTCGGACGATTAGCTCAGCTGGCTAGAGCACCTGCTTGACGTGCAGGGGGTCACAGGTTCGAGTCCTGTATCGTCCACCATCAAAATCCCTTAGAGCCGCAAGGCTTTGAGGGATTTTTTCTTGTCCAAAAACGGCGGTTTCCCTTAAAGTTTCCCTTAAAGGAGCAAACGCTGTTCTCAGCCAGTGGAAACACCTTGAATGGTATGCTCCATTCGCTCCGCACTGTCCTTTTTCATTTGCGGAGTAACGTGACCATACACGTCCAAAGTAAAAGCTGCCGTAGCATGGCCCAGGTTCTCTTGAACGGTCTTAATATCGTCACCGCCTTTGATTGCCAGAACCGCATAGGTATGCCTCAAATCATGAAACCGCACATTTGGAATTCCAATCTTCGCCACAATTCGCTTAAAGCAATCATAGACTGTGCGGTAGGACAGAAAACCTCCTGTTCTGTTGGAAAATACAAGACCATTCTCCGTCCATAAATCACCAGCTTCTAGCCGTTGACCGTTTTGTTTGACCTTTTGGAGGCGAAATAAACGCACCACAGACGGAGCTAAAGCAATGACTCTACTCTTGCCATTTTTGGTTTCCGTCAGGTAATAGGTTCCGCCTTTTTGCTGATGGCGGCGGAGCTGCTGCTTCACCAAAAGTATCCCTTGTTCAAGGTCTACGCAGTCCCAGGTGAGGCCAAGAAGTTCGCCTTCTCGCAGTCCAGTAAAAACCGCTATTTGATAGAGGTATCCATGAGGATGGCCTTGAATCGCTTTCAGGAATTCGGACAAATGGCCTTCATCCAGCGGGGCAATTTCCTTTTTTGCCGCTCTTGGTGGTTTGCAGGCATCCGCAGGGTTTGCCCGCAGATAACCTATTAAAACCGCCTGCTGCAACGCCTTTCTGAATACCCCATGCACATTTCGGACAGTTTTAGGAGACAGTGGCCGTATTCCTTCCTTTGAAGGGTGCACCAAGTCATTATACACAGCCTGAATCATGGGCGCAGTCAGCTTTTCCAGCTTGACCGCTCCAAGGCGAGGAATGATATAGCTATCCAGATTTTTCTTGTAGAGATAAGCCGTATCCTCTTTCACATCATCTGTGTATGTTGCCTTCCAAGTCTCCATCCAGTCCCTGACCGTCATACGGCAAGGCTCCTGATACGTGCCTCGGTCTATTTCGGACGTTATTTGCCGCAGCTTTTGAGCGACTTCCTTTTGGGTCTTTCCTGTAATTGACCTCTGGATTTGTTTGCCTGTTCCTGGATCATATCCAGCGGTATAGCGGCCTTCCCAGAACGTGTATTTCTTTCCGTTCTTGGTGCGTATTACTTTTCTAACATTGCCGGTGCCATTTGTGCCCCGGCTCTTTTTATTTTCATTGCGTGGCATTGTGTTGCTCCTCCTTTCTCAGCCACGCAGATACGTACTATGGAATTATGCTTCATCTTCTATGGTGCCTTGCCTCGGCCAACATCCATGGCTGCTGGCCTGACAAATGCTCCCATGAAGGCGGGGTAAATTATGCGTATCCACGTCACAGCAGAATCAGTCGTTCTCTAACAGCTCTTGGATTGAGCTTTTGGGAATTCGATACTGTTTCCCTAGCCTTATGCTTTTGATACGTCCACAGCGAACGAGATCATAAGCTGTGCTCCGGCCAATGGCTAGAATCTCGGCAACTTCATCCACCGTTAAAAATAGTGGCATCTAATCTAAGCTAGCAACTCGTTTGACTTTTGCCATAAGCATTCCTCCTTTTCCTAAACAAATATGAAGGCCTAATGTTTTATCAGCCTACGCCTAAATATAGCGCAAAAAAGTTCCGTTGTCTATCGATTATTTCCACAAATCCCCCATTTTTCGTAAAAATTTATACCAACCGTTAGAATCCTATTATTCTATATGGTAAAACTCCATTTTTAGTCTTCCTCAGAAGCCGTGTTTTCAAGCGTCTCGTTTTGTTCATTTTGACGAAATCCGTCAAGCCCATTGACATTCAATTCGCATCAAATATATAATATTGTTCGTGATATCGCCAATAAAATTAAAAATTTACATTTTTAAATTAAAATTAATTTGTATAATTCTTATTTTCGAGGTGTGCTTATGAAACAATTAAGAGGAAGTCACCGTTTCAACAGCTACAAGGAACTGTGCGCAGCTTTGGAAATCACTCCTGCGTCAAGAGGGAAGCAACGGGAAGCCCAAAAGCAAGACATTCAGAAGATGTACCGCATGACCGTTCACAAGAACAATTCCATTCTTTTGGAGCGGATTACAAAGGAGTCCAGAGCGCAGGAGGATCACCGGCACAAAGTTGAGTCAGGGCAAATTAAGGTAATTGATGGCAGAGAAGTGGATTTGGGTTCAAATCTTCTTTATCAGGATACGCACATTGACCAACTGATTCTGTTCCGAGCCTTTGGAGCAGAAGACAAGATCAATACCAAGGAAGGCTTCGTAATCAGTTGCTTTGACCGTACCAAGCTATTCAAGGAGTTACTAAAGCGCAATGGATTAGAATGTGCCAAGTATTCCGCAGAAAGCCTTCAACTGGCTCATGAGTTGATTGTCAGCCGATTATACGCTATGGTTAATGCCAGACTTACACGCTTTGAGAAAAATGGGTACATACGGATAGACAGATATTACCTGCTGAAGGGCAACTATGAAGCCTCTATTGAAGAGGTCCAGCCTTCAGTTGACAAGGCCTTGAAAAAGATGGGGTTCAAGAGCGAGTTCCAGGCCTATCTCTCAAAGGAGCGACGAGAACAGTTTTTGGAACTGCGGAATGACTTCTATCATGAAGAAACTGGCGACAGTATTCTTTGCAAGCGTTTTGAAATTCACCCGCTTGTTCCTATTGAAGAGGCCTGTGGAGAAGATGACCTGGTGCCAGATTTGTCTAACAAAGATATCCAAATCATCCTGACCGCTTTCTTTGACATTTTTCGGGAAAAGGCCCTTTACGACATTGACAAATTGGCGGCTGCGAAGATCTGGAAGAATAAAACAGACAGGACTCGCAATGAGAAATGGCAAAAATATCAGAAAGAAGTCAAAGAGATTGTCCGTACCTACTGCGCCTATATGAATAATCCCCTCCATGATGAGCCGCAAGCTTTTTACTCCATAGATGAATTACAAGAATACTATGAAAACTTGGATGAAAGCATAACCGCTCTTGACTATGATCATATTCCAGACTACGCCAAGTACAGCGAAGACGCTCAGAGAGAATATCTGGATAAAATCAAGTATGAACAAGGTGATCAAACTGGCGACTATGATGAGGTAAATGAAAATGGCAAAGACGAATACGACTTTTATGCACTTTCCAACATGACAGAAGAGAAACTTGACGAACTACGCAGCGCGTCGAAAGCCGAGCGAAAAAGCAAGCAAGAAATCTTCGCAGCATTTGCTGATGCCATTGGTTGGAATGATGACGAGCCTTTCTAAGAAAAATTACCTATGGCTTTTTCTGGCGACATTTATCTCTTTGTAGTTCAACGACTGATCCTCATCCGAAAACACGGCCTAAAAAATGGTGAAATCGCATATTTTATCTGTTGGATCTTCAAATTCTGGAACAAATTAAGGAGCTTCTATTTCCATATATAATTATTCTAATTAGAGATGTCATATATATCAACGACTGTCAGTTATTTAGGACCAAAATTAGAAATTTCCCTTGGTAAAATATATCTCCAAACGGGATATACGTCTGTGTTTTGAGATCAAAAAATGAAGAAAATATTTGTTTCGCCAGAAAAAGTCATAGGAAAAATATGGAAGTTTCATTATGGATGGGGAATTTCCAGTATAATGTGATATGTAGGAGTATGTTTCTCTTCTCGTGACAAAAGGCGCAAAATTACAAAAACTCCCTGGTGGTTGATCTCAAATCGGTCAACGGCCAGGGAGCTTTTTTGTGGGGATTGAAAGTGTAGGTTCAAAGGATATCTGCTATTTGGGTGGTTTTGGATTGTTTGTCAGCCCTAGGATATAGTCTGTTGAGGTCTGGTATTTCTTGGCTAAAGCAATCAAGAGGTCTGTGGGAATATCACGATACCCCTGTTCATAGCGGAAGTATTGGGGCTGTGTGATATTGAGGTATGCCGCAAGTTGTCTCTGTGTCAGATCATGGTCTTCTCGAAGTTCTCGAATTCTCTTGTAATAACCCATCTGCTGCATCCACCTCAATATCCATTTGGGTATCTTGACAGTACAGCATTATTGTGGGAGAATGATATTGTGATATCCATTTAGATATCAACATTTCATTTTGGAGGAACGGAAATGAAAGTCAGCATAAAAAATTTGAATGTTCAAATGGATCTTAAGACCAAAGGGATGGAACTCGAAATTCGTGATCCGCAGGGAAACTTTCAAGGAGATTTAGTGGTGAGCAAATCCAGTCTTATTTGGTGTAAGGGAAAAGTAAACCCGAAAAATGGAATAAAGAAAAGTTGGGAGGAAGTAATTAAATATTTTGAGGGCGAAGAGTGAAATGTCCCTCAATGGTCGATGGGAATACCGTTATTGAAATACATATTTCAATTTCTGAACTGTTCCCATAAGGCGATTTTTACTACCAACGGAAAATGAAGAAAGGAATACAGCAATGAAGAAAATTATTTCGCTGATATTAGCTGTCCTGTTAATAGGGTTCATTATCGTTCCAGCTTCAGCAAGTGGAATGGATGATTTTCAGTTAGCATTTTTCGAAGACACAATTCAAGATGTTGAAAATAATACTTCTATCGAAGATGCACAAGCAATTCAAAGTGGGCAGACCATACTTGGCAGAATGAGACTTCCTGTCTCCTGGAAAGGGTTGACAATGCCTGACGGAACCGTTTCTGACGATTATATGGACATGGATTATTTTAAATTCACATTGACTCAAGATAGTATTGTTTTTTTAGCAGTATTCCCCCAGGATTATGAAACTGATAATTATATGATGGCCACCATTTCGGACGAAAGTGATACTACTCTTGCACGGACAGAGGCATTTGAGGGCGATGATGGGGTTTGGCTGTCTGCTATTTTTGAGCAGCCGTTAAGTGCTGGAACCTACTATATTACGTTCCTTTGTGGTGTTGATAGTACAAAATATAATGGCGCAGAATATATGGGATATTTTGAGGCGATCCCAGCTAATACTAGTGGTGTGGTTTCTCCAAGCACAGAGCATAATACTCAGTCACAAGGGTCTCTTTCTAATTTTGTAAAGGTAAACACTTATACTGTTGGGGAATTTACAGATGTTTCGGCTACAACATGGTGTGCAGATAATGTGCAGACTGCATATGAATATGGTCTCATGTCTGGGAAAAGCGGTAGTTACTTTGATACAAATGGCGATCTTACCATTGCGCAGGCGATTGTGATGGCATGTCGGTTGCATAACATTTATTATGGAAATAACTACACATTCCATTCAAGTGATCCTTGGTACCAGGACTATTTAAATTATGCACTTAGCAATGGAATTATTGAGAGTAGCTACGAGAATTATGATGTACCTATTTCGAGAGCAGGATTTGCCATTATCCTCAATGGTGCTCTTCCAGACAGCGCACTCAACCCAATCAATACTATTGAAGATCAATCCATTCCTGATGTGCCTGCTGGCAGCAATTATTATAACGCTGTTTATCGCCTATACAGGGCAGGTATTCTTACAGGAAATGACTCTAAAGGCACATTTACTCCATTCAGCCATATTACTCGTGGAGCAGCCGCAGCTATTGTTAGTCGAATGGCAGACACGACTCTTAGAAAGAGTATTACGCTTAATGTCTCTAGCGATCCTACATCTGTAACCTTATCAGCAAGTAGTCAGACAATTTATGTTGGAGAGGGAGTAAGCTTAACTGCAACGGTTCTTCCATCCTCCGCAAGCAATAAGGCCGTTACTTGGGCATCTTCAAACCGGGCTGTTGCTACTGTGGAAGACGGCTATGTGTATGGTAATGCTCCTGGAACCGCAACGATTACCGCTAAAACCTCAAACGGAAAAACCGCTAGTTGTACGATAACTGTGAGAGAAAATACTAGTTCGCAAGGATCGAACCAAGGTTCTTCTACTTCGGCAGGTGATATCAATAGTTTCAACTTTACGCCATATGCAAAAGCAGCATATGAATACGCCTGTCTATATTCTGGCCAAACAATAGGAGTAACCGATCTTTGGGGCGGCTTTTCACCTAATCGGCAATATGTAATTATTCTTCTTGAGAGCCGCTCTGAGGGGAGAGTTTATAGAGTAAGATATAGTATAGGGGCAATGAGTGATCCGGTCATTTCAACTATTCGTACAACTGCATGGGATTATGCTCAAACAGAGATAAATATGGGCGCAATATATAAAGAACTCAATATTAGCACACTTATATAATCTTGACCAAATAATATTATATTTTTTCACACCTCCAACATCAAATGCCCCTCAATGGCCTGTTCGATTTCCTGTTGCTGGATGCCGATATAGCGCTGGGTCACGGCGGCGGAGGAATGCTGTAGAAGCTGCTGGACCAGAGCAATGTTATAGTGGCTGTTCTTGTAAATCTCTGTGGCGTAGAACTTCCGAAAGCTGTGGGTGCTGATGCCTGTATAGCCCAGGTAGTCACAGACCAGCTTTAATTGCTTTTGGACAGCTCTGGTGGTGATGGGGAAGATCAGCTCCTGAGATGAAATCTGGTTATCCAGGCAGTAGCAGCGGATGAATTGATAGAGGGCAAGGGGGACAGTAAACGTTCTGGCCTTTTGGGTCTTCTGCTCCTTGATAGACAGGCGGTATCTGTCTCCATCTCTCACAATGTCTGCAAATCTCAGCTTCACAATGTCTGAAATCCGCAGTCCCAGGTTGGCCTCCAGGATCAAGGCTGTGGCAGCTCTGGGGTTGGGTCTGCACCCTGTAAAGCCCTGTTTCATGGTGTGAATGATCTCTTTGTACTGCTCCTGGGTGAGGGCAATCGTTCTCTTGTTCATGGAAAATAACCTCCTGAAATGGCTTCAAAATCAGGGCAAAATCCGAACTTTCAGCTCTCAGATTACGAACTTTTCAGGCAAATTCGGATAAGCCCTTGGAAATGCTGGATTTTGGTATTCGTATTTCTGGACTTTTACGAACAGACAGGGAAAAAGCTCCCCATACTTGGATTTTCGTCCAGGCATGGGGAGCGTCTTTTTATCGGCTGCGCAGGATGATGTAGAGAAAGATGAAGATGGGCAGCTCCATTGCCAAAATGATCCCTTCCAAATCCATCATCGTTAAGACCTCCTATATCCTTCTAAAATTTATTACAAAAAAGCGCCTCAGATCCGTTTCAAAGCAGGGGGTGGTATCAGGATACTCCCCAGGGGCTTCCGAACGATTCTAGGCGAATTTAGATTATATTTAATTGTTCTCTTTTAGCTCAACCAGAGGACATTGAGGATGCCTCTTTGTTCGGTATGTTTTTATAATTTGTGGTCCATATCGCCTTGCGCAAACAGGAAGAGAACAGTCCATCATTGAACATTCTTGGCAGCTCTTTGGCATTTCTTTCATAGTAGTCTTGTAGTAAATCATTCGGAAACCTCCCGCAAATCAAAAGGTTATATCAGGCTGGCAGCATTTCTCTCTGACAGTCCAGACAGGCAATGTGGACCGCTTTGGTAGCCCTCACAGAGTTCCCGCAGCAGGGGCAAAGATATTTCCTGGTGCTGCACTTCTTAGGCGGAAAGGCCTCCCCTCCTGTGCTGTGGGTGCCTGTGCCGGAGACAGAAATTCCATGGTATTCGTTTCTAGTGATGAGAATGTCTGTCAGACCGTTTTCCAGAATGAAGTCCAACAGATCATCGCTGGGACTGGTGAGGGTCCAACCGTATTTGGGATGGTGCTGGACAATCAATCCATGGGCTTCCGCCTCTCTCTGAAACCTCTTGTTGTGATAGGTCCCCCCTCTGGAAGTGTCCTTGATGCCATGCACATAGCAGTACAGGTGGACCATCTCATGGAGCAGAGTTGCACAGACATTCTCAATGGGTCTTGCCAAAGTCCCTGCGCCTATGTTGATCTCATGGGAACAGCCAATGGCAGAAATCCAGGTATCCTCTCTCAGGGTGAAATGGCCGTATGCTCTGGGAGTGCTCTGGATGGTGATGGTGGGTCTTGAAAGTGTGTTTTCAAAATAGCGAGCATTCAGCAGATCAAAGAGCTTATTGAGATAACCTGCTGCTCGGTTGTAGCTGGTAAGCTGTTTCATGTGGCTTCCTCCTTATGCGATCACAAATCTCCTGCTGGTGGTGGCCTTGCTGTACTGCTGGAACAGATCTGCGTGGGAGAGCTTAAAAGCAGCACTGTCAAAGCGTGTAGTGGTGATGGTCTTCCAGGTGATCTTGCAGCTCTGGCCTTGCAGGACCTCCACATTCTTGGCAAGCATTTCGGACTTGATCTCGTCCTCGATGGAGGTGATTTCAGCCTTGACCTCCGCTTCCAGATTGCGCAGTTCTTTCAGCACTGCTACCTTTGCGTCCAGTTCGTAGATACTCATAGATCGTTCTCCTTTTTGATATAGATTTGGTTGGAAGGGGTTATTTTCTGTTCTTGGGTTCATGTGTGAACAGCACAAAGAAAATCAGGAAGAGGACAGCCGTGGTGATGAGAGATACATCCAGGAAGTCCAGGTAGGGACCATGGAAGTTGATGTAGAGGGAAAAAATCAAGATGAAGAGAAAATACGCAACCATAGGTACTCCTTTCGTGGCAGATGGGTTGATAGGGTCTATATGAAAAAAGACCACCAGAGTAAGGTGCTCCAGTGATCTTGAATGTGCAGATTCAATACATAAAAGGGTGGATATACATTTTTTGTCTAATGGTCGCAGGTCAGTAGACTTGCAAGTGATTCACATGGGGATAGAAATACAAAAATAGGGGCGACAAGAAGATTTCTTGCCGCCCCATGTATGACGTATCTGCGTAGTTGAGTTTCCCTTATTTTTTCCCTTAACACGTTAATACTGCTAAATTTTGCTTAACACTAAATAGCACAAAACAGCAGCTCATTCTGCGAAATTCTATCAGAAATGCAAACAATTTATAGCGAAATAGATGGTGCCCCGAAATTTTCGAGTCCTGTATCGTCCACCATCAAAATCCCTTAGAGCCGCAAGGCTTTGAGG
>ENA-ORTZ01001751-ORTZ01001751.1-human-gut-metagenome-genome-assembly--contig:-NODE-1751-length-11694-cov-3.346250_pt1 | contig 11694 bp, 8 predicted proteins | sample MGYA00242075_ERZ509199 | MGnify/ENA primary metagenome ERZ509199 (study PRJEB26280, sample SAMEA2338824) | human gut metagenome | biome: human gut; feature: human-associated habitat; material: faeces...
GCTGCAGGCCGCGTGGCCGGCAACGGCTTCTACTACCTGCTGGGCAACATCGCCCGCCTGCACGAGGCAGTGCTGGCCTACGCCCGCGACTTTATGATCAACAAGGGCTTTACCTACGTCATCCCGCCCTTCATGATGCACGGCAACGTGGTGCAGGGCGTTATGTCCTTCCCGGAGATGGACGCCATGATGTACAAGATCGAGGGTGAGGATCTGTACCTGATCGGCACCAGCGAGCACACCATGATCGGCCGCTTCATCGACCAGACTCTGGACGAGGCCACTCTGCCCCTGACCCTGACCTCCTACAGCCCCTGCTTCCGCAAGGAAAAGGGCGCTCACGGCATCGAGGAGCGCGGCATTTACCGCATCCATCAGTTCGAGAAGCAGGAAATGATCGTGGTCTGCCGCCCCGACGAGAGCGCTGACTGGTACGAGAAGCTGTGGAAGAACTCTGTGGAGCTGTTCCGCAGCATGGAGATCCCGGTGCGTCAGCTGAACTGCTGCTCCGGCGACCTGGCCGATCTGAAGGTGAAGAGCTGCGATATCGAAGCATGGAGCCCCCGCCAGCAGAAGTACTTCGAGGTCTGCTCCTGCTCCAATCTGGGCGATGCACAGGCACGCCGCCTGCACATCCGCGTGAAGGGCAAGGACGGCAAGACCTATCTGGCCCACACCCTGAACAACACCTGCGTGGCACCTCCGCGTATGCTGATCGCCTTCCTGGAGAACCATCTGCAGGCCGACGGCACCGTGACCATCCCCGAAGTGCTGCAGCCGTATATGGGCGGCCTGAAGGTCATGGTCCCCACCCACAAGAAGGGCTGAAGAATTGACCGGCTTTTCCACAAGGCTCAGATAAATGGTTGAAAAATCCCGCTTTCTATTCAATGGAAAGCGGGATTTTTGCGTATCTTCGTTTGTATTTTGGACGACACGAAAAAATATGATTTTTTTAAAAATATGTGTTGACAAAAGGGGTATCTGTGGGTATAATAATAGAGCACTGTTCAAGTGCACAAACAATATGTGGCGGTATAGCTCAGTTGGCTAGAGCATTCGGTTCATACCCGAAGTGTCACCGGTTCAAATCCAGTTACCGCTACCACTTTTACAGAGTTTCGCTAAGGTTAGGGGGACGGTCGTCTGCAGTAGTGGACGATGGAAGTCGGAGGTTTTAGCGAAGCTCTGTATTTCTAAGGCCCGTTGGTCAAGCGGTTAAGACACGGCCCTTTCACGGCTGTAACATGGGTTCGATTCCCGTACGGGTCATAAAAACGCCTTTGCGCATTGCGCAAGGGCGTTTTTAATTAGACCCGTACGGGAATCGAACAGGGCGGCGGTGCGCAGCACCGCAACCAAAGCCCCAGTGGGGCTTTGGTTAGCCCGCAGGTCCCAACGACTAGGAATGTCTAATGTGGTAGCTGCCGCTGCATTCGCTCGGGGGATTTTTAATTTGACCCGTACGGGAATTGCAGCTGAGCTGACCGCCGCCAGCGAGCAAAGACTTCCCCCGGTCGGGGGAAGATGTCGCATAGCGACAAAAAGGGGAGTACAGGGAAGCGAAGCTGGGGCCGTGGTCAGCGGAATGCGAACGCCGCTCCAAGGCGTGAAGCATACGCTGGGAACCACAACCCGAGACAGGGCGGCGGCGCGCCTTCATCTTGAATACCACATGCCAGTTTATGGATGAAAAACCCGGCAGGGGAACACGTTCAGGTGCTCTTCTGCCGGGTTTTTCTGCATTTTCCGTAAATTTCCGGCCTGAAATCGTAACAAAATTATGTCAATGAGACATCAATCCTCCATTTTTAACTGCGAAAATTGACTTGCACACCAAAAAATCCGGGATATTCTGGCACTTTCCATATAAATTCATGACAAAGTTTTGTAGAAATAATATCTTGTATACAGGCTGCACTTACGTTACAATACAGATGATATACCAATTGTACGAGCAGAAGGGAGGAAATGGAGTCCACAAGGGCGGTTTTCAATCACGAGTACGGGCCGGTGGCGGATGCAGCGTGCAGTTTTTGCATCATCTGTTCCCATCGCCTGATGCTTAGAACGGGAGGATGTCAATGGAAGTCTTTTTGCAAGCACTGGTAAACGGGATCCTGCTGGGCGGTTTCTACTCCCTGATGGGTATGGGCCAGAACATCATTTTCGGTGTTATGAACATCGTCAACTTCTGCCACGGCGAGATGTTGATGGTGGGCATGTACATCACCTATGTTCTGTATACCTACTTTGGGGTGGACCCCTATGTAGCCCTTCCCATCGTTGCAGTGCTCATGTTCGGTCTGGGTGCGCTGATCCAGTCCACTCTGATCACCCCTTCGCTCAAGACCAAGAGCTTTACGAACCTGCTGTTCCTCACCGTCGGTCTGGGCCTGCTGCTCACCAACGGCGCTCTGGTCATCTTTGGTTCCACCTATTATAAGATCATTACCCCTTATTCGCAGACCTATATCCCGCTTGGCCCGGTCACCATTGCGCTGCCGCGTCTGGTCAGCTTCCTGATCCTGATCGTGGTTGCCATTGCACTGTTTGCCTTCCTCAAGTATTCCACCACCGGCAAGCAGATCCGCGCCGTATCCCAGAACCCCATTGGTGCTGAGGTCGTGGGCATCAACGTCAAGAAAATTTACATCCTGACCTATGGTCTGGGCGTTGCTCTGGCCGGTATCGCCGGCTCTCTGCTGACCCAGTTCTACACCATCTATCCCACCGCAGGCGCAAGCTTCGGTTTCCGCGCACTGATCGTCGTGGTCGTGGGCGGTCTGGGCTCCATCCCCGGCGCATTCTTCGCCGGTATTTTCCTGGGCCTGCTGGAGCAGATGAGTGCATTGTTCATCAGCCCGTCCTACAGTGATATGATCGTGTTCGTCACCTTCATCATCATTCTGGTCGTGCGTCAGGTCATGATTCTGAGGAGGCGATAAGATGGATACCAGAAAAGCAGTTAAAACCTATCACCGCAATCTGGCGATCGTTCTGGCTATCATCGTCGCCATCTTCGCAGCGATCCCGCTGGTCGTGGATAAACCTTACATCATCAACATTTTCGTTCTCACCTTCTATATGTCCACCCTGTCCATGGCGTGGAACATTCTGGGCGGCATCACCGGCCAGAACTCGCTGGGTCTGGCCGCTTACATGGGTCTGGGTGCTTATGTGTGCTGTCTGGTGGTCACAAAGACCGGCATGAACCCCTGGGTGGCCGCTGTGCTGGATATGCTCGTTGTGGGCGTTGTGGCCGGTGTCATCTTCTTCCCCAGCCTGATCCTGCGCGGCCCCTACTTCACGCTGGTGTCCATCGCGTTTGCCGAGTCCATCCGTCAGTTCATCATCAACTCGGAGTTCTTCGGCCGCGCATCCGGCGTGGGCCTGCCCTTCGGCAAGGACTCCTTTGCGCAGTTCCGCTTTACCAGCAAGGTGCCGTACTACTACATCGGCTTCATCATGATGGTGGGCGTTTACCTCATCATGAAGAAGATCGGCCGCTCCAAGCTGGGCTTTGCGCTGCGCACCATCCGCGAGGATGAGGACGCAGCCGCCGCCATCGGCATCAACCCCACCAAGTACAAGGTCATTGCCGTTGTCATTTCGGCTATCATTGCCGGTCTGGTCGGCTTCTTCTACGTCAGCTACATCCGCTACATCGACCCCGATATTATGATCCAGTCCAAGTCCACTGAGATCGTGCTGCCGGCAGTCGTGGGCGGCGCTGCCTACATCGAAGGCCCGCTGATCGGCGGCCTCATCATGATCCCGCTGAGCGAACTGCTGCGTGCAAACTTTGCCGCCATCCTGCCCGGCATCAACATGCTGATGTATGCCATCGTGCTGATCGTGGTCATCCGCTTCCGTCCGTCCGGTATTCTGGGCTGGTACATGAACTCGAAGGTCAAGACCTTTATCGATGAAAAGATCCTCAAAAAGCCGTCTCTGGACGTGCTGGAAGAGTATGAGCTGATGGCAGACAAGGGAGGGAAGTAATCATGGCAGAAAAGCCTATTATTGAAGTCCAGGGCCTGACCAAGCGGTTCAAGGGTCTGACCGCCGTGCATGATGTTTCTTTCTCGGTGGAGAAAGGCTCCATCACCGGCATGATCGGCCCTAACGGTGCTGGTAAATCCACCACCTTCAACATGATCTGCGGCTACTACCCGCCCACCGAAGGCAAGATCTTCTACAATGGTGAGGACATCACCAACAAAAAGGCGTATGAGTACACCAACATGAAGATCGCCCGCACCTTCCAGATCATGAAACCTCTGAAGAACCTGAGCGTTTTGGATAACGTCACCGCCGCCGCCTACTTCGGCCACGCCGGTGCAAAGAGCGAAAAAGAGGCCAAGGAGCGCGCCATGGAGGTGCTGCACTTCACCGGCCTGTACGAAAAGCGTCATGTGATCTCCAAGGACATGGGCACGCCGGACCAGAAGCGTCTGGAAATGGCCCGCGCTCTGGCCACCAAGCCCGAAGTGCTGTTTCTGGACGAGAATATGGCAGGCTTGAACCCGGCTGAGACCGAAGAGGCCATCCAGCTGATCCGCAAGATCAACGAGTCCGGTGTCACCATCCTGCTCATCGAGCACATCATGAAGGCGGTCGTGAGCCTGTGCGAGAAGGTCATTGTCCTTCACCACGGCGAAAAGATCGCTGAGGGCACGCCCGAGCAGGTCATGAACGATCATTACGTCATGGAGGTGTACCTGGGCACCAAAAAGGAGGGCGCAAGTGCTTAAAGTTGAAGGTCTGAACGCCGGTTACGGCTCTGTGAACATCCTGTGGGACATCGGCTTTGAGGTGAAGGATGGCGAGATCGTTGCCATCCTTGGCTCCAACGGTGCCGGTAAGACCACCATGGTGCGCACCATCACAGGCATGGTCAAGGCCAGCTCCGGCAAGGTGGAGTTCAACGGAGAGGACCTCTCCGGCAAGAGCTCCCGCGTTATTCTGGACAGCGGCATCGTGCAGGTGCCGGAAGGCCGTCAGCTCTTTACCGAGATGACCGTGCTGGAAAATCTGGAACTGGGTGCATTCAATAAGGAGACCAAGGCACATTTTGCAGAAAATCTGGAAAAGTGCTATAACTGGTTCCCCAAACTGCGCGAGCGCGCAAAGCAGGCTGCCGGCACCCTGTCCGGCGGCGAGCAGCAGATGGTGGCCGTGGCCCGTGCGCTGATCGGTATGCCCAAGCTGCTGATCCTGGATGAGCCCAGTCTGGGCCTTGCCCCCAACATCGTGGACGACATTCTGGAAGTGGCCAAGACCATGGTGAAGAATGACGGCATCTCGGTGCTGTTGGTGGAGCAGGATATCACCAAAGCCCTTGCAGCGGCTGACCGCGGCTATGTCATCGAGAACGGCCGCGTGGCACTGGAAGGAACCGCCGCCGAGCTTTCGGCAAACGAGCACGTCAAGAAGGCGTACCTCGGCATCTGATTTTGGAAACTGGATGTCCGGCGGGCACTACTTCACACGGTGCGGCGGGGCATCTCGGATTAACAAGCTGTTTTTTACAAACAGAATTGGAGGACAATTATGAAAAAGATCTCTCGTAGAAGCTTCCTGAAGGCATCCGCTGTTCTGGGCAGCGCAGCTGCTCTGACCGCCTGCGGCGGCTCTTCCGCTTCCAATGGCGGCAGCACCGGCGCTGCCGGCAGCAGCTCCACCTACACCGTGCTGTATTCCCGTCAGCCCGCCACCCTGAACTATCTGGTCTGCTCAGCTGACCCGGACCTTTACCACGGCACTCAGTGCATCGACACGCTGGTGGAGTACGACAACCGCGGCAAGATCCGGGAGGGCCTTGCCACTGCTTGGGAGTGGGATGCCGACAGCCTGACATGGACGTTCCACCTGCGGGATGAGAACTGGGTGGACTGCAACGGCGAGGTGCTTGGCCCTGTGACCGCGCAGGACTTTGTGGATGCGCTGGCCTATGTGCTGAACCCGGACTACGCTTCCTCCACTGCAAGCCTTGTCACCCCCTATGTGGCCGGTGCGGACGACTACTATAACTACTGCGTTTACCGCAACAACGCCAATAACGGCACCGTGGCCGAGGACGGCACTACCTACGCCATTGATGCCAACGGCACCGTGACCGCCGCTGCCGCCGACGGCACCACCACCGAATACCCGGCTGTGGATTTTTCCACCGTGGGCGTGAAGGCTGTGGACGACCACACCCTGACCTACACGTTGAACTTCGACTTTCCCGGCTTCCTCAGCCTGCTGAGCTATGCTCCCTACGAGCCTGCCTACGGCCCGCTGCTGGAGGAGTTTGCCGACCAGTTCTGCACCAGCGCCGAGACCGCCTGCAGCTGCGGCGCGTTCTATCTGGCCGAGTACACTCCGCTGGAAAACTGGGTGATGAAGAAGAACCCCGAAAACTACGATGCCGACAGCGTTTACATCGACACGGTGCGCTACATCTACAATCAGGAAGAGCTGATCAGCGGCCCGGAGATGGTCAAGCGCGGCGAGATCGATCAGGCTACCATCAGCTCCGACATTCTGGACAGCTGGCTGGCCGACGACACCACCAAGGACATGGTTTCCATGGAGCGCCCGGAAACCGGCAAGAGCTACTTCTACATCTTCAATTTCCTGCCCTACCGCCATGAATTTTCCAACTGGACCGTGACCGGCGTGGATGCCCAGTACGAGCCGGACAATTGGGCCAAGGCCATCAACTCCACCAACTTCCGCAGGGCTTTCCTGTATGCCATCAATCCGTCTGTGACGCTGGCCGTCACCGCGCCGGAAGGCTACGATAACTACAAGCTGCACACCATCACTCCGCCGTCCTTCTGTGCCAACAGCAAAGGCGTGGATTATACTGAGTGCGGCGGCCTTGCAAACCTCTCCGACTTCTTTGACGAAGCCAAGGCCAAAGAGTACCGTGATGCCGCCGTGGAAGAGCTGACCGCCGCCGGTGTCACCTTCCCCATCAAGATCCAGTATCCGTACAACCCCGCTGTGGTGGACTGGGACAAGCAGTGTCAGGTGTTCAAGCAGCAGGTGGAAGCCGTGCTGAACGACGGCTTCGACTTCATCAGCATCATCATCACGCAGGGTCCGTCCGACAACTTCCTGAATGCGGTGCGCCGGGTGGGTGCCTACCAGCTGATGTCCTACTACTGGGGTGCCGATTACTCCGACCCCGAGACCGAGGTGTACCCCTTCTATCAGGAAGCCGGCGACCGCGGCACCTGCTACAGCTTCCTGCGCACCGGCGTGGAGGACGGCATCATCACCGGTGAGACGGCCGAGTACGTCATGACCTACATGGACATGGTGGAAAAGGCCAAGGCCATCACCGAGGATCTGGATGCCCGGTATGAAGCCTTTGCCAATGCCGAGGCCTATCTGATCCAGAATGCCCTGGTGGTGCCGCTGGGCCTGCCCGTGCCGCCGTATATTGCCACCCGCCTGAACCTGTGGGAGGGCCAGTACGCGCCCACAGGCCTTTCCACCAACCGTCTGAAGGGCGTGCACATCCTCGACCATTACGTTTCCATGGAGGAGTACAACCAGAACCGCGACGCCCGGTAAAAACTGAATCGGAAACTCCCCCAGTCTGCTGCGCAGACAGCCCCCTCTGGGATGGGGCCTCTGGCGAAACCGGAAACTTTCCCGTCATGCCAAGGGCTCCCTCCCCGAGGGAGCTGGCTTTGCGCAGCAAAGGCTGAGGGAGTTTTTGTTTGCTCCCCATTTTTCCCGCAAAAACTCACAAATCACTTTCCAAACGTAAGATTTTGCGTTATTCTATACTTATCTGTATTTATAAAGAAAAGAGAGGTGCACGGCTATGGTGCAATATCTCGCAAAACGCATCGGGCGCTCCATTCTGACCCTGTTCGTCATTGTGACGCTGGTGTTCTGCCTGCTGCGGCTCATGCCGGTGGAAGGCTACTTTGCAAACTACGAAAAAATGACCGAGGCACAGATCCAGGCCGGGCTGCAGTCCATGGGCCTGCTGGACCCGCTGCCGGTGCAGATCGGCCGCTTCTGGAAAGACGCCCTGCACGGTGACCTGGGCGTGAGCCACATCTACAAGGTCAACGTGCCGGTAACCGAGATCCTGGCCCAAAAGCTGCCCATCTCCATCCAGATGGGCGTGCTGGCTATGCTGTTGAGCCTTGTGCTGGGCATCCCGCTGGGCCTTGTCATGGGCCGTTATAAGGGTCGCTGGCCGGATAAGCTGGGCACGGCATTCATCGTGCTCATTCAGGCGGTGCCTGCGGCAGTGTACTTTTTGTATATCCAGATGTACGGCACCACCGCCATGGGCGTGGGCCTGCTGTTCGATGCCGCCAACTGGCGCTATTGGGTGCTGCCGGTGTGCAGCATGAGCCTTGCAAACCTTGCGTTCTACGCCATGTGGCTGCGCCGCTATATGGTGGACGAGAGCAACAAGGACTACGTCAAGCTGGCCCGCGCCAAGGGCGTGAGCGAGAACAATATCGCCCTGCACCACGTATTCCGCAACGCCATGGTGCCGCTGGTGCAGTACATTCCCTCCGCATTCCTGAACACCGTCGTCGGCTCCATCTACATCGAAAGCCTGTACAGCATCCCGGGCATGGGCGGTCTGCTGGTCACCTGTGTGCAGCGCCACGACAATACCATGGTGCAGGGCATCGTGCTGCTGTACGCCTGCGTGGGCATCATCGGCCTGATTTTGGGCGATGTGCTCATGGTACTCATTGATCCCCGCATCAACTTTGGCAAGAAAGAAGGTGGACGCTGATGCTCTCTTTTCTGAAACGCGAAAAATCGAAGCAGCTGGAGGACCAGCTGAATGCTGCTCAGGCACAGCGCCGCACCGGCTGGGAAAATCTGCCGGAGGATGAGCTGTTCACCCCCGCCGGGTTCAGTGAGGAACAGGCCGAAGCCACCGCCAGCTCCAACTACAGCTACTGGGGCAGCACCTTCCGTGCCTTTTTCAAGAACAAGTTCGCCGTGGCCCTGCTGATCGCGCTGGTGGTCGTGGTTGCCTTTGCCTTCATCCAGCCCCACCTGCCCGGTCAGGCAGACCCGAACCTGTGCGCCGTGGACCCTGTGACCGGCATCCAGTACCGCAACATCGCCCCTGGGCAGGACGGCTTTATCTGGGGTTCCAACTCCATCGGTCAGGACCTGTGGGCACGCATCTGGGCCGGTGCACGCACCAGTCTGACTATCGCCTTCTTCGTGGCCCTCATCGAAGCTGTGGTGGGCATTACCGCCGGTGTGCTGTGGGGCTATGTGCGCGGGCTGGACTTTGTGTTCACCGAGCTGTACAACATCTTCGATAACATTCCCACCGCCATCGTGCTGATCCTCATTTCCTATGTAGCCACCCCCAGCATCTGGACCATGGTCCTTGGCATGGCCATCAAGGGCTGGATCGAAATGGCACGCTTCATCCGCAACCAGATCCTCATTATCCGCGACCGGGATTATAATGTGGCTTCCCGCTGCATCGGCACGCCCACCATCCGCATCGTGCTGCGCAACCTGCTGCCCTACCTCGTCTCGGTCATCATGCTGCGCATGGCCCTCACCATCCCGGAAGCCATTGGCAACGAGGTGTTCATCACCTACATCGGTCTGGGCCTGTCCGTGGAGACCCCCTCGCTGGGCAACCTGGTCAACGATGGCCGCAAGGTGATGATGCAGGCCGGGCTGCGCTACCAGCTGCTGTACCCCACCCTCATCCTGAGCTTTGTTACCATTGCGTTCTATCTGATCGGCAACGCCTTCTCGGATGCTGCCGATCCGAAGAACCATCTGCAGTAAGGAGGGGATATCATGGAACACAACCAGCTCATTCTCTCCGCAAAAGATGTCAACATCCAGTTCAACCTGCGTGGAAAAGTGCTGCACGCCATCCGTGGCATCGATCTTGACCTCTATCAGGGAGAGGTGCTTGCCATCGTAGGCGAGAGCGGCTCCGGCAAGAGCGTTTTTACCAAGAGCTTCATGGGCCTGCTGGATGCCAACGGCTCCATTACCAGCGGCACCATTGATTACTACGGCATGGCGGACGGCAAGCCGCTGCGCCTTTCTGACCTCAGAACCGAAAAGGACTGGCTGCGGGTACGCGGCCGCGAGATCGCCATGGTCATGCAGGACCCCATGACCAGCCTGAACCCGCTGAAGACCATCGGGGCACAGATCATGGAAGCCGTTGCCCTGCATCAGGGCTTAAAGGGCGCTGCCGCCAAGGAAAAAACGCTGGAATACCTGCGGGATGTGGGCATCTCTGACCCGGAAAAGCGCTTTAAGCAGTACCCGCACGAGTTTTCCGGCGGCATGCGCCAGCGTGTGGTCATTGCCATTGCGGTGGCCTGCAGCCCCAAGATCCTGATCTGCGACGAGCCTACCACCGCACTGGACGTGACCATTCAAGCCCAGATTTTGCAGCTTTTGAAGGAGATGCGGTTCAAGTACGATCTGACCATCGTCATGATCACCCACGATCTGGGCGTTGTGGCAAACATTGCAGACCGCGTGGCTGTGATGTACGCAGGCGACATTGTGGAGATCGGCACTGCTGACGAAATTTATTACGATCCCCGCCACCCCTACACATGGGCACTGCTTTCCAGTATGCCCCAGATGGGCGTGAAGGGCGAGGACCTGTTCAACATCGTGGGCACACCGCCAAACCTGTTTGCGGAAATTCGCGGCGATGCTTTTGCGCCCCGCAACCCGCAGGCGCTGAAGATCGATTTTGTCAAGCGCCCGCCTTACTTTGAGGTAACGCCCACCCACAAGGCCAAAACATGGCTGCTGGACCCCCGGGCACCCAAGATCGAGCCGCCTGCTGCGGTAAAAATGCTGCGAGAGGAGGGGCTGTAAGATGGAAAATGAACGCGAAGTTCTTGTGGAAGTGAACCACCTGAACGTAACCTACGGCTCCGGCAAAAAAGCATATGAAGCTGTGCAGGATGCCAACTTTAAAATTTATAAGGGCGAGACCTTCGGCCTTGTAGGCGAAAGCGGCAGCGGCAAAACTACCATTGGCCGGGCCATCCTGCGCATTCTGCCCACCTCGGGCGGCGAGATCCTTTATAAAGGCCAGAAGATCAACGGCAGAATTTCCCGCCAGCTGGACAGGCAGATCATCAAAGAGATCCAGATGATCTTTCAGGACCCGCAGTCCTCGCTGAACGAGCGCGCCAAGGTGAGCTACATCGTAGGCGAAGGCCTGCAGAACGTCCGGCCTGATCTTTCCACCGCCCAGCAGGAGGAAAAGGTGCGTCAGGCTCTGCTGGACGTGGGTCTGCTGCCGGAATTTGCCTCCCGCTTCCCGCACGAATTTTCCGGCGGACAGCGCCAGCGCATCGGCATTGCCCGGGCCCTGATCGTGGAGCCGGAGTTCATCGTTGCCGATGAGCCCATCAGCGCACTGGATATGTCCATCCGTGCACAGGTGCTGAACCTGCTGCGCCGCCTGCAGAAGGAACGCGGCATCACCTACCTGTTCATCGCCCATGATCTCTCGGTGATGCGCTACATTTCGGACCGCATCGCAGTCATCCACAAGGGCAGCATCGTGGAACTGGCCGACGCGGAGGAGCTGGTGGCCCACGCCATCCATCCCTACACCCGCAGCCTGCTGTCCGCCATCCCCATGCCGGACCCCCGCCGGGAGCGCAATAAAAAGCTGTTGGTGTACGACCC
>ENA-ORTZ01001754-ORTZ01001754.1-human-gut-metagenome-genome-assembly--contig:-NODE-1754-length-11682-cov-3.694676_pt1 | contig 11682 bp, 8 predicted proteins | sample MGYA00242075_ERZ509199 | MGnify/ENA primary metagenome ERZ509199 (study PRJEB26280, sample SAMEA2338824) | human gut metagenome | biome: human gut; feature: human-associated habitat; material: faeces...
TTCACCCATTGTGACTTTTAGGGGTTGGGCGTTGGCAAGCGTGATTGATTGGGAGGCATAACCGATATAGGAGATTTCTAACACATCACCTTTGGCAGCTTGTATTTTGAAATTTCCATCCATATCAGTAATCGCACCAGTAGCTGTTCCTTTCACCAGAATGCTAACTCCAATTAAAGGTTCACCTTGTGCATCTGTTACTGTTCCCGTTGCAACGATTGGTGTTTTTTTCTGTTGTTCTACTTCTTTCTTAGTAGAAAGTACAATATGCTTATCGACTATTGAATAACTGATATTTGTTCCTTTAAACAGCTGACCCATAACGTTAGTCAGCGACTCTTTAGAAACTTTAATAGATATGACACGATTAATATCGACGTCATTTGTGTTGTATACTACTGACATTGAAGTTTGTTTCTCTATCTCTTTCAATGCAGTATTTAGAGGTACCTTCGATAGATTAAGGGTAATCATTCGTTCCTGCCCATAAGCTGAGGCAAAACTCGAAAACAATAAAAGGAAAAATAACAAGTATGGAAACTTGTGTTTTATAATTTCTTTCATCTTATTCTTTTTAATTAGAAATAGTTTTTAGGTAGTTAACAAACATGTGCGGGTAATAAATATAACCGCCACTCATACAAAGGATCTATGTATCTCTGTTTCTCATATTTATAAATTTAAAGGTTACACTAAAAATGATTTTTCATAAGCGCTTATTCATCAGTAATACATTTGATACTGCAACCATACTAAACGAAAATAAGATTTTTTTTCGTAAAAAATGGTTAGACTAAGCATTTTTTTGAAAAATAAATACATAATCATTTGATAAATAGAGCATTAAGTAGTTCTGAAAAACTATTCAATTTATTACATTTGCATGCAATTTGCATATATTCAAATAACAGATAGATATAAAGAATCATTTTATGTTCAAATATTCAAAAGATGGAGTTTCTGTATTGACCATATTAGACACCAGAAGGGCTAAAATTAATGGATTATTTCCAGTTAAAGTTCAAGTCGTATTTAGGAGAAAGCAGAAATATTATTCTACGGGGAAAGAATTGTCAAAAGAAGACTGGGATAGATTGTTAAAGGCAAAAAGTCAGTTATTAATGGAGGTAAGGACTGATATCGAAAGTAGTTTTTCTATTATAAAACAACAAGTTAGCGAACTTATCCAAAAAGGAGAATTTAGTTTTGAAATATTGAGTATCAGACTTGGAAGGCATACGAAAGAAATCAATCTGCGTACAGCTTTCGAATTAAAGATGAAGGAATTAGAGGATAATGAGCAGGCAAGTACATATTTAAATTATCGAAGTGCTTTGAAGAGTTTAGAATGTTTTGGTGGTACCAATATTCCATTAGACAGAATTACTGTGGAGTGGCTGAAGCACTGTGAGCGGTTTTGGATTTCTAACGGTAAGAGCTATTCAAGTGTGAGTATTTATTTTCGAACCTTAAAGTGCATATTAAACCGTGCAGTACGAGATGGAATACTGAAAGAATCATCATTTCCTTTTGGAAAGAATAAATATGAAATACCGGAAGGACATGGTCGAAAGCTGGCTCTCACTCTTCCTGAGATAAAAAGAGTCATGTCTTTCCAGGATTCTACCAATGAATTAGAGGAATTTCGTGATTTATGGTTCTTCTCTTATTTATGTAATGGAATTAATTTTATGGATCTGTTATTTCTCCAGTACTCAAATATTGTAGATGGAGAAATCTGTTTTATACGTTCTAAAACATCCAGGACTACTAAACATAGTAAAGAAATACGTGCTACTATAACTCCTGAGATGTGGGATATCATTCATAAGTGGGGAAACCCTAATATAAGCCCACAAACCTATATTTTTAAATATGCCAAAGGGAATGAAGATGCTTTTGAAAAGATCAAATTAGTGCGTCGTATCGTTACTAAATGTAATAGAAAATTAAAAAAAATAGCCCAAGGTACAGGTATTGCTCAACTGACTACTTATACAGCAAGACATTCATTTGCGACAGTACTAAAACGTGGTGGAGCCAAAACGTCTTATATTTCAGAAAGTCTTGGTCACTCTAATTTAACTGTTACTGAGAATTATTTAGCATGTTTTGAAAAGGAAGAGAGGATTAGAAATGCTCGACTACTGACTAATTTCGATAATAAAATGTAAATTTGAATGGTGCATGCAAATTGTATGCACAACGCTACTTTTTGTGTTTATTGCATAGGCATAAAATAAATGAGTATACGATAATATGATGAATTATAGAAAAATCTCATTGTGTCTAATATCATTACAAGATATGATTAACCATATGGTTAATCATATCTTGTAATGTCGCATTTTATAAATAATAGAAAACATGAAATCAGTAAAATCAGCACATTCTTAAAAAAATGCATATTTAATGTGTCTAGAATGTAATATATTACACTAAACTATATAAGAATTAGAAATAAAACCTTTATTCTTGATTTGTATTCAACGGCTTGATTTAAATAAACGTTATTAATAATTATATGGTTATTAAATCGTTTAAAATACAGGCGTTTTAATATAAATAACAATATATAGAATCATATTGTCATTTCAGAATCAAGCGAAAAATTAAATCAAATAGAGAAAAAGTTCTTTCAAAGTGCCCATATTTATCTTGGTTTTAAAGGAACTGGTGTTTCCTTTAAAACCAAAATGCCGTTCCTTTTAAACCAACGACTGCTCCGTTCGTATATTTTAAAGCTCTTTCATAGAATTGAAGATGGCATTTTTATGCACTAAGCAATTGTTTTATGCAAACACATCGCATAATCTTGCAATAAATTATACATTTTTTTGCTATTTATTAGATTTCATAGACTTTGACTACCTGGCTATTCTTAAAAATAGAACATAAAGAAGTATGAAAACAGCTATAAATTCATTACTCCCAATCAATCACGCTTGCCAACGCCCAACCCCTAAAAGTCACAATGGGTGAAGACACGCAAACCTTGGACGAAGTAGTAGTTACTGCGTTGGGTATCAAACGTGAACAAAAAGCGTTGAGTTATAATGTACAGCAAGTAAAGGGAGAAGCTTTAACAGCGGTGAAAGATGCCAACTTTATCAATTCGCTTGCAGGTAAAGTAGCCGGTGTGCAGATAAGCAGCGGTGCTACAGGTGCCGGTGGTGCTACACGTGTTGTAATGCGTGGTATGAAGTCATTGACCAAGAATAACAATGCTTTATATGTGATTGACGGTGTACCTATGTTTAACACAGGTTCAAGTGGTGGTGACGGTCAGTACGGATCAATGGGTGGTTCTGATGCAGTAGCAGACTTAAACCCGGACGATATAGAAAGTATAAGTATGATGACCGGACCGTCAGCTGCTGCCCTTTATGGCTCTGCCGCAGCCAATGGAGTAGTCCTGGTTAACACAAAGAAAGGGAAAAAAGAAAAGATATCACTTACTGTTTCCAATAGTACGACCTTCTCCAAGGCATATATTATGCCTGAGATGCAGAACAGATACGGAACAAGTTCAGGCTTGTTCAGCTGGGGAGATCTGACAGATAAAAGATATGATCCGAAAGACTTCTTCAATACCGGTAGTAATATCATAAACTCCATTACATTATCGACAGGAAGCGATAAAAATCAGACTTACTTCTCAGCTTCCACGACAAATTCAGATGGTATTTTACCAAATAACAGCTACAACCGCTATAACTTTACCGCACGCAATACAACTAACTTCCTAAATGATAAGCTGACACTGGATATCGGTGCGCAATATATCATACAGAATAATACCAATATGGTATCTCAGGGACAATATTACAATCCCCTACCCGCTTTGTATCTGTTTCCACGCGGAGATAATTTTGATGAAATCCGCCTGTACGAACGTTACGATACAAATTACGGATTTATGAAACAATACTGGCCTTATGGCGACGGCGGACTGTCTTTGCAGAATCCTTACTGGACTCAAAACCGCATCAGACGTACCTCTGACAAAAAACGCTATATGCTGAATGCCTCTCTGAAATGGAAAGTTACAGACTGGTTAAATATCACCGGACGTGTCAATTTGGACAACTCGGATTATCGTAACAAAACAGAAAAATACGCTTCAACACTTGCCACTTTCTGCTCTGTCAATGGTGGTTTTGAAGATGCTATGCGTCAGGAACGTTCTTTATATACCGATTTAATGGCTACTGTTGATAAAACATTCGGAGATTTCCGTCTGAATACCAATATAGGTATGTCACTTTATCACACTTCCATGCAGACAATCGGCTTTGCTGGTGACCTGATTATACCTAACTTCTTTGCACTGAATAATATTAATTACGCTGCAAACTATAAACCACTACCGGACGGATACGATGACGAAGTACAAAGTATATTCGCTAATGTCGAATTAGGATGGAGAAGTCAACTTTACCTCACGTTGACCGGACGTAATGACTGGGATTCCAAACTGGCTTTCTCCAATCAGTCTTCATATTTCTACCCTTCTGTCGGCTTATCGACTGTACTGACGGAAATGTTCGCTCTGCCTAAAATCATATCTTATGCAAAAGTACGTGGTTCTTACACAGTTGTAGCCTCTTCTTTCGACCGTTACCTGACTAACCCGGGATATGAATATAACAGCCAGACTCACAACTGGGCAAACCCGACAGTTTACCCGATGGATAATCTGAAACCGGAGAAAACCAAATCATGGGAAATCGGTCTGAACTTGAAGTTCTGGGAAAACCGCTTCAATCTGGACGCAACCTATTATCGTTCCAATACTTTAAACCAGACATTTAAAGTAGATATTCCCTCTTCCTCCGGATATAATAAGGCAATCGTTCAGACTGGTAATGTACAAAACCAAGGAATCGAACTGGCGCTCGGCTTCACCGACGAATGGGCAGGATTCAGATGGGCATCAAATGCTACTTTCACTCTGAACCGCAACAAGGTAAAACGTCTGGCAGGCGGTAGCACCAACCCTGTAACGGGCGAACTGATCGATATGCCAAACATGCCTGTAGGATGGCTTGGTAAAGAGAATGTAGCTCCCCGAGTAATCTTGACAGAAGGAGGTACAATGACCGACATATACGTGTACAATGAATTAACCAAAGATAATAACGGAAATATAAAAGTGGATGCTCAAACCGGAGGACTTAGTATGCATACGGCAGAGACTCCTACCAAAGTCGGAAATTTGAACGCCAACTATAATTTAGGCTGGACCAACAATTTCACTTACAAAGGAATCAATCTGGGAGTCGTACTTTCCGCACGTGTAGGTGGTCTGGCATACTCAGCCACGCAAGGTGTTCTGGACTACTATGGCGTATCAAGTATCACGGCAAATGCACGTGACAATAAAGGTGTACCAATGAATAACGGAAAAGTAGATACACAGAAATACTATCAGACCATCGGTACCGGTGAAGGCGGTTACGGAAGATACTATTTATACAGTGCCACCAATGTCCGTCTTCAGGAACTCAGTCTTAGCTATACACTTCCCAAGAAATGGCTGAACAATGTAGCCAATGTAACCTTCGGGCTTGTAGGACGCAACCTGTGGATGATCTATTGCAAAGCACCGTTTGACCCTGAATTGTCTGCTTCTACATCCAGTAATTACTATATGAATGTGGACTACTTCATGCAACCGAGCATGCGCAATATAGGATTTAATGTAAAAGTACAATTCTAAATTAATGAGAAAATTATTATGAAGAAATATCTAAGAAATATAACAGTCGGTACTGCTTTGGTATTAGTTGCCGGGAGTTGTACCGGTAATTTTGAAGAATACAACACCAATCAATTCCAGATTCATGAAGCTGACCCTTCTACTTTGATGAAGTCAATGATTGAGACGATCGTAAACATTCAACAGAATGACTCGCAGATGATGGATCAGATGGTCGGTCAGTTAGGAGGCTATCTGACATGTGCGAATGTATGGAGCGGCACTAACTTCGGCACATTCAATCAAAGTGATGCCTGGAATGCAGGTCCCTGGAATACTAATTTCGAGAAAATATACGGTAATTTCTTCCAGATACAGGAAGCAACTAATGAAAGCGGGCACTATTATGCTTTTGCACGTATGATACGGGCCATAACCATGCTGCGTGTTGCCGATTGTTACGGTCCGATGCCCTACAGTCAAGTGAAAAAAGGTAACTTCTATGTAGCTTATGACACAGAAGAACAAGTCTATAAGAATATAATGGAAGATTTTGCAAGCGCTGCCAACGTACTCTATAACTATTACAAAGATACCAATGGTAACGCACCGCTCGCCAGCAACGACCCTGTATTCAGCGGCAATTATGCTAACTGGGCAAGACTCGCAAATTCCATGCGACTGAGGGTGGCTATCCGCATCAGTACAGCATATCCGGAGATGGCAAAAGAAAATGCGGAAGCTGCCGCATCTCATGAAGCCGGACTGATCGAAGCAAATAATGACAATGCCATGATGGATTGCGGCTCGCAGACAAACCCTTACCAATTGGCAGCTGTAAGCTGGGGTGATTTGCGTGTCAATGCCAATATCGTTGATTACATGAACGGATACGGTGATCCGCGTATGTCTAAATACTTCAACCATTCAACATTCACTGGTCACACTCAGGAATATGTAGGCATGCGCTCCGGAGAAGATGGTTTTGCCAAAAGTGACGTTGCAGGTTATTCCATACCGGCCATCACAGGAACTTCAAAGCTATTGGTATTCTGCGCTGCTGAAACAGCATTCCTCCGTGCGGAAGGCAAACTGAAGAACTGGTCTGTCGGCAATAAATCGGCTAAAGAGTACTATGAAGAAGGAATCAAACTCTCCATGGAACAGTACGGCACAACAATGCCTGACAATTATCTGACAAAAACCGAAAAACCGACAGTATCACATAATAATGATCCCAGAGGCCATGCATATACCATCTCCAACACCGTTGCCGTTGCATGGAATGACAACAATGAAGAAGAAAATCTTCAGCGTATCATTACTCAGAAATGGATAGCCAACTATCCGTTGGGACTGGAAGCATGGGCTGAATATCGCCGTACCGGTTATCCGGAACTCTATCCTTGCATCGACAATCTGTCTCCATCAGGAGTAGACAGCAAGCGTGGTATGCGTCGTCTGAGATTCCCTTACACGGAAGTACAGAACAACCATTCCAATTATCAGCAAGGTGTTTCGTATCTGAAAAATGGTGGTCCGGATAATGAAGCCACAGATTTGTCGTGGGGAAAAACTAATTAATATAACCTCCTAACTAGAATTAATATGAAAAAGAATTATTTACTATATTTTTTATTGTTAGCGTTGAGCACCCCAATATGGGTGAGCTGTAATGACTGGACAGAATCAGAAGCAAAAGATTACTTCGAAGGTCCTTCAGAAGAATACTATGCAGCCCTGCGCGCATATAAAAAGTCTGATCATCCCAAAGCTTTCGGATGGTTCGGCAACTGGACAGGTGAAGGCGCTTCATTAGTAAACAGCATGGCAGGAATCCCGGATAGCGTGGATGTCGTTTCCATCTGGGGGAATTGGTCGAATATTACAGAAGCGCAAAAGAAGGATCTCAAGTTCTGTCAAGAAGTAAAAGGAACTCGCTTCACCATGTGCTTTATCATCACTTCGGTAGGTACACAGATCACTCCACAACATATATATGACAATTGGGAGTCAATGGGATTCGCAAGCCAACAGGAAGCTGTTAATGATTTCTGGGGCTGGCCTTCGGACGAGTCTGATAAAGAAGCCGTCGAAGCATCTATACGCAAATATGCAAATGCTATCGCTGATACGATCAACAAATACGGCTATGACGGATTCGATATCGACTACGAACCAAACTATGGTAATAAAGGTAACATTGTGGACGACGATGACAGAATGTTCATATTCGTAGACGAACTTGGCAAACACTTCGGTCCTAAATCGGGAACCGGCAAGTTATTGATCATTGACGGCGAACCGCAAAGTATAAAGAACAGACCCGATGTAGGCCCTTACTTTGATTACTTTATCATTCAGGCCTATAAACCCGGTAATGACAACAATCTGGACAAACGTCTGATAGACGGTGGTGTAGCAGGTCCGGGACTCGTTCAGACTTACGGTAGCGTAATGTCCGAAGAGCAAATCACAAAGATGACCATCATGACCGAAAACTTTGAGGCTGTAGATGCTGCTATGGATGGCGGATATCCTTATACCGACCGTTATGGCAACAGCATGAAATCTTTGGAAGGAATGGCACGCTGGCAACCGAAAAATGGTTTCCGTAAAGGCGGAGTAGGAAGCTATCATATGGAAGCAGAGTATCCGACAAATCCGGAATACAAGAATCTACGCAAAGCTATCCAGATTATGAATCCTTCTACCAAACCGTTAATTAAATATTAATTCACTATGAAACAGATTAAAAACATAAGAAACTTCTTGTTGATATCGCTTATCGCAGGCGGTACATGGATCGGCTGTGACGATGCGAATTATAGTACATTGGACACGCACGTCTTCTTCGAAGAAGCTTTAACTGCAACAAGCACCAAAGTGACTGTTATGGGCAGCGGTGAAACCAATGTCACACTGAACGCGCATATCAGCAATACACAACAGAAAGACAACAGCTATAGTCTGGCAATAGATCAGGCTGCTCTTGACGCATACAACAAGGCTAATGGTACAAACTACATCGCATTGCCGGAAACCCATTACACCCTTCCGGACAATATTACGATTAAAGCAGGCGCTTATAATGCAGATCCCATTTCCATACATATCAAAGCATTCTCCGAGGAAATGAATGCATCCGGTGAATCATATGCTTTACCCGTACGCCTAGTAGCCAAACAAGGTAGTATTGATGTAATGCCTGTTACCGGCAGCTTGGTGATTCTTGCCAATAGTATCATGGAATTTTCCGCCCCGCAATTTGTCGGAAGTACAGAACTCGTAGCCCAGAAATTCTCTGAAGCTCCTGAAACCTACAACGAGTTTACTGTCGAAGTTCGTTTCCAGGTAAGCAATACTGCCAATCGTAACCGTGCAGTATTCAGCACATCCGGCAGCGACGGCAAGAGCTTGTTATTGCGTTTCGAAGATCCGCAAAGCGACAATAGTGACCACAAAGCTCACTCATTAGTTCAGATTCAGACTCATGAAACCTATCTGAATCCGACCTACTCTTTCGAACCTAATAAGTGGCAACATCTTGCTGTGACATACAATGGTTCTAAATATCGTATCTATATTAACGGTAAAGACGGAGGTTCAAAAGACGTTGCCGGCGGGCCTTGTATATTTGGTAATATGAGTTGGTTCAGTGGCGGTAGCTGGTGGAGTGGATGTAAAATCTTGGTAAGTGAAGCCCGTATCTGGTCTGTATGCCGGTCGGAAATTCAGATTCAGAACAACATGACTATCACAAGTCCAAAATCTCCGGGATTAGAAGCTTATTGGAGATTCAATGAAGGTAAAGGTAATGTATTTGAAGATGCTACCGGTAAAGGGCATACTATTACCACAACAGTCACTCCTGTGTGGATAGATAAGATTCTGTCTACAGATGAAGCTACTCCATGGAAATAAAATGATGGTACAATTTTAATATAGTTACTATGAATAAAGTATTTCAATCAATAATCATTACACTCATGAGTGCAATGATCCCTTTCTTCTCATCTTGCAGCGATGATGATTCGGTCAACGAATGGGATATGAGCTATGTTTCTTTATTGCCGGCAGATTATTTGAGACCGACTCCTTCGTTTACACTAAAGCATGTGGAAGAAGAAGGTATTGAAGGCAGTGTGAGTTTCAGTTTATGGCTACAACACAAAAAGCTGTTACCCAAGATATAAATGTACACTATAGTGTCACCTGTGATGGTATAGATGCAAACAAAATCAATCTGTCTGCCAAAAATCTGTTGATAAAAGCTGGTTCTACAGCTTCAGAACCGATTACTTTGAGCATCACAGACTGGAAGTATCTGGAAAATACCAAAGAAGCGCTTGAGTATACTCTGAAAATAAAAATCGCAGATATCGAATCAACATCGGCGGAAGTTACTAATGCAGCATACTATCAGGAAATAGTTCTGAAAATCTCTAAAACCGCAGAAAAGAAAAAGGAAAGTGTGCTACTGACCAACGTCAAAGACTGGATATTCACCTTTATGACCGGAGTAGAAAATTCGGCATCAAACTCTGTCGCAGGAACAGGAACGAATGACGTTGCTACAAATGGAGTACCTTTCTGGTTGACAGTTGACTTCAAAGAAGTTAAAAACGTCACAGGCGTTCAAACAACCCATTGGGGAGCCGGATATGCTCCTTCAAAAGTGGAAATATTCTCTTCGGAGAATGGAGATGACTGGGTATCCATCGGACAATGGGATACTAAAGGAAGAACTCAGACTATCACATTCGACGAGCGGGTTAAGACACGTTACCTGAAGTATCAGATGATTACTGTTCCCAGCCGCGTAGATATCACAAGGTTCTATATTTATGCATGGTAATAAGCGTATGGAATAAGTTTTCCATCAATAAAATACCGGACAAGAGCAGACTTACAAGAAAAATGTATAAGTTTGCTCTTGTTTTTATATAGAGCTACAATCCACCTTTAGCAAACATAAATTAGATAAAATGAAAAAACATCATCTATTAGGAGTCATTCTTTTATGCAGTGGACTATTTTCCTGTTCTTCAGGAGTTATTCAGCAGGCAAACTACGAAGTTATTCCTCTGCCTCAGGAAATCAAAATTACGACCGGAAGCTTTGTACTAAATGACCGTACTTCCATCGTCTATCCGAAAGATAACAAGGAAATGCAGCAAAATGCAAATCTGTTGGCGGAATACATTCATCAGATGTCCGGCAAAAAGCTGAAAGTCACTGACGAGCCAGTCACTTCAAACGCAATAATCTTAGCAACAGGTCTGAATGCAGACAATGCCGAAGCATATCAACTAAAAGTAACCCAAGACAACGTAACCATCACAGGTACTTCAGAAGCAGGAACTTTTTATGGCATACAGACTTTACGGAAGTCACTCCCAATTACAAACAAAGGAGACATAAGCCTTCCTGCTGCCGAAATTAACGACTATCCACGTTTCTCCTATCGCGGAGTACATTTAGATGTTTCACGCCATTTCTTCCCGGCCGACTCTGTCAAACACTTTATTGATATGATGGCTTTACACAATATCAACCGTCTTCATTGGCATCTGACCGATGATCAGGGATGGAGAATTGAAATCAAAAAACGTCCGGAGTTGACCACTATCGGTTCCAAACGCTCGGAGACAGTCATCGGACATAATTCTGGAGAATATGACGGCATTCCCTATAGCGGTTTTTACACACAGGATGAAGCTAGGGAGATTGTAAAATATGCACAGGAACGCCATATCACAGTAATACCGGAAATTGACCTTCCGGGACATATGCAGGCTGCGCTTGCTGCTTACCCCGAATTGGGTTGCACGGGCGGCCCCTATGAAGTATGGAAAATGTGGGGAGTATCAGAAGATGTGCTCTGTGCCGGAAATGACAAGACACTGGCATTTATAGAAGATGTCCTGAATGAAATTGTAGATATTTTCCCATCCGAATATATTCATGTCGGCGGTGAT
>ENA-ORTZ01001765-ORTZ01001765.1-human-gut-metagenome-genome-assembly--contig:-NODE-1765-length-11598-cov-2.616391_pt1 | contig 11598 bp, 13 predicted proteins | sample MGYA00242075_ERZ509199 | MGnify/ENA primary metagenome ERZ509199 (study PRJEB26280, sample SAMEA2338824) | human gut metagenome | biome: human gut; feature: human-associated habitat; material: faeces...
CCTCCGGGCAGGATCCCACTGCGACGGAGCGGAATTATGTCGCTGAAGCGACCCGTTGCAGGCGGAGAATCCTGCAAGCAGGATTCTTTCTTAAATTCAGGAGTTTTTACATGATGATGAATTCTGTGTTATAATGAACGGACGATGTTGGATAATTATTTGATAGCTATTGTTGCGTGAGGTGTTTTGATATGGATAAGCCGGTGGTTCGTATTTCCGTCAGAAATCTGGTGGAGTTTATATTAAGAAGCGGGGATCTTGACAACCGGGGAGGATCTTCTGACAGAGAAGCAATGCAGAAGGGCAGCAGACTGCACAGAAAAATACAGGGCAGGATGGGAAGCCATTACAGAGCGGAGGTTTCTCTTAAATATAAAACAGAATATGAAGATGTAAGTATCCAGGTAGAGGGCAGAGCTGACGGAATCTTCACAGAGGATGGACAGTGCTGGATCGATGAAATTAAGGGTGTTTATGCAGATGTCAGTCAGTTGGAAAAGCCTGTGGAGGTTCACCGTGCACAGGCAATGTGTTATGCCTGGATCTACGCACAGGAGCAAAAACCGGAGAAGATCGGAGTGCAGATGACATATGGGAATCTGGACACAGAGGAGCTTAAGTTTTTCAGAGAAGAATATACGCTGGAAGAACTCGGACTGTGGTACCAGAATCTTTTGGACAGGTATCATAAATGGATCGCATACCAGCTTGCATGGAAAAAAGAACGGAATGCGTCCATGAGTGATCTGGAGTTCCCTTTTGAATATCGTGAGGGACAGCGAAAAATCGTATCCGGTGTATATCACACTATATCCACAGAAAGACAGATTTTTGTCCAGGCACCTACAGGAGTAGGAAAGACCATGTCCACGATCTTTCCGGCAGTGAGAGCAGTTGGTGCAGGACTGGGGGAAAATATTTTCTATCTTACAGCAAAGACCATTACCAGGACTGTGGCTGAAGAAGCTTTCTCCATATTAAAGGAGCATGGACTGAAATTTAAAGTGATAACCATTACCGCGAAGGAAAAGCTGTGCTTCTGCGATAAAACAGAATGCAATCCTGAGAACTGTCTGTGGGCGAGAGGACATCTGGACAGAGTGAATGATGCTGTTTTTGAACTGTGGACCACGCAGGACAGCTATGACAGGGATACTCTGCTGGAATATGCGAAGAAATGGCAGGTGTGTCCCTTTGAAATGTGCCTGGATCTGGCAGTCTGGGTGGACGCTGTGATCTGTGATTATAATTATGTATTTGATCCCAATGTTTATCTGAAAAGATTTTTCGGGGAGGGTACTTCCGGAGAATACATTTTTCTGATTGATGAAGCTCACAATCTGGTGGACAGGGGAAGGGAAATGTACAGTGCTCATGTGGACAGAGCGGATGTACTGGAGGCGAAGAGACTGGCCGGGGATTACAGCAAAGGTCTGGTGCGAGCACTGGAAAAAGTGAACAGACAGCTTCGAACTCTGGAAAAGGAGTGTACAGAGTACGAAATCCTGCCAAATCCCGGAGCAGTTTCTCTGGGAATGCTTCAGGTGATGGGGGAGATGGATAAGCTCCTGGAGGAACTTCATGGAAAGGAACTTCCGGAGCAGCTGCTGGAATTTTACTTCTGTGTGAGAGATTTCCTGAACATTGATGAACTTCTGGATGAAAATTATGTGGTTTATACAGAAATGGGAGAAGGGGGAAAGGTGATCCTGCGGCTTTTCTGTGTAAATCCTGCAGCAAATATTCATAGATGTCTGGAAAAGGGAAAAAGTGCGGTGTTCTTTTCTGCGACCCTGCTTCCCATGGATTATTACCGTGCACTTTTAAGCACCAGAAAGGATGACTATGGGATTTATGTGACTTCTCCTTTCAGGCAGGAGAACAGGTGCATTCTCACAGGAGAATCTGTCTGCGGAAGAATTAAGAAATTGCAAGGGAATCCTGATCAGGGATTATAATCAGAAAATGCGGGATACCGGACAGAAGAAGGAAGAACTGGTGCGCACGCTGAATAAGATTGTCCGTATGGAAAGCTTTCAGGATGATTTTTACAGGAAACCGCTGGAACAGATGCTGGAGCTTTCCGATGATGCAGTGCGTGTTCTGACTCAGTTAAAAACTACAGTGCAGTCCTATGACAGCCTTATGGAGAAGCTGGAGGTTGATATTTCTGTAGTAGAGAGGGAGAAGGAACGTATCACAGAACTTCTGGAGGATTATGTCCGGGAAATCCACAGTAACCTTGGAAAAATCGACCATAATTCAACCATCACCATAAGGGAAAGAAATATCAAAATGTTAAAGATCCAGCTTCCGGACTGGGAAGAAAATGCAGGGCTTTACCGTCTGCGTCTGGAAGACTTTATTGATAAGATCACTATGGAAGGCGTGGAACTTTTCGAGAAAAATGAGAACGCACAGGAGTTTTTCGGCTCCGGTATTACTACCAGAAATCTCTATGATCAGGTGGTAGGAATCGGAAATGTACAGATCCATCTTTATAAGATCGAAGCTCAGAGGGAATATCCGATTACATGGAAAGAGGTTTCCAGAAACTCAGGCGGAGAAGGATTTCTGTCTGCATTTGTAATCCTGTCCAGCCTTCTGTATTATATGAGACGGGATGATACGGACATTTTTGCAGATAAAAATGAGGGAAAGGTTCTGATCATGGACAACCCGTTCGCACAGACCAATGCCTCCCATCTGCTGATCCCGCTGATGGATATGGCAAAAAAGAGCAACACACAGCTTATCTGCCTTACCGGTCTGGGCGGAGAGTCCATCTATAATCGTTTTGACAATATATATGTGCTGAATCTGATCGCTGCAAGTCTGAGAGGCGGTACCCAGTACCTGAAAGCCGAACACAAAAGAGGGAAAGAACCGGATGAACTTGTCACTGCGAGAATTGAAGTGGGGGATCAGATGGAGCTGTTGTTTTAACTAAATCAGGTAAGTCCCTTGCAGAGACTGCAAAAAGCAAACTGCAGGGGATTCTTTTTTATTTTTTGTAACGTTTCTTCTGTCTGTGACTTAATTATATAGAAAGACATCAGATAAAATAATGATACAGCAGACAGGAGGATCATCATGAAACGATATTTTGGAATATTCAATGCAGATGAAATAAAATCAGGATCATGTTCAGACATTCAATGGAAGAAGACCGGGCTATTAAAAATCCCGAAAGATGCAGTAGGATAATAAAAAATACAAGGAGCAGGAATGGAGAAATCAGAAATCGAAACAATCTACCGGAAGTATTTCCATGATGTCTTTCTCTATATCCGGGCACTTTCCGAAAATGAAAGTCTGGCAGAGGAGATCACCCAGGAAACATTCCTGAAGGCAATGAATAATATTGAGAAATTTGACGGCCGGAAGGATATCCGCGCATGGCTATTTGTAATTGCGAAGAATACATATTTCCGCTATTGCAGACGAAATAAAATCTATGTGGGTGAAGAATTTTCAGAAATAATGCAGGATTCCATGCAGGATACATCCCCGGCAGTACTGGATCAGATCGTGCAGGATGAGACAGTTCGGAATCTCAAACGCTATGCAGAACTGATACCGGAACCCTACAGGGAAGTATTTCACCTGCGGATATATGGTGAGCTCTCCTTTGAGCAGATCGGAAAATGCTATCAGAAAAGTGCAGGATGGGCAAGAGTGACTTACCATCGTGCACGCCAGATGATAAGAGCACAGATAAGTCAGGAGGAAAAGTAACATGGAAAAAATAAACTGCAATGTGATCCAGGATATTCTGCCATTATACATTGATGATGTGGTAAGTGATGACACAAAAGAACTTGTAGAAGAACACCTGCAAAACTGCGAAATCTGCCAGCGGGTATACCATGAGACAAAGACAGACCTTGAAAATGATATGAAGGTTTCAGTGCAGACAAAAGAAAGCAGCAATGAAGCAAATGATCTGAAGAATTTCAGGAAATTTTTAAAGAAAAGAAAGATAAAAACAATCCTGCTTTCCATAGCAGCAACCGTAATTTGCTTTGTGGCAGTGTTCACGTTCATGAATAAACATGTCACATATATCAGCTACAAAGATGCAGGGATAACTATTATTGAGGATAATAAAGATGAAGTAACATATAGAACAAATATAAAAGGAAATTATCGCTGGAGAACATCCTTAGACAGGGAAACAGGCGTAATGACTATCCATTTTGAACAGAGCCTGTGGGAAAAATATGTAAGCTGTATTTTTTATCCATATGATCATATTCATGATATTTTGAAGAAAGATGAGATAAAAGAAGTATATGTAGATAAGGATGGAACTACAACAACAATCTGGGAAGCTCCGGAGGAAGAACAGAAGGCTTATTTATCTGAAGAACATACAGAGCCGTTAGGATAAAATCTTAGAGTGTTTTTCAAACACGATCTAAAATATGAAAGCGAATTTTATAGCAGTCCTATAGGTTATAAGGATTTACAAAGGGGTTGTCATGGAAGGCAGCCTCTTTTTGTAATTGCTGATGGACATTCTCTTCCCATATGTTACAATAGAACAAGAATATGGAAAGAAAGACAGGAAACCTAACTATGAAAAAACAACTAAATTATGCAGATATCATAAAGGAAGCGCTGATCCTGACAGGTGCGGTAGCAATCATTGCGGCAGCAGTTTATTTCTTCCTGGTGCCGAGCCATACCTCTGTAAGCAGTATCTCCGGTCTTGGTATCGTGTTATCAAACTTTGTACCTTTATCATTGTCTGCAATCACCATGATTTTGAATGTGGTACTTCTGATCATTGGCTTCATCACCTGCGGACGCGAATTTGGCGTAAAAACAGTTTACACCAGTATCGTTTTGCCCTTATTTCTCGGATTATTTGAGAAATTATTCCCGGATTTTGGCTCTATGACCAACAGTCAGGAGCTGGATGTGCTGTGCTATATCCTGGTGGTCAGCGTAGGACTGAGCATTCTTTTTAACAGAAATGCATCCTCCGGCGGACTGGATATTGTGGCAAAGATCATGAACAAATATCTCCACATGGAACTGGGAAAAGCAATGTCTCTTTCCGGTATGTGTGTGGCTCTTTCCGCAGCGCTTGTATATGATAAGAAAACAGTGGTGCTGAGTATTCTGGGAACATACTTTAATGGAATAGTTCTGGATCACTTTATCTTTGACCATAATATTAAACGTCGTGTCTGCGTCATCACTCAGAAAGAGGAAGAACTGCGTAAATTCATTATCGAAGATCTGCACAGCGGAGCGACGATCTATGAAGCGACAGGTGCCTATAATATGAAGAAACGCAATGAGATCATCACGATCGTAGACAAAACAGAATATCAGAAGCTGATGGCTTATATCAATCATGAAGATCCAAAGGCTTTTGTGACGGTTTACAATGTATCGGATATGCGCTATCAGCCAAAACTGTGAGAAATATTATGGCAGGAAAGCTGTGGGTATGCTAAAATAGCAGAGTGATTATATAACCATAAAGAGATTATGGTAGAAAGAGGATGAAAGATGAGAAAAGGAAAAGGAATTGCCCTGCTTCCCATTGGTGTATTTCTTGTATTATACCTTGGACTGGGCATTTTGTTTGAGTATGTGATGGAAATCCCCATGGGATTTTATAATGTGCCTATTGTAGTAGCATTTCTTGCTGCAATCCTGGTTGCCTGTCTGCAGAACAGAGCACTGGATTTTGATAAGAAACTGGAAATCATGGCACAGGGAGTTGGGGACAAAAATATCATCACCATGCTTCTGATCTTCCTTGCAGCCGGATCTTTTGTAGGAGTTGTGGGAAGAAGCAGTGCTGAGAGTGTTGCATATTGTATGCTGAGTCTGATACCTGCCAGATTTTCAGTGTCTGTGCTGTTTATAGTTGCCTGTTTTGTGTCTGTGGCTATGGGAACCTCTGTGGGAACCATTACCCTTCTGACACCGATTGCAGCAGCAGTTTCCACAGCATCAGGATTTGATCTGGCATTTTGTGTGGCTTCTGTTATGGGAGGAGCCATGTTTGGGGACAATCTTTCTTTTATTTCAGATACGACGATTGCTGCATGTAATGGTCAGGGATGTGAGATGAAAGACAAATTCAGGGAAAACTTCTGGATCGCTCTTCCGGCAGCCGTTGCCACACTGATCTTAATCCTGATCCTGTCATTTCAGACAGAAATCCAGGGCCGTGTGATCCAGCCCTATCATCTGACACAGGTAATACCGTATGTGCTGGTATTGATCGGAGGAATTGTTGGGATCAATGTGTTTGTGGTATTGCTGACAGGAATCGTATCCGGAGCATTTATTATGCTGATCGGAGGACATACCACACCTGTAGAGATCCTGAAAAATATGGGATCCGGTGTATCCGGAATGTTTGAGACCTGTATGGTGGCGATTCTGGTAGCTGCCATGTGTGCGCTGATACGTGAGTATGGTGGATTCGATGCACTTCTTGGCTGGATCCATAAAATTTTCCGCGGAAAGAAGGGCGGACAGCTTGGAATGGGACTTCTGGTAGGAACTATGGATATTGCCACTGCCAATAATACAGTGGCGATCGTAATGGCAAACCCTATCGCAAAGGAAATGGCAGAGGAGTATGGGATTACACCGAGAAAGACAGCTTCCATACTGGATACTTTTTCATGTGTTTTCCAGGGAGTGATTCCATATGGTGCACAGATGCTGGTTGCAATCTCAGCAGTGAATGAACTGGGTGGTGAGATTTCTGCATTTCAGATCATGCCGAAATTATTTTATCCCATGTTATTGCTGTTCAGTTCTCTGATCACAATTATGAGAGGCTCAGACCGTACAGGAGCTTAAAAGATTCCCCCTGCCGGAAGCTATATTTTTTTCAATTTCTTTCAAAAAATACTTGACCTTCCTCCTTGTGGAAGCAGTATAAAGGAAGCACAGACAGGGCAGTAGAGCAGCAGATCAGCTGTATCTGCTGTCAGGAAAGCAAGAGGTAGCAGTATGAAGATCAAACAGGTGGAAGAGCTGGTAGGCATCACCAGAAAGAATATCCGTTTTTATGAAGAGCAGGGTCTCCTGAATGTGGAGCGTGCAGAGAACGGATACCGGGAATATCATACGGCAGATATTGCCAGACTTCAGGAAATCAAATTATTCCGGAAGATGGATATTTCAATAGAAGAGATGAGAGCTCTTTTTGAAAAGAGGAAAAGCCTGCAGTTTTGTCTGGAACAGCACCTGGGAGAACTGGAACGCCGCTGTTCCGGGGAAATGGCGCTGGCTTTCTCCCTGTATCCCGTCACCATGGCCGACCTTTTCCGCGTAGCGGACGCCGGAGAAATCATGCCTCCCAAATCCACCTGGTTTGAACCCAAGCTGCGCAGCGGGCTTTTTATCCATACCATTGAACAATAATCTTTTCCACCGTACCAACATGAACAAGGTCCTTATTCCTACCAAACTCTCCGACGTAGCGGCCAACACGCTTAAAACGGCCGGCTATGAAGTCATCCAGGACGCTGATACGCCTCTGGAAAAACAGGTAGCCGCCCATCCGGATGCCGTGGCTCTGATCGTCCGCAGCGAAAAAGTCACTCCGGAAATCATGGACGCCCTTCCTTCCCTGAAGCTGGTCGTCCGCGCCGGAGCCGGTTACGACAACATTGACATTGTGTACGCCCGCAAAAAAAACGTGGACGTCATGAATACCCCCGGGGCCAACTCCAATGCTGTGGCGGAAGAAGTCATGGCCATGATTCTGGCCTACTACCGCCACATCGTCCAGGCGGACGCCACCACCCGGGAAGGCCTGTGGGAAAAGAAAAAATACATGGGCAGCGAGCTGACCAAAAAGACGGTGGGCATCATCGGCCTGGGCAACATCGGCCGCAACCTCGTCAAGCGTCTGCAGGGATTTGAACCCATTCTGCTGGGCTACGACCACTTTCTGGCACGCCAGCGCGCCCTGAACATCGGCGTCACCCCTACCAGCATTGAAGATATTTTCTCCCAGTGCGACATTATTACCCTGCACGTTCCGGGCGGCCCCTCCACCCACCACATGGTGAACGCGGAGCTCATTGGAAAAATGAAAGACGGAGCAGTGCTCATCAACTGCTCCCGCTACGGCGTGGTGGATGAAGAAGCGCTGGCCGCCGCCAAGGCCGCAGGCAAAAACATCGGCTACCTGACGGACGTACATCCCAAGGACGCGCCCGGAGAGAAGCCTTCCGCCCCCATTGCGGATTTGATTCTTCCCCACCTGGGAGCCAACACCCGGGAGGCCAATACGAAAGCGGCCAAACGCGCCGCAGAACAGATGATCGCCTACTTTTCCGACGGCGACACCTCCTGCGTGGTGAACGGGGAATCCCCCAGCGGCCTCAATCCGGCCCATCTTCAACTGGCGTTTCTGCTCGCCTCCCTGGCGCGCAAGGCCGGCGGCAACAAGCCCATCCGCCGCGTGGAATGCACTTTTTACGGCAACCTGCGCATTTTTCGCAAATGGTTTACGGCCCCCATTCTGGAAGGCCTTCTGCCGCATGCGGAAAAAGGGCTCATGCCTGCCGCCGCGGAAGAATCCCTGCGGGAGCACGGCATCGTTTTCAAAGCGAGGGAACCCAAAGACGACAAACCTTATGAAGATTCCATCACGCTGGACGTGGCCATGGAAGAGGAAGAGGAATATTTCCACACCAGCGTGCGCGGCGTGGTGACGGAAGGCATCCCCATGGTCTCCCGCCTGAACAATTTCAACGGATTGTACGCGGACCTGCGCGGCACGACATTATGCCTGCGCTACAAGGACCGCCCGGGTATTATCGCCCTCATCGGCTCCGCCCTGTCTTCCAATGGAATCAACATTGACAACATCGCCGCCCCGGCCGACCACGCCACCAGGGAGGCCCTGACCGTGATTAAGACCAACCAGCCGGTTTCCGATGAACTGCTGGATAAAATCGCGAAAGAGATAGATGCCATCTCTGCGTTTTCCCTGAATCTTTAACAGGGAAAGACGCATTTCCGGAAACCTGCTTTTCAGACCGCCCGCTTCCTTCATCTCCGGAGGGAAGCGGGCGGTTCTTATTTCTGCCATGTTGACAAGGCTTACCCATTTTTATATCATTGACCGAATCGTCGGAACATATCCATGCGCTACGTACTGCTTCTCCTGACCTTGTTAACCGCCGGATTTTCCGTCTGGTACTATCAAAACCGCATTTCCCCGGAAGGAAAGGAACTGGCCGCCCAAAAAACAACATTGGAACAGGAGGCCGCAATATTGGAAAAAGCCGTTATCCAATCCCGAAAGAAGCTGGATGATGCCCAGGATGCCACCCGGGCGGCGGAAGAAGACATAGAGAGATTCCAGCAAGCTTATCTCCAACAAAAAAGGCAACAGCATCAGGAAATCCAGGATGCCGCCTACCAAAAAAGCGTGGCGGACCAGCAGGAAGAAGTGAAGGAACACGACCAAAAGATTGACCGGCTGCGCCGCCGCATGAAAAGGCAAAGGGAAAGCACCAAATCCGCCAGGGAGGAACTGCTCCGGAAAAAGGAGGGAATGAGAACCCAGCTTGACAGGCTGACCGATCAGCAGAGGAGCATTCAGGCGGAACTGGAACAGGCGGAACGCGAACTGGCCCAAAAACGGGAAGAGGCCAAAAGCAGGAAGAAATTGTCCGGGATTGCCCCTCAGAAGGGAAATATTTCCGAACTTCAGGCACAGATGAACCTTATCCGCCAGAAAACCGCAGCTGCTAAGGAAAAAATGAAAGCCGTAGATGCGGCGCTGGAAACTCTGGAAGAAAAGTCTGGCAAACAGGAACGCCTGATGCAGAAGGCGGAGGAGAAACTCACCGAACAGAAAAACAAGGTTCTGGCCGACGATGACCGGGACGAATCCGCTGTCCCGGAACCGGGCGATGAAGACTTGCTGGCGTCTGCCGAATACAGGGAGCTGTCCGGAGATGTACGGAAAACTCTGGAACAGGCCCGTAAAAAAGAAGAACAGGCATCCCGGGCCTATGACGAAGCCCGCGCGGCCATGCGGAAAGCTTCCAGGGAAGAAGTGAAAAAGCTGGCAAAGAAGGAAAAAGACCATGCCTCCTTTCAGAAGCTGTTCACGGGTGCAGCCTCCGTCGCGGGATTTATCCTGCTCCTGTTCACGGGTGCGGCCTTCCGCAGCAGCAACAGTTGAACATCTGCCGGAAAATGAAATGCACGGAGAACAAGGAAGCACCCGCCTTCCCTCAGGGAGTCGTTGACGGACGGCAGGGATATGATAGTCTCAGGCCAGCCTGATCATGCTCACACTGGCCCAGATTCACGGACAACCGGAAATTTTCCATTCCATTCAGGGGGAAGGAGTCTCCCAGGGAACACCCTGCGTTTTCCTGCGTCTGGCAGGCTGCAATCTGGCCTGTTCCTGGTGTGATACGGCGTATTCCTGGAACGGAACGGTTCCCGGAATGCGCCTCGCGCCTGAAAAGGCGGCTGAACTGGTGCTCCATTATCCATGCCGCCGCCTGGTCCTGACCGGAGGGGAGCCGCTCATTCAGCAAAAGGCGCTTCCCGCCCTGCTGCGCCTGTTGCCGGATCATGCCGTGGAAATGGAAACCAACGGCACCATCATATATCGATTCTAATCAAAACCGAACATCATGCCGGATACGGAACTGCTGAAACGCGTCACGCAATTCAACGTATCTCCCAAACTCCCCCATTCAGGCAATAACGACGTTAAGACTTGGAAACCGGATATCCTGCGCTGTCTGGCGGGTACGGAGAAAGCCTGGTTCAAATTCGTCGTGGCGTGCGAGGACGATGTCAGGGCCGTTCTGCGGCGGGCTTCCGAAGCGGACATTCCCCCGGAACGAATTCTGATCATGCCCCTGGCCTCCACACGGGATGAGTTGAACGCCATGCGTGCGCAGGCGGTGGAATGGTGTCTCCGCTACGGTTTTCGTTTTTCAGACCGTCTGCATATCGCCATCTGGAACAGCAAAAAAGGCGTTTAAGCACGCTCCTGACTCATCAGGAAAGACAAATGCTTCCCGCTTTTCCGGCCGGAATTCCGCAAGCCTCCAAGGCTCTGCGCCATCGGGGAACCTACGCTTTCTGTTTCAAATCCAGCAGCATCTGGGTATTGCTGGGGTATTTGTTCAGGAAAAACAGGAACCGTTCCATGGCTTCTACGGGTTTATGCCCGGCTAAAGCGCGGCGGATCAGATTCATCTTGTACAGCCATGCTTCCGGCATAATGAGCTCTTCCCTCCGCGTCCCCGATTTCAGAATGTCCACGGCCGGGAAGATATATTGCTCCGCAATGCGGCGGTTCAGCACCAGTTCCATATTGCCCGTCCCCTTGAATTCCTGGAAAATCAGGTCATCCATGCGGCTGTTGGTTTCCACCAGGGCGGTGGCAATGATAGTCAGGGAACCGGCCTGGCGCGTATTGCGGGCGGCGGCAAAAAGGCGCCGGGGCATTTCCAGAGCGCGGGCATCAATGCCGCCGGACATCGTGCGGCCGCTTCCCTTGTCAGCGTTATTGTAGGCGCGGCAGACCGAAATAGTCGGCGGCAGCGCGGGCTACGGCCAGCGAAA
>ENA-ORTZ01001772-ORTZ01001772.1-human-gut-metagenome-genome-assembly--contig:-NODE-1772-length-11548-cov-5.132341_pt1 | contig 11548 bp, 10 predicted proteins | sample MGYA00242075_ERZ509199 | MGnify/ENA primary metagenome ERZ509199 (study PRJEB26280, sample SAMEA2338824) | human gut metagenome | biome: human gut; feature: human-associated habitat; material: faeces...
GTTGCAAAAACACAGGGGAGAAGGTTAGAATGTTTTGTCTTGTTGTATAAAAACCTCGTTGGACTGTAACGAAATAGGAAATGTGTCTCCCTCTTCTGCGCATGTATGTACGATAGGGTAGATGTACGAAGGGCGGAGAGGTTGGAAAATACTGGTAGTGGTAGCAACAGAGCTCTACACTCCTCCCCTGTGTGGAGCAGCCATATAGGGGAGGTGGCACGAAGTGACGGAGGGGTTGATTTAATAGAGGAGGCAGAAAGTACGGGCAGTGGAGTTAAGTCTCGTCCACCTTTTGTTTATCATAAATGAGGTGGAGTGTGCCGTAGGACGAGAGAGAAATAAAACATACAAAAACTACTCCTGCTTAGCAACAAGTCGAGATGGGCTTGAAATAGAAATAAGATTCTTTTTGAAGGCGAATTTTGTAGGGGGGGGATTTAGGCATAATTCACCGAAAAGGAAGAGCTTTATGGGTTTATGCAGGGGACTGCATTCAGCAATCGTTGCTGTCGAAACTTTCGACTTTCACCCGTTTGCGCGATTTGAATACCAGCATATCCGCTACGAAATAGTTGAACAATCCCGAAATAAGCAGGGCGGCAAGATTACAATAGATAACGTCCCAACCGAATATCTTTTGGAAAATGAGCAGAAAAAACATTTTCATTAAGAAGCCGGCTCCCGATGAAAGATTGAACATGAGAAAACGAATACAGAAATCAGACGTTGAACGACGGCCGATTCTACTTTTCCATATCCAAAAATAAGAACATAGGAAATTGCTCAATACGGCAAATTCAAAACTGATGATAGGTGAAAGGACATATACCTCCCAATAGCTGCTGAATATAAAAGTCGAGCATATCCACAGTATCAAGGTATCGACACCTGTGCCCAATAGCCGACTGACTACGAATTGTAGGTAAATACGCAGCTTTAACACCGTATCTTTATTATTTTTTAGGAGAATAGGGTTTCAATGGATCTTGTTTGGACAAAACGCGACGGTCGGTGATGAATTGAACCAACCATGCCACGAACAAGAAGCAGGCAATGAACAATCCGGCTACATCGAATATGCCCAATGTTTGCCCTTCGATGGTCCACTTTATTTCCGAGAGGGAAGTATACATGAACACCGTGTTGATAAGAATGACGATCAATCGGAATTCTGTTGGACCGAGGCTGCCGTAAGTGAGCAGGAACTTACCGCTTAGGATTGTCGAGATATACGTATAAATCGAAAGAACCAAATAGCCCACTAATACCAGCATCGCTACATCGAGCCTGAACATGGGCGAAAGACCGGCTCCGATACACATGATACAGATGGTGACGGCATCGAGCGTATGGTCGATAAAAAATCCATAAACGGGTCTTTGTGCATTCCTTACTCTGGCAAGAGTGCCGTCGAGGCTGTCACCATACCAGTTAATTACCAACCCGAGAGAAGAAATCCACAGGTAGTTTTTATCTATATGAGCCAATACGAATCCCACTGCGCATACGAGAGCTCCTACTACGCCGGTGTATGTGAGGAAGTCCGAAGTAACCCATGCCGGTTGTCGTTGTGCCAGCCAAACCAAAACTTTTTTCTCTGCTGCATTGAGCACGGAAGTCTGTATTCTTTCAGATGTTTCTTTTCCCATTTCCTAATTTTTGTACAAAAGTACAGATTATTTAGCAAACCGAGTAAAAAAAGTGTATTAAATTATTCATGTTTTTGAAAGATTCGGGTATTCTGCGGAGAGCAAGGCGAGTAACTAAAACAAGTTCTTGGGTTCTGTTTTTATCCCATGAAGTTGTCGTCATGCCATCGACCGGTGTCATATCGACCGTCCGGGTAGTACATGGTTCCATAGCCTTCTTTACAGCCATTGACGAAATCACCTTCGTATCGGTTCCCGTTTTTGTAGAAGAATACACCCTTTCCGGTAAGTTGCCCGTTTACGAAGTCTCCTTCGTATCGCTCTCCGTCAGTCCATATATAGATTCCTTTTCCATGCCTTATCCCTTCTACGAAATCGCCGTAGTAACATTCCCCGCCTTTGTGAATGAAAACACCTTTTCCGGTACGTTTTCCTTCGATAAAATCTCCTTCATAGCGATCTCCGTCGGCCCAGAAAAAGAAACCTCTTCCAGAGGGTAAGCCGTCGACAAAGTCTCCTCTGTAATATTCTCCGTCTCTCTGGGTATAGATCCCTTTCCCGGTCTGTTTCCCGTGATCGTAATCTCCTTCGTAACAACTGCCGTCCGACCATGTAAAAACGCCTTTCCCATGTTGTTCCCCGTTTACGAAATCACCTTCGTAGCGTTCTCCGTTTGCCCACGTGTAGATACCGCGACCTTCGAATTTGCCGTTTGCAAATTGGCCCTCGTATCGGTTTCCGTTTGGCCAAGTATACATACCGGATCCCTCGAACTTTTCATTGACGAAATCTCCTTCATATCGTTGTCCTTCCGGGAATGTCATTATACCTTTGCCTTGTATTTTTCCGTCTTGAAATTCTCCTTCGTATATAATCCCGCAGAGGTCGGTAAGTGTGCCCCAACTGGGTTTGCCATCTTTGAGAACTCCTTTGAATGTACCGTCCGGGAGGCTGATACCCTCTCTCGGTGTTTCGCTGTAATAAGTCATGGTATTTTTATTATGATATCTTCAATCGTGTATTCGAGATAACGATAGGCGAATATAGGAAAATACAGTCGATTTTCCAAATGTCTCGGCAGAAAATTATATGGGTCGCGTGACGGATAAAATGATTGTGGTTTAATATGTATATATCTTATAATGAGTGTATTGTGTCTGGCTTTAACCGCAGGGCTGTTTATACCGATAACCTTTTGTTATGAATGGTAAAAAAGAATGATAATCAAAATCAGGTTTCGCTTGTTATATTTGTAACGGAATAAAGAAAACTCATCATTTAAATATAACGAATATGGAATTTTTGACGAATGAAAAACTCACGATCGTGGGTGCTGCCGGTATGATCGGTTCGAATATGGCACAGACTGCATTGATGATGCGTTTGACACCTCATTTATGTTTGTATGACCCCTATGCTCCGGCATTGGAAGGTGTTGCCGAGGAATTACGTCATTGTGCATTTAAAGGGGTAGATATAACCTTCACGAGCGATGTGAAAGAAGCTCTTACGGGAGCCTCGTATATCGTATCTTCCGGAGGGGCTGCTCGCAAAGCAGGAATGACGAGAGAGGATTTATTGAAAGGAAATGCCGAAATTGCCGCTCAATTCGGTAAGGATATACGAAGCTATTGTCCCGATGTGAAACATGTGGTCGTCGTTTTCAATCCGGCCGACATTACGGGGTTGATCGTATTGCTTTATTCGGGTTTGAAACCGTCTCAGGTATCCACGCTTGCGGCGCTCGATAGTACGCGTTTGCAGAGCGAGTTGGCAAAATATTTCCATGCGGTAGCCGATGAAATCGAGAATTGTCGTACCTATGGAGGGCATGGAGAACAAATGGCGGTTTTTGCTTCGACGACAAAAGTAAAAGGAACTCCGCTCGCCGAGCTTATCGGAACGGAAAAATTACCGGCCGAAGACTGGGAGAAGATACGCCAGCAAGTCGTTCAAGGAGGCAAACACATTATCGATTTGCGAGGACGCTCTTCTTTTCAGAGCCCGGCCTATCTTTCTATCGAGATGATTGCTGCGGCAATGGGTGGAAATCCTTTCACGTGGCCGGCTGGTGTTTATTTGTCTGACGGGAAATTCAACCACATACTTATGGCGATGGAGACAATTCTCGATCGTTCGGGAGTACATTACAACCCGGTTTATGGTACGCCGGAAGAAGATAAAGAATTGGAGCGCAGTTATAAGCATTTGTGCGATTTGCGTGATGAGGTGATAGCGATGGGAATCATTCCCCCGGTTTCGGAATGGAATAAACTGAATAAAAATATCGAATAAACAGCGTTGTCGAACCTGTGGAATCCTGTTATAAAAATAGCGACTTCTTACGAGAAGCCGCTATTTTTATCTTTATATTATACGGGAACCGGTAAATCAACGTCCGAAGTTAAATATGTCGGAGTGTATATGCTCCCGATCCATAATGACTTTCAACTCTTCCACTTTGTCGGGATAAGTATTAGCTAAATTATTGTCTTCATGCGGGTCTTCGGCAATGTTGTACAACTCATGAGTCGGGTTTCCGTTTTTGATATTTTGTCGAATCAGTTTCCAATCTCCGGCTCTTACGGCTTGGCGACCGTTTTCCTCGTGAAACTCCCAATACAAGAAGTCATGTTGCCGTTGTTCCCCCTTTCCGGTCAGAGTAGGGAGTATAGACAACCCGTCCATCGCCTCTTCGCGCCAATTCGCCTCTTCACCCAACAATTCTACGAAAGTAGGCATCATATCCCAGCCGGCTGCCATCAAGTCGCTTATAGAGCCGGCTTCGATAGTCCCCGGCCAATAGGCGATATAAGGCACGCGCATACCGCCTTCGTACAAAGCTCGTTTCAATCCTCTCAGTCGTTCCTCTGTGTTGAAGAAAGTCGGATCTGCTCCTCCCTCGTTATGAGGGCCGTTATCGCTCGTGAATATAAATAATGTCTTTTCGGCGATACCCAGCTCTTCCAGTTTATCGATGATTTGTCCCACATACGTGTCCAATCGGGTAATCATAGCCGCAAATTGTGTGCGGGGATCAGTTGCAGTGCCATAATCTCCATCGCTGTACCACGGGCGGGGCTCTTGGAATTTACCTTTATACATATCGACGATACTGTCTTGCGGTTGGCGCAGTTCGGCATGAGGAATCGTATATGTGAAATAACCGAAAAATGCCTTGTCCTTATTGTCTTCGATGAATTTCATCGCATGTTCGTGTATGGCATCTTGCGAATAACGTCCGTTTTGATACTCTTTTTCTTGGTTGTTCCACAAATATTCCGGGTAGTAAGAGTGCGCTTTACGCTGACAGTTGTATCCGTAAAATACATCGAATCCCATCTTGTTGGCTTCTCCGCCCGAACCGGGATAACCCATACCCCATTTACCGAAACAGCCTGTCACATATCCGTTTTGTTGAAACAGATGTCCCAACGTTTCTACGTTCGGATCGAGTGGCTCTTGCCCTTCGGGTTGTATTTCTTTATTTCCCCGTATTTTGGTATGTCCGGTGTGTTGTCCGGTCATTAACGAAGCTCTTGATGGGGCGCTTACGGCTGTGCTTGCATAAAATTGAGTGAAACTCATGCCTTTATTTACGAGCCTGTTCAAATTGGGGGTTGATATCATTTGTTGGCCGTAGGCCTCTATATCGCTGTATCCCATGTCATCGCAAAGCAAGTAAATGACATTGGGGCGTTCTGTTGTGGCGACAGCATCTCTCTCTTGGGCGAAGCACAAACCCGAAGTAAGGAGCAGGCTGCTTGCAGGGTATATAAATTTATTGGTATTCATACGTTTTATAAAGGTGTTTAAAGTTTGCTATCGAGAAGTTTGAGTGTGGTCGTTTTCCCGTTTTCCGGTTCGATGACTAAGACGATAAATCTTTCGGGATATTTCAGTTCCCCTTCGAAGACGGTATCGGCAGAAAGGTAATTTCCTAACAGTTGGCCGGAGAGACTCACTGCTTTGATCGTGTTGCGTCCGTCCAGTCCGGTTATGCTCAGTCGTCCGTCGTAGAGGTGAGCTTTGGGTGCTACGCTTCTGTCTCCGTTTTCAATTCCTGTGGGGGTTTTTAAAGGCACTCGATAAAAATACCACCCCGAACCTGTTCCTATACCGGCGTTGTATAGAACGACTCCCCATGTACCGTCTTGGGCGTTTAACAGATAGGAATTGTCGCCTTCGTACTTGATAGAGTAGCTCCCGTTTTCATGACCGCTGGATTCGATTGTGAATTGACTCCCGAGAGTAGAAGCGGTAAAATATGCTTGCTCTAAGACTTTCGATCCGGATATTTGCAAGTTCGTCCCTTTGTTTACGATATATACCCGATTATTTCCGGCATTTTCCAACCGCCAGAGAAATTTGTCTGTTTGGTTCGCCGGTTTTTCCACTCTCAGTGCGGTGGAATAATCCCCACCTGTGTTCGTATCATAGGCGATATATCTCTCTTTTCGGTTGGCGTCGGTGTGAGCATTCATGATTTGATACCAAATCGGGTCTTCGGCCGTGCTTATTTCGGGGGTGGCCAATACGGGAATAGCGGCTTCGAATACGGCTATCAGGCTCGTACTTTTCGTTACGGTAAATGTGTAGACCGATTCTTCACTCACGATTTCGTTTCCCTCTTGCCAACCTTTGAATTCTATGGCAGACTCCGAATTTTCATTGATAATAGCTTTTACGGTGACTTGTGTCCCTATTTCGTAACGGCCGGCGTCGTTTGCCGGTGTTTCGATAATGGCAGTTCCCAGTTCGTCGTTGTTCGATGATACGCTTATAAAGCGGTCGGTTCTATCCGATGCTTCCAGAACATACACTACGAAATCATATACCCGTCCGCTAATCGAGGCATCGGCCGAGGAAGGAGCTGTCGATTCTATTCTTATGCGTATGCGAGTTTTTCCGAGCGCTGCGTTTTCGGGTATCGCTATGGTCTGTACGAAACTTTTGGTGGATGCTGCTACTTGGGCGGGTCGTGATTCCTTTTCGAATACACCGTCGCGGTTCCAGTCGGTGTAAGTCGAGAGGGTATAGTTCGATGGATCGACGGTCATAGTCGCATTAAGTTCGAAAGTTTCGCCTGCGATCAATAAAGAAGTCTCTTTCGACACTATGGCGAAATAACTGCTGGGAGAGTTCGGTTTTGCATATCCCAACGGGTAGATGACAGCATCGCCCGAGGTCGTTGCCGAAGTGATATAGCCTCCGTTGGCAGATCCGGCCGGCATTTGGTATACGGGGCTTTTTTCGCTGATACGCCCCAGCCGTATCATGGTTTCGAAAGGGTTCGATGAAATGTAGTCGTTACTCGAATCATCGGCGGCTATTGCCGGTATTGTCATTGTAGCAACGGTGGCCGCTGCCAGAAATTTAAAGAATATATTCATGTCTTATCTATTGGATATAAATACAAAAGCATAGGACAATATAATTTTATCCTATGCTTTTATATCAGAGTTATTTAATGAATTTGATCATTTCTCCGCCTACATTTGCGATATACACACCTTTTTCGAGGGCCGATACAGAGATTTCCGTTGCATTGTCTACTTGCAAGACAATCTGTCCCGACAAATTATAAACGGTGGCTTGGGTGGGATTGGGGGAAATCAAGAGTCCGGCGTGAGCATCGTAATAAACCTTACCGGAAGTTACTCCTTCGATTCCCGATGCCGGAGAGATGGCGATTTCAAAATCATAGGCGATACCGTTTCTTATCTCGTTATAGAATTCGGTGAAGACTTTCGAGGGCCAGTCGTTGGACCAGGGATCGGGTCCCATGTAAACGACGCGCATGCGATAGGTTCCGGGAGCGGTTTTGGCCGGAACGGTTATCGTTCTGTCCCAACCTTCTGTAACATTACCGTCAGGATCGTCGAAAGTATTATCGCCTGAGTTATTGCCTACGGCAGCGTAAATCTCGTTTTCGCCACTGAATTCTTTATCGTTGTTCCAGTCTATGTAGAGTGTTTGGTAAGACCATATGATTTCAGGTTCGCATACGATGTCTCTGTCTCCGTTGTTATAGGTGATATCCTCGTTATACTGCTTGAAATTCATGGAGAAGTTTTCAACACCCTCTTCGAGGCGAATCGGATTTTTGGTCTTGTCGATAACAGCTCCTTCTACTTGTGGCGTATGTAGTTTTTTATATTCCGTGAAAGGGAGTTCTTCTTGGGTTGCGCAGGTGAACAGAGTCTCGGTTTTATCGCCTGCGGTATAAGAAACAGAGCCTAAATAACGGTTCTGCTGATTAAGGTCCGTGACGTAGAAACGGGTCATGATGGGATAATCCTTTTCTACGAATTCGGCGACGAGTGTTTTGTCTTCTGTTCCTTCGTAAGAATAAGTGTGTCTGTAACTTATAACAGTTTCAGTTCCCTCTTCCACCCATCTGTAAAACATATAGTTGTCGGCTGCGGTCGCTTTTACGATAAGAGCTTCCGTTTCAGGAACTTCAGCGCTTGTCGACTCTTTCCCTTCTATGGATACCGACCCTTTTGCCGAATCGGCCGATTTTACTGAGACGGTTTTGGTAGCCGTTGGAGGGGTGTATTGAGCCGGATAGAAAAACCAGCCCGAGGCTTGGTGTGCTCCCATTTCATAAACGGTTACACCGTAATCCCATCCTGTATCTGCGGCGTTCAGATAAGCGGCTCCCGAAATCCCGGTGTAATTCAGGCAGTATTGTTTATCGGCACACTGCGATTGTCCTGTGGAAGCAGATGTGGCCAGTACCCAAACAGCACCCTCGTCTGCACTCGTCTCTAACATCGTGTTGTTGGTGGCGGTAGCTTCTGCTGGAACAACAATGCGCATACCGCTCGAATGAACCAGTACGCAGTAATTGTCGCCTCCATCCGTTTTTTCCAAACGCCAGATGTAAGCATCGTCGGTTGGTGGTGTGGTTAGCTGGTCGGTACATAATCTCGAACCGTCCCATTTCATAAATCGGTTTTGTCGATCGGAGGCCGTGAGGTGGGACGACATCATTGTATACCATTTGGGGGATTCCGCTGTGCTTATTTCGGGTTCGACGACCCCCGAAATAGGAGTAACCTGTGCTACGGATAGATTTGAAACAAGTAGACCTGCTAAAAGCAGTAATGGATTAAATAAAGATTTTTTCATACATGAAGTGTTTTTAATGGATAATTAAATGTGTTTGTTTATTTTTTTTATGATATTAGTAACGAACGGTTGTCTTTTATATAATTTTAATTATATGCTGTTTATAGATGTGTATGATTTCGTTATATATTATATAACGGATAAAAAGGTTTGATCCCTAGTAAAAAAAATATTTTTTTTAATTTACTTTCATAAAGTATAATATTATACTATAAATTAATCATTGTATTTATAAGGTGAATTTCTCCCATTGACTGTTAAAAGTATTACTATATTGGAGGGGGAGAAGTCTGAGTGAATACCCTCAAAGAGGTTCTCGAATGTCGCTTGAAAAAAAATAAAACAGTTTCTAAATATTTCGTATTGGATTATTTCTTAAAAAAGTTGTAAATTGCAGCGAATTTTAAATTTCAGGTTATGAAAAGATATTTGGTCACCGGTGCGGCCGGATTTATTGGGGCGAACTTTTTGAAATATTTGTTGAAAAAGTACGAAGAAGATATATATGTGGTTGTTTTGGACAAACTTACGTATGCCGGGAATCTGGGTACTATTAAAGACGAAATAGCCGATTCGAGAGTGCGGTTCGTGAAGGGGGACATACGCAATGCCGAATTGGTAGCGAACATTTTTGCCGAAACCGATATAGATTATGTGGTCAATTTTGCGGCCGAATCGCACGTAGACCGCAGTATAGCCAATCCGCAGCTCTTCTTGGAAACGAATATATTGGGCACGCAGAATATGCTCGATTGCGCCCGCAAGGCATGGTATAAGGGAAAAGATTCCGAAGGGAAGCCTCTCTATGCCGAGGGAAAGAAATTCTTGCAAGTATCGACCGACGAGGTCTACGGTTCGTTGTCTAAGGATTATATCGACCCGCAGCCGTTGGAAATTACCGATGCCGATGTGCGCAAAGTGGTGACCGGACGTACCGACCTGCATACTTATGGCAAGCGGTTCTTTACGGAGACGACACCGCTCGATCCCCGTTCTCCTTATTCGGCTTCGAAGACGAGTGCCGATATGTTCGTGAGGGCTTACCACGAAACCTACGGCATGCCGGTGAATATTACCCGGTGTTCCAACAATTACGGTCCCTATCATTTCCCGGAAAAATTGATACCTCTGATTATCAAGAATATATTGGCCGGTCAGAAACTCCCGGTCTATGGTAAGGGCGACAATGTGCGCGACTGGCTCTATGTGGAAGACCACGCTAAGGCTATCGATGCCGTATTGGAACGCGGCCGTATCGGCGAAGTCTATAATGTGGGCGGATTCAACGAAGAACAGAATATCAATATCGTGAAGCTCATCATCGGTATTATTGCCCGTATCATGCGGGAAGAACCGGAATATCGTAGGGTATTGAAGACCGATGTGAAGAATATTAACGAGGATTTGATTACTTTCGTGGGCGACCGTCCGGGGCACGACATGCGTTATGCCATCGATCCGTCGAAGATTGCCCGTGAATTGGGCTGGTATCCCGAGACCCCCTTTACCGTGGGGATAGAGAAAACTGTGCGTTGGTATCTCGATCATCAAGATTGGGTGGACGAAGTAGTCAGCGGCGATTATCAGAAATATTACGAACAAATGTACGGCAATCGTTGATTGCTCTAATAAAATACGAACGATGAAAGGCATAGTATTGGCCGGAGGCTCCGGCACGAGATTGTATCCCATCACTCGGGGAGTATCGAAGCAGATGCTTCCGGTGTATGACAAACCTATGATTTATTACCCCATATCGGTATTGATGTTGTCTGGTATCCGTGAGATACTTATTATCAGCACTCCTACCGATTTGCCCGGATTCAAGAGGTTGTTGGGGGACGGCAGACAGTTCGGTGTGCGTTTCGAGTATGCCGAGCAGCCATCGCCCGATGGACTGGCGCAGGCGTTTATCATCGGGGAGAAGTTCGTGGGGAACGACACCGTGTGCTTGGTGTTGGGCGACAACATCTTTTACGGGCAGAGCTTTACCCGCATGCTGAGACAGGCCGTTGCCGATGCCGATAAAGGAATGGCGACGGTGTTCGGTTACCGGGTGGGGGATCCCGAACGTTACGGTGTAGTCGAGTTCGACGAAAGCGGACGGGCGATCAGTATCGAGGAGAAACCGGTAAAGCCTCGTTCCAACTATGCCGTGGTCGGTCTTTATTTTTACCCTAATCGGGTCGTGGAGGTTGCCAAGCAGGTGAAACCATCGGCACGGGGAGAATTGGAAATAACCTCGGTGAATCAGGTCTTTCTCCAATCGCAGGCTCTTGGCGTACAGTTGATGGGACGAGGTTTCGCTTGGCTCGATACCGGTACGCATGAATCGCTGTACGAGGCATCGAACTTTATCGAGACCATCGAACACCGGCAAGGGCTGAAAGTGGCCTCTTTGGAAGAAATCGCTTATCGCATGGGGTGGATAGACAAGGAACATTTGCTCGGACTCGCCGAGCCGATGAAGAAAAACCAGTATGGACAATATTTGATAAGACTGGCGAACGATGAGCTTTGACCGGGTGAGATGGATCGAGTTGCCCAAAGTGGCAGACAAGCGGGGAAACCTGTCGTTCATCGAGAGTGCACGGCATATTCCGTTCGAGATAGCGCGTACTTACTGGCTGTACGATGTGCCGGGCGACGAGCATCGCAACGGCCACGCTTTCAAAGAACAGGAGGAGTTTATCGTAGCCTTGTCGGGCTCCTGAGTATATTCCACGGTTGAAAAAGTATCAGATTATGTATGAACAGCAATT
>ENA-ORTZ01001773-ORTZ01001773.1-human-gut-metagenome-genome-assembly--contig:-NODE-1773-length-11545-cov-3.279809_pt1 | contig 11545 bp, 10 predicted proteins | sample MGYA00242075_ERZ509199 | MGnify/ENA primary metagenome ERZ509199 (study PRJEB26280, sample SAMEA2338824) | human gut metagenome | biome: human gut; feature: human-associated habitat; material: faeces...
TCAACTTCTTCGATGTCAGCGATGGCTTTTCCATTCTCTTTTAAGAATGCAGCAACATCATCATAGATTCCCAGATTGATCAGGTTGTTGGATAATAATTTACCGATCAGGAATTCAGCGGAAATATAATAAATCTTCTTCTTTCCGTCCTGATAGCCTCTTTCGAAGAGCTGGTTCTTTGTATAGATTAATAATGCATTGTAGATTTCTTCGTCTGTGCACTGACGTGCGTTTTTCTTATACAGGTCGTAGATGAGTTTTTCTAAAGTTTCCATCGTAATCTCCCTTTCTGAAATAAATATGTGTTTTTTATGAGTTAGATTGCTTATTTTTTTAGGTTTGAATAGTGTATTGTTTTGGGTTATATCAGTAAGAGAAGTTCTCTTGCTGACATCTATAACTATATCAGCAGTCTATTCAAAAAAATACAACAAAATTGCGATTTTATGACAGGTTTCTGCGAAATTTGTGAGGAGACATTCCGGTTGCCTGCTGGAACTTTTTGATGAAATAGCTGGTGTTGTTGAAACCTACTTCCAGTGCGATCTCTGTGACAGAGGAGTCGGAATGCAGAAGCAGAGGCTTGGCTTTCTCGATGCGCAGGTCATTGATGTAGGCGATCAGAGTCTTGCCGGTATATTGCTTAAACAGTTTCATAAAGTAGTATTCGCTGTAATTGGAGAGCGCAGTGAGCTCTGCCGCGGTCAGTGACTGTGAATAATTGAGGTTGATGTAGTCCAGGATCTTTTTAATAGAAGCAAGACTTTTGTTCTCTTCCTTATCTGCGGGAGTGATGTAATTTCCCATGAGCATTTCGTAGAAAAAGCTGAAGAACAGAGCCTTTAATTTTACGAAATAATATGGCTTTTTTTCTTTATGGCAGGAATGGATCCTGTCAAAAAGCAGGCAGATATTCCCATAATTGTCATCAGATCTGGAAATAATATGGGTAAATTCCGCCTGATTATCCATCAACAGGGAAATGACACGTTCCTGACATAAATCTCCCGCCGGGCCTGACAGAAAGTTCAGGTCAAAAACAATACTACGGAAATAAAGGATATTCTTCAGATCTGTTTTTATGCCATGGAGAACCCCACGGTTCACAATGATCAGGTCACCGGCCTTGACGCGGAGGATCTCTTTATTCAGACGGACCAGTCCGCTGCCGGATTCAATATAAATCAGTTCCATCTCGTCATGCCAGTGGTTGTAGAGAGAATGGAATATCTCGCAGTTGTCTGTATAGGTTTCTATGGGAAGCTCAAAGGAGCCATGAGAGCTTCGTTCTTTCAGGGTATCATCTACTTCGATCGTGGGAGTAACTGGCATGGAAAGCGCCTCCTTTTTTCAGAGATTTTTTATCTGTAGTAAGACAATGGAATCAAAAGTATTATTATGGTCGATCCACTGATAAGAGCCATTATACTTCTGGCAGATATCTTCAATAATAGAAAGTCCATATCCATGAGAACCCGGTTCTGATTTCGTAGTCTTATGTGTAAAACTCTGTAACGGGTTCTTGGTATTGTGCATATACACAGTCAGAAATCCGTTGGAAATGTTTGCAGACAGCCGGATTTCAGGATCAGGATTGCCGGAAGCGCTACAAGCTTCGATAGCGTTGTCCAGAAGATTAAAAAATATACTGCTCAGGTCAGTCGTATTAATGGAAATCTTTTCCGGTAAAAGGATTTCATAGGATACCTGGATATGTTCCTGTTCTGCACGAAGCCGTTTCCCTTCCAGGATTGCCTGCAACAGGTTATTCTGACAGTAAGGATGAAAGCGTTCCTTCTGAAAAGTCTGATTCAGATTTCTGATGGCAGTATCAGCCTGTTCATATTTTTCCTGTTCCAGGAGTGACTGGAAGTCCTGAAGTCCCTGTACAGTTTTGATCTGAAAATCCCGAGTATCCTGTCTGCGGATCTGAAGACTGTAATCCTGTTCCTGTTTTAATTGTTTCTGCTTTTGAAGAAAAGCCAGTTCCATTTCAGTATTGGATTTCTTTAACACATCAGAAAGAACGCAGTATAAAAGGATACAGATAAGGACCATAAATACTGCTAGGATCAGAAACATATGATCAATTTTTTCTGTATAAATTGTAGACAGAAAATATAGTAGCTGGAATACAAAGAGGAAGAGAAATAAAGGAATCAATTTAATGTTCTTTCTCATGACTGCAATCCTCCTCTGGTTGTTTTTCTTGTGGTCTGCAATTAATCCGGGACAGAACAGAAGCGGTATATGTTTCTGCTTCCTCATATTTTTTCATATCCATCAAATACATGACAGACATGATGTGATTCTCAATATCGTGATTCCATTTCCGGAGACTGGCATATTCATTACTTAACTGAACGGAATCGTTTATCTGCTTTTTCATCAGCTTAATTTCCATTTTTTTCTGTAAATATTCCCTGTGCTGTTGGGCTAAAGAACGGACTGCACGCAGAAACAACAGATAACTGCCGATGCATATGATCCAGTAAATGATGCTCAGAGCCAGAACTGCTTCGGGCTTTTTCTGAAGGGAAATTATAACATTGAGAAAAACCGGAGCGATCAGTGGCAGTAACAGTTGTAAAAAGGTGAGTATTTTCAAATAATCTATACACTGCCGCAGGATTTCTGATATTTTCCAGAGAAGAAACAGGCCAAGCAGGATGTTGGAGAGTTCGATAACGAAATATTCTGCAGGTGAACAACTGGATATCAGGTTGTGCGGAGTATAGGTATTGGTCGGTATAAAAAGATTATGAAGTGCAATGAAAACACTGGTACATAAAATTTCCGGACAGATTATCAGCAGCTGGAAAATAAAATAAACGGCTAATTTTTTCATAAAAGATGCCTGGAATAAAAAAAGTGTTACAAGAAATGTTGTAAGCTGAAATACGATTGTAATTCCATTATGCTGTGATTCACGTTTGATCCAAAATAACAGTGCCATAAATACTGACAGACACAAAAACAGCGGGAGTGAGATCTTGTGTTTGCTTGGCAGGATCCGGCAGCAAAAGTAAAGCAGTCCAAAACACAGATAAAGGCTGGATAGAATACACAAAAATAGATTGATCATATGACTGCCCATTTACTGTACCTCCCTGTGACCGGCAAGCATCATGAAAGCAAACGCGTCTTTAAACTGCTGGTAATAAGATCTGCTGACAGGGATCTCTGTATTATCAGAAAGTATAATGCCCTTATGACTGTAAGTACGTACAGCATGAAGATTAACGGCAAAGCTGTTATGGCAGAGACAGAAATCTGGTTTCATTCTTTCTGTAAGAGCTGTCAGTCTTTCTTTTGTTGTATATGTTCCTGTTCTGGTATAGATCGTGGTCTGCCTCAGATTTCGTTCCAGATAAAGAATATCGGAGCAGAGCACCTGATAATTGCGTGAATTTCCGGAGAAATACAGATACCGTGTATGCAGTTTCTCGAGCTTCTGGCATGCTGTCCTCAGAGCCAGAGGAAGATACTTTTCCATCTGCTGTTTATGGATAAAGTAGGCATGTTCTGTCTCATATACTGCGGTAGCATATTGCAGATACTGGCTGATAAAAATAATCTGAGTGTCCGGGCTGATATAGTTGATCTTTTCTGCAAGTGAGATGCCATTTACATTGTCAGAACCAAGATCAATATCTGTCAGTACAATGGAATAAGGACATCCATTTTCAGCAACAGTCCGGAGAAATTCATCACCGGATGCGAAATGTGTTATTTCAAAAGCTCCCGGAGGATACTTTTGCAGAATAGTATGTATTATTTCATAATGTGAAGGGTTGTCTTCGCAGATTGCAAGTTTCAAAATTGGATTAAGCTCCTTTGGATTAAAGTGGTTGTAGTTTCTTATGTCAGTGACAATATCTGTCGGATATGCCAGATGGATAAAATGAACTGTATTTCCAATAATCATACTATAAAAAATAACGGGATGCAATTTGTCTGTGAGGAAGATTGGAAAAAATCGGTTAAATATGTAGTGAAATATAGTTGTTTGTGTGAATGCATGCGATTTCGGGAGTCTGTGTGATACAATCAGGATATGGAAACAAAGAAGCGATTTTAAAGATTTTGTGCGTGAAAAATTATTAATTCCTGGTACTTTCAAGCGCTGAATATAGAATATATGTGAAAGCGGTATTGTTTCCATGGGAGAAGAAAAATATTATAAGAATGACTGTCTGAAAATCATTATGGACATATATAAAGTGATTGGAAGTATCGGGAAATTTCTGGTAGTAATACAAATGACGAAGGAATAGACAGAGAGTGGGAATGGGTTAGCTTACAAGAGCTTCCCATTCCTGCATTTCTTTTCTCGTATAGATAATCGGTAAGATGTTCTTCGTAAAGGACAATCAGCCCCTTTATTATTTCTCAGAGTATTTTTCGATTACACAATTATGTGTTTTCTGTTTTTTATCATAAGAAATTCCAACAAGTAAAATATTGTCAGTATAATTTGTAACAGCCTCAGGGTACTGCCTGTTTTTTATCTGCCGGATTGCGGTCTGGGCATTTTGATTCCATTTTAACTCAACAACAAGTGCAGGGTAATCTCTGGAATATTCTGGTTTTGGGAGGTAGACAAAATCTGCAAAACCTCTGCCTGCAGGAAATTCACGTATAGGTTTAAAATAATACCGCATAGTGCTGAGATAACCGATGGACAGAATGCTGCTGAGGGAGTTTTCGTTGTTGTACTGAATAGCTGAAGCGTATTCATTGTGTATTTTTTCAATGGATCTGGCCACAGTGTCTGCGTCCATGTCCAGAGTGGCATCCAGCAACTCTGAGGATTCCTGCTGGAATGTCAGAAATTCATTCCATTTCTTTCGTTTAACAGCTTTGGCAAGTTCCTGACGGATTTCTTCGTTTGGAACAAATGCAGAATGAGTGTCCTGATCATAACCCAGATATCCCAGATGGATCAGGCAGGTAAGAATATCATCTCTGCAGGTAAAGTTCACCATATCATTCTGGAAAGTCGTAGGATCGATTTCTACGGAATTACCGGACAACATTTCTATAATGGCAGTTTTGAGTCCGTCAAAATCCATATTGATCAGAGGCACAATTGCTTCGTAGGTTCCGGTATCCGACCAGTAGCTTTGGAATTTATTCCAGATCATTAATTCTACTACTGCTTTAGGATTGTATACCTGATATTGCTCCAGCAGATAACCGTCATACCAGTGCTTGGTTTTGGAGAAATCCCGGTGGTATTTTTCGCAGAGCATTCGTACTTCTTCCTCCGTAAAGCCAATATATCTGGAAAAGATCCTGGCGTCAGTCATTGTAAACTCCGCAAAATTGTTCAGAGCTGACTGTGTTTTGATTTTTTTGATTGGAAGAATCCCGGTGAGGTAAGCCAGTTGAATATATTTGGTAGGTTCAGAACCTTTGAACATACCGCGGAGAAAGTTGATGTATTCCTCTTGGACTACCAGGTCGGTAGAGGCATCTCGGATTAAAACATCCCATTCATCAATAATTACTACGAACTTTTGACCAGTGGCAGTGTTAATGCAGGACAGAGCCTCAGGCAGAGAGCTTATGGAGTCAGGCAGAATTTCAGGGTAATAATTTCTTAATTCCAGAATCGTTTTTTCAGTGATGTAGGAAACTACATTCTCCGGACCGCCGGCTGGTTCCATACACCATTGAATATCCAGATGGATCACATCATATTGATTCAGATATTTCGTGAAACCAGGTGCCTGACCGATTTCCAGAGATGAGAACATTTCTTCGGAACTACAGCCTTTACAGTAATATGCGGTGAGCATATCGGCAGTGATGGATTTCCCGAACCTACGGGGGCGACTGTTGCATATGAATTTTGCAGTGGTGTCCATAACCTTATTTGTATATGCCAGTAAACCGGTTTTATCTACATAGATTTCTGAATTCAGCGCAACCTGAAAAGCACTGTTTCCGGAATTTACAAATCGTCCCATGGAAATGACTCCTTTCTGTTCAGTGATTTTTATCATGTATACTGATTGGTTTCTTTGTTCTATTGTAAAATGCTATATTCAGAATGTCAATGAGACATGGCAAAGATATCTGACATCTGATACGGGAGCGCAGGAATAAATTTTGTCAATAGAATAATCCCCTGGAAGTACTGATTAACTTCCGGGGGATTATCTTGTGATACAAATATGTACTGTTATATAGTGCGTATATAACGTTTTAACTCCTCGTAAAAATTTTCTCTGGTTCCGGCCATGATAATGATGATTATCAAATCATCAAGCTGTCTCACCCGATATGCCAGTTCATAATTAGTTTTATTATAATAAATGTCATAACCGTACATTCCTGCCAGATCACCTGTCTTTTCTTCGCCGATGGAATAATCTTCACATATCATTTCAATAGCTTCTTTGTACAGAGATTTCAGCTTTTTATCTTTAAGTTTTTTCAGAAATTTTGCTGCAGGTGGAAGGATCTGTACCTGTGTCATTTTTCATCCTCCGTTCCGAAAACATCCTCTAAGGAGTATCCTCCTGATTTAGATTCTGCGACCCGGTCTGCTTCGGCAAGCATTGCTTCAACTGCCGGACGGATTTTTCGCTGTGTCTGTTTAAATTTCTCAAGTAATTCTTCACCGCTATATCCCTGTCTGATCAGATCGGCAAGAATCTGTTCGGCAAATTCACCACTGGTATTTTCTTTAACGGGGCGTAAAACCAGTTCGTTTCCACGCATGATACATTCTGCTTCCGTATTAAAACCCAGAAGCGTAAAAAATTTCTGCGGGATAGTAATCTGGCGTTTAGATGAAATACTGACTTTTTTTGATTCCATGGATGCGCTGCCTTTCAATGGGATTGTTGCTGTTGCCATTCGTGTATGCCTCCTTCCTATTTTATGTTTGTTTATTCTGTAATATACATACTGCTTGGTTTCTTTGTTCTTTGTTATATTGTAAAATATTATGTTTGGGATGTCAATTACAGAGAAGTAAAATCAGTTTCTTTATTGAATAGAAAAATTTTTCTATTTGGCAGAAAATATGATTAGTGATATCATAAAAATATATCTGTAAAATTGTGCAAATGTATCCTGCTTCTGCATTGCGGTAATTCCATGAAACGATGCAATGGATTCTTTTATCAAGTGTGTTAAACAGAATCGGCGAAAGACATTGTACAGAAACAGCAGGAGTTAAGGATGGAAGATATAATGGAAGACAATTTTGAAAAATTAAATCTGCTTCTGGAGCAGGAACAGTGTGAATTTGTGGATATTCCAGATGGTTTTACCGGACAGACGGAGAGTGGAGAATTACGACTGATCTATCTGATGAATGATGCAGTGGAGAGTTTTCTGATTCTGAAAAATGCCAGGATGACGGGAAATTATGTCAGGGATTATGAAGGAGAGTTTGAGGGCTCTATAGAGAAAGCGGACAGGGATTTATGTGAGGCAGAGTATATTTTGGTGATTCATCAGGGGCAGAATGTGTTTACTGTATTCTTTGAAGATATTTTGCTGGAAACACAGTTGTATAATTATGGAGAGCTGGGACATTTCTGGGTGAAGGGCTATGAAAATCTCAGGGTAATGGAGTATCAGATTGCCATATTGCGTGATAAATATGAGTATCTGGGAGAAAAATATTGCACTGAGTATGAAGGAAAGCTGGCAATGCTGCGTGATTTCCCACCGTTAAATTATCTTTTTTATCCGGCAGTACCGGAGAAGTATATTGTTCCGGTGGACAATCCATGGGAGGTAACGGCGGAAGCACTGGCAGTTATGCAGGAACTGGCAACGGAAGCAGGAGATGAAAAACTGGGAAAAATGCTCAGGCGCTATGAAAAAAATTCGGATATATCAAATGCCAAAAAGATAGCCGGAATGCTTTGCAGGAGCAGTCATTTACCGGTGATTACTCTGCTGGGAGAAAAAATCAGGGAAGCAGCATCGGTCTATCCGGACAGAGATTTTGGCAGAAAACAGAATAAATATCTACATGAATTGATGGAAAAAGCTGAACGAAGAAAAGAAGAATTGGAAGCAGAGAATGTTCAGACTCTGATCTACAGAGAAGAACCTTTCATTTATGACTGCGATTCTATATCGTTTCAGGTATATCTTATGATTGTGAGAAAAGGTGTATGGAAGCAGAAAATAATGGTTGAGAAAATATAAAGTAGTCCGAACAGGAATAAAGAAGGGATTATAATAATAATGGATAAATTATTAGACTTAACAAGAGACTTTGATGCAGCGAAAGCTGCTTTTGAAGCATATCTGGATGAATATGACAGAGCAGATGATAAGATTCATCTGAAGATCGTACATACTTATGGAGTGGTTGATGCAGCAGAGGACATTGCCCGCCGTATGGGGCTGGGTGAGGAAGATGTACAGCTGGCGAAGGTAATCGGATTGCTCCATGATATTGGAAGATTTGAACAGATTAAACGATTTGACAGCTTTGAACCGGGAACCATGGAGCATGCAGTATATGGTGCACAGCTTCTGTTCGGACCGGAGAAAATGATCCGCAGATTTGTGAAGGATGACAGGTTTGACAGTTTGATCTGCACTGCGATTGAGAAGCACAGTGATTTCAAACTGGAAGGAATTACGGACGAGAGAACCCTGCTTCATGCAAAGTTAATCCGAGATGCAGACAAGCTGGATAATTGCAGGGTAAAGCTGGAAGAGTCAATGGAAACACTTCTGGGAGTGGATGAGAAGGGTGTTGGTGAAGGAGTAATCGCACCAAAGGTATGGGAGTCCTGTATGGCAAAGGAATCTGTATTATCTTCAGACAGAGTTTCAAAAGTGGACTACTGGATTTCCTATATTGCTCAGTATTATGACATCAATTTCCCGGAAACCTATGAGATCATGCGTGAACATGATTATGTGAAAAGGATCATGGACAGGGTTCCTTATGCATTGCCGGAAACACAGGAAAAGATGGATATTCTGGCAGCAGAGATGGGGGAATATATGGATGAGAGAATTCGAAACAAAAAATAAAAATTGCGAAAAGCAATAAACAGTGGGTGGGGACATATGAAAAGACAAGAGTGAACAAAATGGATATGGATAAAACAGAGAAGAATCAGGAGAAATTCACCTGCGGAGAATTTGAATATCAGGTCATAAGAAGTGCCAGAAAAACCATGACTCTGGAGGTTCGCAGGGATGGAAACGTAATCGTTCGCGCACCTCTCCGTACAGGTCTGCCGAGGATCAAAAGATTTGTAAACCAGAAGCAGGAGTGGGTTCTGGGATGTCTGGAACGGACAAAAGAATACCGGGAACAGAAGCCGCTGAGCGCAGATCTGAGCGAATCGAAACGAAATGTCTATATACGAAAAGCAAAAGAAACGATTACCAAAAGAGTTTCTTATTTTGCCAGACTCATGGGCGTTTCTTACCGCAATATCACCATCAGAGAACAGAAAACAAGATGGGGAAGCTGTAGTATTCACAGTAAAAAGATTCGGATGAATCTGCAGCTGGCTGTAAAATCAGAGGAATGTGTAGAGTATGTTTTGGTGCATGAATTATGTCATCTTTTAGAACCAAGCCATAACCAGAGATTTTATGATTTGATGAGTCATTTTCTTCCAGATTGGAGGGAACGTAAGCAGAAACTAAATGAAAAAGTGTGAAGAAAGTGTTAAAATCCATTTTTTATCTTACATTTTCTATTAATTTGAGTTATGATAAAACGTAAAGCTCAAAAGAAGGAGAAAAGACGATAACGAATGATGAATAACGAAATGACAAAATCAAACGAACAAAATATATTAGTCGGGATCGACGTAGGATCTACGACAACCAAAATAGTAGCAGTTGATGCCAATGACCGTCATCAACTGTTATTTTCTGATTATGCAAGACATCATGCAAATCAGATCGCAAGTGTGATCCGAAGCATTAAGAAGTTTTGCGGACATATAAGAGATAAGAAGATCAGATTGTGTCTGACTGGCTCTGGGGCAAAACCAGTGGCATCTATTTTAAAAGTACCATTTGTGCAGGAAGTTGCAGCCAATGCGATCGCATTACAAGATCAGTTTGACCAGGTCGGAACGGCAATTGAATTAGGTGGACAGGATGCCAAGATGATCTTTTTTAAAGATTCTGAAAATGGACAGTCACAAAGTGTTTCCGATATGCGTATGAATGGAAGCTGTGCGGGTGGAACGGGAGCATTTATTGATGAAATTGCATCCGTATTAAAAGTACCAGTGGAACAGTTTAATGAGTTGGCACAAAAAGGAACACATTTATATGATATTTCTGGAAGATGCGGGGTATATGCAAAGACAGATATCCAACCACTTCTGAATCAGGGAGCAGCCAAGGAAGACCTTGCGTTATCCGCATTCCATGCGATCGCGAAACAGACGATCGGAGGGTTGGCACAGGGATTGGAGATTAAAAAACCTGTTGCATTTGAAGGTGGCCCATTAACATTTCATCCAACTCTGGTAAAAGTTTTTGCTGAACGTCTGGATTTGAAAGAAGATGAGATTCTTTGCCCAAAGCATTCAGAATTAATGATTGCATATGGGGCAGCATTATCTTTGGATAAGATGTTTGCAGACAGCAAACCAAAAGATGTGAATAAAATGTTAGTAATACTGGAAGACGCACAGAAAGATCATTCCCACGTTTCAGGAGAAATTGCAAAACCATTTTTTGAATCAAAAGAAGAAGAAAATGCTTTTAAAGAAGCACATAAGAAGAAACAGGTGACATGGAAGAAACCACAAAAAGGAGAGGTTGTTCGATGTTTTCTTGGGATTGATGCAGGAAGTACCACAACAAAATTTGTATTATTAGATGAACAAGAAGAAATTCTGGATTCTTTTTATGCACCGAATGAAGGGGATCCGCTGAAAGTAGCGAAAGAGGCCTTGATCTGTTTAAGAAAACGATATGAAGAAGCAGGAGCAGAATTAGAAATTTTATCAGCTGGTACGACTGGGTATGGAGAAATGCTGTTTTCCAAAGCTTTTGAAATCCCTTGCCATACGGTTGAGACGGTAGCACATGCAAGAGCTTCTGAAAAATATGTCAAAGACGCCTCTTTTATTTTGGATATTGGTGGACAGGATATGAAAGCAATCTGGTTAGAGGATGGAGTTATCACAAATATTTTATTAAATGAGGCGTGCTCTTCTGGATGCGGTTCATTCCTTGAAAACTTCGCATCCTCTTTACATATTCCGACAAAAGAGATTGCAAAGAAAGCGTTTGCGTCTAAAAACCCAGCAGTTTTGGGTAGTCGTTGTACGGTATTTATGAACAGCAGTATTATCACAGAGCAGCGAAACGGTAAGAATCCAGAAGATATCATGGCTGGATTATGCAGATCGATCATCCAGAATGTATTTACAAAGGTTATCCGTGTGTCGAACCTGGATTCTCTGGGAAAGAGGATTGTCGTACAGGGCGGAACGTTTGAAAATGATGCGGTTCTCTGTGCACTGGAACAGTATGTCGGCCGCCCGGTGATCCGGGCACCGTATCCGGGCATTAT
>ENA-ORTZ01001778-ORTZ01001778.1-human-gut-metagenome-genome-assembly--contig:-NODE-1778-length-11524-cov-2.816375_pt1 | contig 11524 bp, 7 predicted proteins | sample MGYA00242075_ERZ509199 | MGnify/ENA primary metagenome ERZ509199 (study PRJEB26280, sample SAMEA2338824) | human gut metagenome | biome: human gut; feature: human-associated habitat; material: faeces...
GACTCATCAAGGTAGAATGCACTCCGACCATCTTTGGCAGAAAAACCGCCTTTTCAGGCGGTTTTTCTGCACTTTTTGTTCTGCTTTTGCAGTTTTGCCGATTGCTGTTCAGCGACGGTTCAAGGGGCGGAAATGCGGTGGACACACGAACGAGGACAGCCGCTGAAACCGCCAAATCCCTAACCCATCCCTAATTGGCGTGACTGCTGTTTTCTCGTTGTGGATACGACAAATTCTTGAGTTTTCCAGCCTTATCCACTATAATAGTTCTACGGTGATCCTTTGCGCCACCAAGGTAGCCGTATGGGTGTATTCCTATGCGGCTTTTTTGCAAAAAGGGGCAAATGTATATGCGGACCAAGAGAATTATTGCTAAATATGAACAGCATTCAGGATACGGTGCAGGTGTCGGTGACACCGAATATTATGAATACGAATGTCCTTGTGGAAAAGGAACAATCATTGAAGAACATGACAATATTCCGGGCTTTAGAGATCATAGTGTATATCTTCACTGTGACATATGCAGTAGGAAGTACTTTATTGATACTTCTGCTGGAATAAGAAATTGGAGAATCGTTCAAAAGAGGGTAAACAGGATGAAAACACAACCGTATATTTGTCGAGTTCATATCGAAAACTTCAGAAATTTTCATTCAGTGGATTTTTCTCTTGGCGAAAAGCAGGTATTAATTGGCGAAAACGCAGTTGGTAAAAGCAATCTTCTTTATGCACTTCAATTGATTCTTGATCCAACGCTTTCCGAAAAAGACCGAATGCTTGAAGAATCTGATTTTTGGGATGGCATAGAAAACCCTATGGATGATGGCCAACATATATTAATCGAGATTTATCTCGCAAATTTTGAGGACAACAAAAATTTACTTGCTCAGCTGGCTGATGCGTCGGTAATAGTAGGCGGAAAAGAAACGCTAAAAATCAGCTATAAATTTTTCAAAAAAGACGCTACGAAACCAGACTATAGTTACATCATCTATAAGGGAAATGATGAAAATCGAGCTTTTACATATGAAGATCGAAAAATACTTAACATTCGTGTGATAAAAGCCATCCGTGATGTTGAGGCAGAGATGAAAAGTTCCCGAACTTCCCCTCTAACTCAAATTATTAAACAAAAATATACCATTAGCAAAGATGTGCTTTCAGAGATATCGAAGGCTCTTGATGAAAAAGGCGCAGATACTTTACAAATTGGTCAAGTAAATGATTTGGAGAGTAGATTGCAGCGGTTATTGAATGACATGGTGTCCTTTAGTGCAGATGAATTTAATGTTTCGTTAAAAACAATGAATATTGATGCGACTAAACTTCTTTATGCACTACGACCTCTTATTAACAGCCGAGAAACAGGCAACACCAGCTTAGGAATCAATAATATCCTTTATGTAGCTTTGATTTTACTACTTATAGAAGATGATACAATTAGGACTTTTCTATCTGGCGATTTGTACCATGAATTGTTAGAACAGGATCATGAGGGGTTACTTGAAAGAAGTTATGAAAAATCCGCCAGCCCTGATGGCTACACCTTAAACCTGACGGCTCTACAAGATGCAACATTATATGATAGTTTATATGCATTCTTTTCGGATTGTGTTCCAACCGCGAATGGTACCACCATTCTTGCGGTTGAGGAGCCCGAATCGCATCTCCACCCGATTTATCAACGACTCCTCTATCGCCATATTATGAATAAAACTAATACCTCCGTGATGATTACAACTCACTCAACGCATATATCTTCAGTTGCACCTATTACATCTCTTGTTCATCTGATTACTACAAAAGATGGAACCAAGGTAAACACAACAGCGAACATTGCTTTATCTGCAGACGATTATTCAGATCTGACGCGCTACATTGATGTCAAACGAGGAGAGCTTTATACCGCTAAAGGCATCATTTTTGTGGAAGGAATTTCCGAAGAATATTTGGTTCCCGGTTTTTCAAAAGCCAAAGGATACGACCTCGATCGTCTGGGTGTAGTGGTTTGCAACATAAACTCTACAAATTTTGCACCATATTGTCACTTTGCCGATGTGCTTGGTATCCCATATGTAATTATTACAGATGGTGATTATTATCATATGGTTGATAAAGAAAAGCATTTTAGTGATATCGAAGATGCAAGCCATGTAGGCAAAGGGTTTGATGGGCTCGATCGTATTTATCAACTGCATCGAAGCGATGTTGATCCTGAGTATACTAATTGGGATTACAATCATCAACGCAAATACTTCGAAACCTTTGGCACCTTTATTGGCGAATACACACTTGAGGTGGATATTTTCAAAAAGTCCACTGAACAAGACCAAACTGTTTTATGTTCTGTTTTTGATCAACTAACAAAAGGTGGCCAGACTCAGAGGGATAATTTCGCCACTGAACTCCGCGCTGGCAGGTATGACAAATGCCTTTCCAAAATAGAGTCAACCTATAGTGGGATTGGAAAAGGCCGTTTTTCTCAACGGTTGGCTAATTATGTATCTGCATCAATGGTTCCAGATTATGTATCAAATGCGATCGATACGATTGTTGCAAAAGTCAGGTGAATGTAGTGAATGCTTATTTTGAAACGAAATTACATGAAATAAGCAAAGACCATATGCAATTTGCAGCATATAAAGCCGAAAAAAGCACAGTTGTGATTGCCGGACCCGGAAGCGGAAAAACAACTGTTCTGACCCTAAAAGTTATACAACTATTATCTGAGAGAATTTATTCCCCTCGTGGACTTGCATGCTTAACATATAGTACAGAGGCTGTCCGAGAATTCAAAAGCCGGTTGGTAAAGTTAGGGTTGGAAAAGCGCAAGAACGTTTTTCTTGGTACGGTTCATAGCTTTTGCCTTTCGGAGATCATTATTCCTTTCGCAGCTTTATATCCTCAATACAAAATACCTCTGCCTATCCGAATCATTTCCAAAGCCGAAAAGAGTCATCTTTTTAACGCTCAAAATTATGAGGGGAATCCAAAACTCGATGATGTAGATAAAGAGCGCACAAGAAACATCAAAGGAATTAGTCGCGTTGCGATAGAAAGCTACGATATTGCTCTAAAGGCCGCCATCTCTTTTGAAGAACTACTGATAGAAAACGGCTATCTTGATTTTATCAGTATGGTAAAAAAATCTGTAGAACTCATTAACAATGAGCCTTATATCCGCAAAGCACTTGAGGCTAAGTATCCTTGGATTATTGTCGACGAATATCAGGACTTAGGCAAACCTCTCCACGAACTTATTTTAACACTGTTAAATCTCACAAAAATCAAGGTTTTTGCTGTTGGGGACGCAGATCAATCAATTTATGACTTCCAAGGAGCAGCTCCAGATTACCTAATAGAATTAAGTCAACGACAAGATGTTTCCTGCATTCATCTAAAAAATAATTATCGAAGCTCACAGGCAATAGTGGATGCCTCAGAATACATCCTCAACAGTAGCCGGGGATATATTGCTTCTGGAAAACTTCGAGACTACCATGCCAAATTGGAATTTGTCGAATGTTCAGCTGGGATGGATGAACAATATGACAAAGTAATTGAGCAGATATGTCAGTTTCGTGCGGAAGGTACTCCGTACCATGAAATAGCAGTTTTGCTCGCTAATAACAAACAAATAGCAGAATTAGCGCAGGAATGTTCCAGGAAAAATATCCCTGTATATATTGCTCGTCAGACTTTTAGATTAACAGATCTTATTGTTTGGATTCAAAACTGTGCAAAGTGGATTTCGGATAAGGCTTCTGTCTCATTTGATGAGATTTGCTCAGCTTGGAATTCTTTCATTTCTGAAAAGCGGATTATTAGCAAAGATGACTACATCTTGTTTAAAAAGGCCATTTATCAAGCTTTAACTGCGAGTAAGATTTATACGGACAATCTATTAGAATGGCTACTCTATCTTGACAAAGCAGTGGGCATTACTACTACTTTTACTGGTTCAGAACGATATCCTGATGAGATTGATAATTTCAACAAGTTACTTGAAACAGCACAAAGCCACGATGAACAGCTAACAATAATGTTTCTAACACGGCTTGGCATTCCAGAAAATCAAGTTATATTAACGACAAGGCACAGTTCCAAGGGACTCGAATTTGATGTTGTAATCTTGCCTGGAATGGAAAAAGACAGCTTTCCAATTTACTATGATAAAACTCCAAGAAAACTTGCAGAAGCCAGAAGGCTTTGTTTTGTGTCAGTTAGTCGTGCAAGGAAAGCGTGCATTCTCATTCGTTCAAGAAACTTGCAAGATAAGTATGGTCGATGGTTTAGTAAAGAGCCTTCACCATTCTGGGTTGCATTGCAGGAATTCCAAAATAGTCGAAATGATGAATAAATTCCATTCCAGTTACCACATTCTTTACCACCTCTTAAAGGGGTTCCCTGGATCACACAAGTGATCCAGGGAACCCCTTTTCTTACCTATCCAATTCTCTCGAACGGTATCACCTTGCACCGGCTCTCCTCCGGCGGGTCAGTCGGTTCCGGCATCGGCTTGGCTGTAGCCATTTCCATGAAACCACCGATCTTCTCCGCTGCTCCTCGCTGCATATCGTTGGTGATGTGCGTATAGGTGTCCAGGGTGAACCCGGCGCTGTAGTGGCCCAGCATACTGGACAGGGTCTTTACATCCACACCGCTGGAGAGGGCCATCGTGGCAAAAGTATGGCGCAGATCATGGAAGCGAACGCGCTCCTCGATGCCGGCCTGCGCCAGCAGTTTCCGGTTGATCCTGGACACCGCGTCCGGACTCCAGTACCCGCCGGTGCGGGGCGACGGGAACAGGAGGGGGTTGTCCGGGTGCTGTTCATGCTCCTGCACCAGCATATCCACGGCCTGCTGGGACAGCGCTACCTTGCGGACGGAGTTCTTGGTTTTCGGCTCCGTCACCACCAGTTCCCCGTCGATGAGCCCTTCGTCGATGCACCACATCGACCCGTACGTGTCGCCCGGGATCACCCGGCGGTACATGGCCGTGCTGTCGGGGCGTACCACCCAGACCGAATTGACGCCCTGCGCCTGGCTCACGCACGCCTGCGGCACGACCACGCGCGGCCGTACGGGGCCGACGCTGGCCTCCACACGGGCGAACTGCCCGGGTTTGAGCGAACGGTCGGGGTTGGGGAACATCACTACCAGCACGAGCGTCCCGGTCGTGCTCGACACGTCCTTGCGCGTATAGTCGTAAAGCCCCTCATAGGGGTATTCCGTGCCGTCGGCCAGCATCAGGCGAATGTCGGTGAGCAGTCCCGCGTTGTCGAAGATCGAGGTGCGCGGCCCCGCCGAGCGCAGGTATTGCGCCATCGGGATCGCCACGTCGACGGTCAGCGTGTCGATGTTCGAAATGGTCGTCAGCACCCCGAACTGCGTGCCCGGGCCCACGTAGTCGCCCACGTGTGCCGAGGTGTTGGAGATGATACCGTCGATGGGCGAGCGAAGCTCCGTATAGCCGACGTTCATGCGGGCGCTGCTGAGGGTCTGCTCGGCCGAGCGGACGGTGGCTTCGGCGGCTTTGTACTGGGCCGTATACTGATCCAACTGCGACTGGCTGATGGCGTTGATCCTGGCCAGCGGCACGGCGCGGTCGTAGTTGTTGCGGGCTTCGATCGCCTGCGCCCGGGCCGATTGCAGGGCGGCCTCGGCTGCGAGCATCGAGGTCGAAAGCTGGTCGGGGTCGATTGTGAACAACAGCTGCCCGCGCTTCACGGGCATACCGTTGGCAAACTGCTTCGTAAGCAGGTAGCCGTTCACGCGCGGCTGGATCACCGCATCGAAATTGCTCGCCAGGTAACCGATGAACTCCATGCGGTTGGGAACGCTGTCCGTGACGGCTTCGGCCACGCCGACCCTGAGCGGGGGCATGGCGGTTTCGGGCTTGTGCCTGCTGCACCCCGCGAGGAGTACGGCGAGCAGCCCCGTGATAAGGAAAAGTCTGTTCATACCGGGATGTTTTACACCCTTGCAGGGGCAAAAAACGTACCGTGAACAGGGTGACAGCTAGTTAAAAAGGGGATTATATGCTAAAAAAAGCTGATTTTTTTAACTGCAAATGATGATGTTTAGATAATTTTTATATCTTTGCGTTGATAACAAACCCAAATTAATATAAAAGTTATGAAAGAATTAGTAGCAAAGATCAATGCCGAGTACGAGGTATTCGCAGCAAATGCAGCAGCACAGGTGGAGAAAGGCAACAAGGCCGCCGGTACCCGTGCCCGCAAGTCCGCACTGGAGATTTCTAAGCTGATGAAGGAATTCCGCAAGATTTCCGTAGAGGCTGCGAAATAATCGCTGACTACGTAGACGCAACAAAGGCTGTCCTTTTGGGCAGCCTTTGTTGTTTTCGTGCCGTATGCGGATCGTTCCCGCGGCAAGCCGTACGGTCGCGGCGCAGGTCAGGGCTCGATGCCGAATTTGCGGAACACCTCCATATCCTCTGCGGAGAGGCCCGTCTTGCGGAACGGTACGGCCTCGTTGTGGTCGTTCAGGTAAAAACGGGGGAACTCTGTATAGGACGGACTGGCCACCGATAATGAATCGTTTACATAGGTGGTGGTCACCCCGGCCAGATCGAGTACCGAATGGAACACTACCCGGTTCGAAGCGACAGACTTTTGACGGTTTTGCTGTAAAGCAGCGATATGCTCCGGATATTTCTCCCGGTATTTATCCGAAGTCCAGACAATAAACGGCACGTGCAACTGATAATACGAAGGCACAGGCGACGCATGCAGGAAAAGGTGACGGTCGTCGTCAAAAATATCTTCTCCATGGTCCGAAGTATAGAGCATGGCCGAACCGGCATCCTGTTGCTGCAACAAGCCGATCAGCCTTGCCAGGAAATCGTCGGTATAGCGGATGGAGTTGTCATAGGCATTAATCAGATTGTCCCGATACTTAAATTCGGCATCCGCCGGACTGTCGGGCCGGAAAAACGCAGCCCCGGCAGGATAGCGCTCACGGTAGTTAAAGTGCGAACCATAGGTATGCAACACAATGAATTGTTTGCGGTTCCCTTTGGCAAGTTCCTCTTTCACCAATGCCAGCAGGTTGTCATCCGAAAGATTCTGACCAGCGGTCAGCGAATCTTCTTTGATGAAATCGCAATGATCGGCCTCTTTTCCGAAGAAGTCTATAAAAGAATTATTGTAACGCTGATTGGAGAAAAAAGCCGTCTTGAAACCTGCCTCCCTGAAAGCCGTAATAATACCTTTCTGATGGTAGATAGAGTCGAAATTCTCTGCCGAAACGGCGGACATCAGCATCGGAACGCTCTTATGGGTTGTGTTCGACTGGGTCAGCACATTCGTGAAAGCCGTAAGATTGGGTGTTTCCGACAATTTTGGGTTCGTTTCGCGGTCATAGCCATACAACGACCAGTTGAGAGCACGGGATGTCTCCCCCACAACCAGCACGTATATCTCGCGGTCCTCCGCCGGATGGGTGGCAACAGCATGGAAAGTAAAATCCTTCGAAGTCTCTGCATAGTCAAGGGTCTGCGCGTTGCGCTCTACGGCAAGCACCACGTTGTAGCACACATTGACCGGATATAAATCGGTGGTCATCTCATATTTCTTATCCAGCAAGTAGGCAGCTCCCAACGAAAGAAAGCCAATGGCAAGTACTCCCCACGCACGTTTCCGTTGCCTACGAATAAAGTCGACAGAGAGCCTGCGTTTACGAACTATGGAAATCATACCCAGTATCAGGGCGGGTATATACAGTATCACGATCGTAACGAGGGCCGGCAGCAGATTATCGAGCAACTCCATGGCTTCGGAAGAATTGGTCGTAGCCAGATTGAGGAACATATCCACCGCTATGATGGACTGCCCGAACAGATAGAGCAACACGATCTGAAAAGCCCCGAAGAATACAAAAAGAAACAATATCCAGAGCATCTTTCCGCAATTCCTGGACAGGGTCATAATCAGATAATAACAACCCAAAGGTAACAGAACGTTGGCAACCTTGGCCACAAGCGGTAAAGGTTCCGTGAAACACAGTGCTATGTTGGGCACAATCAGCACAAACAAAAACAGGTAGAACAAGTTCTCCTGATTATCGAACCATTTCTTTATCTTATTAAAAAGCTTCATTGATATTAAATATAAATCCGGTCTGGCCTTTTCCAAACCCTAAATCCAATCGTACATTCACTCTCTTCTTGAACTCCCACCGGTAGCCGAATCCATAATTGGGAAGTATATGTTTCACCTCGAACGAAGAAAAGTCGGGAAAAACATTTCCGGCTCCCACCCAGACAGCTACTCCGTTACGTTTCCATACATGCTGCCGGAGTTCAACCTGCATATCCACCACATTCTTGTCACGGAATCTGCCATCGTAATATCCGCGCATGGAATACGAACTTCCCAATGTTGCCATCAATCCCCAGGGCGGATTGCCGTAAGTCAGCAGCGTATGAAATTGTCCGGCAAGTATTCCACCTTTCCACACCTTACGATAGTAGCTTGTGGTCAGCTCCGTACTGCTGAATGCGTAGTCATTCCCCAGAAACGCAGGACTGAAACGCTGGTCTATGCGCAGATAATACCCCTTATAGGCATTCGTGAGGAAGTCCCGAGAATCATACACAAGGGAAAGCCCTGCACTGACGTTGGTCGTACGGGCGTCCATCCCCTGCCAAAGTTCGGGCTTCTCAAAGTTGCGTCCGTCGATATAATCGAAACTTGCCATAGGTCCCAGATAGAAGTTTTTTGCCAAACGGAACATAAAGTCGACTTTCACCTGTGCCTGGAAGCGCTTGTAACTGCTTTCATTTTCGTCATTCACCGCATTCCGGTATCCTATTCCCCAATACAAACTGGGAAAAGAATAAAAATAAAGGTTATAATTCAGCCTGTATTTATCTTTCGGAAAGATATGATTGCCCCGAACGCCCAGCAGATAGAATCCGACAGTGGACACATCGCCATACAATGATACGGTGGAAAGCGGCAGAAGTGTATCGGCACGGTCGGTACGGTATAATCCGGCAGCCACCAGTCCCAGCCCAAGCTTGGTATCACTGGAATAATGCGGACCGCCGATTACACTGAAATCAAACTTCTTGTTCTTCTTCTCCTTATTGGCATCATTGAAGTAATCAAGGAATTTCTTTAAAAAACTACGCTTCACCGCAGTAGAGTCGGCAACGACAACAGTAGAGGCGGAATCCTCCGCAACAGGAATATACGTAATCGGTGAGAGACTATCGTTGCAGTTCTCCCCCTGTGCCAAAGATACAGTCCACAGTGCGGAAAAGCATCCAAGTAATAGCCAGTTTTTGTGTTTAGGTTTCATATATTGTTCCCTCTTAAGAAAACTCAATCTACAAAAGTAGTTTTATCATTCCTTGTTACAATCATATTACATTCTCTTTTATCATTTATTGCCTCCATTTAACACTTAATAAACGAAAAAAGTTCAGAATATACCATATAAAGCAATATCAAATTCTAAAAACTTGTAAACGACACATAATATCAGCTAATAAAACTACCCTATTATTCTTTAAGTAAATTAAATCCGCTTTATTTGCATTATACAACTTAACACATTCCCCAACCTTAAACAATGCTTCCATTATGAAACGGAATTACTGGCTTTTGGCCATTGTTTTCTTGCTTTCCACCCTGCACGCTCAGGCAGGTGAATGGATACGGATCAACCAACTGGGCTACCTCCCCCAATCTAAAAAGGTAGCCGTATTTATGAGTGAAGTACCGGTTGAAGTGAACAACTATTCACTGGTCGATGTATTCACCGGAAAAACGGTACGTACTTTCACATCTCCCCGGAAGACAGGCCCGATCGGACAAATGAAATCAACCTACCGGCTGGACTTCAGTACCTTTGATACACCCGGAACCTACTATCTAAAAGCCGGAAAAGCAGTATCGCCCCACTTCCCCATCAACCACCGCGTATACAACGGAACGGCCGACTTCCTGCTGAATTACATGCGCCAGCAGCGATGCGGTTACAACCCCTTCCTGAAAGACAGTTGCCATGTACATGACGGCTTTATCGTGTATCATCCCACAAAGACCGGACAGCACACCGATGTCCGGGGAGGATGGCATGACGCGACCGACTATCTGCAATATACCACAACCTCGGCCAATGCCATTTACCAGATGATGTTTGCCTATCTGCAAAACCCGGAAGCTTTCGGCGATGCTTACGATGCTGCCGGACACCCTGGAGCTAACGGCATCCCGGACATTGTGGACGAAATAAAATGGGGGCTCGACTGGTTGAACCGGATGAACCCTGCCCAAGGAGAACTTTACAACCAGATTGCCGATGACCGGGACCATGCAGGGATGCGCCTGCCCGGCAAAGATTCGGTGGACTACGGCTACGGACGAGGACAAGGGCGCCCGGTTTACTTTTGCAGTGGTGAGCCTCAGGTTCGCGGCAAATTCAAGAATGCAACCACCGGAGTGGCCAGTACCGCAGGCAAATTCGCCTCTTGCTTTGCACTGGGGGCAAAGGTACTGAAAGATTTCTATCCGGACTTCGCCCAAGAAATAGCCTCTAAAGCAGATAACGCCTATCAGGAGGGTATAAAGAAACCCGGTCCCTGCCAAACGGCCTCGGTAAAGTCACCCTATATTTATGAAGAAGACAATTGGGTGGACGATATGGAACTCGGAGCCATGGAACTGTTCAAAGCTACCGGCGACCCCAAATATCTGGAGCAGGCAGTAGAATACGGAAGGCGTGAACCGGTGACACCGTGGATGGGTGCCGACAGTGCCCGCCACTACCAATGGTATCCGTTTATGAACATGGGACACTACTGGGTAGCCAAAGCTTCGGGCAACGAGCGCCTGCGCGACGAATTTATCCGGAACCTGCGAACCGGAATACAGCGAACGTATGAAAAAGCCGTCGGTAGTCCTTTCCTGCACGGCATACCTTATATCTGGTGTTCGAATAACCTGACCACCGCCATGCTTACGCAATGCCGGCTTTACCGTGAGCTGACAGGCGACACGACTTATGAAGAGATGGAAGCCTCTCTGCGCGACTGGCTCCTGGGGTGCAACCCGTGGGGAACCAGCATGATTGTAGAGCTACCTTTATCCGGAGATTATCCGATACAGCCTCACTCTTCATTGCTGAACGCAGGAGTAGGCAACACTACCGGCGGACTGGTGGACGGCCCGGTATACCGCACCATTTTCGAAAGTCTCCGGGGAGTGAACATGGAGGGCATTCCGGGAATGCCCGGACAGGATTACGAACGTTTCCAACCGGACTTAATGGTCTATCACGACGCCCTTCACGATTATTCGACCAACGAACCGACCATGGACGGAACCGCTTGCCTGACCTACTACTTATCTTCTTTGCAGAAAGACGGAATGAAGCAGGCAAACGCAGCAGCAGATAAGAACATCTACAGCAATGGCGGCATTGTACGCCAGGGCGTTCAGGAAGTTCGTGGTAGCGGCGTGCGTGTCCGCCATCGCCTGATGCCCGT
>ENA-ORTZ01001780-ORTZ01001780.1-human-gut-metagenome-genome-assembly--contig:-NODE-1780-length-11511-cov-3.034305_pt1 | contig 11511 bp, 10 predicted proteins | sample MGYA00242075_ERZ509199 | MGnify/ENA primary metagenome ERZ509199 (study PRJEB26280, sample SAMEA2338824) | human gut metagenome | biome: human gut; feature: human-associated habitat; material: faeces...
ATTTCAACCATCAAAGGAATGTCCTTCAACATGCCGGCCCCGGCCCCTTTCTGAGCAACCCGTTTCACCGGACATCCAAAATTAATATCTATAAAATCAGGCCGAACCTCCTCCACAATTTTGGCAGCTTCGACCATAGAATCGATAAAACGTCCGTAGATCTGAATCGTAACCGGACGTTCTGTTTCATCGATCGTCAATTTTTTCAACGATTTATTCACCGAACGAACCAACGCATCGGCAGATACAAACTCAGAATACAACCAATCCGCACCATATTTCTTACAAAATTTCCGGAAAGGAGGATTGGTCACATCTTCCATCGGAGCCAATATCAATGGCCTGTCTCCTACTTCTATCCCAGCTACTTTCATTTATTATTCAGATATTTTAAACATTATATTAACGGTCTTCCCGGCAAATACGCTAATTTTACGACAAAAATAAATAAAATGCAGTTGTAAGATGATGTTACTGATAAAAATCAGCCTATTATTTAGCCTGTTATTGCCTGACTCCGGAAAATGGCAAAGAATTCAGACCCCGGAATGTATTTCGTTCCTGTTTCCTAATACTCCTGAAAAGATTGTAAATACAAACAACGGGATACGTTCCACCATTTACCAAACCAAAGATCTGACCTGCGTATTTGGAATTGTTTGTTCAGATATGTCATCTAAAAAGATCAGAATAACAAGTGAATACGCTCAAATACTTTATGAAGAACTTAAAAAAGGGAGTTTATCTATCGAAACGGCGATCCTCAAAGAAGAAAAAACGATTCCTTACGAAAATATGATTATCAAAGAAATTCAATACTCTATCTATAAAGATAAGTATGAGATGACCTATATTAAAAGATTTATTTTCAGAGATAATTATATTTATCAAATATCGATAGGAGGACGTACCCGCCATATGTCTGTCATTCAAAACGAAATGGAAACATTCTTCAATTCTATATCCTTCCACGATCCTACAGAAAAGATAAACGAAGTTCAGAATTAGTTTTATTTGTAACTTTTAGCTATATTCGATCGTCATATCTGCAACATGACGAGAAAAGAATATAATAAATGCGTTGATGATTTCGCAGATGCTTTGTTCCGATTTATCGTAAAATCCAGTCACAACAAAGCATTAGCTGACGATATCGTACAAGACAGTTTCCTGATTTTATGGGAAAATGTCTCCGAAATTGCATGCGTTAAAGCGAAGTCATTCCTTTTTACCACCGCCTATCACAAGCTGATCGACACGTTTCGTCATGAAAAAAAGAATGCAGACTTTGAAAATATAAATCCGACAAGTTATTTGACCGAGGAAAAATTTACCGATTTAAATGAAATCCTCGAATTTGCACTCAATAAATTACCGCCGATACAGAAGACGGTTGTATTATTAAGGGATTATGAAAATTACTCTTACAAAGAAATTGCAGAAATTACTTCTTTATCCGAGACTCAAGTGAAAGTGTATATTTTCAGAGCCCGGAATTTTATGAAAGACTTTATTCGTAAACCGGAACTGATACTTTAATACAAATACTATTATTAACAATATATCATGAATATAAATAGAAATAATTATGAGAAATATTTCATCGACTACTTAGAAGGTACTCTTTCTAAGGATGATATTCATGATTTACGGGTATTTCTTTTGTTTAATCAAGATCTGGCGGAATTATTGGATGACATAGCAAAAATAAAATTAACCGCTCCCTCGGTCCGATATACCCGTAAAGAAAACCTCAAAAAAGATGAACTCCATGCATGTAAAGATTATTATGCGATCGCTATTGCTGAGAATTCGCTCAGCACACAAGATATTTCAGACATTAAGCACTCTTCCCGTAAACAAGAAATAACAAAACAGGCAGAAGTATACCGTCAACTGAAACTAACACGAAAATACGTTATACCCGAAAATCCAAGCTTTACCATTCGGCTTACCGGCAATTAGGGTACAAATATAGTTCGATTGCTGCTATTCTCCTTTTGATACTGACCATCGCTATAACAGTCCTGAAGTCCGATGATATTCACCCCCAGGCAACCGAAATAACCATGGTCCTTCCGCCTGCGATCGAGATTCCTGCTATAGATCGGGTTCTATTTATAAAAGAGCAATCTTTGCCCCCGCTTCCTTGTCCAAAGCCGGTTATTCCGGTACAACCGACAAGAATCCCGGTAATGACCATCCAGGAATTACCCATTTGTGGAATAACTCCTACTTCGGTTCAGGAAGCGGCAAAAATCCGGATGAGTTCTCCTGCTTTTAATTCTTCGGAACTTATTTTAACAGAAAATGCGATAGCCTGGAAGCCTTCGGAAAGTAAATTTTTAAGTAACAACCTCTTTTCTTCTATGATCAATACAGGAAAAATGATTGCAGAAAAATTGAAAAACAATATCGGTAAGGAGTAACAAATATCCCCCTTAATCCGTCACATTCGAAATAACACATAAATAATTAAAAATAACAATCATGAAAATTCTACTCGCTATCATTTTGATTTTTCCAATTTTCAATATCGTAGCACAAAATCCGGTTCAACCGAAGGATTCTACTGTAGGAAAAGACGAATTGATCATCATTTCACCGGAAAAAAAAGTCCATTCCGATACCTCTGAATTAATGATTATTAGAGACAGTAGTCAAAAACACAAGGAAGCAAATATTTCCGAATTATTTATCATAGGCCGTAATGCCTATAAACGGGGACATATCTGTAAAAACGACCAATACCCGCCATTCGAAGGACATTGGAGTGGATTCTATTATGGTTTCGTCAATTTCGGTAATACCGACTATTCGATGTACGAAGGCACAGCATATGAAGAATACGGAGAATTTATGGAATTGGATTGGAGTCATTCTTTTGCAATGCAATTCAATGTCTTTAAACACAGTATCAATCTGGTACATCGAAATAACTTCGGTATTGTATGGGGGGCCGGGTTTGAATATCAGCGGCTACGGTTCGAAAATAATTATAGTTCCGTAACCTGGGCCGATCATCAACTTATTCCGATCGACTTACACGAAAATGATAAAATTGCCAGTGTTAAACGTAGTAGTTTTAAAACTTTCTACCTGACCATCCCTTTAATGCTTGAACTTCAACTGCCTGCGGCTAAAAGAAACCGATTCTATATTTCCGGAGGTATTATGGGAGGGGTAAGATTACATTCGAAAACAAAAGTCGTTTATAAAGATAGCAGCGGGGATAAACACAAAAAGAAAGAAAAAAATAATTTCAATATGGCCCCCTTCAAAGCCGATCTCGTCGGAAGAGTGGGCTATAAACGCCTGAGCCTTTGGGGAAGCTACACGCTGACCAATATGTTCAAATCCGATAAAGGCCCGGAACTGCATGCTTATACGGTAGGCATCGGTGTTACCTTTTAGCAAACGATAAAAAGTTTCCGGGAATACAGCAGTCAAATTATTGGCCGGCTGCTGTCACCTGGAGACTTGAAAACACAAACTATTCGTTCATCACCTTTGTTTGCCGGTCGATGGAAGCTTGGTGAATCGCTTTGAAAACTTTTTCTAAAAACTCATTATCCAGTCCCATCTCAGCTCCTTTGACAAACACCTTTTCCAGGATTTTATCCCAACGTCCGGGTTGCAGAATAGTAATATTATTTTGCTTTTTATATTTTCCGATTTCGTCGGATACCTTCATCCGCCGGGTCAATAGCTCCAATATATCGTTATCGATATCATCGATCTGCGCCCGCAATTCATCTATGTTTTCCTTGTATTCTATGTTTTCCGAATCTATATCCCGGATAATCAGTTTTCCTAAAATTTCCCGAAGAGAAGTCGGTGTGACTTGCTGTGCAGCATCACTCAAAGCTATTTCAGGACAAATATGGGATTCGATGATCAGTCCGTCGAACCCCAAATCCATCGCTTGCTGGGAAACTTCCTGAATATATTCCCGTTTACCTGAAATATGGCTTGGGTCACAAATCATCAACATATCGGGAAAACGCCGTTTTATCTCGATAGGTAATTGCCACTGAGGAACATTGCGGTACTTGGATTTTACATAAGCAGAAAAACCCCGATGAATCACACCGATTTTTTTCAGTCCTGCCATATTTAAGCGTTCCAAAGCACCGATCCATAATTCCAGATCCGGATTTACCGGGTTCTTCACCAGCACAGGGATGTCTACACCTTTCAGTGCATCGGCTATTTCCTGTACGGCAAAAGGATTGGCAGTGGTACGTGCTCCTACCCAGAGTACGTCGATACCCGCTTTCAGGCATTCGTATACGTGCTTGGCTGTAGCCACTTCGGTAGATACGTACATGCCGGTTTCTTTTTTCACCTCTTTCAGCCAGGCGAGGCCTTCTACGCCGATACCTTCGAAACCTCCTGGTTTGGTGCGCGGTTTCCAGATTCCCGCACGGAAGATTTTTACTCCTTTGGCTGCCAGTTGTGTGGCGGTTGACATTACTTGCTCTTCTGTTTCGGCACTGCAAGGGCCGGCTATCACCATCGGGCGTTTATCTTCCACGCCCGGCAATAAGATTGATTCGAGTTCCATATCGATCTAATTCGTTTAGTTGTTATTTCATTATTGATTTGATTCTTTCCAGCGCTTCTGCTAACTTGGCGTCTTTGCAGCAGAGAGAGATGCGGATGTATCTCGCTCCGTTGCTTCCGAAAATAAATCCCGGAGTGATGAAGACGCGTGCCTCCTGCAGCACTTTCTCTGTCAGTTCTTCTACATCGGCGCAACTTGCGGGGATTTTTCCCCAGAGAAACATGCCCACCTGCTTTTCGTCGTACGTACATCCTAACGTTTTCATAATCTCTCCGGCCAGGTGGCGGCGGTTCCGGTAGTTGACATTGTTGCCTTCGTACCATTCTGCATCCGCTTCGAGTGCTTTGGTAGCTGCCAGTTGCATGGCACGGAACATTCCGCTGTCGATATTGCTTTTCACCTTCAGAATCCATTGTACAAACTCTGCGTTCGAAGCTAACATACCGATACGCCATCCCGGCATATTGTGACTTTTACTCATGGAGTTGAATTCGATACAGCATTCTTTGGCGCCCGGCACACTCAGGATACTGATCGGCTTATCGTTCAGGATAAAGCTGTACGGATTGTCGTTCACAATCACGATATTCTTGCGGAGGGCAAACTCCACCAGGCGTTCGTAAAGTTCCGGTGTGGCATTGGCACCGGTCGGCATATTCGGATAGTTGGTCCACATCAGTTTCACGCGGCTTAGATCCATCTTTTCCAGTTCATCGAAGTCCGGCATCCATCCGTCCTCTTCTTTGAGGTTATAGTTCACCACCTCGGCACCCAGTATTTTGCTTAACGAAGTGTAGGTGGGATATCCCGGATTGGGTACCAGTACCTGTTCTCCCGGATTGACAAAAGCGAGTGTCACGTGCAAGATTCCCTCTTTCGATCCGATCAGCGGCTGAATTTCTGTTGCCGGATTCAGTTCCACTCCATACCAGCGTTTATACCAGTCGGCAAAACCCTTGCGAAGTTCCGGTATGCCCACATACGGTTGATAACCGTGTCCGTTCGGGTCGTGAGCATTGTTACACAGCGTTTCGATGGTTTGCTCCGAAGGGGGCATGTCCGGGCTTCCGATTCCCAGGCTGATTACGTCTTTACCTTCTGCGTTCATCCGTGCCACTTCTTTCAGTTTCTTCGAAAAGTAGTATTCGCTTACACCGCCCAGTCTGTCGGCCGGCGCTACCTTATACGTTTGATTTTCCTTCTGCATATTCGCCTAATATTTTAAGTTCTTTCGTCAATGGAGTGATTGCTGTAATCGATTGTTTGTATCTCAGATAATCGTTGAAAGCCACATCTACGTAGAACTGGTATTCCCATTCCCGTCCGATGATAGGGAGCGATTGTATTTTTGTTAAGTTGATATTGTAAAAAGATAAGATAGACAGAACCTGTGAGAGGCTTCCTTCGGAGTGGGGGAGAGTGAAAACGATGTTTGCTTTGTTGAGAACGGTGTTTTGTTTTCGTATCTCGTCCACCTGCCATGGATCTGCCACTACCAGAAAACGGGTGAAATTATGTTTGTTCGTTTCTATGCCTTCTTGTAGTACTTTCATTCCGTACCGTTCGGCGGCGGCATGTGAGCAGATGGCGGCATGTCCTTTCAGGTTTTCCCGTTTGATGATTTCAGCACTCAAGGCCGTATCTTCAGCTTCTACCACTTTGATACGCGGGTGTTGGTTCAGGAATTCCCGGCATTGCATCAGGGCGATCGGGTGTGAGTTCACTTCGGTGATGTCATTCCAGTCCTCTTCGGGCAGGCAAACGAAGCTGTGCGAAATGCGTAATTTGTATTCGCCGATAATCTGCGTGCCGCTTTGGCGCAACAGTTCGTTGTTGTGCAGCAGGCTTCCTGCAATCGTGTTTTCAATGGCCAGCATCCCGATGGTCTGACTATCTTTCCGGATGGCAGCAAACACATCTTCAAAGTTGGCGCAACAGATTAATTCTATCTCTTCTCCTTCGAAGTACTTGTGTGCGGCTATATCGTGATACGAGCCCAGTGTTCCTTGAATTGCTATTCTTTTCATTCCTAATTGAGTATATGGTATAAAAAAATCCCGCGTCCATGTCGGAGCGGGATTCATATTATTAGTTTCTCTTAATCTCAGTTCTTAAGCACCCTGTCACTTGATACATACAAACTCCCGCTCTACTTTCTGGCTAAAGTAAAAGTAAAAAAAGAAGTAATATGTAAAAGTGAATACGTTCATAACGTTTTGCTTTATTTCTTTGTTTCAGGGGACAAAAGTAATACTTTTCTTTTAAATGCAAGCAAAAAGCCACTTTTTTTTCATGTTTTCTTGCTTTTGCGGTATTAAACCGTCCTATGCAGCGGGCGGATTACAATCCCAATACGTTTGGAGTAGTCTCTGCCTGCTGATTATTGAACTGTCCGTTCAGGTTCTCCCCCTCTTTCGGGTTCAGTTCCAGCGATTTCTTCATATCTTCTACTGAGCCTTCTTTGTCACCGTTCAGCAGTTTGGCACGTCCTCTTTCGTGGTAGGCCGCAGCAAAGTTCGGATTCAGGTCTATTGCTTCATCGAACAGTTCGATAGCCGCAGACAGTTTCTTCTGTGTAATGAACAATTGTCCCAGATATAGATAGGCCTGTTCGTTGAAAGGGTTCATTTCCGTCACACTGAGGTAATCGTTTTCCGCTTCTTCCTGCTTTCCGGTGGCTTCTTTTATTTTGCCACGTAACAGGAGGGCAGCTTCTTCGTCCGGGTTCTGCGCAAGTATGGCTTCAATATCTTCCATAGCCTCTGCGAATTGCTGCATTTTGTACAGTGCTTCGGCACGAAGCAGCCGGGCTTCCGTGAAATCATCTTTCAGCACAATGGCCTTTGTCAGATGGGCAATGGTCATTATTCCGTTATCCAATCCATGATTGGCTTTACCTAACAGGTAGTGTGCCATTGCGTTACCCTCTTCCAATGCGATGGCCTTCTGGGCAGCATCGGCCATTTCCTGATAATTTTCTTGCATGAAGCACAGATTGGCCAGCGTCAGGTACGTGCTCGTCAGTTCCGGTTCCAATGCAATCATACGTTCCAGCAGTTCATGTGCTTTCACGAACTCTCCGGTCTGCATGTAAATCTGGCTCAGATAGTTCAGTGTTTCGAAATCCTCTTCGATGGCCAGAGCTTCGTTGAAGCATTTAATGGCATAGTCCGGGCGTCCCATACGTTGAGCACGCAGGCCGTCATATTTAAATATCTCAAAGTTCTTTTTGGCGTTTTTCTGTTTTTCCTCCTCAGGGTTTTCTGTTTTACCTGAGAAAAAAGATTTAAAGAAGTTTGGCATGATCGATGTTTTTTTAGTTTGGTTGCAAATGTAGTAATTTCATCACATACCCTTACTGCTTTTCAGGAAGTTTTTTCGGTGAGCAACCCGTTCTCTGAACTTAGCAAGCCCTCGTCCAGCATAAACCGTACCACTTCGCCCAACTGTTCTTTATCTGTATTTATGTGCGAAGCTATCTCTGCCGGAGTCATCGGGTGTTCTTTCAGCAGGGTCGTTATTTGTTCCTTTAGTTCGTCGAAGCTGCTTTGTGGCACGTCCGGTTGTGTGCGGTGGCTGAGGCAGACATCACATTGTCCGCAGTTGTGTTCGTTCTTCTCTCCGAAGTAGCGGAGCAACATCCGGCTGCGGCAGACATTCTCTGAAGTAACATACTCCACCATGGCATGAATACGTTTTTCGTAGCGTTCTTTCCTTTCTTCGTATACCGCCCGGGGAATCTGCAGATAATGCAAATCTACCCGTTCGCGCGTATATATAATGTAAGGTGTCTTTTTATGCGGAATGTAGTCGACGATACGGCGCTTGCTCAGCATCACCAGCAAGTCGTAAATCTGCTGCCGGGTCAGTCCTGTACGTACCGACAACGTTTGTTCGCTGATGTAGGCGTAATCTGTAAAAACACCCGTGTAGGAGCGAAGGATCATCTGTATCAGTTTCTCCGCAGGCTCACCCATTTCGCGGAGTTTATACAACTCATCCCGGCGGATCGTGAAGATAATTCGTGAGGCATTGTCCTGCTCATCGGTATATTCCAGGTATCCGGCCTGTGTGAGTATCTTCAGAGCACTGTCGGCAGGTACGGGGAAGTATTTGAATTTGCGGCAAAACTCTTCCAGACTGAAGTCATACATGCATCCCAGTCCGTCGCCCATCGCCATTTGATAGTGGTATTGCAGATGTTCGTACACATCTTTTATATAATCCTTATCCGGAAAGGTATCCGCAATACGTTTGTTGAGTGTCGTTTTATCCGATTTTGCGTAGAGTATGACTGCGTATGCTTTCTGACCGTCACGCCCTGCCCGTCCGGCTTCCTGGAAATAAGCTTCGGGGGAGTCGGGGAGGTCCAGATGGATCACGATGCGTACATCCGGTTTGTCAATACCCATACCAAACGCATTGGTGGCTACTATCACCCGGCTCTCACCGTTTTGCCATCGTTTCTGGCGGAGATCTTTGGTTGCATTGTCTAATCCTGCATGATAAAAGTCGGCAGTGATTCCTTCATTTACCAGTAGCTCGGTAGTCTCTTTGGTTTTCCGCCGACTGCGTACGTATACGATTGCACTGCCCTGTATCCGGTTCAGGATGTGAAGCAATTCTCCGTTTTTATTATCGGTGGAGCGGACAATGTATGCCAAGTTTTTCCGTTCGAAACTCATACGGAATACATTTTCCCGGCGGAAGTGGAGACGTTCCTGTATGTCTTTCACCACTTCGGGGGTGGCGGTAGCGGTCAGTGCCAGCACCGGAGCATCCGGCACCAGTTCTCTGATATCTGCTATTTTCAGGTAGGCCGGACGAAAGTCATATCCCCATTGCGAGATGCAATGGCTTTCGTCCACGGTGATCATGCTGATTTTCATTGACCGGAGTTTGGCCCGGAAAATTTCCGTATCCAGTCGTTCGGGAGAGATATAGAGAAACTTATAGTCTCCAAAGATACAGTTCTCTAATGCAACTACAATCTCTTGCCGTGTCATTCCGGAATAGATGGCTACCGCTTTGATTCCGCGTTTTTTCAGGTTCTGCACCTGATCTTTCATTAAGGCGATCAGTGGAGTGATGACAATGCACAATCCCTCTTTGGCAAGGGCAGGAACCTGAAAGGTGATTGACTTTCCGCCTCCGGTGGGCATCAGTCCCAGTGTGTCTTTGCCATTGCCAATGCTGGTTATGATGTCCTCCTGCAAATCGCGGAAGGAATCATAACCCCAGTATTGTTTTAAAATCTCTTGGTAAGTCACTCTATCGGCATGATATCTTCAATCTGCAACTGTACTTCCCCTCGTTTGTGGGTGTTCTCCTCAATGGTGTAGCAGATATCAAATGAGCGTTTGGTTTTGATGTATCTTACGTGCGAACTTTGTCCGAAAGCGATTCCGTTCATCACGTTGTTCGATTTGTTATCTACCAGTTCCAGCTTGATATGTTCCTGATCGCGTCCGACCACTTTGCTTGTTCCATAATCGTACACGTGGTGCGTGCAGAACACCGGTTTCTGATTATCGGGACCGAACGGGTTGAATCGCTTCAATTCATTAAAGAATTTCGGAGTGATGTCTTTAAAGTCTATTTCGGCATCGATGTCGATCACTGCACTGGTCTGTTCAGGCAGTATGTGTTCCGACACGAAACTTTCGAATCGTTCGGTGAATGCCTGTACATTTTCCACTTTCATCGAGAGTCCGGCAGCATAGGTATGCCCTCCGAAGTTTTCGAGCAAGTCGCGGCAATGCTCAATAGCTTTGTAAACATCGAAGCCGGATACCGAACGTGCCGAACCTGTCGCCATGTCATCTGTCCGCGTCAATACCACTGCCGGACGATAGTAAATTTCTGTCAACCGTGAGGCTACGATTCCGATCACTCCTTTATGCCAGTCTTCATTGTAAAGCACTATCGAACGGCGATCCACTAATCCTTCCAGCTCGGCTACAATCTTATTGGCCTCTTCCGTCATGCTTTTATCCAGATCCTTCCGGGTTTCATTGTATTGGTTGATTTGTCCGGCTTTCTCAAGTGCTGCCGAGAAATCCTTTTCAATCAACAGGTCTACAGCCTCTTTCCCGTTCTGTATACGTCCGGAAGCGTTGATACGCGGACCTATTTTGAATACAATGTCGCTCACCGTAATTTCTTTCTCCGATAATCCGCATACATCGATAATCGCTTTCAGCCCTACGCTCGGATTGCTGTTCAGCTGTTTCAGTCCATGATAGGCTAAGATACGGTTTTCGCCCATGATCGGTACAATATCCGATGCAATGCTTACAGCGGTCAGGTCGAGCAACGGAATCAGATGATGAAACTCGATGCCGTTACTGATGGCAAAAGCCTGCATGAATTTGAACCCCACGCCACATCCCGAAAGATGGGTGTATGGGTATGTATTATCCAGTCGTTTGGCATTCAGAATGGCAACGGCTGGCGGCAATACATCGTCCGGTACATGATGGTCGCAGATGATGAAGTCAATTCCCTTCTCTTTGGCATACGTAATCTCCTCCACTGCTTTAATTCCGCAGTCCAGCACAATGATAAGTCCCACTCCTGTCTCTGCGGCATAGTCAACTCCTTTTTTGGAAATTCCGTATCCTTCGTTGTAACGGTCGGGGATGTAATAGTCAAGGTTCGAGTAGAACTGTTGAATGAACTTGTAGACCAGTGCCACAGCGGTGGTGCCGTCCACATCGTAATCTCCATAAATCAGAATGCGCTCTTTCTTTCCCATTGCCATGTTCAGGCGTTCCACTGCTATGTCCATATCCTTCATCAGGAATGGATCATGCAAATCGGGCAATTGTGGACGGAAGAATTTCTTGGCATCCTGTGCCTTCGTAATTCCCCTTTGTACCAAAAGTCGTCCCAGGACGGGGCTAATGCCTAGTTCCTGAGCCAATGCCCGGCTTATCTCTGCC
>ENA-ORTZ01001781-ORTZ01001781.1-human-gut-metagenome-genome-assembly--contig:-NODE-1781-length-11504-cov-3.842606_pt1 | contig 11504 bp, 10 predicted proteins | sample MGYA00242075_ERZ509199 | MGnify/ENA primary metagenome ERZ509199 (study PRJEB26280, sample SAMEA2338824) | human gut metagenome | biome: human gut; feature: human-associated habitat; material: faeces...
TTGCCGGTGTATTTTTCCCGGAATCCACATCCTCGTAAAACTGTTCCGGCAGTGAGAGCACCGCATCTAATGTGCCTTTTTCCAGCGATGCCATCGCTTTATCCTGATTCAGGTACTGAAAGTGGCAGACACTTTTCACGCTGTCCATCGCAGAGATAAACTGTGCCACCATCTTCGTCTGTGCCTCATCCTCAGGGATCACAACGCCAATCTCCGCCGTTTGGAACACACCTGCATCCTTCATAACGAGACTGACCGCAAGCACTCCGCCTGCGATCAGTAATAACATTACTATAAACTTTACCATGCTTTTTCTCGCCGCTATCAGGCTTTTTTTACCCTCAAGTGACAGATATCGAAGAAAAAATCTCATGAATTAAAATCCACCTAACATTGCTGCAAAGATTTCATGAAGAAGATCCTGCCATTCCTCTTCCGTTGCATTTCCAAGGTCAAAGGTATCGCCGGAAACTTCCTCAAACTGGGCACCTTTTTTCCATGTGATACTACCGCTCACATCTTCAGAGGCACTTCCGAGATCATCAATGGTAATGACCATGCTGTTCTTATCGACTGCAAGATTTCCTGCAAAATTATAAGATTCTTCATCATATTTTGCTTCCATTGTGATATCTCCGCTGTCACTGTCATACGTGAACTTTACGGTATCGTTTTCCTCGGCGATCATCGTGATTGTCTCGACACTACCCTCGTTACTTCCCTGAACCTCGACCACTTTCTCATCATCTGCAAGGAGGATCATGTTCTGCATTCTCGTGTCACCGCCGAGGAACTGGACTTCAAAGGAAACATCATTTTCCGGTATAATATCAATCGCTGCATACTGACCTTTGTATAAGTAGAATACAAGTGTCGTGCTGTCGTCAAACTCTTCCACTGCCTCTCTCATAGACGCGACAAAATCTGCTGCGGTCAGATCAAGTGCATCCATCAGCTCCTGATAATCTTCCCCGTAAAGTGTCTCAAGTCCATCGATCACATGATTCACATTTTCTTTGGTCACAACCGTCTGATATCCCTTACAACTGCGCTCTGTTCCGTCGATGGTAAAGTCTTTTGCGTCCACTTTGGAAAATTCCAGCGTATTGTATTCATCCGCGTAAACTTTTAACATTTTCTTGCGGAACTCATCTGAATTCTGGTTATCATAAGCAGCCTTAAGCGTCGCATCCACTGCATCGAGCGTATCCTGGTCTACCATTTCCAGCAGATATCCACTCTTTTCATTTCTGTAATCATAGGTAAACAGGCGTTCACTGATTGTCGGGACTTCCACCTGCACACTGTCCGCACCAATGTCTGCTAAAAAATCAATCGATGGTGCACCGGAAATATTGAGATTTCCTTTTATCTGCTTCTGCTCATTCGAACTGCGCCCCTCCATGGAAATATCGCCCTCGTTCATGGAAAGATCCATTTTGAGTGTATACTCATCCGAATACAGGGAAACACAGTCTTTTAATGTCTCTCCCAAACTTCCCATGTCACTCACAGTCTTTGTACCTGCAAGCAATACCTTTTTTGATGGGCTTAAAAAAGCTCCTGTTTTGACCGCTGCAAATACGCCAACGCCGCCCGCGACAACCACTGCTGCCACCACGCCCGCAATGATGGAGATTTTGTTTCCTTTCTTTTTTGGTGCTTCCGGTGTTGGTGTTTCCATCTGGTTTGCCGGTGTCACAGTATTCTCCACCGGATTTTGTGTTTCAAATTGTTCGTTCATAACGAATCCTCCCTTGTTTTTCTCTGTTTCCTTAGTATTTGTACTTGATTGTCATTCTGACATGCCTGCAAACTTTTGCAAAATATCTTCTGCATCTAATTCCTGCACTTTGCCCTCATCCATAAAAAGGCATCTGTCCGCATTGCGTATCTCGCTCTCATCATGCGTCGTCATAAGGATGATTCCATTTTTCTGCTGATAGGTTTTCATCCACTGGTGAATGCTCTCTTTATAATAAAGGTCAAGAGCTGTCGTCGGTTCATCCATCAGTAAAAATGGCGGGTTCTCCACAAGTGCACACGCAATGCTCAAACGCCGTTTCATACCACCGGAAAGTTTGCTTACCTCTGTTTGCAACAAATCCTCCAGTTGAAACTGTGCGACCAGCTCTTTTGTGTTGGCGTTGTGGCTGCCGCCCCAGAGTTTCAGATTATCCTGCACCGTCAGTTCTTCCATCAACGGATTTTCCTGCGGCACATAACCGCAAAACCGACGAAATGTACTGCCGTCCGGACATTGCGTTGCGTAATATGGATTTCTGTGGATATGTGAGTTCTATCGCTACATCGGAGATTTTGGAAGAGAAAGTGGATACGACTCTGGATTATTATGCGGATTTAAGTTATTTCTTTGGTCCGGATGCCGACAGCATACAGATTGACAAGATTCAATATCCCGACCGTAAGGTAGTGGAACGCTGCGCTATGATTCGTGACTTCGGAGATAAAACCAAAGAGGTACTGGATATCTGGTCACGCATCAAAGGTGACAATCTGGGGGTAGGTATTACTATTCTGATTTTTGTTGTCGTAGCTTTGATGAGCGGATGGATGATTTATAAGAGATGGCAACGCTACAGCCGTCGGAAACAACAAAATCGCAGAAGCAGAAGAAAGAGAAAAAAGAATGTGAAGCGGTAAGTTAAAAACACCCGGTAATAAGCGGTGGATGATAAACGAATGATACGGTTAAATCCGGGCATCGTTTGTCATCCACCGCTTTTTTATCCTGCTCTTTTCATAGAACGGATGATGTCTTTCGTCTCTTTATCTACACGCAGAGATTCAATGATTTTCTGCAATGATTTATTGTATGTCCAGTTATCCAGTTTGCTTCGCTTCAGATATTTCATCGTCTTATCTGGAAATTTAATGAAACAGATTGATATCATCCATGCCATTGCCATACGTGCATAATAGGCTTCATGAGTGAATAAATCGGCATATTCTAGCAATGAATCGATATGATCCTCATCTACATAATGAAACAGCATCACAATTCCGAACCGGATTTCATATTCTTCTTTTGACTTCAGATAAGGCTGGATAAACTGCCATACTGTTTCTTTCCCTTTTCCTACCGCCGTCTTTTTCAGTTCACCTGAGAAAATATCGCATACGGCCCAGTTGTTGATACGCGGGACGAAGAGGCGAATATAGTGGATTCGTTCTTCCAGCTCCATTTTAGCGAGTCCGATAATCATTCCCTGTAGCATTGTCTCTTCATAATACTGTGTATCGGTTGCTTCAACGAATGTCCGCCAGTCTTCTTTCTTGGCGAGCCCTTTAGCCATTATCCGGAGTTGCGGGATGCGTACACCGAGAATATTATTGGCACCGGGAATTAAAGAGGAGTGAAATTCCCTGTATGTAGGGTCTTCCAACGTTTTCAGTTCTTTACGGACGCTTTCTGTTGTTGTCATTGGCTGTAGATTTATTATTGATGCAAATATATGAAAAAGAGTGCGTCTTCTTTCGCAGACACACTCTCTTTTACATTTTATTCTGTAAATAATTAAACAGCCACCTTATTTCTTAGTCATATCAAAAGAAAAGGTCGTTGCCGGAAATTTATCAAACCGTTCTTCATTTACTGTAACTTCTGTTGCCTGAATAGCAAACTTCAGTTTCTGACCTTCATAAGCATAACTGCCTTTTTCGTCAGCCTTGATTGTCACTTTTACGGTGAGTTTAGGAGTTTCTTCTTCCCCTTCAGTTTTTCTTATGGGTTGTGGTTCCATTGCAATTTCCAATACCAAGGGTTCAGGTGACATTTGAAGTAAGATATTGTCTTTATTGTCGTTGAAAGCTGCTTGATAAGGGATTTTGTATTCTACATCTCCTACCGCTTTGATGATGGCTTCGGCTGCGTCCGGATCTTCGATAATGCTTTTGATCAGATCCTCTACCGGGAATTTGCTGATTAATATATGATTATCTTTTAATTCGGCATTTACGGTGACTCCGTCTTCAGCTTCATTCTCTGCATTTTCCAAAGGAGCGATAGAGGTTGTCTGCATTTTGCCGGAATAGGTGCCTTCTACATCTTTGAGAGAATATACCGGAATATTTTCATCATCATCACTACTACAAGAGGTAAAGATACTGGTCATACCCAATGCCATTACCAATAAAACAAAACGACTTAAGCAACATACTTTTTTCATTTTAGTTAAAGTTTTCATACTTGTTAAACAAATTAGGTTATTAATTCTCAAAATTAAGGTGTACGTACATAGAGTAAATACCGGAAATAACGAAATACTGCATCATGGAAATAAAAAAGTACTCCAGTCACTTTCTCCGTGAAGACCGTGCTGGAGTACATTCGGACATGCTTTTAGTTGTCCGTTTTATTCCGACTATTTTTTCTTGATCGATTCTTTAGGTGTAATTCCGAAGTATTCTTTATACCTGTTGCGGAAGTTTTTTACATCCTTCAATCCGATCATTTCCGGTATGGTTCCGACAGGGTATTTCCCGCTTTCTAACAACTCGTGTGCCTTTTCCATTCGAACCGCTTCAATAAAGACGGTCGGGGCCTCGCCGGTCACTGACTTCCACTTATTGTAGAATTTCGTTCTGCTCATTTTCAAATGTGAGGCAATCGCATCGATAGTCAAATCCTCTTTCTCTATTCGTTCAAGAATATACTCTTTTACTTCATTGATCAATAGGCTTTTGCTTCCTTCAGTAGCTTCCTTGATCATTTCGGTTGGTTGTACTTGCAGAAAATGTTCTCCGAATACTTTGTGCAGGAATGCTTTTCTAAGAAGGCGGCTGTTCCTGATAAGAACAGCAATCTCTATCTTTAAATCCTCCACATGAAAAGGAGTATGCATGAATGTGTCTGCTAATGACGCTTCCCTTTTACTGCGTTGGTCGGCATCTATATGCGATCCGTAAAGGATGACTGGTATAATAGATGTTTCTTTAGACGTCTTCAGCCTTGAAGAAAGTTCATCACCGCCCATTCCGTTGAGCACTGTATCGCATATTACCAGATCCGGATGTTCATCTTTGATGTATCCCAATGCGTCCGCTCCGTTTTCAAAGCCTCTGACTATGTATTCCTCTGACAAACAGGTCTCCAGATAGGATCTGAATTCTTCGTTACTGTCGACCATAATCACGACAGGTCTGGATGAATTTCTTTTCTGCGAACTTTTATGGAATAAGGCATCGATCTTTTCTTCTTCTATATTCTTCTCTATATGAACCAAACTGCGTTCGGATACATTTTCATAAGAGGGTTTTACAGGAAAACGTAATGTGATCGTATGACATGAATTATTGATTAATATTTCTCCATTGCATATTTCTGTCAGTTTTTTGCATAAAGCACTTTTTGCAAAGTAATATTTAGGTTCTGTTTTTTGTTTAATAAGATGTTTGCCGGAGCATTTATAGCATTTCATTAGGTTTTCATTTCCAGTATAACTCACTTTTATTATCCAATATTTGTTGCATAAAGATGCGTGTATAATAACTTTTTTTGAATATTCTGTATGATCTATTATATTCTTTATGAATTTCTCTATTACGGGAGATATTTTACTTTGATCTATCCACACGCTTGCATATTTGAATTCTGTTTGGATTTCTAATTTAATATGTCTGTTTGCTGCGTGATCTTTCAGAGAAGATATTTTATTTTTAAGGAAATTTCCTAATTCATGTTCCGTAATATTCATTTTTTGGGAATGAGCGGCTATTTGCTTCAGGTCCATTAATCTGGTTAAATGATCATTAAGGCAATCTATGTTGCGGATAGCCAGTGACAGCTCTTTTTTGATATTGTCTGGACAGTTATTACTATAGGTTGACTTCAAAGGCGTATGAAGCAATGTGATCGGGGTGCGAATGTTTCGGAAGGAATCCATGAAGTACTGATTTTCTTCTTTTAAGAAAGCAATTTCTTTCCGCATGGCAAAAGAATGAGACAAGAACCAATACAATAAAAGTATTCCTGCTATTGAAAATAAAATTGGAAATAATTCACTTTGGGTGGTTGTAACTGCGATAATAGAAGTGTATAATGACGTTATAATTAAATATTTCATATTAATCTGTTTTTTTAGTAACGTCACTTGGTGAAATTGATCTATTCCTCTTGTTCGGGTTTGAAGCAAGGAAAAATGCACAGTATTATGGTCTCATGATTGTATATCAATAAGTTCAAATAACATGATCTCAAAATTATTTGTTCTTTGAAGGCTGATATCGGGAATGCGTAGTATATATGTAGAGTTTTAATTCTAATGTTTGAACCCTTTTGAAAGGAATAGGGCAAATCTCCTCCAAGTAACAATAATTAATTTGATTATTTTTTATTAAACATAAATGTTAAATATATTGTAAGTAATGCGGGCTGCTCCGGAGGTGCCCGTGCTTTTGGTTGGGTACTTTTGGAATAACTTCCATTTAGTACCAATTCAGATTCTCTCATTTTTGGGTTTTTGGATAATATATACGTATTTTTTTATAATATAATATTGCTTGTTCTTATGAGGTAAATATACGCCATAGTTATAAAAAATTGATATAATATCTGATTAAAAATAGAGACTTGTTACTTTTTGTATGATGTTTGCGATAAAATGTATTGAAAACTTGTATATTTTTAATACAATGTTATATTTATTGTTCGTAGAAAATAATAATGCTTGCTTATTTAAGGTTCTGCTTATTATTAATTTATGTTTAATAAAATCATAATTAGATCAAAACAGTCATGGAATTCTTTGTTTTTATTCCTGATTTGGGAGATTGATACGTAGATTTATAGTATGGTTCTATGGAGTATGCTTAATAAATTGGTATAATGCTATATATCTTTTCCTATATTTATCAGGTTGGTTTGAAGCATTCTACCATATGAATTAATAAATTCTCGCCAGCTATTAGCTGTTTGTTGCTTATGTTTTATTCTGTTGCACTTGTATAGCTACAGGGATGCATAACTGTAGCAGACTTGTTGCACAAGTCTGCCTGTCTGATTACTCCACTGTAACTTTATTGTTTCTTTATGATTGGATAGGGGGAATGAAAAAAAGTGCAGTTTTCTCCTATGAAAAAGTGAAAAGTATATAGATGATTTTTGTAAACTTGTAGAAAAAAGAACTGTTTTGTGGGCTTAAAGTGTTGATTAGTAATGCTGTGACATTTTTGCTTTTCCCCTTATAATAATTAGATTAGATACAAAAATGTCACAGCATTCATCTGATTATCCTCGGTTGCTACTTCTCTTCTTTTCTTGCCCGTAACTTTCCCTCCAGTTAATTATATGAGCGTTAGAAGAGTGAGTAGCTCCCGAAGGATATATTATCTAATAAATGTTGTATGAGTAATTCTTCACATGTTTCCTTCATTAAAAAGGAACATGTGAAGAAATACATTACTCTCTCACTTTAAACTACTTCTCCCTCTTTCAACAAAAGAGGGAGAAGTGTATTTTAATACTTCATCAAGTGTGATGCTTTAAAGCCTTTGATTAATAATTCTTTGGATAAGAATTACCGTCATAAGTACAAGTAGACTTGAAAGCTCCTTTTGCAACACCATTCAATACGCTTACAATGTTGTTGGCTCTAAGGTCATAGTAACCAATAGCACCAAAACCTTTATTTGCAACTTGTGTTGCATAAAGTTGGGCACTACTAGCAGATGGGGTACTGTTAAGGTTGATGGTTAATGGTGCCCATTTACTGTTCGGCATACCAAAATCTGTACCCCATGATGGATAGTTGAAGAATGCGTAAATGCCATAATCAATATAGCTATTAACTCCTGTAAGCTCACTTGTGTAGCCATAATTGAATACAGTAATCGTCTTACCTGGCATTTTGTTATGGAGCGCAGTAATCAAATTAGAGAAAGAACCTGTACTTCCAGATGGATAACCATTTCTACCGTATTCAGCCCATTCGTCGTCAAAGTCTACACCATCTAATCCATATTGACTAACAGCATTGGCAACGGCGGTAGCAAACTGTTCAGTCTGAGCTGAATTCATGTTTGCGAATCCGAGTCCTGTATGGTCACCTAATAGACCGAGTAAAACTTTGATACCTTTGTCTTGAAGAGGCTTAATCAGAGTGTCTTTGTGGTCCAAAATGTACTGTACATTTGGATTGTTATATAAAGTAGCGTCTGAGCCTACACCTCTTATGTTGGCAGCGAACAGAATTACATAATCGAAAAATGGAGCATCATCCATAATATATGACCCTGCATTAAGAGGATTGATATCATTTACTTCAATATAAACGATGTTTTTAATACCTGTGGCCGAACGGGTGACTACTTCAGATTGATTATTATCTGATTGGTTTACTGGCATTTCTTCTTGTGAGCATGCGCAAAATGCAAATATAGCGATAGATGACGCTAAAATTTTATACAAGTTTTTCATAATGTAAATTTTAAAATTGATTTAATGATTTTTCTTTTCTTATAATCAATGCGGAAGACATGTCTTTGGCATTGATAGGATACGTGTTTGGTGGAAGTTCCTCCTTCATAGTCTGATTTTTATGCGTAAATATTCTGCATCTCCTTTCTCAGTTTGTCCATATTCACAGATGCTTTATAAATATGAATGTTATATCTTAATAATCTTTAGGCATGAGAAGATCATGAATGTTGAGGTATTGATTATTTGGAGAGTTAATACCTGTTACAAAATATTCTTTTTCCATATCACATAAGTTACAGATAGCACCATAAGCCATATAAGTCGGTGCATAAGATTCCGTTCCTGCACTAACATAGTCTACTCTATTTACTACAAATACATGATTTATTCCAGCGGTTATCATTAGTGAGGGTTGAGTAAACATTTCTATCACTTGATCTAAAATATTTGCTTGCTCACTTGACATATGTATATCAGTATTTAAAGCTCCCCATTTTTCTTTGTTTAATCCTGCAATAGGACGTGTCCATTTTTCAGGAGTACTCCAAGGATCAATAATTGTGTTCAATTGATCACACCAAGCATAATCTAAAAGTTCTCCTAATTTCAAATTAGCGTCATTAGTGATCCCTTCCGGAGATTCAGAAGTTTGTGTATAGGTTATGATCTTGTTTCCTAGCTTATCTCGTAAAGATGCTACGAATTTGCATAGATTGTTTGAGTAATTAATGTTTTCATTACTTTCTTCATAGGAAAAATTAGCATCATATAGATTGACTCCATCTAAATGATATATATCAATCACTTGTTTTATTCTTTCTACAAATATCATCATTTCTTTTTCCCCCAGATTGGAAAAACCAATTCCTTCTCCCGCTCCCTTAATGGCAAGGCAAACTTTGTGGTCTAACTGTTGCAATGGAACGATGTACTTTTCACGTTTCTTTAGTACGTATGCCAGATCATCTTTTAGATATAAGGATGGCAACAGATTATCGTCTGCCTTGACGGTAGCGAACTGTAGGTTGATTATATCGAATGGATTGTAGTAATCTACTTCTGGTGATGAAAGAGACATAGACTCAAAATAGAGTTTGTTGAGCAGTAGAGGATTGGTGAATTCGGGATCTACCCCTGCTATCTGAATGAAGTTTTTCTTTATAGCGTTATATTCGGCAGGAGCCATTCCCCATACATTAATTATATAATATAATGTTTTGCGTTCACTAGACATGGCCGGGGAACTATTGTTCTCTTCCACTGTCAGAGGGAGTACATAAATAACAGAATCTTCTATGGCTTCATCATATTTGAAGGCAATAGAGACAGAGTTTGACTGCTGTTCTCCTTTCTCTATTGTCATTTTTCCACTGTTACCTAAATCTACGTATTCTGTAGGATACAGAGGGTAACTCGTTCCGTGCTTCGAATTGAAGTCCAGTACTTTGGATTCGTCTACTTTTACGGTGTAATTTCCTGTCTGTGAAGCCGGTTCTGTTAAGCTGATGTGAAATTGATCGCTCAAACTGGCATGGTCCATGTTTATCTGCGGGTTTTCCATCGCATAATTATCGCTTTGTAATATACCCATAGAAAGACCTATACCTCCGGTTTCGGGGAATGTACCGGCATCGATAGTAAGATCGTTATTTTCGCAGGCAGTCCCAATAAAACCTGCCGCAAATGCCAGAATCAGTATATGTTTCAATATTTGTTTCATATTTTGATTTTTATAAGTTTCTCATTTCTAATCTTCCCTATTCACTTGCGGAACTTCTATGCCGCTTGGCCATAGTTCCTCATTTTTTACGTCATATTCTTCTTTACTATTGAAATCTTTCCAATAACGAACAATGTGTGCATCGTTATGATATTTGGAGTAATCCTTGATATCATTGCCGCTTCCTTCATTGAATTTCCAGTAAGCAGCGAGGTGTGCTTCATTTTCCGGATCTTCAATGTCGTACATGTTTTTCCAGATTTCCTCTTGTGTACGTGCTACATCCCAGATACGTGCCTCACAGACATTACCGTTAAGTTGTCGGTCGATAAGCCAGCGGTCATTATAAGAACGTCCTATGTAGAAAAGCCAGTCACCGTCGCTTGCACCGGGAAAACTTTCCTGTTTGCGGTTGGCAAGTTTTATTTCAGAGAACTCGCTGTTGCCATAGTTAGTGCTTCGACTTTGTTCTTTTCCATTGACGTAGAAAATAATTGTTTTGGTGGCAATGTCGTACGTTAGTGCGAGATGGTACCATTCATTTTCTTTCAGTAATTTGGCTTTGTTGGCTTCGGGGAACTTTCCTGCCGGAGTCTGTATCTGCAACTGTTGGCGTGGGAAGCCTGCATCGCCTGCTCGGAAACAGAAATATTGCTCGATGCCCATCAGACTGGAAATGTCTGTATTGGCTTCGTCGAAATTGGTTATACGGGTGATTATTTCAAAGGTGACAGCCTTCAAATTGTTCAGATGAGCAGCATTGCCGGCAGGCTCTGTTCCCCATTTGGGTACATAGAATCCGGGAACTTCGACGTAGCAATAGCGTAAGTCAACAGCGGTAGTGATGGCGCTGGAGCGTTTCACTATATACCAGTAGGTGGTTGAGCCATCCAATAGGCCTACACCTTGTGCGGAGTTAAGAGACACTGGGCAGAGATATGCTTTATCAATCTCCAATTCTGTCAGGTTTTCGAAATAAATATGTAACGGAGCAGAATTGATTTTGCCTGCGCGTATTGTCATTTCGTTGCTCTCCAATCGGTAATGTTTGGTCGGCAATATATCATAGCTGGTATTGTTTCGTGAGTTGTAGGCTTCTACTTGTGAAGGGTCAACTGTTACGTTGACTGTAACATCAGTACCGGCAGGATATGCCAGCCGGGCTGTGAAGCTCTTTTCGCGCTGAATAATCGTTTTGTTGAATGTCATAGTCTCCGATGTTTTGCTTTCGGCTACACTTAAATAGACACCGTTGTCGAAGGGGGCGCTTTTACTATAATCGGCATTGTCGCAAGCAGTGACAGCAAGTAACAACATGAAAATTGCGGATTGGATTTTTTGCTT